>Ga0209794_1002032_pt1 | contig 12050 bp, 12 predicted proteins | sample EBPBio232013_DNA_FD_185869 | JGI IMG/M metagenome (GOLD analysis project Ga0209794, IMG submission 185869) | Wastewater treatment Type I Accumulibacter community from EBPR Bioreactor in Madison, WI, USA - Reactor 1_5/23/2013_ DNA (SPAdes)... | ecosystem: Engineered > Bioreactor > EBPR >... | reverse complement strand
CGTTCGGCCAACTCAGGGTAGGCCGTCAGGGCATTGCCGCAGGCCAACCATGCCTCTCCGGGCAAATCGATCGCGGCAGGCGGACCAACGCGAATTTCTCCGGACAGTTGGAATACATCGTTGCGGCGCTCGTAGCGGGCAGAATAAACCTCGCCCATGCGGGCATCGAGCAGGGCCAGGACGCGCTCGGCACCGCTGGCCAGTGCCATCGCTTCCAGGCTACCAACTGCAACCAGCGGCAGGCCGGCGGCAACCGCCAGGCCCTGGGCAGCGCCGCAAGCAACACGCAAACCGGTGAAAGCGCCAGGACCGGCATCGAAGGCAATTGCGTCCAGTTCGCCGACACGGGTTCCACCCTCAATCAGAAGTTCGCGAACGAGCGGCAACAGGGTTTCCGAGTGCGAACGCCCGGCCGGGCAAATCCGGCTGATGACGGCGCCGTCCTGCCACAGCGCGCAGGAGCCGGATTCGGTTGAGGTTTCTAGAGCCAGTATCTGCATGGGGCGACATTCTACCGGAGCACCCCGTTACCGCGGCATCAGTCGTCCCTGCGGAAACGACGACGGTCCTGGCCACCATCGCGATCATGCTGCTCGCGCAACTCGCGACGCAGGCGACTACGTTCTTCGGGCGGCAGGTCGCGCCATCGTGGCGCGGCATCCTCAGGCTGGCGTGCCGGTCCGAGGTTGTCCCTGGACCAGTGTTCGCGCATCTGCTGGCGCACTTCCCGCCGCTCCTCGGGCGACAGCTCCCGGCGATCGGCGGCAGCCGGCAGGGCCAGCGCGGCCAGCAGCGAGACAAGCAGGATCGAGGCGATGCGTTTCATGGCGGGTCGTATTCTAACCTTTCCGTTTCGAGAACATTCTCCTACCCTCACCGTACGGCGGCGAGCCCAAGTTGTAATCGAATGTTTCGTCGGACCATGCGACGATATCCTTTGTTACCATTTCATCAACATCTCCATCCGCCGGGTACTATCCTTCGAGCATGAACGAAAACAAACAGCACATCCTGGTCGTCGATGACGACGCCCGCTTGCGTGATCTGCTCACCCGCTACCTTGGCGAACAGGGCTTCGTCGTCAAGGCCGTCGGCGACGGTCAGCAACTGGACAAGGCGCGCAGCCGCGAGCACTACCATTTGCTGGTGCTGGACTTGATGATGCCGGGCGAGGACGGCTTGTCGATCTGCCGCCGCCTGCGCGGCCAGGGCGACCGGACGCCGATCATCATGCTGACGGCCAAGGGCGACGAGGTTGACCGCATTGTCGGCCTCGAAATGGGGGCCGACGATTACCTGCCCAAACCCTTCAACCCGCGCGAGCTGCTGGCCCGTATCCACGCTGTCCTGCGACGCCAGGGCAACATTCCACCCGGCGCGCCCGAAGAGGCCCCCGAGAGCATCCGCTTCGGCAATCTGGAAGTCGATTTCTCGGCCCGCACCCTGAAACGTGGCGAAGAATTGCTCCCCCTGACCACCGGCGAGTTTGCCGTCCTCAAGGTCTTGCTGCAGAACCCGCGTCAGCCCCTGTCGCGCGACAAGCTGATGACCCTGGCCCGAGGTCGCGAACAGGGGCCGTTCGACCGTGCCATCGATGTTCAGGTCAGCCGCCTGCGCAAGCTGATCGAAAAGGATCCGTCGCAACCGCGCTACCTGCAAACGGTCTGGGGCTTCGGCTACGTTTTCATGCCCGACGGCGCTGCCCGGGAAAGCTGATGCCGCGCTCGCTGCTGGCGCGCACCTTCTTCCTGCTCGCCCTGCTGGTGCTGGCCAGTACCGCTGGCTGGCTGGCCTTGTTCAGCCACATCGACGTCGAGCCGCGGGCCCGCGAATCGGCATCGATGGCAACTTCGGCAGTCAACCTGATCCGCGCCTCGATTTTTGCCGCGGCACCGGACAAACGACCCCGCCTGTTCGCTGAATTCGCCTCGACCGAAGGGATACGCCTGCTACCTGCCGAAGCGCAGGATGAACTGGTGGCGATGCCGGATTCTCGCTTTCATCAGTTGATGCGGGAGGCAATCGTCGCCCGCCTCGGACCGGGTACACGGATTGCCGCCGAAGTGAATGGCGAACCCGGTTTCTGGATCAGTTTTCGCCTCGACCCCAAGGATGAAGATGAGTTCTGGCTGGTTCTGCCCCGCGAGCGGGTGACGCGGGATTTTGCCGCACGCTGGCTGAGTTGGGCAGCACTGGCGGTCTGCCTGGCGCTGGTGGTCGCCTGGTTGATTGCCTCCCGCCTCAGCCGCCCCCTGAAAGCGCTGGCACGTTCGGCGCAGGCTGTTGGCCGCGGCCAGACACCGACGCCGCTACCGGAGGACGGGGCCGAGGAACTGCGGGCGCTGGCTGCCGCCTTCAACACCATGGCCAGCGACCTCGCCCGCCATGAAAAGGATCGCTCGGAAGTGCTCGCCGGCATCTCGCACGACCTGCGCACGCCGCTCACCCGTCTGCGCCTGGAGGCGGAACTGAGCGTCAGCGACGAAGCCGCGCGCCAGGGCATCGTCGCTGACATCGAGCAGATGGAATCGGTAATCTCGCAATTCATGGATTACGCCCGCGCCGAATCGGGCGAGGCCCCCGAGCTTACCGATCTCGCCGCGCTGCTGGCAGCGATAGGCGAGCGCCAAGCCGCCGTTGGTCGGCCGCTGGACGTTGACCTCGATGGCGTTGGCAGTGTCAGGATTCGTCCCAAAGCGGTCAGCCGGGCGGTGATCAACCTGATCGACAACGCCTGGAAATACGGCGGCGGCGCGGTCAGCCTGAAGGCCTGCACGGTCGACGACGAGATCCGCATCGAGATTGCCGACCGCGGGCCGGGCATCCCGGAAAGCGAACTTGAGCGCCTGAAGCGCCCCTTCACCCGGCTCGAAGTGGCGCGCACCGACGTCACCGGCACCGGCCTTGGCCTTGCCATCGTCGAACGCATCGCCCGCCTGCACGGCGGGCGTCTGGAACTGCTGGCCAACCCGGGCGGTGGTTTGCTCGCCCGGCTGGTCTTGAAACCGGCCTAAGGCCGGACGACGAGGACCACCGCCTGCGCCTCGATCGCCTCTTCGCGGCCGAGGTAACCGAGCTTCTCGTTGGTCTTGCCCTTGAGGTTGACGCAGTCGGTGCCGATACCGAGGTCGGCGGCAATGTTGGCGACCATCGCCGGCGCATGCGGCGCCAGCTTCGGCCGCTGTGCAATCAGCGTCGCGTCGACGTTGACCGGCCGCCACCCCTTCTCGGCAAGCAGCGCGACGGCGGCGCGCAGCAGGACGCGGCTGTCGGCACCGGCATAGCGCGGGTCGGTATCCGGGAAATGGCGACCGATGTCGCCGAGTGCGACGGCGCCGAGCAGCGCGTCGGTGATCGCATGGAGCAGCGCATCGGCGTCGGAATGACCGAGCAGCCCGGTCGGATGATCGATCTCGACGCCGCCGAGGATCAGCTTGCGGCCTTCGACCAGCTTATGTACGTCGTAGCCCTGCCCGACCCGGATATTCATTTGCGTCCTCTCAGGATCATCGCGGCCAGCGCCAGGTCGGCCGGAAAAGTGACTTTCAGGTTGGTTGAATCGCCGCGTACCAACTTTGGCTTCAGACCGAGCGCTTCGATGGCGCCGGCTTCGTCGGTAACGGCATTGTGCTTTGCCAGCGCCTCGACCAGTCGCCCGTAGCGGAACATCTGCGGCGTCTGCGCCTGCCACAGGCCGTCGCGCGGCTCGGTGGCGGCAACGCGTTGCTGGTCATCCGCGCGTTTGAGCGTATCGGCGACCGGCACCGCGAGTATTCCTCCAACCGGGTCGTCGGCCAGTTCGTCGCACAAGGCATCAAGCATCTGCCGGCTGAGACAGGGACGCGCCGCGTCATGGACCAGGATCCAGTCGTCGTCGGCCGCCAGCGCCGCCTTGAGGCCATTACCGACGCTTTCGGCACGCGTGGCACCGCCACAACGCACGGTTTCCAGTTTGGGGCCGAGCTCCGACCAGTCGTGACGCGGCCACCACGGATCGTCCGGCGCCAGCACCACCCACACGCGTTCGATGGCGGGATGGGCAGTCAAGGCCGCCAAAGTGTGGAAAATCAGTGGCCGACCAAGCAGGTCGAGGTACTGTTTCGGCTTCTCGGCGCCGAAGCGCGCGCCGCTGCCGGCAGCGGGAACGATTGCGTAATGTCTGGGCATGGCTTAATTTTAACGAAGAACAAGGAAAAGAGAGGCAAGCCATGAGTTTCGTCGTTCCTGAACTGGCCGCACCGGTCGAAGCATTCGCCACCGCGCTCGGCATTGGCCTGCTCATCGGCATGGAACGCGAACGGCGGCCGGACTCCGCAGCCGGCCTCCGCACCTTCTCGCTGGTCGCCATGCTCGGCTGCCTGTTTGCCATGCTCGGCGAGAAAAGCGGGGGACCGTGGCTACTGGCAGTCGGCCTCGTTGTCGTCGCGGTATCGATGGTCGCCTCCAATTTCTCGTCACAGCAGGAAGAGCAGTATCGCGGCTTCACCTCGGAGGCAGCGACCATCGTCACCTACGGACTTGGTGCCGCAGTCTGGTACGGCTACGCGACGCTGGCGGTGATGCTGGCAATCACGACCACGGTCCTGCTCTACTTCAAGGCCGAACTGAAGCAATTCAGCGAACGGACAACGCCGAAGGACCTCAACTCCATCCTGCAGTTCGCCGTGCTCTCGCTGGTCATCCTGCCCATTCTGCCGAACGACAGCTTCGGCCCCTACGCCGCGATCAACCCGCGCCAGGTGTGGTGGATGGTGGTGCTGATCTCAGGCCTGGCGCTGGCCGGCTACCTCGCCCTGCGCATCATCGGCGCCCGCCACGGCGCCGCGGTGCTCGGCATTTTCGGCGGCCTGGCGTCGTCCACCGCGACAACCATGATGTTCTCCCGCCACGCCGCCGAGCACGGCCACCTGGTACGCATGTCGGCGATCGTCATCCTGATCGCCAACGTGATGGTCATGATCCGCCTCGGCATCATCGCCAGCATCGTCGCCCCCGGCCTGATCGCGCCGGTTGCCACGGTCTTCGCCTGCGGCATCGTCCCCGGGGTGATCATGTCGCTGTACGGCTGGAAGATCCTCAACGAAGCCGGCGAGCTGCCGATGCCGGAAGTGAAGAACCCGACCGAGCTGAAAACTGCCGTCTCCTTCGGCGCGCTGTACGCCATCGTCCTGCTCGCCGCTGCCTGGCTGCAGGACATCGCCGGCAACAGCGGACTCTACATCGTCGCCCTGGTTTCCGGGCTGACCGACGCCGATGCGAGTGTCCTCTCCACATTGCGCATGTTCAACCTCGAACGCGTGCTCGGCGCCGACGCGGTGATCGCCGTCACGCTGGCGCTGGTCGCCAACCTGGTGTTCAAAATCGGCCTGGTCGTCAGTATTGGCGGCCGGACGCTGGCCCGTCACGCCCTGCCCGGTCTGCTGGCGATCGGCGCCGGCATGGGCGTCGGCCTGCTGCTGGTGTGACGATGAAACAACATCTTGCCTTGACCGGCAGCTATGGCAATCTGCATGGGGAACTTGTCATTCCCGAGCAGCCGCGTGGCCTGGTCATCGTCGCCCATGCACACCGTATCGCTGTCAATGACGCCAGTGCCAGGCATCTGCTGGCTTGCGGATACGCCCTGCTCGGCAGCATGCTGTTGAGCGAACGCGAGATGCGCTTTCCCGATGCCACGCAGGACGTGGGCCGTCTGACGCGTCGTTTGCTTGATGTCATCGAGCTGAGCAATCGTGACGAAAGCACCCGAAAACTCCCCTTGGGACTGCTGGTCGGCGGAGAAGTCACACCAGCAGCCATTCGCGCTGCCGCCCAGCGCGATGCCCGGGTTGCCGCAATTGCGGCGCTTGGGGGGAACGCCGATCGAGCCGGACTGCAAGCTCTGGGAATGCTGACCGCGCCGCTGCTGATGTTGTTTGATGCATCGACAGCGCCAACGGCAGAAGTCTGGGAAAGGGTAAGGCAGCGCATCGCAGCGCCGAACGAATCGCACATCCTCAATCCCGGGGACAAGACCGGAGAGCGAATCGCCGACTGGCTGCAGCGGCATATGCCACCGCCAGAGCCTATTTGATTTTCGGACCTTGCTTCTTGTACAGGGCGAACTGGCTGGCCCATTCGATGAAGGAAATTTCTTCAAGCGAGATCTGCCGGCGTTCGCTGACACGCCGTTCAATCTGGTTTTCCCTGAGCTGACTGCTTTCGGCGCGACGATCCCTGCCGGCGCGCTTCTCTTTGAACAATGACATCGGAACTAGATAGCAAGACATGAGGTGGCGCAATCTTATAACGACCACAAGTGTTTTGCTTCAAGTTTCGCACCCCGGAAAACGCAAAAAACAGCCGCAAGCAAACGGCTATAATTCTCGCCCCGCCTCACGCCGCTTCGACAGTGTCCGCATCTCCCTTGCTTGTCCTTCCCAACCTGCCCAAACCCGGGCAGCGCGTCGATCTCGAATCGTTCGCCGGCTCTGCCGATGCCCTGACGCTGGCCGAACTGGCAGCCAGCAACCCGCAGCGGACTTTCGCCGTGGTCACCGCCAGTGCCGCCGACGCGCAGCGCCTGCTGGAAGAAATCCCCTGGTTCGCGCCGCAGCTCAAGGTGCGCCTGCTACCGGACTGGGAAACCCTGCCCTACGACCATTTCTCGCCGCACCAGGACCTCGTCTCCGAACGCCTGGCAACGCTGTGGGCGGCATTGCAGGGCGAGGTGCAGATCCTGCTGGTGCCGGCGGCAACCGCGGTCAACCGGCTGGCGCCGCCGGAGTTCATGGCCGCCTACACCTTCGAGTTCAGGAAGGGCCAGACGCTCGACGCCGACAAATTCCGCGCCCAGGTCACGCTGGCCGGCTACGCCAACGTCACCCAGGTGGTGTCGCCCGGCGAATACTCGATCCGCGGCGGCCTGATCGACCTCTTCCCGATGGGCTCGCAACTGCCCTACCGGCTCGACCTGTTCGACGACGAGGTCGAGAGCATCAAGACCTTCGACGTCGACACCCAGCGCACCGTCTACCCGGTGCCGGAAGTGCGCCTGCTGCCGGCGCGCGAGTTCCCGTTGGACGACAAAGGGCGCACCCATTTCCGCCAGGCCTTCCGCGAGCGTTTCGAGGGCGACCCGGCGAAGTCGGGCATCTACAAGGACATCTCGACCGGCATCGCCAGCGCCGGCATCGAGTATTACCTGCCGCTGTTCTTCGACGAGACGGCGACGCTGTTCGACTACCTGCCCAAGGACGCGATCTTCGTCACCCACGGCGACGCGCCGGCCGCCATCGCTGCCTTCTGGAACGACACCCGCTCGCGCTACAACCTGCTGCAAGGCGACAAGGCGCGACCGCTGCTGGCGCCGGAAGAACTGTTCCTCACCGACGAAGCCTTCTTCGTCGCGGCAAAATCTTACGGCCGGCTGGCGCTCGACGCGAAGAACACCGCCACCGGCAAGCTGCCCAATATCGCCGTCGACCGCCGCAGCGACGATCCGCTCGGCGCCTTGAAGAACCATCTCGCCAGCTATCCCGGCCGTGTGCTGCTGCTCGCCGAGACCGCCGGCCGCCGCGAGACGCTGGCCGCGATGTTCGCCGAACACGGTCTCAGGCCCGCTGCCTGCGCCGACTTTGCCGCCTTCACCAGCGGCAAGGAAACGCTGGCGCTGGCCGTCGGCCCCTTGCAGCAAGGCTTTGCGCTCGACCGCGTCGCCTTCGTCAGCGAAACCGAGCTGTTCGCCGGCAGCCCGCGCCGCACCCGGCGCGAAGCGGCGCGCAAGGCGAGCTTCGACAACTGGCTGAAGGACCTGACCGAGCTCAAGGTCGGCGACCCGGTGGTGCACGAAAGCCACGGCATCGGCCGCTATCGCGGCCTGGTGCGCATGGATCTCGGCCTCGGCGAGCAGGAATTCCTCGAACTGCATTACGCCAACGACGCCAAGCTGTTCGTGCCGGTGGCGCAACTGCACGTGATCTCGCGTTATTCCGGCGCCGAGCCGGACGCCGCGCCGCTGCACACGCTCGGTTCCGGGCAGTGGGAAAAAGCCAAACGCAAGGCCGCCGAGCAGGCGCGCGACACCGCCGCCGAACTGCTCGCGCTGTACGCCGCGCGCGCCGCCCGTCAAGGCCATGCCTTCGATTTTTCGGAAAACGACTACGAGGCGTTCGCCGACGGCTTCGGTTTCGAGGAAACCGCCGACCAGGCCCAGGCCATCGCCGCGGTCATCGCCGACATGAAGTCGGGCAAGCCGATGGACCGGCTGGTCTGCGGCGACGTCGGCTTCGGCAAGACCGAGGTCGCCCTGCGCGCCGCCTTCTGCGCAGTGGCCGGCGGCAAGCAGGTGGCCGTGCTCTGCCCGACCACCCTGCTTTGCGAACAGCATTACCAGACCTTCGTCGACCGCTTTGCCGACTGGCCGGTCAAGGTCGCCGAAATCTCGCGCTTCAAGACCGCCAAGGAAACCGCCCAGGCGCTGCAGGACCTGGCCGAGGGCAAGATCGACATCATCATCGGCACGCACAAGCTGATCGGCAAGGACGTGAAATTCAATCGCCTGGGCCTGGTCATCATCGACGAGGAACACCGCTTCGGCGTACGCCAGAAGGAAACGCTGAAGGCGATGCGCGCCGAGGTCGACGTGCTGACGCTGACCGCGACGCCGATCCCGCGCACGCTGGCACTGTCGATGGAAGGCCTGCGCGACTTCTCGGTGATCGCCACGGCGCCGCAAAAGCGCCTGGCGATCAAGACCTTCGTCAGCAAGTTCTCCGACGGCATCATCCGCGAAGCGGTGCTGCGCGAATTGAAGCGCGGCGGCCAGGTGTACTTCCTGCACAACGAGGTCGACACCATCGAAAACATGCGCGAGAAGCTGGAGAAGCTGGTGCCGGAAGCGCGCATCGTCATCGGCCACGGCCAGATGAACGAGCGCGAACTGGAAAAGGTGATGCGCGACTTCACCGGCCAGCGTGCCAACCTCTTGCTGTGCACGACGATCATCGAAACCGGCATCGACAACCCGCACGCCAACACCATCCTGATCAACCGTTCGGAGAAGTTCGGCCTCGCCCAGTTGCACCAGTTGCGCGGCCGGGTCGGCCGTTCGCACCACCAGGCCTACGCCTACCTGCTGGTGCAGGACGAAAAGGCGATGACCAAGCAGGCCAAACAGCGCCTGGAAGCGATCCAGATGATGGAGGAACTCGGTTCCGGCTTCTTCCTGGCCATGCACGACCTGGAAATCCGTGGCGCCGGCGAGGTGCTCGGCGACAACCAGTCGGGCGAGATGCAGGAAGTCGGCTTCACGATGTTCAGCGAGATGCTCAACCGCGCCGTCGCCCACCTGAAACAGGGCAAGGTGCTGGAAACCGCCGACCTGACGCAGCCGATCGGCGTCAGCGGCGAAATCAACCTGCGCACCCCGGCGCTGCTCCCCGACGCCTACTGCCCCGATGTGCACGAGCGGTTGACGCTGTACAAGCGCCTGGCCAACTGCGAGAGCGACGACGAGATCGACACGCTGCAGGAAGAACTGGTCGACCGCTTCGGCGAACTGCCGCTGCAGGCGCAGGCACTGGTCGCCACGCACCGGCTGCGCCTGCTGGTGAAGCCGCTGCTGGTGCAGAAGCTCGACGCCGGCAACGACCAGGTGACGATCCAGTTCGCCCCGGAATTCTCGAAGAATCCGCCTATCGAACCGATCAGGATCATCAATTTGATCCAGAAGAACCGCAGCTATAAGCTGGCCGGACAGGATAAGATTTCACTTTTGCGCCACTGCCCAGCCTTGCAGGACAAGGTTGCGGCGGTGAAAGACATGATACGCGAGCTGACCAAATGACCCAGATCCTCGAAAACATCAACGTTTCCGCCTTCGACGCGATGCCGACGCCGGCGGAAATCCACCAGAAACTGCCGCTTTCCGCCCAGGCCGAAGCCACCGTCAGCGAAGGCCGCGACCTGCTGCGCAACATCCTCGACCGCAAGGACCACCGCCTGTTCGTCGTCGTCGGCCCCTGCTCGATCCACGACCCGGTCGCCGGCATGGACTACGCCCGCCGCCTGAAGGCGCTGGCCGAGGAAGTCGGCGACACGCTGCAGATCATCATGCGCGTCTACTTCGAAAAGCCGCGCACCACGGTCGGTTGGAAGGGTTACATCAACGACCCGTTCATGGACGATTCCTTCCAGGTCAACGTCGGCATGCAGAAGGCCCGCGACTTCCTGCTCCAGGTCAATGAACTCGGCCTGCCCGCCGGCACCGAAGCGCTCGACCCCTACGGTCCGCAGTACTACGGCGACCTGATCACCTGGACCGCCATCGGCGCCCGCACCACCGAATCGCAGACGCACCGCGAGATGTCGTCCGGCCTGTCCACCCCGGTCGGTTTCAAGAACGCGACCAGCGGCGACCTCACTGTGGCCACCAACGCCATCCTCTCCGCCTCGCGCCCGCACTCCTTCCTCGGTCTGAACAACGAAGGCCGCGTCGCCATCGTCCGCACCACCGGCAACGCCTACGGCCACGTCGTCCTGCGTGGCGGCGACAGCGGCCCGAACTACGACACCGTCTCGGTCGCCGTTGCCGAGCAGGCGATGGTCAAGGCCAAGCTGCCGACCAACATCGTCGTCGACTGCTCGCACGCCAACAGCTCGAAGAAGCCGGAACTGCAACCGCTGGTCATGGCCGACGTGGTCAACCAGATCCGTGCCGGCAACAAGTCGATCCTCGGCGTGATGATCGAATCCAACATCGAGCCCGGCAACCAGCCAATTCCGGCCGATCTCTCACAACTCAAGTACGGCTGCTCGGTTACCGACGGCTGCGTCGGCTGGGACACCACCGAGAAGATGCTGCGCGACGCCGCCGTCCTGCTGCGCGACGTGCTGCCGGAGCGTATCGGCTAATCGATTTTTTCCGCCATTTCTGGAGAGTCAGGCATGAGCACCACCGAGTCGCTGTACAACGTTTCGCGTGAGCTGGAAACCCTGCACCACTACTGCACCAACAAGACGAAGTTCCTCGACAACGTCCTCACCGGCATCGAACCGATGACCTTCCAGGTCATCGACCGCTGCCGCGAGACGCTGATGCAGGTCAATCAGGCGCACCACGTATTCATGACCAAGTTCGAGAAACACCGCGACATCCCCAACATGCAGACCCAGATCAAGCCCACCCTGGACGCGCAACTCGTGCTGGTCGCCCACGCCAACGACGCGCTATTCACCATCCAGAGCTGGCTGCCCGCCGCGCAAGGCATGCCGCGTATCGAGCGCTGACCGTCGGCAAGGAAAAACCTCAGTTTCCGTCGATGAATGCCAGCAACTCGCGGACGAAGCGCTCGCGTTGCCACTGATGCGGCGAATGGTCGCTGCCTTCGTAGATGTTGAGGATGGCGTTGGGGATGGTGTCGGCGACGTAACGCGCCGTTTCGCCGCCGTAGAAATTGCTCTGCCCGCCATAGACGAGGAGCGTGGGCAATGAAATCCGCGCCAGCACGTCGCGGTAGTCGGCGGCGGTCAGGCTTTGCCAGCAGTGAATCAGCGGCTCCGGATTCTGGCCGCGCAAGGCCTGGCGCAGGCGCTCCCAGCCGCTGGCGTTTTCCTCGTATTTCTGCCGGGCGCGCTGGTTGAGGCCGAGCGCCGGATCGAGGATCTTATCGCCCATCGCATCACGCCAACCCTGAGCGAGAATTTGGCTCACCTGTTGGAGGATACGGTGGATGGTCGCGTCACGCGCTTCGTATGGCTGCGACAGTTCGAGGTTGGCGCAAATTCAGCAGCCGCTAACCGGCTGATGGATCGACTGGAATATCTTCAAAGGTTCGATCTTCCGGCGGATTTGCTGGACGGCGTGCCGGCGCATCGTGTGACCCGGCTTCGCCGGCAGGGCGAGCGCTATTACGCCGACGGCATGCGTGATCTGCCCGAAGACAGGCGGCTTGCGATCCTCGCTGTCTGCACCCTGGAATGGCGGTCATCGCTGGCCGATGTCATCGTGGAGACCCACGATCGCATCGTAGGCCGTCTCTATCGGGCCTCCGAACGCCTTTGCAACACCA
>Ga0209794_1002028_pt1 | contig 12063 bp, 9 predicted proteins | sample EBPBio232013_DNA_FD_185869 | JGI IMG/M metagenome (GOLD analysis project Ga0209794, IMG submission 185869) | Wastewater treatment Type I Accumulibacter community from EBPR Bioreactor in Madison, WI, USA - Reactor 1_5/23/2013_ DNA (SPAdes)... | ecosystem: Engineered > Bioreactor > EBPR >... | reverse complement strand
CTTCGCCGACGATGATGCGTTCGGGACGCATACGCAGGCAGTTCTTCACGAGGTCGCGCATGGTGATGGCGCCCTGCCCTTCCAGATTCGGCGGGCGCGTTTCAAGGCGCACCACGTGGCTCTGCTGGAGCTGAAGTTCCGCCGCGTCCTCGCAGGTGATGATGCGCTCGTCATCATCGATGTAGTTGGTCATACAGTTGAGCAGCGTCGTTTTACCCGAACCGGTACCCCCCGAGATGACGACGTTACAGCGCACGCGGCCGATAACCTTGAGCACTTCTGCGCCTTCCGGCGAGATGGCGCCGAAGCGGACGAGCTGATCGAGGGTCAGCTTGTCCTTCTTGAACTTACGAATGGTGAGCGCGGGACCGTCGATGGCAAGGGGCGGTGCAATGACGTTGACGCGGGAGCCGTCGAGCAGGCGCGCGTCGCAGATCGGCGAGCTTTCATCGACGCGGCGGCCGACCTGGGAGACGATGCGCTGGCAGATGTTGATCAGCTGCGCGTTGTCGCGGAAGCGGATGTTGGTCAGCTGGATCTTGCCGCCGGTTTCGATGAAGGTGCGCTCCGCGCCGTTGACCATGATGTCGGCGATGTCATCGCGCGCCAGCAGCGGCTCAAGCGGGCCGAAGCCCAGCACATCGTTGCAGATGTCATTGAGCATATCCTCCTGCTCGGCGATGGACATCGCCACGTTCTTGAGCACGAGAATTTCGTTGATGACATCGCGCAGTTCATCGCGCGCAGAGGCGGTGTCGAGCTTGGCAAGCTGGCTCAGATCGATCGACTCGATCATGGCGCCGAAGACCATCGACTTGGTCTGGAAGTACTGGTCGGAGCGCTGGGGCGCGGCGCTCACGGGGGTCGGGGCGGCGCTGCGCGCGGGCGTCTGGGTTGCCGGGGCAGACTGGAACTCCGGACGCGGCGCGGGGGCGGCAGCGGGTGCCGGCGAGGGCGCAGCCGCCCGCGCCGGTGTGCTGGCCTGTCCGATGGTGGTACGCTTGCCGAACATGACGCCGTTACCTCTTTTCGTCCCTTAGTCGTCTCATTCCGCGTCGATCACGCCCGATGTGCGCGTTTGTTATGCCGCACGTGATTTTCCACCCGGCAGGCTGTTGAGGCGCTCGCGCAGGGTATCGAACAGCGATTTCTTGGTCGGGCGCGCGTTCTGACGGCCCATGAGGGCAAAGGCGATCTCGCGGAAGATATCCTGGAGTTTCGCCGCGCCCTGCATATCGGCCAGCATCTGGCCATTGTTGGCTGCCGCCCCGAAAATCGCGGCATCGAAGGGAATGCTCGCGAGCGCGGGGCACTCCAGCGTTTTGGTGAAGCCGTCGATCGCCAGTTCAGGACGCTTGGGCATGCCCACCATCGAGAGCACGAGGCGCGGCTTGGGATCATTCGGGCGGGCCGCCGCCAGATTGTCGATCAGGTTCTTGGCGTTGCGCAGGTTGGCGAGATCCGGCGAGGCCACCACCACCACTTCATCAGCGCGGGTGAGCAGGGTGCGCGTCCAGTTGGTCCACTGGTGGGGCACATCATAGATGATGGCCGGAATGGAGGCGCGCAGGGCGTCCATCACCGGCTCGAAGTTCGCCTCGTTGAAATCATAGGTGCGCTCCACGGTGGAGGGCGCGGCCATGAGCGAGAGATGCGGCGTCACCTTCGAAAACAGGCGCTCGATCATAATGGTATCGACGCGCGAAGGGTCGATCACCGCATCGAGAATGCCCTGAGGCGGATCAATGTTGAAGTTGAGCCCGGCCGTACCGAAAGCCATGTCGAGATCGACAATGCAGGTGTCGATCTCCATGTCCCCTGCGATGGAATAGGCAAGGTTATGTGCGATGGTGGAGGCACCGATGCCGCCCTTGGCACCGATGACCGCAATCGCGCGGCCCACCGGCTTGGCCTCCGGATCGCGGAAGATGCCCGCCAGTGCCTCGATGAAGTCCAGCGGGCCGATCGGCGCGACGAGATATTCGCTGACCCCGCGGCGCATCAACTCGCGGTAAAGCGGCACGTCGTTGACATGGCCGATCACCACCACGCGGGTGCCTTCGTCGCAATAGCCGGCCAGTTCGTCCAGCGCGGTGAGCAGGGTCGTGCTGTCCGATACCGTCTCGATGACGACGACGTTGGGCGTCGGGGCGTCGCGGTAGGCCCCGAGGGCGGCCGCGATGCCACCGGTCTGCACCTTCATGTGGGTGCGGGCCATGCGCCGGTCGAGGCGGGATTCCTCGACCATCATTGCCACCGGCTGGGTCTCGGTGAAGACCTGGATCGCAATGTGCGGCAGGGGGGGAACCGTGTTGTCCACCATGGATGAAGTCTCCGTCCGGCCACCCCGCGAGGTGGCGCCTCATACGATTACTGCTGCTTCGAGTCGGTGATTTTCACGTCGTCGCGGTTCCATTTGGTCGATGGATCCTGATCCTTGCGCAGCGCCTCGATGTCCTTCATGCGCTTGGCAAGATCGGCCACACCCTCGGCACGCGGACGCACCAGATCGACCGGATCGGAAACCTGCGCGGCGATCATGGTCTGATAGGCGCAGCCGAGGTTGTAATAGGGCTTGTTGTGCCAGGTTTCGGCCTGCTTCGAACCCGCCAAATCGGCGGGCCACTGGCCGCACTGGCTCGTCACCGTGGCCGCGAGCGTGGCGTGGCTCACCCGCACCGGGGCGGCACCGCCACCGGCACGCACCGGATAGCTGGAGTAGCGCACCGGCGCGCGCAGGCCGCCCTCAGCCAGCGCCGAGCGGATCGCCTCAACGGAAACATGCGGCTGACCGGCAGGTGTTGCGATTTCGATGCTGCCGGAGGCGCGCTGGGTATGCGCCTTGGCGAATTCCACGAGATCGCGGCGCTGGCGCGGGTCGAGCTGGGGAGATGCCCCGAAGACATCAATGTGCTGCACCTGCTGCTCCAGACGCAGCGGATGGCGTTCGCGGTAGTCATCCGGCGCAAAGGCCTGCTGGGTCGGGCGCGTATTGGCGCAGCCCGCCACCGCAAGGGCACTTGAGATGATCAGCGTGAGGCGGAAGGGAAACGAGGACATGATCACACCTCAGTCGTTGATGAAGCCCACGGGACCGGTTGCCGCTTTGGCCCCCGAGCCGTAGGTGCGGGTCAGACGCCCCATGAAGACCGTCGAGGGATCTGTTGCATCGGCCAGATTGTCGTCCGGCTTGGCGATCTGTCCCGGCGAGGAAGGCTTGGCGATGAAGGGCTGCACAAGGATGAGCAGCTCGGTTTCAAGGCGCTGATAATCGCGCGAGCGGAACAGCGTGCCCAGAATCGGAATGTTCATCGCGCCCGGAATGCCGTTGATGTGCTGGCGCGTCTGCTGCTGGATGAGGCCGGCGGTGGCCATCACGCCGCCCGACGGCAGCTCGATGGTGGTCTCGGCCTTGCGGGTGCGGAAGCCCGGCACGGAAACGGTGGTCAGCTTGAAGCTGTTATCCGGCTCAACTTCGGTCACTTCGGTCGCAACACGGATCGAGATGCGGTTTTCGCTCATCACCACAGGGGTAAAGTTGAGCGAAACGCCCACCGGCTTGTAGGTGAGGCCGATGGTACAGACATAGGCGCCGCTGGCGCGATCGCAGGTTTCGTTGGTCGGTACCGCCAGTTCGCCGCCCGCGAGGAACTTCGCGCTTTCGCCCGAGATCGCCGTCAGCGTCGGCTCGGCGAGCGTGCGCAGCATGCCCTGCCGCTCCAGCGTGTTCAGGATGGCGCCGCGGCCGCCGAAATCCACGCGGCCAGTCGAGGGCGGGTCCTGACGGTTCACGGAGAAGGGCAGCGGAATGCCGTCTTTGGGCAGGAACAGGCCCGACCCCGTCACGTTCCACTGGCCGTACATGTTGACGCCCAGCTGCTTGAGCACCGAGCGCTGCACTTCGGCAATGGTGACCTTGAGCATCACCTGATCCTTGCCGCGCACCTGAAGCGCGTTGACCACCTTGCCCTGGCTGCCGCCCATGCCGAAAAACCCGCCGGACTGACCGACGAGGTTGTTGGCGATATCGACGGCCTTCTGGGCGTCGAGCGGGCTGTCCACGGTGCCCGAGAGCACAAAGTTGTCGCCCACGCTCTCGACCCGGATATCCGCCGCCGGCATGGCGCGCTTGATGACATCGCGCAGCACGCTCAACTCGCGCGCCAGCTCTTTGGCGACACCGATGTCGAAGGAGGCGATCTGCTCGTTGCCCTTGCCCATCACCAGCACGGTGGTGGTGCCCGCCGCCACACCGATGATGAAGATCTTGCGGGCGGTGCGCACAACCGCGTTGGCGACCTTGGGGTTGGCCACGAAGACCTCGCCCGCATCCGCCGGCAGATCGACCATGATCGACTTGCCGATGGAAAGGTTGATGCGCCGCGCGCTGAGCGAGTCGTTGGCGCCGGTGCGGATCGTCGGGCTGGGAATCTGCTCGTAGGGGACGCCGCCGAACTGTCGCGGCTCATCCTTGGCCAGCGCGCCGGTCGCCAGCGCACCCGCCAGAACGGCACCAAGCGCCACGGAGCGCTTGCAGGACGTCCAGATCGGGGAGGACATCGGCTTCATCTCAAGGGTCATGGTTGAACTCGTCACTTGGAGATCTCCTGAGACACGCCGAAGCGGACAATGGTCACGCCCCCGGATGAGGAACCGGAGGTGTCTTCGGGCTTGTTGGCATCGGCCATCGAGCGCAACGCCAGCGCCAGCGACCCATTGCGCTGGGCAAGGACGATCTGCTCGGCCTGACCGGAGTCGAGTTCCAGCGTCGCGGTTTCGCCGACCACGGCCTTTTCGCCGTTGCGCTCCTCGATGTTCTGGCCAATGGCCAGCACGCGGATGTTGGAGAGCAGCGTGGTGGAGCGGAAGGCATCCGGGCCGCGCCCCGAGGGGTCAACCTGACGCACCGCAATCACATCCACATAGTCATTGGGCAGGATGAAGCCGCCTGCGCTGGAGGCACCGCGCGAATCAATGGTGATCGCGACAGCCTTTTTGCCGGAGGGGAGGATGGCGGACAGGAACCCCGCACCACTGCCCTTGATGATCTTTTCCTCTCGGATCGGCTCATTGGCGAAGAAGTTGGCGCGGGTAATCGCGCCCTTGAGTTCTTCCATCGCGTTGGGGCGGGCGGTCCGCTGGATCATGGTGGAGGCCGCCAGCTCCTGCGGCCACTTCACCCATGCCAGATTGTCCGCGTTGAGCGCGGTGCCGAGCGTCAGCTCGCTCTTGGCCACGAGCACTTCGGTGGCCTGAATCTGCGGCACCGGCGGCGCTTCCGCGACCTTCTGCGGCGCGGGCGCACGATTCGACAGCAAGAGGGCCATCAAGCCGGCCACACCGGCAATACCGGCAACAATCAAGCGGGCAGGTTTCATCTGCTGCTATTCCCTGACAAGCGGCGCGCAAGGGCACGCCTCACCGGGAATTTGAGCAGGGAAAGCTCAAGGTATAGTTAACAGGGCTTTGAAAATCAGCGTTAGCAAAGGATTGACGGGGGCCAATGGCCCCTCATCCCAGCGCCACAGCGCGCCAGATTTCGGTCTGCGGATAGACCATCAGGCCTGCTGCGGCGAGTGCAATGCCATAGGGAATTCCGCACTTTGGCTGATGCAGGCGCGAGAGCCAGCCGATGCGCGCGGTGAGGATTTCCGGCACGCTCTTGCGCATGGCAAGCAGGCCCAGCGTGAGCAGGCCACCGAGCGCCGAGGCCAGCACCGCATATTCCAGCAAAACCGAGAAGCCGCACCACAAACCGGTGGCTGCCGCGAGCTTGGCATCGCCCCCGCCGAACCAGCCGGCCGCAAACAGCGCGAAGGTGATTAGCAGGGTAAGCGCCCCCGCCGCCACGTGCAGGCCAAAGACCTTGAGCGGCATGCCGGTGAGCAGCGCCATGGCCACAAAGCCCGCCACCAGCAACAACGAGACGCGGTTGGGAATCGTCATCGTGAACATGTCGGAGAAGGCTGCAAAGCCCATGACGGCCGGAAAAAACAGCAGCAACAGCGGGTCGAGATTCACGAGGGTCCTCCGAACGCGAGACTTAAGGACGTGACAAGTCCTCCTCCTTACGGCAATCAGGTCATGATTTTCTTAATGCGGCCCGCGTCCGGCCTCGCCTCGCCAAAGCACCCTTTGCCCCAGCACTTCATCTTGTCATGAGCGATAGCCCGTCCTCCTCGCCCTCAGGGCCCATCCTGCTGCACGGGCTGGGATGGCGCGTGCCGGCGCGGCTTGTCGAATTCCGTTTCATCCGGGCCTCCGGGCCGGGCGGGCAGAACGTCAACAAGGTCTCAACCGCCGTGGAGCTGCGGTTTGCGATGCGTGAGGCGAACCTGCACCCCAACCACATGGCGCGGCTGGAAAAACTCGCCGGGGACAGGCTGACGAAGGAAGGGGTTATCGTGCTCAAGGCGGAGCGCTTCCGCTCACAGGACGCCAACCGCGAGGATGCGCTCAAGCGCTTGCAGGTGATGCTGGACGAGACGCAAAAGCCGCCGCGCGCGCGCATCGCCACCAAGCCCACACGGGCTTCCAAGGAGCGGCGGCTGACGGCGAAAGCCGGGCGCTCGAACATCAAGGCCGGGCGGGGTAAGGTCAGTTTCGATTGAGGCGCCGCGCCCGCTCCAGGCGCGGCCTATATTCCTCACACGTCGAGGTTCGAGACGCTCAGCGCGTTCTCCTGAATGAAGGCGCGGCGCGGCTCCACCACATCACCCATCAGGCGCACGAAGATATCCTCGGCCTCGGCCACATCCTTCAGCTTCACCTGAAGCAGCGAGCGGACGTTGCGGTCGAGCGTGGTCTCCCAGAGCTGCTGCGCGGTCATTTCGCCCAGGCCTTTATAGCGCTGTAACGTCAAACCCTTACGCGAGATCGTCATGATCGCATCAAAGAGCGAGACGGGACCGGAGACGAGCAGATCTTCCGCACGGCGCACAAGACGTGCGGGGGCGTTGTAAAGCTCAGTGAGGGAGGCGGCGCGCTCATCCAGCTTGCGCGCCTCGGCGGAGGCGAGGAAGCCAGCATCGAGCGTATGCGCCTCGGTGACGCCGCGCAGCGTGCGGCGGAACACAAAGCCGCCGTTCTCCAGCGCCCCGGACCAGCCCTGCGAGAGATCATCCGAGATGGCATCGAGACGACGGGCGATCTCGGTGGCGGTCGCACTCGCGGCCTCCGGCATGTCGATCAGACCGGGCTTGAGCGCGCCGGCAATCGCCGCCTGCTCGATGATCGAGCGGTCATACCGCGTGTGCAGACCGCTCATCACGGTGCGGACCAGACGTGCTTCCTCGATGCGGCGACGCAGATCCTCGCCTGCGATTTCGGCACCGTTGCCCAGCTTGAGCACCGCACCGTCCAGCCCTACGCCGATGAGGTAATCTTCCAGCGCGCGTTCGTCCTTCAGATAGGTCTCGGACTTGTTGCGCATCGCCTTGTAGAGCGGCGGCTGCGCAATGAAGACATGGCCACGCTCGATCAACTCCGGCATCTGCCGGAAGAAGAAGGTGAGCAGCAGCGTGCGGATGTGGGAGCCGTCCACGTCCGCGTCCGTCATAATGATGATCTTGTGGTAGCGCAGCTTGTCGGGGTTGAATTCCTCGCGCCCGATGCCGGTGCCCAGCGCCGTGATCAGCGTGCCGATTTCCTGTGACGAGAGCATCTTGTCGAAGCGGGCGCGTTCGACGTTGAGGATCTTGCCGCGCAGGGGCAGCACGGCCTGGAAGAGACGATCACGCCCCTGCTTGGCCGAGCCGCCCGCCGAGTCACCCTCGACCAGCAGCAGCTCACACTTGGAGGGGTCGCGCTCCTGACAATCCGCCAGCTTGCCGGGGAGCGAGGCGATGTCGAGCGCGCCCTTGCGGCGGGTAAGTTCGCGCGCCTTGCGCGCCGCTTCACGCGCGGCGGCGGCTTCCACCACCTTGGAGACGACGGTTTTCGCCTCCTGCGGGTTCTCTTCCAGCCACTGTTGCAGGGCCTCGTTCATCACGCTTTCCACCACGGGGCGGACTTCGGAGGACACGAGCTTGTCCTTGGTCTGGCTGGAGAATTTCGGATCCGGCACTTTCACGGAAAGGACAGCGGTGAGGCCTTCGCGGCAATCATCGCCGGTGAAGGAGACCTTCTCCTTTTTCGAGATACCGCTCTGGTCGGCGTAAGACGTGATCTGCCGGGTGAGCGCCCCGCGGAACCCCGCCAGATGCGTGCCACCATCGCGCTGCGGGATGTTGTTGGTGAAGCAGAGCACGCTCTCGTGGTAGCTGTCGTTCCACCACAGGGCGACCTCGCAGGTGATTCCGTCCTGCTCTTTTTTCACCATCACCGGCTTGGCAATCAGCGGCTGCTTGGCGCGGTCGAGATAGCGCACGAAGGCTTCCAGCCCGCCCTCATACATGAGGTCCACGGATTTCGGCTCGGCGTGGCGGTTGTCGGTAAAGATGATGTGGACGCCGGAGTTGAGGAAGGCAAGCTCGCGCAGGCGATGCTCCAGCGTGTTGAAGTCGAATTCCACCATCGTGAAGGTCTGGGGCGAGGGCAGGAAGGTGACCTCCGTGCCTTTGCGGCCCGGCGCCTCGCCGGTGACCTTGAGCGGGGCCACGGCATCGCCGTGGTTGAACTCCATCTCGTGGATCTGGCCGTTGCGATAGACCTTGAGGCGCAGCCAGGTGGAGAGCGCATTGACCACCGAGACGCCCACGCCGTGCAGACCGCCGGATACCTTGTAGGAATTCTGGTCGAATTTGCCGCCCGCGTGCAGCTGCGTCATGATGACTTCGGCAGCGGAGACGCCTTCTTCCGCGTGGATATCGGTGGGAATGCCACGCCCGTTGTCGGTGACGGTGCAGGAGCCATCGGCGTTCAGCGTCACGGTGACGCGGTCGGCATGGCCGGCCAGCGCCTCGTCGATCGCGTTGTCCACCACCTCATAGACCATGTGGTGCAGGCCGGAGCCGTCGTCGGTATCGCCGATATACATGCCGGGGCGCTTGCGGACAGCGTCCAACCCCTTGAGCACCTTGATGGAATCAGCGCCATATTCGGCTTGCGGTTCGTTGGTCTCGGCCATGAGGTTTCCGGTTTCACGTTTTCTGGCGATGCATGTCAGGACCACAACGACAGCGGCCACCCTTGCGGGACATGCGAACTCGAATCGAGCGGCAATCTACCTCGCGCGCACGCGCGGATGCGAGCCAAAAGGGCAACAAGCCCAAGGAAAATCGTGCATAAGCCCGCTTTAACGGCTGGCCACGACGAGAGCGGTGCAGCCCATGACGCCAGCCGTGCAGCGATTGATGCGCGCGAGTGCCTTGGTGGAGGTGAAGAGCCTGCGCGCACGGGCGGCCAGCGCCACGTAGCACGAGAAAATCAGCGCCAGAACGATGGCACAGGTGAGCGCCAATTGCACCACCGCCACGCCGGAGAGAGCCTCGGGCGTGACGACCAGCGGCATGATCGACACGAAGAACACCATGGTCTTGGGGTTGCCGAGGGTGAGCAGGTACGACGAGAGGAAGGCCGAAAAGCCGCTCTCGGCCGGAGTATCGGCCGCCGAGAGCGCCTCGGGCTTTGCGCGCCACATCTGAACCGCGACATAGAGCAGATAGGCCGCGCCCGCATATTGGATGAGCCTGAACAGGGGCGCATAGGCCTTGGCGATGAGCGCCAGCCCCGAAACTGCTGCCAGAAGCCAGGTCAAGTCCCCCGCGACAAACCCCAATATGGCCGCGCCAGCGCCGCGCGGCCCGCGTGAGAGCGTGCGCGCGACAATGGAGGCCACGCCCGGACCGGGCGAGAGCACGGCGAGAGCGTAGACCGGAATGAAGATCAACAGCGAAGCGAGCGTCATGACATTCCCCTGACGAGGCCGACCACCCCATCCTGTACGGAAAAGATGGCGCCTTGCGGGCCAATATCCTCGAACAGCAGGGCATCCGTCCCTGTCATGAAGACCTGGGCGCCGAGCGCATCGAGAATGCGGAACAGGGCCGCGCGGCGCGCGACATCAAGATGTGCCGCCACTTCATCCAGCAGGAGAATCGGGGTTTCGCCGCGCATCTGCGCAATCAGCCGCGCCTGCGCCAGCACAAGGCCGATGAGCAACGCCTTCTGCTCGCCTGTGGAGCAGAGCGCTGCCGCCTCGCCCTTGGGACCATGCACGACGGCCAGATCGGAGGCTTGGGGGCCGATAAGGGCGCGCCCTGCCGCGCGATCCCGCGCCCGTCCCTCACCCAATGCCGCGCGGAACCAATCTTCCACCGCGCGGGCGGGTTGGTCGATCAGGCGGGCTTCGACCTCGCCCTCCAGCGTCAGACGCGCGAAGGGAAAGGGAGCCATGGTTTGCGCCTCGGCCTCCACCAGCGCGCCGAGCCGCTGCACGGTTTCGAGCCGGGCCGTCGCCAGCGCAATGCCCAGCTCGGCAATTTCATGCTCGATCGCGTCGAGCCAGCGGGTCGAGGTGGTGTGATCCTCCAGCAGGCGGTTACGCTGGCGCAAGGCCACCTCAAAACTCGTGGCGCGCGCGGCGTGGGATTTATCCACCGCCAGCACGAGGCGATCGAGAAAACGGCGGCGATCCCCCGCCGCCCCGCGAAACAGGCCGTCCTGATCGGGCGTCAGCCAGAGAAAACTCAGGTAATCGAGAAAGGCATTGGCGGAGGAGACCGGCTCGCGGTTGATGCGGCAGGCGCGCGTCGCTTCCCCCGGCTGCACCGCACTCGCCAGCAGCACCGGGTCTTCCTCCGGGGTGGAGGCGAGATCCGCCAGAATGGCATAGCCACCGCTGCCGCCCTTGCGCGCCAGAAGCGCGCCCTGCGCCCGGCGCAGGCCCCGCCCCGGCGAGAACAGCGAGAGTGCTTCGAGGATATTGGTCTTGCCGGCCCCGTTCGGACCGCACAACGCCACGAGCGCGGCCGGTGTGGCCACGTCGAGCCGCGCATAACTGCGGAAATCGGTCAGTCTCAGCCGGATGATCCGGGGCACGGCCTCACACGCGCATCGGCATCAGCACGTAAAGGCTGGCCGCCCCTTCGCGGTCCTGAATCAGCGTCGAGGAACCGGGGTCCGCGAGCTTGAGCAGCGCGGTATCGCCCTCGAGCTGGCTGATGATATCGAGCAGGTAGCGGGCGTTGAAACCGATTTCGAGCGGGCTCGCCTCGTAATCGACCGCCAGCTCCTCGATCGCCTGGCCGGCATCGGGGTTGTGCACCGAGAGGGTGAGGCGGCCATCGCCGAGCGAGAACTTCACCGCGCGGCCCCGCTCCGACGAAATGGTCGAGACGCGATCGATGGAGCGGGCGAAATCCTCGCGCTCCACGGTGAGGAACTTGTCGTTCCGCTGCGGAATGACGCGGCCATAATCGGGGAAGGTGCCGTCGATCAGCTTCGAGGTGAGCACAATATCGCCCACCTTGATGCGGATCTTGACGCTGGAGAGCGAGATCGAGACCGGCGCATCGCCCTCGGTCAGCAGCTTTTGCAGCTCGGCTACGGTTTTGCGCGGCACGATGATGCCGGGCATGCCGGTCGCACCCGCCGGTGCCGGGGTTTCACACAGCGCAAGGCGATGGCCATCGGTTGCCACAGCGCGCACGCGTACCTCGCCGTTCACCTCGACGGTGTGGAAATAAATGCCGTTGAGATAATAGCGCGTCTCCTCGGTGGAGATGGCGAACTGGGTCTTCTCGATCAGGCCGCGGAGCGCCCCGGCGGTCATCTCGAAGGAATGGGTCATCTCACCCGGCGCAAGGTCGGGGAAATCGCTTTCCGGCAGGGTCTGGAGCGAAAAGCGCGAACGGCCAGAGCGCAAGCTGACATGCCCTGACTGACCATCCTGCTCCAGCGAGACCTGCGCGCCATCCGAGAGCTTGCGCACGATGTCATAAAGCACATGCGCGGGCACAGTGGTGGTGCCGGGGGCCGAGACTTCCGCCGGGATCACCTCGACGATATCGATATCAAGATCCGTCGCCTTGAGGGCGAGAGAACGCTCCTCCGCCCGGATCAGCACGTTGGCCAGAACAGGAATCGTGTTGCGGCGCTCGACGACGCGATGGACATGCCCCA
>Ga0209794_1002027_pt1 | contig 12069 bp, 14 predicted proteins | sample EBPBio232013_DNA_FD_185869 | JGI IMG/M metagenome (GOLD analysis project Ga0209794, IMG submission 185869) | Wastewater treatment Type I Accumulibacter community from EBPR Bioreactor in Madison, WI, USA - Reactor 1_5/23/2013_ DNA (SPAdes)... | ecosystem: Engineered > Bioreactor > EBPR >... | reverse complement strand
CTGAATGCGCTGGAGATCATCCGCGATGGCAGCCAGCCCATGATCGGTGGGCGCGTAGGCACGGATCTCATGAACTGACCTTTTCCTATAGAAATAATAGCCCTCGAAACAGGCTCCATCGCCCTGACAAGAAAATCCGGAAAACCAAATGCAGGGTTTCTGGCGCGTCCCACCGCCCAAAAGACGAACGGGCCGGGTGGCAAGTTCGACGCCAAGAATATCGCATATCCGCTCGAAATCCTCGAATACTATTTCATACCAATCATCCTGTGGCAGACACCGGCGATACCAGTCGCGAGCACGCTCCTTGGCAGGTTCATCCAGCTCATTGAACGTATAGACGAGCGTTTCGACCAACTCAGACATGGGTGACCTCGCGGATCAGCAGATGTGGGTCGAGATCGACCTCGATTTTCTGGGTACGACCCATCCAGGGCGCCGGCTGTATTGCACGGACCCAATCGGCGAAACTCGGAATGAAGCCGAGATCCTCTGTGACATGCTGTTCGCCGATCCAGCGCGTCGGAATGATCCGACCTGACGACAGGGTCCTGGTCACGCCAAAAATGGTCTCGGCCATGAAGATGCCCTCGGCATGATGCCGTAATGCCCGATGCCGAAAGTCCGCGACGATTTCCTTGGACGCGTCGAACCAAGCGTGGATTGCGAGGTAATCTTCGAGCGAGCCGCCCCATTTCTTCTGCGAGGAAAGGGCGTGGTGGTAGGGATGAGCCATGTCCGTCTCCTCTCAAAACGTATGGGAATAGAAATCAGTCGAGGTGACCCGCTCGTTGTAATCGAGGCGGATCTCCTGAGCCGGAACATCAAAGACGAATTCGCCATAGGCCCCTTCGTTATTCTCCCAACCACCATGGGTTTCGCTCAGAGCGTCGTAGACCAGATGCTCAATGGCTTCGGTCCAAGTCATGGGCTGGGGCCCAGGCGCTTTCTGGGCCCAGATGATCGCAACGTTCTCGATGGTATGGTCTGGCAGAACCAAAGCCGCACTGGCAGCATCGCGCGCATCGATGCTTTCGATCTGGCCACTATCGCCATAGCCATCAAAAGTGACGGCAACCGAGACTACGCCAGCCCCGGCCAGAGCCGCGAATATCGCGGCCTTGTTGGCGGGCCGGAGCGCGGCGCGCTGCAGCTTCTCGGCTTCGATCTGAGCTACGATGTCAGAGAAGGTGAGGGGGAGGGCGACAAGGGCGGTCTTGTGGGCGCCTGATGAATTCTGATCGTCTTTCATGGGTCTCTCCGAAACGAAAAGCCCGGCGCGAGCGGGGCTCGGCCGGGCAGGGGATTGGACATGAGGAGAGGGGTTATTCGGCTGCGATGGTATAGTCAGCGGAGCTGTGCAGCCCTTCCGTCAGGAACGCTGGCAGGATTGCCTCCTGCGTTTCGTCATACTGGCTCCCATCGACATCAACCTGCGGTGCATCGAACTGACCGAAGTCATTCGCCGATCTCGAAACCCGCAAAGGCGCAGCCTCTCGCGTGCCCTTGAGCGGCTGGGGCAACCACCCGCTGCCTGCGATCAAGCGCTCAGCCTCGATTGCCATATCGGCCTTCTTCAGGTGATCGATCATCTGCGCAGCGCTCTCGCCTTTGACCTCGCGGATCGTCGCCAGAATCTGGGCCTTGGTTACCTTCGAGAAATACCCCTTCGCCGTGGGCTGCCAATGCGTGCGCATGTCGAGATCCACCAGATCCGCAAGCGCATCGGCATGGGCAAGTTCACGCGTCCGACGCACATGGGGAAGCTCGAGCGCATTGAGCGATTGCGATGCGCAGAAGGCGAACAATGCCGCGAGGCTATCGGCATCGTAGGCGACGAGCACTTCCCAAAGCTCATGAGGAGATTTCGGGAGAAGCTCGGCCCAACGTGATTGACGAGCGTTCATCCTCGCTGCCAGAGGAGACTCGCCCAGGTCCATTGCCTGAGCATCGAGGTTGGCGGAACGCAGGTCGATCTCGAGACAGCTGTCCGGCCCCGCAAAGCGGTAGAAGGTCTTCAATGCCAGAGCATGCGTCACGGTCAGTAGAGCGGTATCCGGATCCTCCGCCAGCTTCTCGCGCAGGGCCAAGGTTCGCCAAGCGGTCAGTTCGGCGGTCAGTCTATCCGAGAGCTTCGCCTCGGCTTCCACCTCCGCTTCTTCTGCCGCGGCGGGGCAGCGATCATCGGGAACGGCACGGCCGCCTTCCGATGTCTCCTCGCCATCCGAGGATCCGGAAGACGCGCCGGATCGCATCGCATTGAGCGCAGCCCGATCCTCCGGGCGAACAAAGCCGCGCTCGACACGAAGGCGACCATCGTGATCGATGCTGATGAAGACACCCGCATGAGGAAGCTCGGTGGCAACGAAGGTTGCAGGACGATCTTCAATCGCCGCCATGATGCCTTCGAGTTCGCCCATCCTGCGATCGATATCTTCGGGCAGTTCCTCCGCGCTTTCATACTCCTGTGAAAGTGCGTTGTACTCGACGAGTGCAGCATCATAGGCTGCCTGCTCATCGTCGCTGACCGGGACCGGTTCTGAAGTCAGACGCATCAGCCCATTGAGATGGCCGTAGGGAAACGAAACAGCGGTCTCGACCCACTTCCAGCCCTCAGCCTCAATCTGCTGGGCGCAAGCTGCAAGCTTCTCGCTCGCAAGCCGGTCGAGCAGTGCCACGTCGGAAAACCAACCGCCGCCATCCTCAGCGAAGAGATCTCGATCAATGATGCCGCCAGCGGAATCATAGGTGTCGGCCCCGACAAAAAGTACGCGGCGGTCATTGCCCTTGACCGCGCCCTCAGTGAGCAGGCGCCGGATTGCATAGGGCTCCTTATTGTAACTGTGCCGGATCTGCTCCCAGACCGCTTCCTGACGAGCGTGATCACCGCTCACGCAGAACGCCATCAACTGATCGAGGTTGATCTCGTCCTCCGCGTAGGCTGAGAGAAGCACGAGGCTTGCGGATGCGAGCTTCAGGCGTTGCCGGACAATCTGGGGTGAGACGAAAAAGCGTGTGGCGATCTCCTCGATCGTCAGCCCTTCCTGATCGCTGAGCGACTTGAAGGCGCGGAACTGATCAAGCGGATGGAGCCCGGCACGCATGACGTTCTCGGCCAGCGAATCCTCCACCTCGATACCGTCAGATTTGATGAGGCAGGGAACAGGCGTATCGGCGGGCAAACGCCCTTCCTCCACCAAGGTGCGAAGGGCCGCGAAACGCCGACCACCAGCACTGACAGCATAGGTGCCGGTCTCAGCGCCAGCAACATCAAGAACCGGTCGAACCGAAATCGACTGAAGCAGGCCGCGCCGCGCAATATCCTGAGCGAGTTCATCGACACTGATCCCGGACTTGACCTTGCGGACATTGGCATCCGAACGCACCAGCTTGGAGAGCGGAATATCGCGTGAAGTGGCAAGTTCCTGGCGAGGGGCGAGGGCTTGAATGGTCATTGGCGTCATCTCCATGACGGCCGGGGCAGAACCTCTCTCTTCCCCTTCCAAGCCGTCATTCCCACGACGGCCAACCTCTAATTCTGCCCAGCCGCCCACCTCCGGAAGATTTCCAGATCCCTCCCCACAGTGGATGTTCATACAATATATTGCAGATTGAAATTAGGACTGGAGTCAGTCATGTCTGGCCGCTTTCCAAGAATCAGATTGCGAGATGGAGAGAATTTTGCCGGAAGCGTTTGAACTCATGGCCCACCCGCCACGAGGTCCCCTTCGACCACTGGTCGAGTTTCTGAAGTCCTATCCCGCAGAAAACGTCAGAGAGCTGATCGCGCGCAGGCTGGCGAGCGGCGTCTATCATTCTGATAACAGTGAGGTTCTCTATTGGGCAAGCGTCCATGCTCTGGTTTTCGAGAGTGAGCTGGATGCCGATGTGATCGAACAAGCTCTGCCGGAGCTTCAGAAGCTGAGCTGCTATTCCGACTGAGGACAGATCGCTGCTACTAACGTATTTTAAACCTTAGGATTTTCATCGCCTACAATATATCGTCAAACACCTATTGCAGGAATCGTGCTTGCGCTATCGATGGTTCAGGTGTCATCGTTTTCGCACGACGATCATTGAAGGTAAAATCGATGGCCCCAAAAGCTGGCCGCAGCCGCACGGTCGAAAAGACCCTCGCCTCGCTCCTCGGCCTGCGACTGGAGCAGCTGGCGGCTGAACACGATGATCTCCAAACCTTCCTTCGGAAGATCGGGATTTCGCCCGGAACCTACTATCTGCTGGTCAGAGGTGAATCCAACCCCACGCTTGATACCCTTGAGGTCATCGCCAAAGGCCTCGGTCTCTCGGTCTGGGAGCTGATTGGCCTCAACGACGGCGTCGTGACAAAAGCACTCGCCAAACATGATATCGATCTTGAGGCGATTACGGCCGCGAGCAGGGCCCGTGTCGAAGCTCTGACGAAAATCGACGAGCAGCGCGAAGCCTCGCGCAAAGCGATCAAGCGTTCCTGATAACGAAACGCACTAGTGGGCAGCGCTCACACCTGGCCAACGCCGACCCGAATATCAGCGGCTGCAGGTGCAGGTGGCTGAGCGGCAACCGGACCCGTTCCGCCAAAATCCCCCGGGCCGAGGTCACAGGCCTGAGCATTGGGATTGTTCTGGCAATTGGGGTCAGCGTTCGATTGCGCCGCGCGCGCCATATCGCAGATTGTCGTTCCATTGGAATCTGCAAAGCCTGAACAGCGACCGGAATTGACCATGGTCTGGCAATTCCCCGTGCCGAGCTGGATGCAAGCCGCAATAAAACTCGCATCCACGCGCTGACCATCAAAGGTGCCCATCTCAGTCAGGCGGCGGACAACGCCAGTGTTGTAGCCGTCATTGGTCAATCTGGCCCAGGCATCGACCTGCTGTTGAAGGCTCATGCAGCCGAACGTCTGGCGGTCCACCCCGGCGTAGTTCCGGACGTTCGCATTGTTGAGCTGAAAGATCCCCGTGCAACAGCTGCCATTGTAGACGCCCGTGTTGCCGCCAGATTCGAAACGGCCGAGCCCACCGAGTGAGCAGGAAGTCGCCTTGAGTTCATCTCGAAGGGGAGAGGAATTCACGGCATTGGTGATTTCCTGCGCCGAATAATTGGTTCGCTCGCAATACTGCTGCCGTTGTGCGGAAGCCGGAACACAAGCGAGCGCAATCCAGAAACATGCCGCCAAAGCGACGAAAGTGGTCTTTCGCATCTCGCACCTACCGCGACAGCGCGAAGGAGCGGGTGCATTCCGGAACCCATCGCCCGCCAAGAAGGGCTCGCATCTTCAAGACACCCTGTTTCGGATCAAATTGAACCTGTATTGCGTCTTGTTGATGGGGCGGAGCGGCATCGCGTTCGGGGGCTTCCACAAAACAACCCGTACCCTCTGCCACAACGCGCGTTTGCCCTGCTTCTGTCAGCGCGATCTTGAGCGGGCAGAGGGAATGCTCCGGACCACTTGCGTTGTGGTTCGCGCCTCCTTCGCATTTGCGGGAAGAAAGCACGGATACCTCCACGCGCTTGGCAGCGAAATCAAAGGATTGAACGAGCGCTACCATGGAAGCGTTTCTCCCCTGAAGATCGCGGCCCAGCTTCTGGCTGACATAGGTGTTCTGATCCGCGATCTCGCTGCGCCATAAGACGGTCTGAAGCGCGTCTGACGATTTATCGGTCAGATCATGATGCTCCATCGTCTTCCATTCGGCGCCTTGGCCGAAGGCCGCCGGAGCGGCCGACGCCAGCCCCAGAGCCAAACCCAAACCTCTCACCCAAGGTGTCATCACTCACTCTCCCTGACCGGCACAGACTGCGAACAGCCCTCGACCGCACTCGAACCCGTAAGCACCCCCAAACGGATCATCCGGGAGGAGGTATCGTAAGAAGCATAGGCCGCCGGTTCATTGCTTCCCGGCTTCCCCCCGGCGAAACACCCCCGCCCTTCGCGCATCGAACTCTTCCCGTTCTCGAACCGGATGAGACGCATGGGGCAGCGAAGTACGGATGTCGAACCCGAGAGAGGCTCGCAAAGGCGCGGGGCGCCGAGGATACTCAGCACCACAACGACCTGTGGACTTCTGACCGTGACAAAAACGGCGCGGGCTGGCGGATTCCCGATCGATAGAAGGTTTGGTGTCTTCGCTGCAGCTGCAACCTGCGCCGCGTTGTTGTTAGAAATGAGATCATTCCAGATCCCGGCATGAAAGGCTTGCTGCGGCCCCACCAGTTGGAGGTCCATCACCGTCATGGCGCGCCACGCCTTCGGATCATCGGAATGGCTCTCGCTGCGCACCGCACTTGAGAAAATAGAAGCGCAAAGGACGGGGGCGACCAAAAAGGCGTGCCTCGCCATCACGGGTGCACCCCATCATGTCCACCTGTAGCAGCCCCGGCCTGAGAATCGCGCAGTGCCTTGAAAATGATGGCATTGGGCTCGGGCAGATCGGGAAACGCCCAGAGCCCGACTTTAGCGCGCTTGGCATCGAGTTCTGCAACAAAATAGGGGAGATGGACTGGCTTGCCATCAGGCTTGAGCGCAGCAAAGGCGAAGCCTGAAGCGATAAGCGCGACCCCTAAATCGATACGGCTTCCGGCTGCTGTGCCGGTGGTCGGGAAGGCAAAACAGGTCACATGGATTGTGCCTGCCTGCTGCCCCTCAAGAACGTTCGCGCACAAAGGCTTCAGGTCACGGACCAGACTGAGGAGCACCGAGAGGCCCGCTTCCCCGCAATCCCGTTTCTGACCATTGGTGTTGGTGAAGTTGGTCCCGCGCAAGCAGGCCTGAACGCCGTAAAGACGATACCGGGCAGTGCCGATCGTCCAAGTATCGCCCGTTTCAAATCGCGCAGTTTCAGGAAGCGGAATCCAAGCCTGGCTCGCGCTTTGCGAGTGAGCTGGGATCATCCCGAGCCCCACGATGACGGCCACCGCCGCCGCGGTCGATCTCTTGATCATGGATCAATAGCCCCGCAGCGAGAAATAGAACCGCGTGGACTGCCCACCCGTGGTGATGTCGACATAGTGCGGCTCGGCGCGTTGCGGTCGCGGGGTCAACAGGCTCGCCTGATCGCAGGACGAGCCGTTATCGCCAGAGCTGACACACTCCCGAGCGATGCGCGCAGGATCGGCGCAAAGGCCGCCATTCGCATCAGGAACGTAGCCACCACCTTCGCCTGCCAGCGAATACGGCAAGCCCGGCGCAGGGCAGGGGAGGTAAGGTTCATACCCCAACCCGCCCGCGTTCCCCTCCGGGCATGTCGGCCAGGGCCGACCCCGCGCGAGCATCCGGAAAAGCTGCGTCATCACGGGCACGCAGTAGGGAATCCCGGACCAGGATGGCGCGGTTGCCGCAGCACAAAGCAGCACCTTGCAGCCGAAGGAAGCGTCCTGCGCGACGGCACTTGGGGCGGCCGAAACGAGCGATCCCATTGCGGCAACGGAGAAAAGAAACGGACGAAGCATCGGTGTTCCGGAGTTGCTCCAAAAAGGAGCAGGTGTTGTGTTGACTTTAATATATTGTTTACTGCATATCGCTTGTTAGAAACCATCGCAACCCCAGAACGGTGGTCCTCATGATTCGAATTTTTGGCATCAGCCTCGCGCTCACGCTGGCTGGATCAGGATTGGCAATGGCTCAGACGTTACCAGATCGCCCCAATCACCCTGAAAAAGTCGCGATCCGGCTTGAGCGGCCGCTCGCCCAGATGACGCCGGAAGCACCTGTTGTCCCCGCCAATGCCATGCTGGATTCAGAGGGGCGCATCGTTCCCATGCGCCCCGCGACGATTGGTGGTGATGACAACGGCGAGGCGTGCAGCGGCTCCCGCAAACTCCGTCCCGCAGAGATCCGGGCCATTGCAACGCGCGAAGCCGAAGCGATCAAATTTCCGCTGGAAACGCTGAATGCGGTGCTGCGCGCTGAAAGTCAGCTTGGCGCCCAGACCACACAGGCAGGCGGCCCAACCATACCGCCCCGCATCACGCCGACCTTGGATTTACCCGCGCGCTCGTGTGCAGAGATGACGGCGTCGATCCAACGCGGCGTCGCACAGCTCTATGCACTTCGCCACCGCTACCCCAACCCACTTCATCATTTCGCGGCCTACCGCGATGGCGAAGAGGCCTTCATTGCAAGTGGTGGTGTTCCGCGCTCCGAAGAGACATTGCGCTTTGTCGTCATCGCGCTGCACGAGCTTGCGGGCCCCATCGGGGAACTGCCTATGCTCACGCAGACTGCTCCGCCTTTGAGCGCGCAAGCTGGCGCGCACGAATCCGCCTCACCGCGCTCGAAAGAGCGTCAATCGGCCTCCCCGGATCCGCGCTGGGCTTCCGGTTTTGTGTTCAACCTCGAGTAAAATTCATGTCCTGTAATGTTTCCCCGCGCGGCGCTTTTCCTATGCGCCGCCCCCTTCCGCGCCTTGCCCTCATCGTCAGCGCTCTCGCGCTTTTCGGCGTCGATGCCTTTGCGCAGGGCACGCTCCAGCCGGTTCAATCGACGCTGCAAACTCTCGTTCAGGCGCTCACGGGACCGATCGCCACATCGCTCGCCATCCTCGCGGTCATCGCCTGCGGGTTCCTCGCGTGGAGCGGACGCCTCACCTGGGGTATTTCAGCATCCGTCATTTCCGGCATCGTGCTGGTGTTCGGCTCGGCCCAGATCGTCCAGTTCTTCCAGTCGGCTGTCGGACGATGAGCGAGGGCGATCTCGAAAAGCCCCTTATCGTTCCGCTGGTGCGGGCGCTCACGCGTGCCCCGACGCTGATGGGCGTTCCCTACATGTATTTCATGTTCAACGGGGTCGCGACTTCCGTCGTGTTTCTGGCGAGCCATAACCTCGCGATGCTGCTGGTTGCGATCCCGCTCCATCTCTTCGGGTTCGTGATGACGTTGCGCGATGAGCGCATCTTCGAAATCCTCTTCGTGCGCTCCGCCCAATGCCCCCCGCGTTCACGCGCGTTCTGGGGGGCGGATACCTATTCGGTTTGAGGCGCAAATGGTCGCGCGCGCCCTTCTTGCCGAGATGACCTTTGGCTCGGCCGCTTCACGGGAGCGACCGCTCGCAGGACACATCCCCTACGCGCGCCACGTCGATGACACGACAATACGCACCAAAACAGGCCTACTGATCACCACGCTCAAGCTCGATGGCTACTGCTTCGAGACCGCCGACATGAGTGAGATCAACGCCCGCATGATGGCGCGCAATGATCTCGTGCGCATGCTCGGGAACTCCCGCTTCGCGCTCTATCAGCACATCATTCGGCGTGAGGTCGAACCCGGCATCCCCTCCACCTTCGAGAACGCATTCTGCGAGGAACTCGACCGGCGTTACCATGAGGCGCTCGGCAAGCGCCGCATGTTCGTCAACGACATCTACCTCACAATTCTTCGCCGACCGTTGCAGGGGCAGGCGGGGAATTTCGAGGGGGTGCTGGAACGTCTTCTCGGCAAGAAGACCGCCGCCGGCCAGTCGGCAAGCGAGGCTGAGGCGCTGTCCGAACTGAGCGATGTCACCACAGCCATCCGCGAAACCCTCGGCGCTTACGGGGCCATAAGCCTGAGCGTCGTCAAGCGCGAGGACGGTTGGTTTTCTGAGCCGCTCGAGTTCCTGATCCAGCTCGTCAATGGCGCAGCACCTCGCCCGATGCATTTGCCGCGCATGCCGCTCGACGAAGCATTGGCGATGAAGCGTATTTTCTTCGGTCGAAACGCGATCGAGATCCGGGGCGCCTCAGAAGAGGACACCCGCTTCGGCGCGATCCTATCGATCCGCGAATATCCCGCCTTTACGGGGCCGGGTTCGCTCGATCTCCTGCTCCGGGCCCCGCATGAGTTCATCCTCACACAGAGCTTTGCGATCATCGATCGCCCGGAGGCGGCCAAGCAGATCGACCGCGTCACCCGCCAGGTCGATATGTCGGATGAAGCGGAATCGATTGTCGCCGATCACCTCGCGATCGCGCGCGATGAACTTCTCGCCTCCGAAGCGATCTACGGCGAGCATCATTTCTCGATCATGCCGCTTGGACGCACGCTTAGCGAGGTCAATGCCGCCGTCACCGCCATCGGCGCTGCACTGACGGACAGGTCCGTGATCTGGGTGCGCGAGGATCTTAATTGCGAGCCCGCCTTCTGGGCGCAGCTGCCGGGGAATTTCGCCTACATCGCCCGCAAGGCCACGCTGTCGTCCAAGAACTTTGCAGGGCTCGCATCCCTGCATAATTACCCCTCGGGCCAAGCCTCCGGAAACCACTGGGGTCCGGCGCTTTCCGTCTTCGAGACCAGCTCCCAGACCGCCTATTATTTCAATGCCCATATCCGCGATCTTGGGAACTTCACAGTTGTAGGCCCTTCGGGGTCAGGCAAGACGGTGTTTCTCTCGTTCCTCTCCGCACAGGCACAGCGGATCGTTCCGCGTCCGAAACTTCTCTTCGTCGACAAGGACCGGGGCGCGGAAATCTTCATTCGCGCCATGGGCGGTCAATATGAGGTCTTGAGCCCCGGTGAATCGACCGGGTTCAACCCGCTCAGCCTTCCCGATAGCGGCGAGAACCGCGAATTCCTCTTCCAGCTTTTCGCCTACATGCTCAAGCCGAGCGATGATCGGCAGATGTCGGCCAGCGAAGAGCAGGTTATTCGCAACGCTGTCGGCGCTGTGCTGACGGGGCCCGACGAGGGCAAGACCCTTCCCGCTTTTGCAACCCTGCTCAGGGGTCGCCTTCGCGCAGGGGAGGGCGATCTTCTTGCGCGCCTTGAGACCTGGCTCCGACACGATCAACGCGGCTGGCTCTTCAACAATCCGATCGATCAGTTCTCGCTGTCCTCGATCTACGGCTTCGACATGACGCGGGTCCTCGATGATCCCGTCATTCGAACCGCCGCGCTGATGTATATCTTCCACCGCACCGATGAGCTTCTCAATGGCGATCCGGTGATGATCTTTCTCGACGAGGGTTGGCGCCTTCTCGAAGACGAGGTCTTCGCGTCCTTTATCAAGGACAAGCTCAAGACCATCCGAAAGCAGAACGGCATCATCGGCTTCGGCACCCAGAGCGCCGCCGACATCGTGCGCTCGAAATCCGCGAACACGCTGATTGAGCAGAGCGCCACCAACATCTTCTTTCCCAATCCGAAAGCGGATGACGAGAGCTATCGCAAGGCCTTCCGTCTCTCCGCGCGCGAGGTGGAGTGGATCCGTACCTCGGTGCCTGAACAACGCTCGTTCCTGATCAAACATGCCCAGGACAGCGTCATCGCCAAACTCAACCTCGCGGGCATGGGCGATCTCATCAAGGTCCTCTCCGGACGAACCGAAACGGTCGCCGAGCTTGAATCGCTGATCGAGCAGGTTGGCCCGGATCCTTCCCAGTGGCTGCCGATCTTCATGGGGAGGGCAGCGTCGTGAAAGCGCGTCCGCTCACGCTCCTCGCGCTGATTCTCAGCCTTTACGCCCCTGCACTCGCCAACGTGCCGGTCAATGATGCCGCGATCCTCGAGCGCAAGGCGCAGGAGAGCACGCACAAGGTCGAGCTCAAATCCGTGCTTCTGGATCACAAAAAGAAGCGCGAGGGCATCAAATGCGCGGTGACCAAATCCGGTCGCGGCAATGTCCAGAATCCGGAGCGTCAGGCCAATCCGACGACCGGCGCCGCAGCGGTCGAGAATTATGCGCCGGGCTTGCCGGCAACGCCGCAGCAGGGCGCGACGGGCGGCACGTTGAACGAGCAGCAACTTGGCTCACAAGCCGGCACGGTGGTTTCAGGGGTTGAAGCAACACAAGGCACCATCACGCAGAATGGTGAAGCCTACCGTGCCCGCTCCAGCGAAGTCGGCAGCACCCAGACCGTCACGGAAGCCCTCGATCAGAACTCTTCGATCCGCATCCAGAACGGGATGACCTGGAACCAGGTGATGGCCAGCGCCAATCTGCTCGTTCAGGCGCTCAACGCCCTCAATCTCGCCAATCAGAGTGATGCCAGTCAGGCCGCCACCACGCTCGTCGGCCCAACCCCGCCGCGGCCTCCGCCTCCCGGCCCCGCCTGCCCGACGGGCTATAGCGGAACGGGAAGCCTGAGTGATCCC
>Ga0209794_1002026_pt1 | contig 12076 bp, 12 predicted proteins | sample EBPBio232013_DNA_FD_185869 | JGI IMG/M metagenome (GOLD analysis project Ga0209794, IMG submission 185869) | Wastewater treatment Type I Accumulibacter community from EBPR Bioreactor in Madison, WI, USA - Reactor 1_5/23/2013_ DNA (SPAdes)... | ecosystem: Engineered > Bioreactor > EBPR >... | reverse complement strand
TTCATACGCGTTTCTTCATGCATTTCATTCGAATGGACGCATGCTTCCCCTTGCGCAGCGCAACGCAGCCCTGTATGCAGAGCCTACCGGAGCAGCGCGCTTAACGGACAGGGCCGGGGGGCCTTCCGCAAAATGCGCCCGGGCGTTCACTTCCATTTTCAACCGGCAAGACAAGTCTTTTGATGCCGGGATGATGCCGATCCGGCCCATTGAGGGCTGAAGATCGCGCGGGAAGCGGATGCGGTATCCGCAAAGCGCTGGGGCGGCATTTCAGAAAGCCCAGGACACTCCACGGACGATTTCCAAGGACCACCGATCGCATGAGACCAGGTCAGAACAAGCGTATGCGCGGGCGCAACCGTCGCGGCCCCAACCCGTTGACGCGCTCTTATGAGTCCAACGGACCTGACGTGAAGGTGCGCGGCACCGCCCAGCATATTGCCGAGAAATACACCCAGCTCGCGCGTGATGCCCATGTCTCCGGCGACCCCGTGATGGCGGAAAGCTATCTCCAACACGCTGAACACTATTACCGCCTCATCGCGGCGGCGCAGGCCGCCCAGCTGGCGCAGGCCAATGGCACCGCCACCGATGACGATGATGACGATGATTTCGATACCGCCTCGGATCGTTTCAACGTTCGCAACGTCAACCAGAACCAGCAGCAGAATGGCCAGCCCGGCGGCGAACGCCGCGAGGGCGAGCAGGGCAATGCTGAAGGCGAAGGCGGCGAAGGCGAAGCGGGCGATGCGCGTGAACCCCGCCAGCAGGGCGAGCAGCGCTTCGGGCGCGGTCGTGACCGTTTCCGCAACCGTGACCGTGGAGACCGCGGGGATCGTGGTGACCGGGGCGAGCGTGGGGATCGCCAGAACTTCGATCCCAACCGCCCGCGCCGCCCGGCGCATGATCTGGAAGGTGCCGAGCAGCCGACCCTGCCCGCTTTCGTCACGGCCCCGGCGCGTGTGGCGATCTCGGAAGGGGGAGAAGGCGGCGAAGCGGCCCCTGCCCCGGCGCCCGCCGGCGATGAGGGCGGCGATGATCGCGGCCCCTTCCGCACCCGCCGCCGCACCCGCGGTGCGCGCGATGAAGGGGGCGAGGGTGGCGAAAGCGCAGCCTTCGAAACCGAAAGCGCCGCCGAGTAAGGCTCAGTCCTTCACCTGCATTTCAAGGCCGGGACGGATCGTTCCGGCCTTTTTGATTCGCGCATAGATTCCGCAATCATGGTGTCCATAGAGGCGCTCCAGCGACGCCACCATCGTCACGTCCCGCTGCGCCGTGGCAGGGTTCACATCGGTTGCGGCGCAGCGGTCGATCCGGCAGAGGACCTCCAGCTCGACATCGCCGATCATCAGCGTCTTGCCGATCAGATCATTCTCGGCAAAGGCCTCGAGCCCCGTGATATGGATATTGCCGCGAAACCGCCGCGCATCCAGCGCACCAACGCCCAAAGCCGCGCCGATGGCGTCAATCGTTTCGAGGTTGAGCAGGGAGACGAACCCGCGTTTGGAATCCATGAAGCGGAAGCCTGCCGGGGCGATGAGCAGCCGCACCGGGCCGCGCAAGGCCCCTGGCACCTCACGTTCGAAAAACGCCTCCAGCGCCGCCCGCCCCGAGGGCTCATCCACGCAGCCCTTGGCCAGCAGGCTGCCGTTGCGCGCAATGGAAAGCACCCGCGCCGCATCATCAAAGCGTGTCTGAAGTCCGGCCAGCGCCTCGTTGCGCATCAGCATCAGGAACTTGATCTTGGGCTGGTGCTGCGGATCGGCGGGGTCAAAACCCGAAGGACCATTCTCGAAAGCAAAGAGACGATCGCCGGGGAAATAGCCCTCCACCTCAAGCGCCGCCTCGGCCATCACTTCGGGCGAAAGACCCTTGACGGGGTGGCGATGGAGCGCGGCGACCTTGATCATTCTAGCACCTCTAAAGGCAAAAATCCTTGATGCGCCCCCTTTTGGTGCGGCGCGGCAGCTACCATATTCGGCCCAGCAGCATTGCCAAGCGAAGCGGACACCGGTTCGCGCAAAGGGACATGCTGAACGGTTAAATCAACGCTGGTTGCCGCTTTTGGGACCAGTCGCCACTTCGCCTGAAAGGGAAGAGCATGAATACCGAGAAATACACCGAACGTTCGCGCGGCTTCATTCAGGCCGCCCAGACCATCGCCCTGCGCGAGGGGCATCAGCAGTTCTCGCCCGAACATCTCCTCAAGGCGCTGCTCGATGACGAGCAGGGCTCCGCCGCGGGGTTGATCCAGCGCGCCGGTGGCCGCCCGGAAGAAGTGCGCCGCGCCAATGACGCGGCGCTGGCCAAGATGCCGAAGGTGGAGGGTGGCTCCGGCCTTTACCTCACCCCGCAGCTCGCCCGCGTCTTCGAGGCCGCGGAGAAGGCAGCCGACAAGGCCAAGGACAGCTTCGTCACCGTGGAGCGGCTTCTACTGGGGCTTGCGCTGGAAAAGGACACCCCCGCCGGAAAGGCGCTCGCCACCGGCGGCGTTACCCCGCAGAACCTCAATGCAGCCATCGAGGCGATCCGCAAGGGCCGCACCGCCGACACCGCAACCGCCGAGAACCAGTACGATGCCCTGAAAAAATTCGCGCGCGATCTCACCGCCGCCGCGCGTGAGGGCAAGCTCGACCCGGTGATCGGGCGCGACGAGGAAATCCGCCGCACCATTCAGGTGCTCTCGCGCCGGACCAAGAACAACCCGGTGCTGATCGGCGAACCCGGCGTCGGCAAAACAGCCATCGTCGAGGGCCTCGCCCTGCGCATTGTGAACGGCGATGTGCCCGAAAGCCTCAAGGACAAGGCCCTGATGGCGCTCGACATGGGCGCGCTGATCGCGGGCGCGAAGTATCGCGGCGAATTCGAGGAGCGCCTCAAGGGCGTGCTCTCGGAGGTGACGGCGGCAGAAGGCGGCGTCATCCTCTTCATCGACGAGATGCATACGCTGGTGGGCGCGGGCAAATCGGACGGCGCGATGGATGCCTCGAACCTGCTCAAACCCGCCTTGGCGCGCGGGGAGCTGCATTGCGTCGGCGCGACCACGCTCGATGAATACCGCAAGCATGTGGAGAAGGATCCGGCGCTGGCCCGCCGTTTCCAGCCGGTTTTCGTCACCGAGCCGAGCGTCGAAGATGCCATCTCGATCCTGCGCGGCCTCAAGGAGAAGTATGAGCTGCACCACGGCGTGCGCATCACCGATTCCGCGCTGGTCGCCGCCGCCACGCTCTCGAACCGCTACATTGCGGATCGCTTCCTGCCGGATAAAGCCATCGATCTGGTCGATGAGGCTTCCGCGCGCCTGCGCATGCAGGTCGATTCCAAGCCTGAGGAACTCGACAGCATTGATCGCGAGATCATCCGTCTGCGTATCGAGCAGGAGGCGCTCAAAAAGGAAACCGATGCTGCCTCGCGGGACCGGCTGGTCAAGCTGACCGAGGAACTCGGCAACCTTGAGGAACAGTCCACCGCGCTCACAACAGCCTGGCGCGCCGAGAAGGACAAACTCGGTGAAGCCCAGCGCCTCAAGGGCGAGCTGGAACAGGCGCGCTCGCAACTCGAGCAGGCCCAGCGCAAGGGCGAGTTCCAGCGCGCGGGTGAGCTGGCCTATGGCATCATCCCCAGCCTTGAGAAGCGTCTGAGCGAGATCGAGGCCAAGGCCGGCAACGACAAGGGCGCGCTCTCCTCCGAAGCCGTGACCCCGGATATGGTGGCGCAGGTCGTCTCCCGCTGGACCGGGATTCCGGTCGATAAAATGCTGGAGGGCGAGCGCGAGAAGCTGCTGCGCATGGAACAGGAGCTGGCCAAGCGCGTCGTGGGGCAGGAGGAAGCGGTGGAAGCCGTCTCCACCGCCGTGCGCCGTGCCCGCGCGGGTCTGCAGGACCCCAATCGCCCCATCGGCTCCTTCATGTTCCTGGGCCCGACGGGCGTGGGCAAAACAGAGCTGACCAAGGCGCTGGCGAGCTTCCTGTTTGACGATGACACCGCCATGGTGCGCATCGACATGAGCGAGTTCATGGAGAAGCACTCCGTCTCCCGCCTCATCGGCGCCCCTCCCGGCTATGTCGGCTATGAGGAGGGCGGCGTGCTCACCGAAGCCGTGCGCCGCCGGCCCTATCAGGTCGTGCTGTTCGACGAGGTGGAAAAAGCCCATGCCGATGTCTTCAACGTGCTCTTGCAGGTGCTCGATGACGGCCGCCTGACCGATGGTCAGGGTCGCACCGTGGACTTCCGCAACACGCTGATCATCATGACCTCGAACCTGGGGGCGGAGTATCTCGTCAACCTCGGCGAGAACGACAATGTGGAAGCCGCGCGCGCGGATGTGATGATGATGGTGCGGGCGCATTTCCGCCCCGAATTCCTCAACCGCATCGATGAGATCGTGCTGTTCCAGCGGCTTAAACGGGCGGATATGGGGGCCATCGTCGATATCCAGTTGCAGCGGCTGGAAAAGCTGCTCGACGAGCGCAAGATCACGCTCCAGCTTGATCCGGCGGCGCGCGATTGGCTGGCCGAGAAGGGCTATGATCCCGCCTATGGCGCGCGCCCCTTGAAGCGCGTGATCCAGAAGGCGTTGCAGGATCCGCTGGCCTCGCTGTTGCTGGGCGGGCAGATTCTTGATGGTGCCATCGTCCCGGTCAGCGCCGGTGAAGGCGGCCTCATCATCGATGGGCATCTGGCCGGCAAACCGGCGCCCGCCAAGCCCACCGGGGTGAGGCTCAACTGAGCCCGCCCCCCGTTACCGACGCGTGACCTGAAAATGCGCAGGACCGATGTGACTTTCCGGTCCTCGCCAGATCAGCGCAAAACAGTACATTAGGCGGGCGGCCCCCTGTGGGCCGCCCTCTTTTTTGGGAAACCCCATGTCGCTTATCGCCCTTGTCCCGGCTGTTTTCGTCTTCATCTGGTCAACGGGCTGGATCATGGCGCGCCTGATCGCGCCCTACGGCGAACCGCTCACCTTTCTCTCCGTGCGCTATCTCTGTGCCTTCGTGGTGGCGGCAGCATTGACGCTCATCACCCGTGCGAAGTGGCCTGCCTCGCGCACTGCGATCTTTCACGCCATGGTGTCGGGCGTGCTGCTCCACGCGGTCTATCTGGGCGGCGTCTGGATTGCGGTGCGAATGGGCGTTCCGGCAGGCATCTCGGCGCTGGTGGCCGCCCTTCAACCGCTGATGACCGGCATCATCGCGCAGGCTTTCGGGCTGGAGCGCATCCGTCTCGTGCAGGGCGTGGGCATCTTCATCGGCCTGCTGGGCGTCCTGGCGGTGATCTCGCCCAAGCTCATGGTGGCCTCGGGCGAATGGGCGCATCTCGGCCCGGCCTTCATCATCAACGTCATCGGCATGATCTCGGTGACGCTGGGCACCTTTTATCAGAAGCGCTTTATCGCGCAGGGCGATTTTCTGGGCGTCATCACCTGGCAATACGTGGGGGCGATCCTCGTCACCCTGCCCGCCGCCTACCTCTTCGAGACGATGCACATCGAATGGCGCATGGAAACCTGGATCGGCCTTGCCTGGAGTGTGCTGGTGCTCTCCATCGCGGCGATCCTGCTGATGCTGCTGATGATCCGGCGCGGCGCGGTCAGCAAGCTCTCGGCGCTGATCTATCTCATCCCCCCCACGGCAGCGGCACAGGCCTATGTCCTCTTCGGGGAAACCATGACTCTTTTGCAGGTCGCAGGCATGGCCGTCACGGCCTTCGGTGTCTATCTGGCAACAAAAGCCCCCTCGCCGCCGAAGGAACCCGTCTCGTGAGCACCATCGCCCCCGCCTTCACCGCCCGCTCGCTCCTGCTGCTGGTGGCGGCCACAATCCCTGTCGTAGCGGTGTCCACCCTCGGCTCTGTCTTCACCTTTCAGGGGCTGGCCAGCTGGTATCCCACACTCAAGAAGCCGTTTTTCACCCCGCCCAACGCGGTCTTTCCCATCGTCTGGACATTTCTCTACGCGCTGATGGCGCTCTCCTCCTGGCGCATCCTGCGCGCGACGGGCGAAGGCAAGACCAAGGCGCTGGCGATCTATGGCCTCCAGCTCATCGTCAATCTGGCGTGGTCTTTTGCGTTCTTCGCGCTCCGCTCGCCCTGGGCCGGGGTGGCGGTCATCGTGCCGCTGATCGGGCTGATCTATCTCACCATCCGCGCCTTCCGCCCGCTTGATGTCGCGGCCTCGAATGCGCTCCTGCCCTATCTCGCTTGGGTAGGCTTTGCCTCCCTCCTCAACACGACAATTGCCGTCATCAACTGACGGCAGGCAGGCGCGTTACAATCCGCGCCGCTCGATCACAGCCTTGATTGCGGCGCGGAATTCATTGAGCGGGAACGGCTTGGAAAGCACGTCTTCCACCAGCCCCTCCAGTTCTTTCGCGCGCTCGCGCTGTTCGGCATAACCCGTCATCAGCACGATGGGAAAACCGGGGCGCTCCGCCGCCACCGCAAGGGTCAGCGCGATCCCATCCATGATCGGCATGCGGATATCCGAGATCAGCATCTGGAAGCCGTCATCATCGCTCAGGCGGGCCAGTCCCTCCGCGCCATCTGCGGCTTCTTCCACGACATGCCCGTCAAGCTCGAGCGCCCGCTTGAGCGGCGCCCGCACGCTCGGTTCATCGTCCACGATCAGAATGCGCGCCATGTTCCAGTCCGTCAGGCCCTGTCCACCAGCTCCCCGATGAAGGGCAGCTCACGGCATTTATGCGCGACATCCATGCCATAGCCCACAAGAAAACGATCCGACGCGGAAAAACCCACAAAATCCGCATCAAAGCGAACAGCACGCTTGCCCGGCTTTTCCACCAGCACCGCCGCCAGCACACGCCGCGCCCCGCGCGCGCTCAGCAAATCCTTGGCATAAGCCAGCGTGCGACCGCTTTCGAGAATATCGTCAATCAGCAGCACATCGCGACCCTCAACAGGGCTTTCGATGTCCTTGGTCACGCTGACAACGCCGGTGGAAACCTGCCCCTCGTGGTAGCTGGCGAGCTGCATGAATTCGATGCAGGGCGCGAGCCCCGCCCGATGCAGCGCCCGCACCAGATCCGCCGCAAAAATGAAGCTACCGCGCAAAATCGCCACCACCACGAGATCACGCGGGGCTTTGGCGGCAATCTCGAGCGCAAGCACTTCGATGCGCTCGGCAATCGCCTCAGCAGCAAAAACGGGACGAATTTCAAAGCTGTCCGACATATCGTGACCTTTCTCCGCGTCAGCGGATCGCGGCCACGATATCGTCCTTGGCGACAAAACGCACCATGACAGACTGGGCTTCAGCCGGCGGGCTCGCCAGACGCCGCGAGAAGCGGGTGGCTTCACCCGGCCCCAGCTCGCCGACATCCGCCGTCGCGGTCCAGACATAAAGCTCCGCACCGGCAGCCCCACGGATGGCCAGACGCAGCACCGGCAACTTGAGCAGCCGCTTGGAATTGTTCACGACGCGCCCGCTGACTTCGAGCGTCTCGTTGCCGTCATCCATCACCATCAGGCTCTGGACATCGACAATATCGAGTCCGCGCGTGGACGCGGAGAGGCCCACCGCATCAAACACAACGGCTGTGGCCGGGAAGAGGCGCACCGCATCCTCGCGCAGCATCACCAGAACCGAAGCGGTACCGACCCCCGCCGCCATCACCATGGCGGCCACCATGCCCGAACGGGCGAGGCGGCTGGGGGGCGGGTTGACCTTGCGCATGGTGCCCGCACCACGACGCACGCGCCGTTCGCCCGGCGGCTTGTCACCCTCCAAAGCGGCAGAGGCGGCAGCATCCTGCGCCCGTGCCAGCGAGGTGGGATCAAATTCAGGGTGGTCTTCCTCGGCACGGGCGGGCGCGCCCGCCTCCTCGGCGGGCATCGGCTCGGGCTCGGCATCCGCGCGGACAGCCGCCGGTGCGGAATCCGCGAACAGCGCCTCAAGATCGTCAGCAGAAATGTCCTCGCCTGCTGCATTCGCCTCGGCGGTTTCCGGCATTTCGGGGGCCGCGGCAAGGACAGCAACAGGCTCCGGCTCGAATTCCGGGGGCGGTGCCGTATTTTCAGGCTGCGGCGCTTTGGGTTCAGGCACCGGCATTGCTACAGTGGCGGCCGTGTCCGATTCGGACTCATCGGCCTCGAAGACGGTCCGGCACGAGGCACAGCGCACTTTCCGGCGCCCAGTCGCAAGAAAGGCGTCATCCAGATCGTGCAAGGTGTCGCAGTTGGGACAGCGGATCAGCGCCATGAGGGAGAATCGCGACTCGCAACAACGGGTGCGCACCCCATGTGGCCCCTGTGCCATTGTGTCGCCGCTTCCGGTTAATGGCGGGTAAAGCCATGGCCCAAATGGAGAAAAATCCCGCCGGGACGGAGCTTCCGACCGAGCTGGTCCGGTTTGAGAACGTCGGCCTGCGCTATGGCATCGGGCCGGAGATCCTGCGCGACCTCGATTTTGCGATTCCCTCCCATTCCTTCCAGTTCCTCACCGGCCCGTCAGGGGCGGGCAAAACCACACTTCTCAAGCTGATTCTCCAGCGCCTGCGCCCGACGCGCGGGCGCGTCACGCTCTTCGGGCGTTCGGTCAACGAGATCACCAAGGACGAACTGGCCCAGCTGCGCCAGCGGGTCGGCATCGTCTTTCAGGATTTCCGCCTGCTCGATCACCTCACCACCTATGAAAACGTGGCGCTGCCGCTGGTGGTGCAAGGCCGCGAGGAGGCGAGCTATCGCGCAGAGGTGATCGAGCTGCTCAAATGGGTAGGCTTGGGGGATCGCATGCATGTTCCCCCTGTCATCCTGTCGGGCGGGGAAAAGCAGCGCGCCGCCATCGCCCGTGCGCTCATCGTGCAGCCGCGCCTGCTACTGGCCGACGAGCCGACCGGCAACGTGGACCCCACACTCGCGCGACGTCTCTTGCGCCTCTTTGTCGAACTCAACCACACCGGCACGGCGGTCGTTCTGGCAACCCATGATCTGGCGCTGATGGATCTGGTCGATGCCCGCCGTCTCGTGCTCGCGGAGGGACAGCTGCACATCTATGACTGATGCCGCACCTCCCCCCTCTGCCGGTCTGAAAGCGCGCCTGCTGCGCCTTGCGCGCGGCGTGCCCGCGCTGGAAATTTTTCTCTCGCGCTCGGCGCTCACCCCCATCCTGCCCGCACGCTCGATCACCGGGCGCGCGCTGATGCTGGTGGTCGTGATCATGACCTTTCTGGCCGGGTTGACCGCAGGGGCCGTGCACCTGATTGCGGATGCCTCCGCCGAATGGTCGCGCGAGATTGCCCGCGAGGCCACCATCCAGATCCGCCCCCTGACAGGCCGCAATGTCGAGGCCGATGTTGCCAAGGTCATGGCGCTGGCCAAGGAGACGCGCGGCATTGCCGGCGTGCGCAGCTACACGCGCGAGGAGGGCGAAAAACTGCTCGAACCCTGGCTGGGCGCCGGGCTCGACCTGAAGGAGCTGCCGGTGCCGCGCCTCGTCGTCCTCTCGCTCTCGGGGGAGGGCGCGGATTGGTCGGGCCTCAAAGCCCGGCTGGCGGAGGCCGTGCCCACAGCCTCGCTGGATGATCATCGCCTGTGGCTGGAGCGCCTGCGCGCCATGGCCCGCATGCTGGTCATCGTCGGCGTCATCATTCTGGCGCTGGTGCTGGTCGCCACGGGGCTCGCCGTCACCTTTGCCACCCATGGGGCCATGGCCGGCACGGCGCATATCATCGAGGTGCTGCATCTGGTCGGCGCCGAGGATCGTTACATCGCGCGTGAATTCCAGCGCCACTTCCTGCGCCTTGGCCTCAAGGGCGCACTGATCGGCGGTGGCCTCGCGGTGCTGTTCTATGCACTGGTTTCGCTCTCCTCGGCCCGCTTCGGACAGGCGGCAGGGGCGGAGCAGGTGGAGGCGCTGTTCGGGCGCTTCTCCCTTCCCGGCACGGGCTATCTCTCCGTGCTGGCCATCGCGCTGGTCGTCTCCGCCCTGACAGCGGCGGTCTCGCGCATCACGGTCTTCCGCTCCCTGAGCATGAGCGGATCATGAGCGGCAGCGGACGCTACATCATCTGGCTCCTCGTGGTGGGCTTTTTCGCCATGATGATTGTCGTGGCAGCGTCCTTCCTGTCCTTTGTCGACAACCTCGAGACAAGCGAACCGGAAGACCCTGCCGGCGCACAGGGCATCGTGGTACTGACCGGCGGCGCGGATCGCCTGGCCGATGGCCTGCGCCTGCTGGAAAACGGCAAGGCGAAGCGTCTGCTGCTTTCCGGCGTGCATCGCAACACCACCCTCAATGAGCTCAAGCGCCTGTTGCCGATGCATGCTGAAACCCTCGCCTGCTGCACCGATCTCGGCTACGAGGCGGGCAACACGCGGGGCAATGCGGCCGAAACCGCAACATGGGCGAAAAGTCATGACTTCACCCATCTGATCGTTGTCACCGCGAGCTACCACCTGCCCCGCGTCAAGCTGGAATTCGCGCGTGCCCTGCCCGGCCTCTCGCTCACCTATTATCCGGTAGTGCCCGACTCCGCCGGGCTGAAGTTCTGGTGGCGCGAGCCCGCGCTGTTGCGGATTCTGATCCTCGAATACGCCAAATTCCGCCTCGCGCAGGTGCGGTTGATGCTGGGCGTCGCAAGCCCGACCGCACGCGCCCCTTGAGGTTCGCGGCACAATAGGGCAGTCAGGGCGCGTCCTGTCTGCCGGAGCCGCCCCGTGATCCTGATTGTCCTGCGCTCGATCCTGTTCCAGATCGCCTATATCTCCGCCTGCATCTTCTGGTTCGTGGTGGCGAGCGCGGCATGGTTCATGAAACGCGGGTCCATGTATGGCTTCGGGCGCGGCTGGGCACGCACGATCCTGTGGCTGCACCGGGTGATTGTCGGCGCGCGCGTGGAGTTCCGCGGCGTGGAACGTATCCCCGAGGGACCGCTGCTTTTCTGCGCCAAACACCAATCTGCATGGGAAACCATGGCGCTGCTGCTGTTCGCGCATAAGTACACCTATATCCTCAAGCAGGAGCTGCTCGATATTCCCCTCTTCGGGCGTCACCTCAAATGCGCCGAGCAGATTCCGATTGATCGCTCCAAAGGCCGCACCGCGCTGGCGCGCATGCTGGTGGAAGCGCGCGAGCGTCTCTCACGCGGGGCGCAGATCATCATCTTCCCGGAAGGCACCCGCCGCCGCGCGGGGGCTGTGCCCGCCTACAAGTTCGGCGCCGCGAAGATCTATTCCAAGCTCGGCGTGGCCTGCGTGCCTGTGGCGATGACCTCGGGTCTGGCTTGGCCGCGCAACACCTTCCTGCATTATCCGCGCCCGATTCTGGTGGAATTCCTTGAACCCATCCCCGCCGGGCTGGATGCGGAAACCTTTCAGGCCCGGATGCAGGCGGCCATTGAAACCAACACGGATCGCCTGCTCGATGAGGCGGGTTTCACCGCCGAGGAGCGCGCCGCCGCCGTCGCTGCCAGCCTTCAGGCGGATGCCGCCGCCGCTGCCGCCAAGGCTTCCGACAACCAATCGAGCGAGTGATCGCGGATGCCGATCTGCGCCATGGCCTCCAGCGTGGCGATCACATAATCCCGGCACGGCCCCTTGATGCCCTGCGCGCGCAGCACATAGGCCACGATCTCCTCTCGCGAGGTGAGGCGGATGTACTGCGGATGGTGCGGATCGGCGAAGTAGGTCAGTGCACGCACCTCGCGCCCGTCATCCAGCCTCAGGCGTCGCCATTGCTCGGTGTAAACGCGCGTGACCATCTCGCGCTCGGTCAGATAGGCATAGGTTGCCTCAACCTCAGGGCGCGGCACGCGAAACGCCACCCCCCGGCAGGAGCCCCCCCGGTCCAACCCCAGCACTAGCCCCGGCACCTCGGGCGTTCCCCGATAATGCATGGAGCGGATGCACAGCGCCCGGTGGCCGCCGCGCAGCAGGGCCGGCACGCGCTCCTCATGGGCAAAGCCCGGGTTCCACATCAGCGAGCCATAGGCAAAGACCCAGAACTCTCCATCCCGGAGCGGAGCAATTGACGGATCGGCAGGGCACAAGCTATCGGACATCACGCAGGCGACAAATTGAGGATCACACACCATGAGCGATTTGAACGCCGGCACGCAACCCG
>Ga0209794_1002025_pt1 | contig 12086 bp, 12 predicted proteins | sample EBPBio232013_DNA_FD_185869 | JGI IMG/M metagenome (GOLD analysis project Ga0209794, IMG submission 185869) | Wastewater treatment Type I Accumulibacter community from EBPR Bioreactor in Madison, WI, USA - Reactor 1_5/23/2013_ DNA (SPAdes)... | ecosystem: Engineered > Bioreactor > EBPR >... | reverse complement strand
GGCGGCAGGCGGTGGTCGAAGATGCTGTCGCGGATGGCCTCGGCGACGCCCTCGTAGAGCAGACGCGGGCGAATTTCCTCAGCGCTCGCCAGCATCGTCGGCGTCCTCGTCCGAAGTTTCAGCGGCCGGTTCCGCGACCGGCGGCTCGGCATCGGTTTCGCCGAACAGGCTGCTGAAGTAGAGATAGGGATTGACGAACATCGGGGGCTCCTCGCGAAAAATGGCTTGCCAACGCAGCCGATAGTTCGCAATATACGCACCGCAAAAACCCTGATCAGGCCTGAAAAAGCGCAGTTTTGCGAAGATTTTTCAGCGAATTTGCAAACTTTGCGAACACACCGGAAGCGACAATGAAAAAAGCCTTCATGGGCGTACGCCTGAAACGCCTGCGCGAGGAGCGCGGCCTGACCCAGGTCGCGCTGGCGCGGGCGCTCGACCTGTCGGCGAGCTACCTCAACCAGCTTGAGCAGAACCAGCGGCCACTGACCGTACCGGTACTGCTCAAGCTCAACGCGGTCTTCGGCGTTGATGTCCAGCGCTTTTCCGAGGACGACGAGGCACGCCTGATCGCCGACCTGCGCGAGGTCTTCGACGAATCCGCCGGCGCCGAAAAGGTAACGCTGGCCGAAATCCGCGAGCTGGCGGCGAATATGCCGGCGGTCGCGCGCAGCCTGCTGCAACTCGCCCGCCAGCAGCGCGCCGGCCAGGAGCGCGAGGCGGCACTGGCCGCGCGGCTGGGGCTGGACCGCAGCGAAACCGGCGGCACCCGGCCGATGCCCTTCGAGGAAGTGCGCGACTTCTTCTACGCTCGTCACAACCACATCGCCGAGCTCGACGAACTGGCCGAGCGCCTCGCTGCCGCCTGGCGGCTACGCCCGGGCGACGCCGCCGACGGCCTGGAAAAGCGCCTGCAGCACGCGCACGGCATCGGCATCGTGCGCGGCGGCTGGCACGATGGCGGCGCCGAAGTCCAGCGTCGTTTCGACCCCGCCCAGAAAACCCTGATCCTGTCGCCGCACCTGACGCCTGGCCAAGCCGCCTTCCAGATGGCAACGCAGCTGGCCTTTCTCGAAGCCGCCGAAGTGATCGATGCAATCACCGGCGACACCGACCTGTCCGGCGACGAAGCCCGCCGCCTGGCCCGCATCGGCCTCGCCAACTACTTCGCCGGCGCGTTGCTGCTGCCCTACACCGCTTTCCTCGACCAGGCCGAGTCGCTGCGCTACGACATCGAACTGCTCGGCCGCAGTTTCGGCGTCGAGTTCGAGACCACCTGCCACCGGCTGTCCACGCTGCAACGCCCGACGGCACGCGGGGTACCGTTCTTCTTCGTCCGCGTCGACCGCGCCGGCAATATTTCCAAGCGCCAGTCGGCGACCGATTTCCACTTCTCGCGCATCGGCGGCACCTGTCCGCTGTGGAACGTGTACGAAGCCTTCGCCCAGCCCGGACGGACGCTGACGCAGCTGGCGGCAATGCCCGACGGCCGCGCCTATCTGTGGATCGCCCGCACGGTGACGCGCGGCCACGGCGGCTACGGCGCGCCGAGCAAGATCTTCTCGGTCGGCCTCGGCTGCGACCTGCACCACGCCGACCGTCTGGTCTACAGCCAGGGCCTCGACCTCAAGGCAAGCGAAGGCTTCATCCCGATCGGCGCCGGCTGCAAGGTCTGTCCGCGCCACAACTGCCCGCAACGTGCCTTCCCGCTGGCCGGAGGAAGTCTGGTGGTCGACGAGAACCGGCGCAGTTTCTCGCCCTACGCCTGAAACTGCCGGCAAAAATGTTGCATGTAGCAAGCATCGTGCGAAAATCGCGCCATGACCTCCCTCGCCTTCATCGATCTGGAAACCACCGGTGCCACTGCGGCTGTCGACCGCATCACCGAGATCGGGATTGTCGAAGTCGATGCCGATGGCAGCGTTCGCGAGTGGCAGCAACTGGTCAATCCGGGGCGGCGCATCGCCCCTTTTGTCGAGCGACTGACCGGCATCAGCAATCAGATGGTGGCCAGCGCCCCACCTTTCGCCGAGGTCGCCGATGAAGTCCTGCGTCGCCTGCAGGGGCGGCTGTTCATCGCCCACAACGCGAGCTTCGACTACGGCTTCCTGCGTAGCGAGTTCAAGCAACTCGGCGTCGAATTCAGCGCCAATGTCATCTGCACGGTCAAGCTGTCGCGCGCGCTCTACCCCGAGTTCAAGCGCCATAGCCTGGATTCGCTGATCGAACGGCATGGTCTGCAGACCAACAGCCGCCACCGGGCCCTGGCCGATGCCCGGCTGATCCACCAGTTCTGGCAGAAAATCCATCTCGAACGCGATCCCGCCGACATCGAGGCCGCTCTCGCCGAACTCAATCCCTACGCCCGCCTGCCGTCCTACATCGATGCCGGCATCGTCGATCGGCTCCCGGATGCCCCCGGGGTATACATGCTCTATGGGCAACAGGGACAGCAGCAGGATCTGCCCCTGTACGTGGGCAAGGCCAAAAACATTCGTGGCCGGGTACTCGCCCTGTTTTCCGCCAAGCCGAAATCGCGCCGCGAAGAGGAACTGGTCAAACATACGCGGCGCATCGACTGGATCGAAACCGCTGGCGAAATCGGCACCCAGCTCAGGGAAACCGAATTGGTGAAGCAGCTGCAACCGACCCGGAATTCCACCCTGCAGGACACCGAGGAAGTCTGCACCTGGACCTTCATCAACGCTGGCGACGGTTGGCTGCGCCCGCAACTCAGCCTGGTACGCAATCTCGGCGTTGGCACCGGCAAAGCCTGTTACGGCTTGTTCGGCAACACCCAGCAAGCCAAGGATTTCCTGCGCGAGCTGGTCGAAAGCAACCAGCTTTGCGACATCCTCAGCGGTCTCGACCACGCGCCGGCCGGCCAGGCCTGTGCTGGTCACGCCAGCGGCCGCTGCAAGGGTGCCTGCATCGGACTTGAAACCCTGGCCAGCCACAGCGCGCGACTGGTTGGTGCATTGGTCGCCCTGCGCCTGCCGAGCTGGCCTTTCCCGGGTCCGGCGGTAATCCACGAAGGTGGGGAAATCCATGTGATCGACGGTTGGCGTTACCTTGGCACCGTGCGCAACGAGACCGAGATCGACGCCCTGCTCGCCAACGACCGCCCGCCTTTCGACCATAACACCTACACGATCCTCAACAAGCACTTGCGGATCATGAAGCCACTGCAGCGGCCCAAAGCATGAAGGCACTGCGCGCCGCCGCCCTGAGTCTTGCCTTTGCAGCAACCGCGGCGATTGCCTTGGAGGAGCCGGCATCGATCGAATTCACCGCTGCCGAACGTGCTTACCTGGCCAATGCCCCGGTCGTGCGCATGTGCGTGGACCCGGATTGGGCGCCGTTCGAGCATATCGACGAACGCGGCCAGCACGTCGGTATCGCCGCCGACCTGGTGCAACTGGTCGCCCAACGCACCGGCCTGAAAATCGCGCTCTACCCGACTGCCACCTGGGAGGAAAGCCTGGCCGCTTCGCAAGCTGCGCGCTGCCAGATCATGAGCTTTCTCAACCGGACACCCGACCGCGAACGCTGGCTGGATTTCACCGCGCCGATCTTCATCGACCCGAACATGATCATCGCCCGTGACGAGCACCCCTTCGTCGGTGACATCCGCTGGTTGCGCACCGAGAGCGTTGCCCTGCCGCGCGGCACCATGGTCGAGGAACACCTGCGCCGCGACTACCCCAACCTGCGCATCATCCTGACCGACACCGAGGACGACGCAATCCGACTGGTCTCCGCCAGCCGCGCCGATCTCACCGTGCGCTCACTGATCGTGGCCGCCTACGCCATCCGCAAGCAAGGTCTGTTCAATCTCAAGATCGCCGGCCAGATTCCCGAACTCGGCAACCAGCTGCGCATCGGCGTGGTCAAGAGCGAACCGATGCTGCGCGACATCCTCGACAAGGGCGTGGCCACCTTGAGCGTCGAGTATCGTGAACAGATCGTCAATCGGCACGTCTCGATCACCGTCCAACGCGGCACCGACTACCGTCTGCTGCTGCAGGTACTTGGCGTTGCCCTCGTTCTGGCACTGTTTGCCGCCTTCTGGATGCGCAAGCTCAGCCGGCTCAACCGCGAACTGGCCAGACTGTCGGTCACCGACCGGCTGACCGGCATCTTCAACCGGATGAAGCTCGACGAAGCACTCGCCGGAGAAATTCAGCGCAGCAAGAGATATGACCAGGCACTGGCGATCGTGCTGATCGACATCGATCACTTCAAGCTCATCAATGACAACCACGGCCATCAGGCCGGCGACCACGCGCTGGTCGAAATCGCCAGCCTGCTGGTCAGCAGCAGCCGCGAGACCGACGTTGTCGGTCGCTGGGGCGGCGAGGAATTCATGGTCGTGTTACCGCATACCGACCTGGCCGGCGCCTGCCGCCTCGCCGAAAAGATGCGCGCCGCCATCGCCAACCACGAATTCGACGGGATCGGTCAGCAGACGGCAAGTTTCGGCGTCGCCACCTATCACATCGACGACCAGCCCAACGACCTGGTCGCTCGCGCCGACACCGCACTTTACGAAGCCAAGAACGCCGGCCGCAATCTTGTTGTCGGTCGCTGAAGTACGCCGGGTTATCGGCCGCTGCGAGAAATGCTCACTTTTCCTCCGGCTCGTCGTCGCCAACCACTGCGTCGACACCGGCTGCGGCCACGTCGACCGCTGCTCCAACCACAGTGGCACCAACCTTGACTGTCGTCGCCACCACCGTCACTGCGGCGTCGGCCACTGCCACCACTGCACACCCCTGCAGGCCCAGACAACACAAGACAGCAAACATGCGTATCCGCATTCAAACTCCGATCATCGTAGCAGCATCAATTTCCGGTCGTCCCCCGGTAAGCCGCAGCGAGTTCGGGGAAGAGCTGGCAGGCATCGGCCGCAGTCTCCGCCAGCGCTTCTGACGAACCCAGCGCCACCCGCACTGCAGCCCTGACATCCTCCGGCTGGTAGCTCCGCTGCGCCGGGAAGAATACCAGCGGCAAGCCCGCCGCGACACAGGCGCGCTGCAGGAAATCGTCGCGCCGCTTGCGCTTTCCACGGCTGTGGGAAATATCGTTGAGCTCGATGGCGCAGAGCGGTTGCAGATCGTCCGGACGACAGAGCAGGAAGTCAAAGTGCTTGGCGCTGATCTGATTGAAGGCCTTCTGCCATCCCGCCCGTGTCTGACACGAGGCAATACCCAGCACATCGGCAACGCGAACCTTGCCCAGAATCCGGTACTGATCGCCCAAGGACAGCTCAAGCACCCCGAGGAAGGAACGCTCGGCCGGTGAAAACAGATGTTCCGCGAGCACATAGGGCGCCTTTTCCTTGTCGGAAGCCACACCGCGACGCCTGCCGGTGAGCGTTACCAGAACCATCACGACGAGAATCATGCCAATTGCCAACCATTCCATCGCCTCTCTCCTTTTTTACCCACATGGAATGAAAAAAGGCTACGCCATCGGCGCTTGAGGCTCAAGCACGTCCCTTGAATATTCCTGTCGCCGACAAGCGACAAACTGGCTCAGCGCGCTGCTGGACGCCCCAGCGAACCGACCAGCCAGTGCCCGATCAAGGCCGGGATCAGCAGGAAAAACACGCCAATCCCCCAGACCACCCAGATGATCGGGACCAGCCAGGAAAGCATGGAGGAGAAGTAAGGCAAGGACGCCGACAGCGCCGCAAAAACCTCACCCACACTACGCTGTAGCGACGCCAGCCAGGCCGGATCGATCCACGGCGTCAGCGCCGGCGGCACCGGCACCGTTTCGAGCAAGGCCCCCAGATCGGCGGGTGGCGCGCTGCCGAAACTGAGCACCACCCAGTCGACCATGTGCGCAGCAAGCAGCATCGTTCCCGTCCACACGGCAAGAACCAGAATGAACAGCGACCAGATAATCGTTTTCATGAAAACCAAGCCTCGAAGGAAATGAGCAACAAGACGACAGCCGGCATATTACTCCCGTTTGTCATGCCAAGTACCTGGTTTGCCCTTTGGGCAAAACATGCTGCGGCAGCGGGAAATCGGCCGACAGGCGCTCAGACAGCAAAAAGCCCGCGAGGTTGCGGGCTGAATGCTTGAATCTCTTGGCTCCTCGACCTGGGCTCGAACCAGGGACCTACGGATTAACAGTCCGGCGCTCTACCGACTGAGCTATCGAGGAACAATCCCGCCAGACGGCGGGAGGCGCGAATTATAGACACAAAACCGGAAGGGCGCACGCTTTCGGCGCCCAGGCGATGCCCGAGAACCATTGGCCACGCCCGAGGTCGAATTGCTGCACGACAAAGCTGAGCTGTTTGCCTGCGTGAGAAATATCTGGGGGAGGCCAGACGATGAATGCAGTTTTCGGCGAGGTGCACCCGCTGTTCTGGCTGATTGCCGCAATCCTGATCGCGGTGGACGTCAGTCTGTTGCGTCGGCTGTCTGCCCGCTGGCAGCAATACACCCAGAGTGGACGCTGGCCCCGCCTGAGCGTGCAGGCGGACACGGTGCAGTTGCTGCGGGTGGTTCACGAACGCGAGGGCAGCCCAAGCTCGCGCCAGGACTACTATGAAGCCGTGTTTGACTACCGTTACCAGGTCGCCGGCCGCGATTATCGGAAACAGACGGTACAGCGCGTTGCCACCCGCGACCAAGCCGATGCACTCAAGGCTGCGGCGAGAATCTCTTTCCACTACAACCCGGCCGACCCGGCGCAAACCCTGGACGTGCCGCCGGGTCCGGCGGCGGTGATCGCCACCCTGCTCGGACTGCTGATCTTCAACAGCGCAATGCTCGGCCTGCTCGTCAATGTGCAGGATTTCCTCGCCATCGGCAGCGACTGAGGGCACACACCATGGACGGCGCGAACGCATCCTCCCCGCTGGTCATCCTGGTTGGCGCGGCCTTCATCCTGATCGGCCTGATCTTCGTTCCGGTTGCCATCCGCAAGCTCCGTGTTGACCGGGCCAGCCGCCGGTGGCCGCAAACCACCGCCACCCTGGAGCGGGCCGAAGTGATGAAACACGTTATCGACCGCACGCACAGGGACAAGGGACCAAGCCAGCGCGTCAGCTACAGTGCGCTGCTCAGCTACCGCTACCAGGTCAACGGCCAGTCCTACCTCGCGCAGCACGGCGAAGCGGCCGACGACCCCGGCCACGCCGCACGCCTGGCGGCGGCCCACGCCGTCGGCGAGAGGCGCGACATCTACTACGATCCGCAAGCACCGCAGCACTACCTGATCGAACTGAATGCCATCCACAGCGGCCTGTTCTGGCTGTTACCGGGACTGGCCTTTGCCGGCTTCGGCTGCCTGGTGATCTGGACAGGCAGTGGCTGAAGCCAGCGCTTGAGAAGCTTGTCGGATAACACGATACTTATGAAAAAAGTCATATCGGGGGATATGTTGTTGAAGCCATTGAAGGCCTGCCTGTGCCTGCTGACAGCACTGCTGCTACCCGCAGCGGCGGCGGCGCTTGAGTTCAGCGAAGTTTTCGAAGCGCACGGTACAGTCATGCTGCTGATCGAACCGGAATCCGGCCGAATCGTCGACGCCAACCCTGCAGCTGCCAGCTTTTACGGATACGACCGCGACGTTCTCAGGACGATGAGCATCCAGGAGAACAATACCCTCAGCCCCGGGCAGGTGGCTGAAGAACGCGCGCTGGCCGAACGGGAGGGGCGCAACTATTTCATCTTCCGCCACGCGCTGGCCGGCGGCGAAATCCGCACCGTCGAGGTGCAGTCCCAGCCGTTCTCGCTGAAGGGCCGCCGCGTGCTGCTCTCGGTCATCCACGACATCACGCCGGGGCGCAACCTCTATCAGGGCGGCTGGCATTACCAGCAAAGACTGGAAGAACTGCTCGAACTGCGCACTGCCGAAACCGAATCCCGCAACCGCATCATCATCGGCATCCTGCTGGCCGGCCTGGTAGTCACCACCTCAATCGCACTCGCCCTGTGGTGGGCCATCCGCAGCCGGCGCCAGGCCGAGGCCAGGCTGCAGGGATTCAGTCGGGATTTCGAAGCCTTTCTCGACCACACCACCGATTTCGTCTATTTCAAGGACGCCGACAGCCGCTTCCGTTTCTGCAGCCAGACGCTCGCCAGGATCACCGGACATCACGACTGGCGAGAGATGCTGGGCAAGCACGACCGAGAAGTCTTCCCGGCCGAGACGGCGGCGATCTACGAAGCCGAGGAGCGCCCGGTTTTCGCCGAGGGCCGCCCACTGCTCGACCGGATCGACCCTTATTACGACGAGACGGGTCAGCGCCGTTTCGTGCAGACCAACAAGTGGCCGTTGTTCGACAAGCACGGCAAGGTCGTCGGCATTTTCGGCATCAGCCGCGACATCACCGAACACAAAGAGGTCGAAGCGGAACTTGAACGCTACCGAAACCACCTTGAGGAACTGGTCGAACGCCGGACCGCCGAACTGGTCGCCGCCCGGGACGCAGCAGAAGCCGCCAACCGCGCCAAGAGCGCTTTCCTGGCCAACATGAGTCACGAACTGCATACTCCGCTCAACGGCGTGATGGGCATGATCGATCTGGCCCGACGACGCATGCAGGACACCCGGGGCCTGAATCAGCTCGACATGGCCAGACTATCGGCCGAACGCCTGCTCCACGTGCTCAACGACATTCTCGACATCGCCCGGATCGAAGCAGCCCGCCTGGTGCTCGACAACCTGCCCATGCAACTCGGCCAGCACATCGACAGGACGATGAGTGAACTCGCGCCCGCAGCCGCCGACAAAGGCATCGTACTTGGCAGCGAGGTGCCGGAAGAACTCGCAACGCTTCCGCTCAAAGGCGACCCGCAGCGGCTCGATCAGATCCTGCACAACCTGGTTGGCAACGCCATCAAATTCACCGAACAGGGAACGGTCAGCCTGCGCGTTCGCCCCGTGGAAGACGGCCCCGAAACACTGCGGGTACGCTTCGAAATCATCGATACCGGCATCGGCATCGAACCGGAAGCGCTGGCGCGCCTGTTCAACACCTTCGAACAAGGCGACAACAGTTCCACCCGCAGGTACGGTGGCGCCGGACTCGGCCTGGTCATCTGCAAACGCCTGGTCCAGCTCATGGGCGGCGAGATTGGCGTCGACAGCACACCGGGGCAAGGCAGCAGCTTCTGGTTTATCCTGCCCCTGAAAAAACAGGACGCCATCGACCAGACGGCAAGAACATGAACATGAATGACTACCTCCCCGACTGGGCTCATCCCTGGCTCGACGTGATCACGCTCGCTCTGCAGATCGTCCTCATCGTCGTCGCCGCGCTGCTGCTGCGCGCGCTGCTGGTGCGCATCATCAGCCGCCTGGTGCGCAGCCACGACCTGCCGCTGGAATTGGTGGTCGGTGGCCGGCGTTTCGCCAGCATCGTCATCTACTTCGCTGTCATCCTGCTCGTGCTCGACCGCTTCAACGTCTCCGGCGCAGTGCTATGGACCGCCATCACCGGCTTCGCTACGGTCGCCGCGGTTGCCTTCTTCGCCGCCTGGAGCGTGCTCTCCAACATCTTCTGCGCAGTCCTGATCTACACCACCCGCCCCTTTCGCCTGCACGACCACATCGAACTCCTGGAAAACGGCGACAAGCCCGGCCTCGGCGGCGAGGTGCTGGACATCCGGCTGATCTACACGACCATCCGCGAAACCCTGCCCGGCCGCGAACCGACCTTGCTGCAGGTGCCCAACAGCCTGTTCTTCCAGCGTCTGTTGCGGGTCCGCATCGTCGACGGCGAACTGCCGTCGATCCACGACTGATCCACCACCAAGTGCCCCACCGGAGACACCCATGCCCGTCAAGATCATCGGCCTGATCCGCCTGAAGGACCCGGCCGCCTTCGACACCTACCGCAACCAGGTCGGCGCCACCGTCGAACGCCACGGCGGCAGCATCGTCGCCCGCGGCGCGGTCGACAAAACCTACTGGAACGAGTTCCCCTGCGCCCCCTTCGAAGCCTGCGTCGAACTCAGCTTTCCGAGCACCGAAGCGGCCGACCGCTGGGCCGACAGCCCGGAGTACCGGGCAATTGTGCCGGTACGGGAGAAGGCGATGGATTTGCTGCTGTTTCGGGTGGTGGAGTGAGGCAGGATTTGTTGACTGGAATCGGCCAGGAACAGTAGCCTGCCTCCGTGTACGCCATATTCATAAACCAATTCATTTGTGGACTGGAGTAATTATGAGCAATTTGAGCGAGAAGTCCGGCGATCGAAGAAGCGCAGCCTAATGTGCCAGTGCTTCGCCAGTTTGCTGGGCTGGATGCTTTCGAAGACATAACGTCCCGCCCAAAAATCACCGGTTATTCAAAGAACTCCTAGGGAATGTCTGAACAAGTGCCGCAACTAAAATATCATCTAATAAAAATCAATTGGTTGCGTGCGTTGCTATCGGAATTTTTACCACTTATGCAGGCCATCCCTAGTAGAACATGCTGCATGACCTGTCTAATCAACCCAATGAAAATACCGTAATATTCTGAGAACTATTTGTACAATGAGAGCGTGCGCCGATTTTCCAAGGAAATACGAATAGTGAAGGCAACTCCATGTTTTCAAAACCATATTTTCAGTGAAAACCAGAAACCATGAGCAACGACAAAACAATCTATACAATTAAAGATGAGTTATTTAACGATACAACAATCACTCTTGACAAATTTGTTGCTGATATTTTCCAGGAAATAATACCCGACGTTCACGCTTGGGTCCAAGCCACCTACAATAAAGTTGCCAAAAATCGACCACATTTAGGACGTCGCCAAAAGGGTGATATTGTTCGTGCTCTTTCTTGGAACAAGGCAATCGATCACTTAAAGGAAACTGGCCAACTTGACGATTTTTAACCCAGAAATTTACGCGCAATCAATAAGCGCATTAGAAAACCAAATGAGGTAGGTCAGATGACAGGCTACATTAATGGCTGGCAGCGAGTTTGTATTGTACTCAGTGCAGGCTGGTTATATTACTGCATTAGCGAAGCAATGGTCGATTTTCCAACTTACAAAAAAATAGATGCCGATTATTCATACAATCGATCGCAAGCAAATTTGTTTCACATTAGAAACATAATGGAAATATCTGCTGCATGCAACAACAGGACACATTCACCGGGGCCTATTCTATCCCCCGGCGACATGTTTGGAAGCATTACCTGCCACAATGGTTTGGAAGAGGAAATTAAGCGGGAGAAAGAACAACATGAGAATAGAATGAGGTTATGGAGCGACTTGTTTTCCGAAGATTTAAGAAAACTCCCTGGAGAACAAAAGACAATCATACTAAAGACAATCGGAAAATGGCTAATACCAACTATCGCAATATACCTAATCGTTCCTTGGTTAGTTAACGGCTTTACAAAAAAGTAAATATTTTATCCCACTTATACACCAAGAAAATTAAATAAAAACTCTGTGAGCTTCACAGCAAAATTTATCAAATCGCTTGTCTTTAATTTTCATTGGCTTAATTTCTCAAGTTTTCAACACACAATAGCATTAGCAGGTCGTTGAGCTCTCCCGTAACACACCCAGCAATCGAAACCTAACAAATCCGAATCGAACATCTCAAACTCATTGCAACAACTTGAAACTCGATTGGTGATCGTTGCCATCGCTGACTCCTAAAAATGAGTATAGCGATGCCGCAGCAGAACTTGCGCAGGAGTGTGCAGCACAAATGCAGCAAAAAAAGCCTTCGACAGCAAAAAGCCCGCTTGGCAGCGGGCTAAGTGCTTGAATCTTGTGGCTCCTCGACCTGGGCTCGAACCAGGGACCTACGGATTAACAGTCCGGCGCTCTACCGACTGAGCTATCGAGGAACAATCCCGCCAGACGGCGGGAAGGCGCGCATTATAACCAGCTTTGCGGAAAAGAAAACCCCTATTGCTCGGGGTCTTCGCCGGGCAATGCGGTTTCCGGCAACGCTTCGGCGACCGCCGTCGACTTGGCGGCTTTTTCCAGTTCGGCCTGGCGACTGGCGCGCAGGGTCGGGGTTTCCAGGCTGATGCGGCCGAGGGTGCCGGTGCGGTAGTCGTTGAGCAGAATGCCGGCAGCCTTTCCCAGGTCGAGCTCGCCGCCG
>Ga0209794_1002022_pt1 | contig 12115 bp, 9 predicted proteins | sample EBPBio232013_DNA_FD_185869 | JGI IMG/M metagenome (GOLD analysis project Ga0209794, IMG submission 185869) | Wastewater treatment Type I Accumulibacter community from EBPR Bioreactor in Madison, WI, USA - Reactor 1_5/23/2013_ DNA (SPAdes)... | ecosystem: Engineered > Bioreactor > EBPR >... | reverse complement strand
AGCTGGCCGACCTGATGATGGTGGTCGGCAAGAAGATCGAGGAGCTGATCGCCCGCCTGGCCCAAAAGGCGCGCGCCGCCGGCATCCACCTGGTGCTGGCCACCCAGCGCCCCAGCGTGGACGTGATCACCGGCCTGATCAAGGCCAACATCCCCACCCGCATTTCCTTCCAGGTTTCCAGCAAGATCGACAGCCGCACGGTGCTCGACCAGATGGGTGCCGAGGCGCTGCTGGGCATGGGCGACATGCTGTACCTGCCCAGCGGCACCGGACTGCCGGTGCGCGTGCACGGCGCCTTTGTCAGCGACGACGAGGTGCACCGGGTGGTCCAGTACCTGAAAACCCAAGGCGAACCGAATTACATCGAGGGCGTGCTGGAAGGCGGCGTGGCCGATGGCGAGGAGGGCGGCTTCGGTGAAGGCGGCGAGGGCGGCGGCGAGAAAGACCCGATGTACGACCAGGCCGTGGAAGTGGTGCTGAAGAACCGCAAGGCCAGCATCTCGCTGGTGCAACGCCACCTGAAGATCGGCTACAACCGGGCGGCGCGCCTGGTCGAGGACATGGAAAAAGCCGGCCTGGTGAGCCCCATGAGCAGCAGCGGCCAGCGCGACATCCTGGTGCCGGCGCGGGCCGAGTAGGGCGTGACGCCCATGGGCGTGTAGGCCGGCGCCCCGAGCGGCGGCGTGGCGCCCCGACACGGGGAACCGCGCGCCACAATGTGGCTCCCATGCAGATGATCCTGAACATGACTTTCCACCTTCCATCGCCGGCTTTTGGCCGGATGCGGCGCGTGGCGCTTCCCGCCGTTCTGGCCGCCCTGGGTGTGCTGGGTGCCGGCGCCGCCGGGGCCGGCGGCCTCGACAGCCTGGAGCGCTTTGTCAAGACCACGCGCACCGGCAGCGCCGAATTCACCCAGGTGGTGACCGCGCCGGCCAAGCAAGGCCAGGCGCCGCGCAGCAAGACGCAAAGCGGCAGCTTCGAGTTTCAACGCCCCGGCAAATTCCGTTTTATCTACCGCAAGCCCTTTGAGCAAACCCTGGTCGCCGACGGGCAGACACTGTGGCTGTACGACGTCGACCTGAACCAGGTCACCGCGCGCGATCAGGCCCAGGTGCTGGGCGCCACGCCCGCGGCCATCGTTGCCGCCGCGCCGGATCTGAAGGCGCTGGAGCGCGATTTCACGCTGAGCGAGGAGCCCGATCAGGACGGGCAGCAGTGGGTCAAGGCCACGCCGAAGTCGCGCGAGGGCCAGTTGCAGAGCATCCGCGTCGGGTTTCGCGAAAGCGCCAAGGGCCCAGAGTTGCGCACGCTGGACATTCTGGACAGCTTTGGCCAGCGTTCACGCTTGACTTTCGAGGGGTTCGGCATCAACCCCAGCCTGCCGGCCAGTCATTTTCAGTTCACGCCGCCGGCCGGGGCGGACGTGCTGCGCAACTGAAGCGCCCCGCTCTGGCGCCCGGCCGCTGATTTTTGGCTGTTTTTGACCGGTGGCCGGCGCCAGTAAATCCTGAGGTGCTCCTGAAACAGGAGCTTATTCCGGACTTACCGGTACGCTACCCGTGCTGCCGATGCACCACCGCATGGCCCTTGCCACGGGCGATCAGCCAGCGGTTGACGGGCAGGGCCACCACGCCCGCGATCAGCAGCGACAGCGCCAGCATGACCCAAAAACGGCCATCGGCCAGCGAGCTGCCCATGGCGCCGGGCACCATCAGCATGATGGCGTTGTCCACGACCTCCATCACCGAGATCGACACCGCGTCGGCCGCGAAGGCCAGGCGCAGCGCCGCCGCCGGCGCGTAGCCCTGGCGTAGGAAGGGCAGGGCCGTCAGCGCAAAGCCGCTGATGAAGGCCAGCAGCACCGACAGCCCGATCGTGCTGGCGTTGCCCCAGCCCAGCGCCGTGCCAATGACCATGCCCGCCACTTCACCGATGGCGCAGCCGGCCAGGCAGTGCAAGGTGGCCGTGAGGGCCATGCGCCGCAAGGATGAGGGGCTGGCACTGGGCGGGTGCTTGGGCTCGTGGCCCTCGATCGGGACCGATGGGCCGTGGCCGGCATGCGGGGCCGTGGCGGGTAAGGTTTCCATGACAGCCTCTCCGGTAGGAATGGATGCATCCAGTCTAGGGCCAAAGCTGGTGAACGAGAAACCCGATCTTCGCTGGGGCGACGCCCCGGCCGGCCCGGGCGGCTGGGCTGGAACCTCTGGATGTGGTGACCAAGTATCAAAAGCATAGCTGCCTTGGCTTTACTGGCGCCGACCAGAAGGCGAAAACACCCAAAACTCGTGGTACGGCACGCAGCCGGCATACTTGGTGCAAGCCCCTCCGCGATCTTTGCGCACACCATTCGCCCGCTCGTTCATTCATGTCCACCTCCGCCCGAATCCCTCCGTACCTTCACCGCTCCGAGCGCCGGCTGGGCGTGGGCGTGCCACTGCACCGGGCCATGGAGGCCGCCCCCTGTCCCCATCCATGGGTGGAAGGGCTTATCTTGAGTATTTCGGAGCACCCTCACGGCTCGCTGGGGGCACACCATGCCTGATCTGTTCGCACAAGAGCCCGCCGCCCCCCTCGCGGAAGCCCTTCGCCCCAAGACCTTGGACGAGGTCGTTGGGCAATCGCATTTGTTGGGCGAAGGCAAGCCTCTGAGACTGGCCTTCCAGTCCGGCAAACCCCACTCCATGATCTTCTGGGGGCCGCCTGGCGTCGGCAAGACGACCCTGGCACGGCTGACCGCCACGGCCTTCAAGTGCGACTTCATCGCCCTGTCGGCGGTGTTCTCCGGCGTCAAGGACATACGAGGCGCCATGGAGCAGGCGCAGCAGAACCTCGCCATGGGCCGGCACACCCTGTTGTTTGTGGACGAGATCCACCGGTTCAACAAGGCTCAGCAAGACGCGCTGCTGCCCTACGCCGAAAGCGGCTTGGTGACCTTCATTGGCGCGACCACCGAAAATCCGTCCTTTGAGGTCAACTCGGCCCTGTTGTCGCGCGCTCAGGTCTATGTCCTGAAGTCACTGACGGACGAAGAACTGGTGCTTTTGTTCCATCGCGCTCAAGACATCGCGCTTGGTCATCTTGAGTTCGACGACCGGGCCAGGGACACCCTTATTGGCTACGCGGACGGGGACGCAAGGCGCTTGCTGAACTTGCTGGAGCAGGCCAGCACGGCGGCCAAGGCTTCTGGCCACGCCACCATCACCGCCGAATTCCTGCAGAACGCCCTGACCCTGAACAGCCGGCGCTTCGACAAAGGCGGAGACAACTTCTACGACCAGATCTCGGCCTTGCACAAATCGGTTCGGGGCTCTCACCCCGACGCCGCCCTGTACTGGCTCACCCGCATGTTGGACGGTGGCGCCGACGCCCGGTACCTGGCCCGGCGCATCGTGCGCATGGCCTGGGAAGACATCGGCCTGGCCGACCCAAGGGCCCTGCAGATGGCCAACGACGCCGCCTCGACCTACGAACGGCTCGGTAGCCCCGAAGGAGAGCTGGCCCTGGGGCAAGCGGTCATCTACCTGGCCATGGCCGCGAAGAGCAACGCCGGATACAACGCCTACAACCAGGCCAGGGCCTTCGTGAAGCGGGACAAGAGCCGTGAGGTGCCTGTGCATCTGCGCAATGCCCCCACCAAGCTCATGAAGGAGCTCGGTTACGGGCGCGAGTACCGGTATGCGCATGACGAGCCGGACGCCTATGCGGCCGGCGAAACCTATCTTCCTGAGGGCATGGACGAGCCGGGGTGGTACCAGCCGGTGCCCAGGGGGTTGGAAATTAAGATTAGGGAAAAGCTGGCCCTGCTGAAAAAAAAGGACAAAGAGGCTGGGTAACCTCAAGCAACTCAGACTAAAGATAATTGGAGCAAGTCAGTATGTTGGGTCCTTTTGGCGAAAATTCGGCTTTCAAAACCCGTTCCAGCGGTTTTTCAGAGGCGGTTTTCGGAATGGAATCCACGAGGTGCAAGTAAGACGGAATATGACTTTGCTCCAAGGTCGAGGATAGAAATCTCAGAAAGGACGGGGGGTCAAAGGCGTTGCTATCGTTCAGTACAAGTGCGGCGACGATATCTTTTTCCCCGGCATTGCCTGAATCCACCCCATAGATGAACACATCGTCGATGCCAGGGTATTTCGAGATTTCCTTTTCCAAAAAAGAAATTCCGATAAACTCTCCGTTGCGTCGAATGCCTCCGCCTTTTCTGTGCATAAAGAAAAGCCAGCCTTCCTGATCCACGTACCCGATATCCCCCATTCTCAGCCAGCCACCCTTTGTTTTCTTCTCGGATGCCTCCGGATTGCGAAAGTAGTCAACTTTAATGGGGCTTCCATCAATTCGTCGGAAGGCAATTTCACCCAAGGCGCCGGCAGGGCATGGCCGATCATCGTCGTCGATGATCATCAACTCAAACTCCCGGGTAGGCTTGCCGCAGCTGCCAATCGGGCCTTCGCCATCCCGATTGATTGTGAAGCCACCTTCGGCGGAGCCATAAAATTCGGTAATTCTTACGTCAAAGCGTTTTTCAAAATCTTTCCAAATGGCTTTGGGCATGCCTGCGGAAATCACCAGACGCAGGGAATTAGGTGCAGAATTTTCGTTGGAAACATCAGTCAGGATATGCGTGAACATACCACCCAGCAAATTGAGGACGGTACATTCATGTCGGTTGATTGTTTCCCAGAGCCGAGACTTGGTGAATTTTCTGCTGATCACCAGCGGGGTGCCGGAATAAAGACAGCCTCCCAGCGAGAGAACCAGTGCGTTGGCATGGGTGAGTGACAGCCCGGTGTACAAGCGATCGCTGGGCAAGACCCCAAAGAGCTCCACCATTCGCCTGCCTTGCATCGCGAACTTGCTGTACAAGCCCAAAATTGCCTTGGGGTCGCCCGTCGTCCCCGAGGTGTACAGCAAGTGCATGCAGTCCTCAATATCACCTGGCAAATCCTCTTTGGGCCAGGAGGATTCGGATCCAACATCCGCCGGACTGTGCTCTCCTTGTTCAAGGTCCGACGCGGGTGAATTCAGAACCAATGCCCATTGGATGCTGGAAATATTTCCCTTTACCTCGCGCCAGCTGTTCAGGCAATAGTCCGCCAATAAAATCCCGGTGCATTCGGCATGAGAGATTTGGTAGTGCAGCTTGTCACCCCGTGTGCGCGAATCTATCGGAACCACAATGGCCCCAATAATTGATGCAGCCACCAGGGCATCTACAAATTCTGGATGATTTTGCAGCATGATGGCGATCCTATCGCCACGCTGTATGCCTTGTTTTTTGAACCAGGCCGCATAGGCGCATGCCTTGCTCCAGAGTTCAAAATATGAACGAGTTTCTATTTGCTCTTCTTGATTGTGATCGTAGCTTACAAATGTAATTAACGCCGAGCGGGAGTTTTCTCCCTGTGCACGTTTATGAACCAGGCGTGCAAGGGTCAGGTTTTCATCGTAATTGCTCATGATATTCCTGAGAGTTTTCATTTCTTTTTGATGGACGCTTTCTCAAAAAGGGATTTGTAAAATGAGACCTGCTGTTTGTAGTCGCGAGACAATTCGGTGCTATTGCCGCCAACCAAGATGGTTGAGGCATTGACAAATTTCTCCCGAAAAGCGCTGTCGCGGCTGATCTCGACAATCGCGGTTTCCATTTTTTTTATAACCGCCGGCGAGGTCCCTTTTTTTGCGAAAAGACCATAGAATCCGTTGAAAGCCAGCACCGGGTCGGGGAACCCTTGCTCTTTCATGGTCAGCACTTCAGGGGCAAATTGGGACCGCTCTGGAGACAGAACGGCCAGCATCTTTACTTTTCCAGAGTCCACCATGGGTTTTACTGTCGGCAGTGGCAGTATTCCCCACGGAATCTCATTGTTGATGACCGCCAGCAGAAGTTGCGGGCCACTTTTGTATGCCACATGGGCTGCACCTAATTTGTACTCAAGGCTGAGGTAGTTGCCAATCAGATGTGCATAGCTTCCTTCGCCGTACGAGCCGTAAAACGAATCGGACTTGGGGTTTTTCTGAAAGTAATCAACGAAATCTCGAAAAGAATTCCCGGGGATTTTGGGGCTTCCAATAATGACCATTTCGTTGGTGGTCAGGCTGGCCACCGGTATGAAATCGGTGTCGGCGTCAAAGGCCAATTTGTTGAACTGGTAGCGAGGGGCAATCATGTTGGATGAATACCCAAACGCAAAAGTGTACCCATCGGCGGGCGCGTTGAAGGCCGACTGCAGCCCCAGTACGCCGGATGCCCCGGGTTTGTTGTCTACCACGAAAGGTTGTTTGAATTTCTCCTGGAGCTTTTCTGAAAACATTCTGACCACGTAGTCGGCCCCTCCACCGGCGGCGGCAGGGGTGACAATGGTCACCGGGTGCTGCGGCCAGTTGGCGTCTTGCGAGAAAGCACCACTTGCGCCCAGTGCCATGCCAATGGCCAACAGAGCTGGTTTAATCTTGTTCATCATGCATACCTTTTAAAAATAGGTTGATGGAATGGAATTTCGAAACTGTAAGCCGCCTAGATGGCTTATGAATAAAGAACTGTCGCGGTGGCCGCCGCAGCATCGTCACCGATCTGCCCGCCGTTGTTTTCCGCCATGCCGACCTTGGCGTTATTTCTTTGGCGTGGACCGGCATCGCCGCGCAGCTGTGTCGCGATTTCAATGATTTGCGCTATGCCTGTTGCGCCAATGGGGTGTCCGCGGCTGAGAAGCCCTCCGCTTGGGTTGACGCTGACGCGGCCGTTCAACCCGGTCTCGCCGCTTCGCAGCAGATCTGGCCCCCCATTCTTGGCGCAAAGGCCCAGGTTTTCATAGTGAATCAATTCTGCCGGAGCGGTCGCATCGTGCAGCTCAATGACATGCAAATCTTCAGGGCCAATTCCGGCTTTTTCATACGCCAGTCGACTGACCCTGGTGGCACTATTTTCACTTGCCGATGAATTGGTGTTGGCGTACCCTGAAATCAGTACGCTGGAGCCCACCCATATTTTGGATTTGAACTTGAATCGATCGGCGTATTGCTTGGAGCATAGAACCACAGCCGCAGCGCCATCATCGATCGGCGAACACATGGGCAGGGTCAATGGGGTGCTGATAACTTTGGCGGCAAGAACCTCCTCGGAGGTGACCGGGGTCTGGAAATGAGCGTATTTGTTCAAGGCGCCACACTGCCTGCTTTTGACCACGATCTGTGCAAAGTCGTTGGGGGTTGCGCCACTGTCGTGCATGTACTTTCTTGTTTTCTCTGCGTAGAGGTCCATGAACAGACTGCCAGTGCCTCTCTCCAGGTCGCTTTTGAGTGGCTCCAGCAAGTCGGTGGCGCTGGCAAAAGCGTTGCTGGAGATGCGCTTGTTTTCATGCGATAGCTTTTCGGATCCGACGACCAGGCACACATCCGCTTCGCCGGAGTGAATTGCTTGGCAGGCCAAATAAAAAGCCGTGCTGCCAGACGCGCAGGCGTTTTCCACATTGATGATGGGGGTGCCCATGAGGCCGGTGTTCCGCAGGGCCACCTGGCCACGAATCATTTCTTGACCAGTGATCAGACCTGCTGCCGCGTTGGAGAAATAAATAGCATTGATGTCGGATGGATTGATTTCGGCATCGGCAAGTGATCGCGAGATCGCCTCCTCAGCCAGGCTTCGAATGCTGGAATTTAGATAACGACCAAAGCTGGTTTGGCCAATGCCGATGATAGCGATAGATGAATTCATGGTGATTGGGTTGGTTGCCCGTTTGAGTGGGTGTCAAAAAATATAGGAAAATGCACTGAAATTTGGCTTGATTTGCTCAATTTTCCATACGAATTTGATGAAAAAATCAGTAATTACAGTGCGTTGACTGGCTTTGCTTGGTGGGCTATTGAAATACCAAATACGGTGCTTGGTGGTGGCGTATGACAATCGTCAAGATTGTTCGGAGCGCGTTTTCTTTGGGCGAGAGTTCGGCGTCACTCCGAAACCTCATCCACCCACCGCCAGGCTGCATGAGTCAGCGGTTTCGGTAGGCGTTTTTCAGCCGTCTGTTCAGAATGGGGCTGTTTGTTCCGGGCCACGGCTCACCATGCTTCGCCGGGGATGTTCCGGCTTTGGCGGTGAAAGCAACAGCGGTCGCCAATAAGGAGCGGCAATAAGTGCGGCGGTGACGCGCGGTATTCGGCCGAGGTTTCTGTGGGGCAGGTTCACGGTTTGTCTCCTGGGGTTGTTCAGGCATCTTCAACCCATTTGGGCCTGTCATCCCCCCTCCCTAGGAGGGGGTGGCGCGGTGCAGGCGCCCATGCCGTGTCGCGCCCGATCGCCCCCAGTTTGGCTCCAGCACGGGGCGGTGGTTGGGGGAAGGTCGGGTGCGCTGGTGCTGAGCGCATCCATGGCCGTGCGCCTTGGGGAACGGGGGGCGCTCGCAGCGCTCGGGCGGATGTTTGGGTTCAATCCGCGACACCTACTCCTTCAGGGGGGGCGCGCATCCTGGCCGCTCTGCTCTACTCGTGCGACGGAACACTCCCTCGTGCGGCCGGTGGATGCCCACCTTCTTGCTGCCGCGGTGGTCGCACCGGTTCGGTATCAGAATGCCTGTGCGGCATCCAGGGGGGAGCTCCTTTCGATGGTGGCCACTGCGATCTGGCGTCCTATCTGCGGAAGAAGAGGGCACGAAGATCAAGCGGCTTTCTATTTTCAGGACCAACAGAAAGAAGGTGAAAGAATGAAACTCGATGCATCTATCTCGGCTGTCGTCACCGGCGGCGCTTCCGGCTTGGGTGAGGCCACCGCAAGGCGGCTTGCCGCCTCCGGCGTGAAGGTGGCCTTGTTCGACCTCAATTCGGAGCGAGGTCAGGCGCTGGCGCACGAGATCGGGGGGGTGTTTTGCCAGGTCGACATCACCTCGGAAGAGCAGGTTGAAGCCGGTTTCGCGCGAGCCCGCGCGGCGCACGGTCAGGAGCGTGTGCTGGTCAATTGCGCGGGGACGGCCGCCGCGGGGAAGTTGGCAAGCCGCGACAAGGCAACCGGGCAGGTCAGGCATTTCCCGGTGGAGCAGTTTGATCGCATCATCCAGATCAACCTGGTGGGTAGCTTTCGCTGCATGGCCCGGTCGGCCGCCGGGATGCTGACGCTTCCCAAGCTGGAAGGCGGCGAGTGCGGTGTCATCGTCAACACCGCCTCGGTTGCAGCCGAGGACGGTCAGATGGGCCAGGCGGCCTACGCGGCATCGAAAGCCGGCGTGGCGGGCATGACCCTGCCCATCGCGCGCGACATGGGCGGCGAGGGCATCCGAATCAACGCCATCCTGCCGGGCATTTTTAACACCCCTCTGCTGCAGCGAGGGTCGGTGAAGGTGCTGGCGGGCTTGTTTGAATCGGTGCCTTTCCCGAAGCGCGCGGGCGAGCCGGACGAGTTCGCGCAACTGGTCGAGACCTTGATCGCGGTCAGGTACTTCAACGGTGCGTGCGTACGGCTCGACGGCGGGGTTCGCATGGCGCCGCGTTAAGGTCTGTTCAAGGCGTCCGCCGCTGTCACGGAAGGTGTCTTGAGATCTGCTCAAAACCGAGTGTTTGAGCAGATCCGCACGCCGGAAAATGGCGTGAACAGGCCCTGATCTTGATCCGCACGAACGGCCGCACTCCGAGGGCGGTTTGCTTTCCGATGGTGTCGCGCCGCAGGGGCGTTTCGAGGGCGAGTTCTGAGCGCCGAGACGGCTCTGGCACGAACCCAGCTTCGTCACATGCCGTGCACGAGGAGGAGGGCGCTTTCGCGGCTGACGGGCCGTCGTTGCTGGGCGGCATGGCGCCACCCAGTTCCGCCAGCCCCCCAGCGCGGCCCGGGACTTCGCGTCGGAGAAAAACCGGCGGAACTCGGGCAGTACAGTCGGGCGGCAGGCCATGGCTGACCGTTGCGCTATGCCATGCCTTGCTGGCTCCAACCTGACTTTCGGGCCTTCCGCCAGACCCTGACTAGGCGGGAAAACCCCCGGACAAACCAGCCCGGCGGATAGGGGTTGCTGCGCTACAATTTTTCACTTGAACCCGCTCCAGACACTGCACTGGCGGGTTTTTTATTAGCCATTTATTTCTGCAGCAGGGGCGACGGGCGTTCAAAAGACGTCGCGCCGCCAATACGTCAACGACGGCGCCACCCGACACCCCTCGGACGGTCCCGAAGAGGAGCTTGTTTCATGGAAGTCTTGCTTCAGCAGATCATCAACGGTCTGGTGCTGGGCAGCATGTACGCCTTGATAGCCTTGGGCTACACGATGGTGTACGGCATCATTCAGCTGATCAATTTCGCGCACGGCGAGGTGCTCATGGTGGGTGCGCTCACCGCCTGGTCCGTGATCGGGCTGATGCAGGCGTCCATGCCCGGCGCCCCTGGCTGGGTGATTCTGATCCTGGCCATGCTGATCGCCTGCGTGGTGGCCGCCGCGCTCAACTTCGTGATCGAGAAGGTGGCCTACAGACCGCTGCGCAACAGCCCGCGCCTGGCGCCGCTGATCACCGCCATCGGCATGTCGATCCTGCTGCAGACGCTGGCCATGATCATCTGGAAGCCCAACTACAAGCCTTTCCCGACCTTGTTGCCTTCCGCGCCCTTCAACGTCGGCGGCGCTTTCATCACCCCGACGCAGATCATGATCCTGAGCGTCACGGCCGTGTCGCTGGCGATCCTGATGTACGTGGTCAACTACACGCGCCTGGGCCGCGCCATGCGCGCCACGGCCGAGAACCCTCGCGTGGCCGGCTTGATGGGCGTCAAGCCCGACATGGTGATCTCGGCCACCTTCATCATCGGCGCCATACTGGCGGCCATTGCCGGGGTGATGTACGCCTCCAACTACGGCACGGCGCAGCACACCATGGGCTTTTTGCCGGGCCTGAAGGCCTTCACGGCGGCGGTGTTCGGCGGTATCGGCAACCTGGGTGGCGCCGTGCTGGGCGGTATCTTGCTGGGCCTGATCGAGGCCATCGGCTCGGGCTACATCGGCACGCTCACCGGCGGGCTGCTGGGCAGCCATTACACCGACATTTTCGCCTTCGTGGTGCTGATCATCGTGCTGACCTTGCGGCCGTCCGGCCTGCTGGGCGAGCGCGTGGCCGATCGCGCCTGAGCCGCCGGAGGATCGACACATGTCTCAAAAGAACAAGCTGATCGCCTTCGTGCTGTGCGGCATCGGCCTGCTGGTGCTGCCGCTGATCCTGCAGAGTTTTGGCAACGCCTGGGTGCGCATCGCCGACATTGCCCTGCTGTACGTCATGTTGGCCCTGGGCCTGAACATCGTGGTGGGCTACGCCGGCCTGCTGGATCTGGGCTACGTGGCCTTCTTTGCCGTGGGCGCCTACCTGTATGCCCTGCTGGCCTCGCCGCACCTGACCAGCACCTTCGCGGCCATCGCGGCGGCCTTCCCGAACGGGTTCCACACCTCGCTGTGGCTGGTGATTCCGCTGGCGCTGCTGGTGGCCGGTGTGGTGGGCATGCTGCTCGGCGCGCCCACCCTCAAGCTGCGCGGCGACTACCTGGCCATCGTCACACTGGGCTTCGGCGAGATCATCCGCATCTTTCTGAATAACCTGGATCACCCCTACAACATCACCAACGGCCCCAAGGGCGTCAACCAGATCGATTCGGTGAAGATCTTCGGCCTGGATCTGGCCAAGCCACTGCAGATCGGCAATTTCGAGGTCGCCTCGGTCACCTTGTACTACTACCTGTTCCTGGCGTTGGTGATCCTCACCGTGATCATCTGCAAGCGCCTGCAGGATTCGCGCGTCGGCCGCGCCTGGATGGCCATCCGCGAGGATGAAATCGCCGCCAAGGCCATGGGCCTGAACACGCGCAACCTGAAGCTGCTGGCCTTTGGCATGGGCGCGTCGTTCGGTGGCGTGTCGGGGGCCATGTTCGCGGCCTTTCAGGGCTTCGTCTCGCCGGAGTCTTTCAGCCTGATGGAGTCGGTGATGATCGTCGCCATGGTGGTGCTGGGCGGCATCGGCCATCTGCCGGGCGTGATCTTGGGCGCGGTGCTGCTGTCGGCGCTGCCCGAGGTGCTGCGCTACGTCGCCGGTCCGCTGCAAAGCATGACCGATGGCCGGCTGGATTCCGCCATCCTGCGCCAGCTGTTGATCGCGCTGGCCA
>Ga0209794_1002020_pt1 | contig 12122 bp, 10 predicted proteins | sample EBPBio232013_DNA_FD_185869 | JGI IMG/M metagenome (GOLD analysis project Ga0209794, IMG submission 185869) | Wastewater treatment Type I Accumulibacter community from EBPR Bioreactor in Madison, WI, USA - Reactor 1_5/23/2013_ DNA (SPAdes)... | ecosystem: Engineered > Bioreactor > EBPR >... | reverse complement strand
CCTGGTGGGGGCGCTGGTCGATGGCTCTGCTGAACGAGGCGCGCGGGCTGCTGCGCGTGAGCCGCGTGGAGCGCCCGGAGGCGGCCTTGCTCAGCCCGGAGCAAGCCTTCTTCCTGCGCGAGAACCTCAAGCTGCGCCTGCAGGGCGCGCGTTTGGCGCTGCTGGCGCGCCAGTACGAGGCCGGACGCGCCGATCTGGCCGCCGCGCAAGCCCTGCTGGGCACCTGGTTCGACCCCGCCTCGCGCCGCACCCAGGCCGCCGCCACCATGCTGCAGCAGGTCCAGGGGCTGACCAAGGCCGCCGACCTGCCGCGCGTGCAGGACACCCTGATCGCCCTCAGCAACGCCGTGGCCGCCAGCGGCCCGGCGCCCGGGGGGAAGTGAGCCGCCATGGCCATGCGTGCCGCGCTCTGGCTGGTCGGGTTGTTCGCCATGGCCGTGGCGGTGGCGCTGTTCGCCGGCGACAACCACGGCACCGTCACCGTCTTCTGGCCACCGCACCGCATCGATTTGTCGGTCAACCTGGTGCTGCTGCTGCTGCTGTTGCTGTTCGGACTGGGGTACGTGGCCTTGCGCGCGCTGGGGGCGGTGCTGGAGCTGCCGCGCCAGGCACGGCGCTGGCGCGCCCAGCAGCGTGAGCGCGCCACCCACGCCATGCTGCTGGACGCCATCGTGCAGCACGCCGCTGGCCGCTACCTGCGCGCGCGCAAGGCGGCCGAAGGCGCGCTGCTGCGCGAGCAGGCGCTCGGCGCCAGCGGCGAGGCTCCGGCCCACGCCGTCGTGCTGCGCGGCCTGGCGCACCTGACGCTGGCCGAAAGCGCGCACGCCTTGCGCGATCAGGCCACGCGCGATGCGCACCTGGCGCACGCGCTCGACGTCGCGGGGACGCCGGGCGCCGGCCCCGAGTTGCGTGAAGGGGGGCTGCTGCGCGCGGCGCGCTGGGCCCTGAACGACCGTGACCCGGCCGGCGCCCTGGCGCGCCTGCAAGAGTTGCCCACCGGCGCGCACCGCCGCACCCTGGCCTTGCGCATCCGCCTGAAGGCGGCGCACCAGCTGGGCCGGCACGCCGAGGCCCTGGAAACCGCCCGCCTGCTGGCCAAGCACCACGCGTTTTCGCCCGAGGCCGGGCGCAGCTTGGTGCGCGGCCTGGCTGTCGATCTGATCCAGGACGCCCACGACACGGTGCAGCTGAAACAGGTGTGGGCGGCGCTTGACCCGGTCGAGCGCGGCATGCCCGAGCTGGCGCTGCGCGCCTGCCAGCGCCTGCAGCAGCTGGGTGGCGAGCCGGCCGTGGTGCGCGATTGGCTGAAGCCGGTATGGGAGCGCATGCTGGAGCTGCCCGAGAGTTTCAACGACGCCGACCGCGTGCGCCTGGTGCGTGTGCTGGAGGCCGGCATGGTGGCCATCGGCGCGCCTTCCGATCAGCAGTGGTTGGCCCGCATCGAAGCCGCCACCCAGGCCCGTCCGCGCGACCCGGTGCTGCAGTACCTGGCCGGCATGGCCTGCCTCAAGCGCGGCCTGTGGGGGCGGGCCCAATTGCTGCTGTCGCAGGCCGCCGCCGCGCTGCGCGACGAGACCTTGCGCCGCCATGCCTGGCGCGCCCTGGCCGAGCTGGCCGAGCAACGGGGCGATGCCGAGCAGGCTCTGCAGGCCTGGAAGCAGGCGGCGCAAACCTGAAAAGGGCGGCATCGCTGTGTAATGTGATGTCGTACCAGTTGGATGTTGTAGGATGACTCAATGCTGACCACCGCCCATCCTTTGCGCAGCCGACCCCGTTCCTTGGCGGTCGAGGTGGTGGAGTCGCTCGGCGCGCGCATCCGTGAAGGCGCGCTGGCCGCCGGCGACAAGCTGCCGCGCGAAGCCGACCTGATGACCGAGTTTGGCGTCAGCCGCACCGTGGTGCGCGAGGCCATCTCGCGCTTGCAGGCCGCCAGCATGGTCGAGACGCGGCACGGCATCGGTACCTTTGTGGTGGGGCGGGGCGACGATTCGGCGTTTCGCATCGGCCCCGAACAACTGGCCACGCTGCAGGACGTGATCGAGGTGCTGGAGCTGCGCATCGCCATCGAAACCGAAAGCGCCGGCCTGGCCGCCGCGCGCCGCACCGAAGCCAATCTGGAGGCCATCCGCCAAGCCTTGGGTGCTTTCGAGACCGCGTTGAAAGGCGGCCAGGACGCGGTCGGCCAGGACTTTCAGTTTCACCTGGAAATCGCCCGCGCCACGCAGAATCGGCACTTCATCGAACTGATGGGCACCCTGGGCGGCAGCATGATTCCGCGCGCCCGCCTGTCCGGCGCGGTGGCCGGGCCGGCCGCCACGCCGGAGCGCCACGACTACCTCATGCGCATCAACGCCGAACACCAGAGCGTGCTGGACGCCATCGTGCGCCAGGACGTGGAAGGCGCGCGCGCCGCCATGCGCACCCACCTGGCCAACAGCCGCCAGCGTCGCCAGCAACTGGCGCAGTCCTAGCGGGCCCAAATCTAGGGTTTTCACTGATTTTGAGATCCATCCGTAGTTGTACGATGTCGTACATATTCACCTGGAGATCTCTGAATGACCCCCAACGAACTCAAGACCGCCCTGTCCACCGGCCTGCTGTCCTTTCCGCTGACCGACTTCGACAAGGAACTGAACTTTGACCCCAAGGGCTACGCCGCCCGCCTGGAGTGGCTCAAGCCCTACGGCGCCACGGTGCTGTTTGCCGCTGGCGGCACGGGGGAGTTCTTCTCGATCGAGCCGGTCGAGTACAGCCAGATCATCAAAGTGGCCGTCGACACCTGCAAGACCGACGTGCCGATCGTTGGCGGCGCCGGCGGTGGCACGCGGCTGGCCATCGCCTACGCGCAAGCGGCCGAAAAATCCGGTGCGGCCGGCGTGCTGCTGCTGCCGCACTACCTGACCGAGGCCACGCAAGAGGGCCTGGTGGCCCACGTCGAGGCGGTGTGCAAGAGCGTCAAGATCGGCGTCATCGTCTACAACCGCGGCGCCACCAAGCTCACGGCCGAATCGGTGGCCAAGCTGGCCGAGCGCTGCCCCAACCTGATCGGCTTCAAGGACGGCCTGGGTGATGTCGAGCGCATCGTGCAGATCCGCCGCCGCATTGGCGATCGCCTGGTCTTCATCGGCGGCATGCCCACGCACGAGGTCTATGCCAACGCCTACAAGGCCCTGGGCGTGCCCACGTATTCGTCGGCGGTGTTCAACTTCGTGCCCAAGACGGCGATCGAGTTCTACAACGCCTACGCCAAGGGCGACCAGGCCACCGTCAACCGCATCATTGACGACTTCTTTTTGCCCTACCTGGAGATCCGCAACAAGGGCGAGGGCTACGCCGTCAGCATCGTCAAGGCCGGCGCCACCCTTGCTGGCCACAGCGCCGGCCCGGTGCGCCCGCCGCTGTCGGACCTGAAAGCCGAAGAGGTGGAGCAACTGCGCGCCCTGATGCAGAAGCTCGGCCCGCAGTAAACGAACGCGGCGCGCGCGCCGTTCTGTCGATTCAACGCAGTTCTGAAGGAGACCCAAGATGTTCAAGAAAACCCTGTGCGCCCTCAGCCTGGGCCTGGCCGTTACCGCCGCCTTGGCCTGGCCCGATAAGCCCGTCACCCTGGTGGTGCCGTTCCCCCCCGGTGGCTCCACCGACCTGATCGCCCGCGCCATCTCGGCCAAACTGGGCGAGAAAATCGGCGGCACCGTGATCGTTGACAACAAGGCTGGCGCCACCGGCACCATCGGGGCGGCCCAGGTGGCGCGCAGCGCGCCTGACGGCTACAACCTGCTGGTCTCCTCGCTCGGCCCGCTGGTGATCGCGCCGCACCTGATGAAGACCCAGTACGACGCGCTGAAAGACCTGGACCCCATCACCGTGGTGGTGCAGGCGCCCAATGTGCTGGTGGTGCCCATCGCCTCGCCGCTGAAGAACATGGCCGACGTGATGGCCTACCTCAAGGCCAACCCCGGCAAGATGAGTTTTGCCACTTCGGGCGCCGGCTCCAGCGACCACCTGACGGCCGAGCTGTTCTGGCAGCAAACCGGCACCAGCGGCCTGCACGTGCCCTACAAGGGCGGCGGCCCGGTGATGACCGACCTGCTGGGCAACCAGGTGATGTCGTCCTTCATGAACATCAACACCGCCATGCCGCAGATCAAGGGTGGCAAGCTGCGTCCGCTGGTCATCACCAGCGCCAAGCGCTCGCCCCTGCTGCCCGACGTGCCCACGCTGGAAGAAAGCGGCGTCAAGGGCGCCAACGTCTACTCGTGGCAGGGCGTGGTGGCGCCGCACGGCGTGCCGGCTGAGCTGCGCGGCAAGCTGCAGGCCGCCATCGTGGAGATCATGAACGAGCCGGCCACCAAGGCCAAGATGCTCGACCTGGGCTTTGAGATGGTGCTGAACACGCCGGACGAGTTTGCCAAGTTCCAGGCGGCCGAGTACGCGCGCTGGGGCAAGTTGATCAGCGAACGCAAGATCACAGCGAATTAAGTCCACCCCCAGGCTTCACGCGCTTCGCGCTGTTACTCCCACCCCGTCAACCTGCCCCCATGCTGCCCCGCTGCGCGAGGTCCGCTGCCCCCCGAGGGGGCCCGCGCCGCCTACGGACGGCCGGGCGGCGGCTCAAGGGGGCAGCGCCAGCGGCCGGGGAGACCCCGGCCGCGGCCCTCACTGGCTTGGCCTGCTCCGCGGCCATCTGAATCTCGGCGCTTGTTGCCTGGCGTACGTCGCTCTCCCGCCGATCACTGAACGGAATCCGCCATGACTTCCCCTGTCGTCCGCCGCATGCGCGTCATCCCGGTTGCCGGGCGCGACGGCATGTTGCTCAATCTGTCGGGCGCGCACGCGCCGTTTTTCACCCGCAACATCGTCATCATTGAAGACAGCGCCGGCCACACCGGCCTGGGCGAGGTGCCGGGCGGCGAGAAGATCCGCCAGACGCTGGAAGACGCGCGGCCACTGGTCGAAGGGCAGGGCATCGGCCACTTGCAGGCCATCCTGAACCGCATGCGCACGCAGTTTGCCGACCGCGATGCGGGCGGGCGCGGGCTGCAGACCTTTGATTTGCGCACCACCATCCACGCCGTGGCCGCCGTCGAATCGGCCCTGCTCGATCTGCAAGGCCAGCACCTGGGTGTGCCCGTCGCGGCGCTGCTGGGCGAGGGGCAGCAGCGCGATGCGGTGCAGATGCTGGGTTACCTGTTCTTTGTGGGCGACCGCAGCAAAACCGATCTGCCTTACGTCAGCGAGCCGGACGCCGCCGACGACTGGCTGCGCCTGCGCCACGAAAAAGCCATGACACCCGATGCAGTGGTGCGCCTGGCCGAGGCGGCGCAAAAGCGCTACGGCTTTCAGGACTTCAAACTCAAGGGCGGCGTGCTGCGCGGCGACGAAGAGGTTGAGGCGGTCACCGCCCTGCACGAGCGCTTTCCTGAGGCGCGCGTCACGCTCGACCCCAACGGCGGCTGGTTGCTGAAAGACGCGATCCGCCTGGGACAAAAGATGCGCGGCGTGGTCGCCTACGCCGAAGACCCCTGCGGCGCCGAAGATGGCTTCAGCGGCCGCGAGGTGATGGCCGAGTTCCGCCGCGCCACCGGCCTGCCTACCGCCACCAACATGGTCGCCACCGACTGGCGGCAGCTGACGCACGCGCTGTCGCTGCAGGCGGTCGACATTCCGCTGGCCGACCCGCATTTCTGGACCCTGGCCGGCAGCGTGCGCGTGGCGCAAACCTGCCGCGACTGGGGCCTGACATGGGGCAGCCACTCCAACAACCATTTCGACGTGTCGCTGGCCATGTTCACCCACGTCGGCGCCGCCGCGCCCGGGAAGGTCACCGCCATCGACACGCACTGGATCTGGCAGGACGGCCAGCGCCTGACCAAGGAGCCGCTGCAGATCCAGGGCGGCTACGTGCAGGTGCCCCAAAAGCCGGGCCTGGGCATCGAGATCGACATGGCCGAGGTGGAAAAGGCGAATCAGCTCTACATGCAGCACGGTTTGGGCGCGCGCGACGACGCCATGGGCATGCAGTACCTCATCCCGGGCTGGAAGTTCGACCCCAAACGGCCGTGCATGGTGCGTTGATCCCAAACGGTTTTTTGTATTTATTTGTATCTATGTCGGCGTCAATATTGCGCAGGCAGCTATCAAAAACAGAGCTATGACACTTGCCGATTCCACCCCCACCCAAATTGCCGCCGCCGTGCAGGCCGCCGAAAGCGCCGCCCCCACCTGGGCGCGCAGCAGCGGCGCCGAGCGCGCCCGCCTGTTGCGTGGCTTGGCCACAGCCTTGGGGGGCGCGCGCGACATCCTGGTGCCGCTCGCCGACCGGGAAACCGGCCTGGGTGCGGCCCGCCTGAGCGGGGAGATCGATCGCACGGCTTTTCAACTGCGCGGCTTTGCCGATCTGGTGGAAGGCGGCGCCGCCTTTGCGCATACCGACGATGCCGCCGTGGCCGGCGCACCGCCGGTCGGTCACCCGTACCTGCAACGCGTGCGCGTGCCGCTGGGGCCGGTGGCCATGTTCAGCGCCAGCAACTTTCCGTTCGCCTTCTCGGTGCTGGGCGGCGACACCGCCTCGGCCCTGGCCGCGGGCTGCCCGGTCGTCGTCAAGGCGCATCCGGGGCACGCCGAGCTGTCGCGCGCCGTGATGGCGCTGGCGCAGAAGGTGGTGGCTGAGCAGGGCGCACCTGCGGGTGTGCTGGGCATGGTCGAGGGCGCCGGCATCGAGGTCGGCGTAGGTCTGGTGCAGCAACCCGCGGTGGCCGCTGTGGCCTTCACCGGCTCGTTCCGTGGTGGCCGCGCGCTGGAGCAGGTGGCGCTGCAGCGTCCGCGCCCGATTCCGTTCTTTGGCGAGCTGGGCTCCATCAACCCGGTGGTGCCGCTGCCGGGCGCCCTCAAGGCCAACGGCACCGCGCTGGCCCAGGGCCTGGCGGCGTCGATTGCCATGGGCTGCGGCCAGTTCTGCACCAGCCCCGGTGTGGTGGTGCTGCCCACCGGCGCCGAGGGCGATGCTTTTGTCGCCACGCTGAGCCAAGCGCTGGCCGCGCAAACGCCGCATGCCATGCTGAACGCCCCCATCCGCGCCGGCTTTGAGCGCGGCGTGCAAGCCTGGGGACAGCACGCCAAACTGCAACCCCTGCTGACCGAACGCGCCGCGGCCGATGCGCCGCCACGCCCGTTCCTGGCCCAGGTGTCGGCGGCAGACTTCATCGCCGACGAGCACCTGCACGAAGAAGTCTTTGGCCCCGCCGCCCTGGTGGTGCGCACACGCGATTTGGCCCAGGCAGCGCAAGTGCTGCAAGCCATTGGCGGCTCGCTCACCGTCACGCTGTGGGGATTTGAAGGCGCCACCGAACCCGGCGCAGCCGAGGTGGAACTGGTGCGCAACGCCACCCAGATCGCCGGCCGCGTGCTGTTTGCCGGCGTGCCCACCGGCGTGGCCGTGACGCAGGGCCAGCAGCATGGCGGGCCGTACCCGTCGTCGACCGCGCCCGCCAGCACGTCGGTCGGCTACGCCGCGCTGGACCGCTTTCTGCGCCCCGTCGCCCTGCAAGACCCGCCCGCGTGGCTGGCCCAGCGGGCGGGCGTGCCGGTTTAACCGCGCCGCACCACAGAGACCCCATCGACTTTTCACCAGGAGACCCGCATGAGCATCCAACGTTCTGTCATCCAAGCCCTGGCATGTGCCGTTCTGGCCGTCGGTGGCCTCAGCAGCGCCTGGGCACAGACAGACTATCCCAACAAGCCGGTCAAGATCCTCGTGCCTTTTCCACCTGGGGGCACCAGCGACGTGATGGCGCGCATGGTGGCCGAGCCGCTGGGCAGGGCGCTTGGACAGCCCGTGGTGATCGAGAACGTCGGGGGCGCTGGCGGTGTGGTGGGCACCGAGCGGGGTGCCAAGGCCGCGCCCGATGGCTACACCATCATCCAGACCGGTGTCGGTCAGAGCGCCGTGGCGCACGGTCTGGACGCCAACCTCAAATACGACTCGAAGACCGATTTCATCCACCTGACGCAGGTGCATTCGGGGCCCAACGTGCTGGTGGTCAACACCCAGCGGCCTTTCAAGAATGTGAAGGAGCTGGTGACCTTTGCCAAGGCCAACCCCGGCAAGCTGGACTATGGCTACGTCCATGCGGCGTCGGGTCACATGGCGATGGAGCTGTTCAAGCAGACGGCCGGCATTTTCATGACCGGCATTCCCTATCGGGGCGGCGGTCCCATGCTGAACGCCATCATCGGCAACGAGATCCCGGTCATGTTCATCAACCAGGACGTTGCCTTGCCCCATATCAAATCGGGCAAACTGCGCCCGCTGGCGGTGAGCAGCCTGGAACGCAACGCTTTGTACCCCGACGTGCCCACCCTCAACGAGTCGGGCTACCCGGGCTTTGAGGCGCTGTCCTGGTCGGGCCTGTCGGTGCCCAAGGGCACGCCCGCGCCGGTGGTCGCCAAGCTGGAGGCTGCGTTGCGTGAAGTCATGGCGTCGTCCGCCATCAAGCAGCGCATGGATTCACAAGGTTTCGTGGTGCCGCCGCAGGGCGCCAAGCACTACACCGAGTTCGTCGGCAAGGAACTGGACCGCTGGACCAAGGTCATCAAGACTGCGGGCCTGAAGGCTCAATAAGCCTTGGGCGAGAGCTGCGCCATGCACGACAAGATTTCCTGGCTCCGGGTCAGCGCTTGCACGCTGCCATTGGCGCAGGCCATCAGCGACGCCAAGGTGTTGACCGGTCGCCAGAAGCCGATGACTGAAATCGCCATCCTGTTTGTCGAGATCAAGTCTCAGGACGGTGCCGAAGGCGTGGGCTTCAGCTACTCCAAGCGCGCGGGCGGCCCAGGCCAGTTTGCGCATGCCAGGGAGATTGCCCCGGTTCTGCTTGGCGAGGACCCCAACGACATCGGAAAACTGTGGGACAAACTGTGCTGGGCCGGTGCCTCGGTCGGGCGCAGCGGCCTGAGCGTGCAAGCCATCGGCGCCTTTGACCTGGCGCTGTGGGACATGAAGGCCAAGCGCGCCCGATTGCCGCTGGCCAAGCTGATCGGCGCGCACCGAGACAGCGTGCGCTGCTACAACACCTCGGGCGGGTTCTTGCACACCCCGCTGGATCAACTGTTGCGCAATGCCACGGCCTCGGTCGACAAGGGCATTGGTGGCATCAAGCTCAAGGTGGGCCAGCCTGACGGCGACAAGGACATCGAGCGCGTGACCGCCGTGCGCCAGCACCTGGGCGAGCGTTTTCCGATCATGGTCGATGCCAACCAGCAGTGGGACCGCTCGACCGCGCAACGCATGTGCCGCCGACTCGAGCCCATGAACCTGGTCTGGATCGAGGAGCCGCTGGACGCCTACGATCACGAAGGCCATGCCGCGCTGGCCGCTCAGTTCGACACCCCGATCGCCACCGGCGAGATGCTGACCAGCGTGCAGGAGCACTGGGACCTGATCCGTCACCATGCTGCCGACTACCTGATGCCCGATGGACCGCGCGTGGGCGGGGTGACGCCTTTCCTGAAGATCGCGCAACTGGCCGAGCATGCTGGCGTCATGCTGGCGCCGCATTTCGCGATGGAGTTGCATATTCATTTGGCCGCCACCTACAAGACCGAGCCTTGGGTCGAACACTTTGAATGGCTGGAGCCGCTGTTCAACGAACACATCGAAATCGGCGATGGCCGCATGCGGGTGCCCACGCGCCCGGGCCTGGGCGTGTCGATCAGCGAACAGGCGCGTCGCTGGACCACGGCCAGCTTCGAGGCGAAAGCCTGAGGCCTCCGTGGTCGTGCACCTCATCCGCCAGGCCCAGCTGGTCAAGAGACGCAATTTACTCACCGAACAATCCCCCAGGAACCAAGTTCCATGCTGAAGCAGTCCCTCACCGCGTTGGCCCTTGTTGCTGTTGCCACGGTCGCCGCAGCGCAAGCCCACTGGCCCGACCGGGCCGTCACCCTGGTGGTGCCGTTCCCGCCCGGCGGCGGCACCGATACCGGTGCGCGCATCATGGCCGAGCAGCTGTCGCGCAAATGGGGTCAACCGGTGGTCGTCGACAACAAGGGCGGCGCGGCCGGCCAGGTCGGGGCCGACTTTGTGGCCAAGGCCAAACCCGATGGCTACACCTTGTTGGTGGGCAACATCGGCACGCAGGCCATCAACCCGTCGCTGTACCCGCGCATGCCGTTCGACCCGGACAAGGCGTTTGCGCCGATCTCGATGATCGCCGAGCTGCCCCTGGCCATGATGGTCAACCCCAAGGTGCCGGCCAAGACGGTGCAGGAGTTCATTGCCCTGGCCAAGTCGCAGCCCGGCAAGCTGAACTACAGCAGCTCGGGCGCGGGCGGCGCGCCGCACCTGGCGGCCGAGTTGTTCAAGGACGCCTCGGGTACCTTTATCCTGCACGTGCCGTATCGCGGTGGCGGCCCGGCCGTGGCCGACCTGCTGGCCGGCCACGTGCAGGCCTCGTTCATGACGGTGCTGGAGGCCAGCGCCCATATCAAGGCCGGCAAGCTGCGCGCCCTGGCCGTGACCAGCGGCAAGCGCGTGGCCGCCTTGCCGGATGTGCCCACGCTGGCCGAATCGGGTTTGAAAGGCTTCAACAGCGTGTCTTGGATCGGCCTGCTGGCACCGGCCGGCGCGCCGCCCGAACTGGTCGAGCGCATCTCGGCCGACGTGCGCGAGACCATCGCCAAACCCGACGTCAACGCCAAGCTGGCTGGCCTGGGTGCTGTGCCCGGCGGCAGCACGCCTGTGGCGTTTGCCAAAACCATTGCGGACGATCGCGCGAAGTACGCCGAAATCATCAAGTCGCGGCGGATCACGGTGGAATGAACACAGCCCACCCCAGGCTGCGCGGACTTCGTTCCGCTTCGCCTCCCCCTCAAGGGGCGACGCCAGCCGCCAGGGAGACCCCGCCCGCGGCGTCAGCTGGCACGGCCTGCTCCGCGGCCATTTGAACGAAAGGGTTGGCGCGTTAAGGAAAAACTCCCAACCCACGACGGTCCAAACTATTGCCGTTACCAGTCCTCCATTTGATTCCTTGATTGCACCGATGACCCAGTCCCCACGCCCCCAAGTCCTGCAACTGCTGCCTCTCACCCCCTGGCTGAACGAGCGCCTTCAGGCTGCGTACGACATCACGCTGGCGCCACCGGCAGGACCCGAGCGCGATGCGTTGCTGGCCGTGCGTGGGGGCGAGTTTGTGGGGCTGCTCAGCTCGGCTGCTCACGGCGTGACCAACGCCGTGATCGACGCGATGCCGAGTTTGCGCGTGATTTCCAGCTTCGGCGTCGGACTGGACAAGTTCGATACCACCCACACCGCCGCGCGCGGCATCGCCGTGGGGTACACGCCCGACGTGCTGAACGACTGCGTGGCCGACATGGCCTTTGCGCTGCTGTTGGGCGCTGGGCGCCGCATCGCCCAGGCCGACCGCTACGTGCGCGCTGGCCACTGGGTGGCGCAGCCGCCGCAGCCGTTTCCGCTGGGCTTCAAGGTCAGTGGTGCGCGGCTGGGCATTGTGGGTTTGGGGCGTATCGGCCGCACCATTGCGCAGCGCTCTGCGGGTTTTGACATGGCCGTGCGTTACCACAGCCGTCGCCCCGTGGCCGATGCGTCCTGGGCGCACGAACCCCGCCTGACCGAGCTGGCGCGCTGGGCCGACTTTCTGGTCGTCATCACCGCCGGCGGTGCTGAAACGCGCCACCTGATCAACGCCGAGGTGCTGGCGGCGTTGGGGCCGAAGGGCTATCTGGTCAACGTGGCGCGCGGCAGCGTGATCGACGAAGACGCGCTGATTGCCGCCTTGCAAAGTGGCGGTATCGCTGGCGCTGGCTTGGACGTTTATGCCCAAGAGCCCCAAGTGTCCGAAGCCCTGCGCCAGCTCGACAACGTGGTGCTGGCCCCCCACATCGCCAGCGCCACCGAGCAAACCCGCCAGGCCATGGCCCAGCGGGTGCTGGACAACCTGAACGCCTTTTTTGCCGGCCAACCGCTGCCCAGTGCAGTGGGAACCTGAGCGGCGTTGCAGCCATCCCACCTTTATCGCCGTTCGGGCTGAATTCGGCTCCGCCCGGCGTCACCAGCCACCGTCATGACCACCACCACCCGCCCCCCCATCACCATCCGCATGCAC
>Ga0209794_1002018_pt1 | contig 12125 bp, 10 predicted proteins | sample EBPBio232013_DNA_FD_185869 | JGI IMG/M metagenome (GOLD analysis project Ga0209794, IMG submission 185869) | Wastewater treatment Type I Accumulibacter community from EBPR Bioreactor in Madison, WI, USA - Reactor 1_5/23/2013_ DNA (SPAdes)... | ecosystem: Engineered > Bioreactor > EBPR >... | reverse complement strand
GACGACGCCGAGCAGGAGGGCAAGGAAGAAGACGATCCGTCGCAGCACCATGACGCCATCCGCCGATCCATGTGTCGGAGGCATCATAAGCCCCTATCGCTGCGATTCCCTGTCGGTCTCGCGCGCGGCCGATGGCATCGGGATGCGCGCCGAATTTCCTCTCCGCTGCCTGCGCGAAGCCGCAGCAGGCGATGCGACCAGCGGGAATGTCCTCAATACGGCGCCGCGTTTCTCCTGTTCCCGAACAGGAGATTTCCCAAGGATGGCAGATGGGGCAGGGGGGTGCGTTGACTTCCCAGCCGCGATCCGTCAAACCGCCCGCCTGGACCGATGGGCGGGTAGCTCAGCGGTAGAGCACGTGACTTTTAATCATGTGGTCGAGGGTTCGATCCCCTCCCCGCTCACCATCGTCCAGCCACTTTCCCATCACAGCGAAAAGCCGCCATCGGCGATGTGGATGGCGCCGGTCGTGTAGGCGCTCTCGTCGGAGGCCAGGTAGACCGCGAGCCAGGCGATCTCCTCGGCCGTGCCCAGCCGGCCGATGGGCTGGCGGTCGATGAAAGCCTGACGCGCGGCCTTCTCGGTCTGCTTTGTCGATGCGGCCAGCGCCTTGATGCGGTCGTCGAGCGAGGGCGACTGGATCGTGCCGGGGCAGATGGCGTTGGCGCGGATGCCGCGGCGGATGAAGTCGATGGCGACCGACTTGGTCAGGCCGATCACCGCCGCCTTGGACGAGCCGTAGGCGTAGCGGTTGAGCACGCCGCGCACCGAGGACGCGCCGGAGGCGATGTTGACGATGGAGCCGCCGCCCTTCTCCAGCATGCCCGGCAGGAACGCCCTGATCGTGCGGTGCATCGACTTGACGTTGAGGTCGAAGGAGCGGTCCCAGTCGGCCTCCGACGTGTCGAGCACGCTGCCGTGATGCACCCAGCCAGCGGCGTTGACGAGGATGTCGATGGGGCCGGTCTTCGCGGCGAAAGCCTCCACCTGGCGCGTCGAGGTCACATCCAGTTTCAGCTTCTTCGCCTTGGCGATGCCTTCGAGCTTCGCCTTGTCGATATCGGTCGCATAGACCTTGGCGCCCTCGGCGACGAAGGCCTCGGCGATGGCCCGCCCGATCCCGTGGCCGGCGGCCGTGACCACCGCGACCTTGCCCTGCAACCGCTTCGCCATGATTTCGCTCCCGCTACACGTCCGGGCCGTTCTCGCGCGGCCCAAATCGATTGAAGTCGTTGGATTGAAGTCGTGACATGGCGCGGGCGCGCCTGTCCATATGCGAGCTACCCGCCGTAGCGCTGGGAGAGTTGCGTGTCGAAGGTCTTCAGGTCGGCGAGCACGCGGTCGAGCAGGGCAGCGTCGCGCAGGCGCAGGGCGGAATCGACCACGTCGAGCGCCGCCGCGATGCTGTCGGCCTGCCGGCGGTAGTCCGCGTCGATGCCGAGATCGAGCACGGCGAAAGGCTCGCAGCGCTTCAGCGCGAAGCGATAGACGGCGGCGCGGGCAATGACGTCGCCGCGCGTCTCGGGCCGCGCGAGATCCTGCGGGTTGCGGCGCATGGCGTGGAAGTAGTCCAGCGCTTCGCTGGCCTCGTCGAGGCATTCGACGAGGCCGTAGAGGCCGGCGGCGCGGCGGAGCGTGATCCATTCGCGCTTGAGCGGCGCGAGTGTCTCGAGGGCGGCGTCGCCGCGGCCCTGCGCGACCGCCTCGCTGGCCTGTTTCAGCCGCGCGGCGCCGCCATCCATCATTTCGGCGAGCATGGGCACGCGCGGGGTGACGCCCGGCGGCAGGCCCGGCACGCGGGCGCTCGCGGCCATCCAGAGTTCGGTCAGGCGCTTCAGGCTCGCCTGCGCTTCCTCAGCGCGGTTCGCCCTGAGCGCGACGGTCGTCGTCCGGTAGAGCACCTGTGCCTCGCCGATCCGGGCGAGAAAGCCGTCGGCCGCGCGCGCCGGCCCGCCGCCTGCGACAATCAGCAGGAGGGCTGCGGCGAAGCCGAAGGGAAAGAGGTTTGACAGGCGTCTGTTCACGGGGCGCATCCTAGCCGAACCGCATTCATCGTGCATCCCGCCAGCCCCTCACGCGGCGGCTAGCAGGGCCTCGACGCGCGGGCGTGTCGGCATGCCCTTTCGGCCGCCGAATTCGGTGCATTTGAGGGCAGCAGCGGCATTGGCGAAGCGCACCGCGCGCTCCAGCGGCTGGCGGCCCGCCAGCGCGACGGCGAGCGCGCCGTGCCAGGTGTCGCCGGCCCCCAGCGTATCGACCGATGTCACTGGAAAGGCCGGCACGTGGACCACCTCGCCGCCGTCCATATACCAGGCCCCGTTCGCGCCATCGGTCACCAGATACACGTTGGCGATGCCGGTGGATGCGTGGGCGAGGGCGGCGGGCAGGTCGTCGATGCCGGTGAATTCGCGCAAGGCCGGGGCCGAGAAGCCGACATGGGAGGCAAGCGCCAGCACTTCCGGCCGGGTCGGCTTGCGGTCGGCATCGAGAACGGAGGGAATGCCGGCGGCGCGGGCCTGCGGCAGGACGGCGAGCGCCGCCTCGATCCAGCGGGTTTCGGCATAGAGCGCGTCGGCCTGTGTCGCGAGATCGGCGGGTATCCAGCCGGTATCGGAGGGGATGTCGGGATCGGAATAGCTGACGACGAGGCGCTCGCCCTTCGGGTCGACCACCACCGCCGAGACCGGCGAACGGTGGCCGGGACAGCGCCTGACCAGCGTGCAGTCGACACCGTCGCGCTCGAGCTCGGCGATCATCGGATCGGCCCAGAAGTCATCGCCCAGCCGCGCTACCAGCCTGACGCTGGCGCCGAGCCGGGCGCAGGCCGTCGCCGCATTGCCCGCAAGCCCGCCGCCGGAGGTGACCATGGCGTTCGAGCGGTATTTCAGCGGCTCCGACGGCATGACATCGACCGCGTAGATGAAGTCGAGCGTGGTGATGCCTGCGCAGACGATGCGCGGGTTCGACGTGGCATTCATGAATTCGGTCTCGTTCCGACATAGAGGGCGCTGGCGGCGAGGCAGAGGCCGGAGGCGGCGATGCCGATGGGCGGTGCGGTCAGCCAGACGATGCCCCACGACAGCGCCATGGAGCCGATGGCGACAAGCTTGATGCGGGGCGCGATGGCGCCGCGCTCCCGCCATTTGATCACCGGCGGGCCGAAGCGCGGATGGGTGATCAGCCAGTGTTCGAAGCGCGGCGAGGACCGCGCGAAGCACCAGGCCGCGAGGATCAGGAATACCGTGCCGGGAATGCCGGGCAGGATGACGCCGACCACGCCGATGGCGGTGAACAGCCAGCCGGCGACGAACAGCAGCCAGCGCCAGAGCGGGTTCAGGGGACGGTTCACGGCTCAGCCCGCCTTGACGAGGCGGATCGCCTCGTCGCGCCCGAAGAGGTAGAGCAGGTCGCGCAAGGCCTCGCCGCGCGGGCCGGCCAGTTTCGGGTCGGTCTCGATGACGAGCCGGGCGTCGCTGCGGGCGGTTTCCAGCAGGTGCGCGTGGTGTTCGAGCCGCGCGAGGCGGAAACCCGGCATGCCCGACTGCTTGGTGCCGAGAAGGTCGCCTTCGCCGCGCAGCTTCAGGTCTTCCTCGGCGATGCGGAACCCGTCCTCCGTCTCGCGCATGATGTCGAGCCGGCGGCGGGCGGTTTCGCCCAAGGGCCCCTTATAGAGCAGCAGGCAGGTGGAGGCCGTCTCGCCGCGCCCGATGCGGCCGCGAAGCTGATGCAGCTGGGCGAGGCCGAAATGCTCGGCATGGTCGATGACCATGATCGAGGCCTCGGGCACGTCGACGCCGACCTCGATCACGGTGGTGGCGACCAGAACGCGGGTATCGCCGCGCTGGAAGCGCAGCATGGCTGCATCCTTGTCCGGCCCCTTCATCTGGCCGTGGACGAGGTCGACCGCCTCGCCGAAGCGCTGGCGCAGCAGCTCGAAGCGCTCCTCCGCGGCGGCGAGCTCGGGGCTCTCGACCGTGGGGTCGTCGTTCTCGGCCACCAGCGGGCAGACCCAGTAGACCTGCCGGCCCGCCTCCAGCGCGCGGCCGATGCCGTCGATCACGTCGCCGAGGCGATCCATGGCGACGATGCGGGTATCGATGGGCTTGCGGCCCGCCGGTTTCTCGGTGAGTTGCGAGGATTCCATATCGCCGAAATAGGTCAGGACCAGCGTGCGCGGAATGGGCGTCGCGGTCATGACCAGCAGGTCGACCGCCTCGCCCTTGGCGGCCAGCGCCAGCCGCTGGTGCACGCCGAAGCGGTGCTGCTCGTCGATCACGGCGAGGCCGAGATCGCGGAAGATGACGTGCTCCTGAAAGAGGGCATGCGTGCCGACGACGATGGCGGTATCGCCGGAGGCAAGCCTGCCGAGGATTTGCTCGCGCTCGCGGCCCTTCTCCCGGCCGGTGAGGATGGCAACCTCGAGGCCCGAGGGACCGGCAAGCGTCTTGAGCGTTTTCGCGTGCTGGCGCGCCAGCAGTTCGGTCGGCGCCATCAGCGCCGATTGCCGGCCGGCCTCGGCTGCCGCCGCCATGGCCATCAGCGCGACGACCGTCTTGCCGGAGCCGACATCGCCCTGGAGCAGGCGCAGCATTCGCGTCTCCGCGCTCATGTCGGCGGCGATCTCCGCCAGCGCCCGCATCTGTGAGCCCGTCAGCGCGAAGGGCAGGGCGGCTTCGATCATCCCCCGCAGCGAGCCGTCGCCGACATTGCGCCGTCCGGCCGGCCGCTTGAGGTTGGCACGAACAAGGCCGAGCGCCAGTTGGTTCGCCAGCAGTTCGTCATAGGCGAGGCGGCTCCATGCCGGTCCCTCGGGGGCGAAGTCCTCGGGTTCGGCGGGCGCATGGACGCGGTTGAGCGCCGCCGCGAAATCCGGCCAGTTCTCGCGGTCCAGCAGGCGCGCGTCCAGCCATTCGGGGAGCTTCGGCAGCCGCTGGAGCGCCGCCTCGGCCGCTCGCCGCACGAAGCCGGAGGCGAGCCCCTCGGTCAGCGGGTAGACCGGCTCGATCAGCGGCATGGTCGCCGCCTGTTCCGGCGTCATCACCCGGTCGGGATGGACCATCTGGCGCATGCCGTCGAACAACTCGATGCGGCCGGAGACGATCCGCGTCTCGCCCACCGGGCACATCTGCTCGATGCGCGAGCGATGGGCGTTGAACCAGACAAGGGTCAGGTCGCCGGTCTCGTCGGAGACCTGGACCCGGTAGGGCGCGCGGCTCTTGCCCGGCGGCGAGGGACGATGCCGCTCGATCAGTACCTCGACCGTGACGATGGCGCCGGGCACGGCCTCGGCCAGCGTCGGGCGCGCGCGGCGGTCGATCACGCCGCTCGGCAGGTGGAACAGAAGATCGACGACGCGCGGCGGCCCCTCCGTGTCGAGGAGGCGCTTGTAGAGGCCTTCGAGCTTGCCGCCGACGCCTTTCAGCGAGGTCAGCGAGGCGAAGAGCGGATCGAGTCGCGCGGGACGCATGGCCGGAATGTATCCGCTCGATGGACCGCTGACAGCGTCTCTCGTGTTTGATAGTGACACTGTCAGAACCGGGCGGCGCGAAAAGGCGTCCCCGGCTTTCGCCGTTTTGCCCCGGAGCCTCCATGACCGGCACGACCCGCTCCTCCGCCGACCTCGATCCGCGCCGCCGCAAGGTGCTGTTCCGCTCGTGGCATCGCGGCACGCGCGAGATGGACCTGATCATGGGCCGCTTTGCGGATGTCCATATCGGCGGCTTCTCGGATGCCGAGCTCGACGAGTTCGAGCGCCTGATCGAGGTGCCGGACCGCGACCTGTTCGCCTGGGTCACCGACAAGGCCGAGACGCCCGGCAATTACGACACCGCCGTATTCCGGGCGCTGAAGCAGTTCCATTCCGAGGGCAAGGGAGCCTGGTTGGGCTGATGGCCAAGCGCGCCCCCGCCGATGTCGTCGCCTCGCGCGGCCGGCTGACCCTTGCGGGCGTGCCGCAAGGTTATGACGCGCTGGTCGTCGCCGACCTCGCGCGCCAGCTCCATGCCAAGGGCAATCAGGCCTCGCCCGAACTGCTGGTGATCTGCCGCGACGGCCCGCGCATGCAGGCGATGGAGACGGCGCTGACCTTCTTCGCCCCCGGCATCGAGGTGTTGACCCTGCCGGCATGGGACTGCCAGCCCTATGACCGCGCCTCGCCGAACGCCTCGATCATGGCGCGGCGCATGCTGACCCTGTCGCGTCTTGCCCGCACGTCGGGCCGCGCGACCCCTGCCGTCGTGCTGACCACGATCAACGCGGCGCTCCAGCGCCTGCCGGCGCGGGCGCTGCTCGCCAAACAGTCGCTATCCGCGGCCCCCGGCAATGTCATCTCGATGAGCGACCTCCAGAACTGGCTGGAGGTGAACGGCTACTCACGCACCTCGACCGTCCGCGATGTCGGCGAATATGCCGTGCGCGGCGGCATTCTCGACCTCAATCCGCCCGGCTTCGACGCGCCGATCCGCCTCGATTTCTTTGGCGACACGCTGGAATCGATCCGCACCTTCGATGCGGAAACCCAGCGGACTACCGGCAACCTGCGCCGCCTCGACCTCGTGCCGACCTCGGAAGTGCAGATCACCACCGAGACCATGGTGAAATTCCGCCTCGCCTATGTCCGCGCCTTCGGCGGCTCGACCAAGGGCGACGCGCTCTATGAATCCGTCTCCGAGGGCCGGCGCTATCCCGGCGTCGAGCACTGGATGCCGCTGTTCCACGACCGGCTGGATACGGTCTTCGACTACATGCCGGATTCCGGCGTGGTGCTGGACGCGCAGGTGGAAGAGGCCGCGAAAGAGCGGTTGACCACCGTGGCGGACTATTACGACGCCCGCAAAACGGCGCTGGAGCACGATTCCGGCGGCGCCGCCTACAAGCCGCTGCCGCCCGACGCGCTCTACCTCAAGATGGACGAATGGGACCGGCGGCGTGGCGGCGAGGCGGTCGTGAAGCTGTCGCCCTTCGCGCTGGCCGGGGCCTCCGATGGTGCGCTGATCGATCTCGACGGCCGGCGTGGCCGCTCGTTCGCCGCCGAACGGGCCGACGAGAACGCCAATGTCTTCGACGCGGTCGCTTCGCACGTGACCGCGCTGCGCAAAGCGAAGAAGCGTGTCGTGATCGCGGCATGGTCGGAGGGCTCGCGCGAGCGGCTGCAGCCGATCCTTGAAGACCACGGCATGAAGGCGATCCGTCCGGTCGCGAGCTGGTCGGCGGCCGAGGCGCTGCGCGGCGACGAGATCGCGCTGGCCGTGCTCGGGGTCGAGGAAGGTTTCGAGACGCCGGACCTCGCGATCATCGGCGAGCAGGACATTCTCGGCGACCGGCTCGTGCGCGCCCAGAAGCGCCGCAAGCGGGCGCAGGACTTCATCACCGAGGCGACCAGCCTCTCGGCCGGCGACCTCGTCGTCCATGTCGATCACGGCATCGGCCGCTTCGTCGGCCTCGAAACCGTGACGGCGGCCGGCGCGCCGCACGACTGCGCCGAGATCCACTATGCCGGCGGCGACAAGCTGTTCCTGCCGGTGGAGAATATCGAGCTTCTGTCGCGCTACGGCTCGGAGGATGCCGAGGCGCAGCTCGACAGGCTCGGCGGCGGTGCCTGGCAGGCGCGCAAGGCGCGCATGAAGAAGCGCATCCTCGAAATGGCGGCCGGTCTCATCAAGATCGCCGCCGCGCGGGCCCTGCGCGAGGCGCCGAAGCTGATCGCGCCGGACGGCGCCTATGACGAATTCGCCGCCAAGTTCCCCTATGACGAGACCGAGGATCAGGCGGGCGCCATCGATTCCGTTCTCGAAGACCTCGGCGCGGGCCGGCCGATGGACCGTCTCGTCTGCGGCGATGTCGGCTTCGGCAAGACCGAGGTCGCGCTGCGCGCCGCCTTCGCGGCGGTCATGGGCGGCAAGCAGGTGGCTGTCGTCGTTCCGACCACGCTGCTCGCGCGCCAGCACTTCAAGACCTTCTCGGAGCGCTTCAAGGGCCTGCCGGTCCATGTCGCTCAGGCCTCCCGCATGGTCGGCTCGGCGGAACTCGCCGCGACCAAGAAAGGTCTCACGGAAGGCACGGTCGATATCGTCGTCGGCACCCACGCGCTGCTCGGCAAGGCGATCTCGTTCAAGGATCTCGGCCTCGTCATCGTCGACGAGGAGCAGCATTTCGGCGTCGGCCACAAGGAGCGGCTGAAGGAGCTGCGCGCCGAGGTCCACGTCCTGACGCTGACCGCGACACCTATCCCGCGCACCCTGCAGCTCGCCATGACTGGCGTCCGCGACCTATCGATCATCGCGACGCCGCCGGTGGACCGCCTCGCGGTCCGCTCCTTCGTCACGCCCTTCGATCCGCTGATCATCCGCGAGGCGCTGCTGCGCGAGCGCTACCGCGGCGGACAGGCCTTCTTCGTCTGCCCGCGCATCGACGACCTCGGCGAGGTGGAAGCCTTCCTTCGCGAGCACGTTCCGGAGGCGAAGTTCATCGTCGCGCACGGCCAGATGGCCGCCGGCGAACTGGAAGACCGGATCGGCGCCTTCTATGACGGCAAGGTCGACATCCTGCTTTCGACAACGATCGTTGAATCCGGCCTCGATATTCCCTCCGCCAACACGCTGATCGTCTGGCGCGCCGACATGTTCGGCCTCGCCCAGCTCTACCAGCTTCGTGGACGCGTCGGCCGTTCCAAGACCCGCGCCTATGCCCTGTTCACCCTGCCGGAGAACAAGCCGGTGACGCCGCAGGCCGAGCGCCGCCTCAAGGTCTTGCAATCGCTCGACACGCTGGGTGCTGGCTTCCAGCTCGCCTCGCACGACCTCGACATCCGCGGCGCCGGCAACCTCCTGGGCGACGAGCAGTCCGGCCACATCAAGGAAGTCGGCTACGAGCTCTACCAGCAGATGCTGGAAGAGGCGGTGTCGATGATGAAGGCGGGCCTCGTGGACGAGACCGTGGAGGACAAGTGGTCGCCGCAGATCACGGTCGGCACGCCGATCCTGATCCCCGAGCACTATGTCGAGGACCTCAACCTGCGCCTGTCGCTCTATCGCCGCCTTGGCGACCTGACGACCGACCAGGAGATCGACGCGTTCGCGGCCGAGATGATCGACCGGTTCGGGCCGCTGCCGGACGAGGTGCAGCATCTCGTCAAGGTCGCGGTGATCAAGGCCTATTGCCGCAGGGCCAATGTCGACAAAGTCGATGCCGGCCCGCGCGGCATCGTGCTGTCGTTCCGCGACCAGAAGTTCGCCAATCCCGCCGGCCTCGTCCGCTACATCGGCGAACAGGGCTCGCTGGCGAAGGTCAGGCCCGACCAGAAGATCGTGTTCATCCGCGACTGGCCGAAGTCCGAAGACCGGCTCAAGGGTGCGGCCGTCATCCTGCGCAACCTCGTGAAGATCGCGGAAACGAAAAAAGCCGCGTGAGGCATCGGCCGGAATCAGGGCCGTGAGACAACCCATGGAAACAGCCGCCATCGCGCGGCTTCGCCATCCAGGGGTTCACGCATGAACGCCAACCTGTCGCGGCGCGGGCTCGTCCTCGGCGGGCTCGCCCTGCTCGCCGCCTCCTGCGCCGACAGCGAAGGGCAGGGGCGCGCCGCCTTCATCGCCTTCCTCAAGGAGCGGCTGATCGAGCCGCGGGGCCTGCGTATTCCGCCGCTGACCGAGGCCGAGACGCGCCGCTTCGGCATCTATGCGCGCCACTACGACCCGATCCGCGAGTTCCATGACACGCTGACGCGCGAAGTCGCGCCGCTGATGAGCAGTGCCGCACGCATCCTGCCGGCACTGCGGCGTCCGCAGGACTGGGTGGCGAAGCGTTCCGACGTCGCCGAAAGCCGCAAGCTGATCGGCCAGGCCAGGACGCGCGCCAGCGACCTGTTCGCCGCCACCAACACGACGGTCAGCCATCTCGCCCAGCCGGACGACCTCAGGGCGGTCTATCAGGACGCCTATCGCAAGACGGTCACGGAGGTTGCGCCGCTGTTCATCGCGACGCTCGACGGGCTCGACGATCTGTTCGACAGCGTCGATCAGGCAGCCGCCTATATCGATGCCAACAGGACCCGGATGAGGCTCGTCGGCGGCATGTTCGAGACAGCCGACACATCGGTGCTGACAGGCCTGCAGGAGCGTTCCGCAGCGATTGCCGGGGCGCAGGCGCGGCTGTTCCAGGTGCGCGGCCGGCTGGACAGCCTGATGGCGCGCGGCTGAGCGTCAGTCGTCGGCGTTAACGAGGACGACGCCGATCTCCTGCGTCATCACGAACACCATGACGTCGCCGCGCCCCTGATCGCGCAGTTCCCGCGCGACGCGGATGGCAAGCTTGCGGCCCTCCGCTTCGTGCCGTTCGAGGAAGCCGTTATTCTCCCTGAAGGCGCCGGGATTGTCCCAGTCCAGCGCGTCCTCGAAGCGCTCCGCCCAGGCGTTGAGATCGGCGACAAGCGTAGGGGAGAAGCCCAGCACCTCGGGGTCGATATTGCCGCCATAGCCGTCGTCCATCGACCAGACGGGATGGCAGCCGTAATCGGCCATCAGCTTGATGCGCTTCGGATTGGTGTGGATCCGCTCGGGAGCCTCGGGAAAGACCGTGCCCACCGGCGCATAGGCGACGCGCTCCGCGCCGATCCTTTCGGCCATGCGCGCCGCCAGCGAGCGCCCCTCCGCCTCGTGGTCCTCGGCCTGCCGTGGATCGGTGAAGCCGCCCCGGCGCTTTCCCTGAGGGATCGTGCCGAGATAGTTCGTCTCCCAGTCGAGGATGTCGCCGACCAGTTCCTCGCCGAAGGTCTCGACCGCCAGCGCCTGCGGCACGACCCACCCCGTCGCATCGTCCGCGAAGGGCAGGACGAAGGGGCGGATCATCAACCGGACCTTCGGCGGCAGGACGGCCGCTTCGTCCGGTGCGCTCGGGTCGGCATGGGCCGACATGACCGGACCTGCGGGCAGGGCCGCCGCCCGGCGCAGATGATAGGCGTTGAAGGCGATCGCCGCGATGGCCGCGCCGGCAAGCGGCCAGGGCTCGTCCAGCGGCGAACGCAGCAACCCCGCTGACGCGACCGCAACGACCAGGGCGGTTGCCACCAGATAGATCAGGAAGGCGCTGATGGTGGCGCGCCTCCCGTCGGGGTCCGGCTCCTCGTCGGCGTCGATGAAGCGCGGCGCGGCATAGCCGATATAGGCTGCCTGAAGCGCGGCGCAGGCGAGGAAAGCGGGCACGGCGAGGATGCTGAGAACCGCCAGCAGGACGCCGCCCGAAAAGACCGCGATGGCGGTCGCGAGCATCCACCGGCCGCGCAGCCTGTCGGCGCGTGGAACCGGCTTCAGGGTGATGCTGGCGAGGGCCTTGTCCATGAAGGCGTCCAACACCATCTGCCGTGCAGCGACGATCCCCGCCACGATGTAGAACGCGCCGACCAGGCGAATGCCGATATCGACGCCGTTCATGCCTCCGGGCTCTCCACAACCCGGCCCCGGTCAACCCGCCTCATGCACCACCCCGCTATTCCGCGCCAAAGGGTAGGGCGCGTTAGGGCTTTGTCCACCGCCACTGGCGGCGCCGTTCGCCGGTTCCTATTTTGGGGCTAGTCTCAGGGCATCTCGCCCGGCATGATTCTCGCATTGCACTCGTCCATGATCCGCCTTGGAATGGACATCGATCGAACCGACAGTTTCAGGCGTGGCGCACAATGCGGCACGAACTCAAGACCATGATGCAGGACGCAAGGCCCATCGACGACAGCCACGGAGCGCCATTGCGGGACGACCTCGCGGTGACGATGGCCGGCAAGCGCGACGAGCGCGACCAGGATCCGGGCGGGCCGGGCACGTCGGTGATCGCCAAGACCCGGCCGCAGACCAAACGGCCGAGCCTCTATCGCGTGCTGCTGCTGAACGACGATTACACGCCGATGGAGTTCGTCGTGCACATCCTCCAGAAGTTCTTCAACAAGGACTCCGACGCCGCCACCCGCATCATGCTGCACGTTCACCAGCACGGCGTCGGCGAGTGCGGCGTCTACACCTACGAAGTCGCGGAAACCAAGGTCACGCAGGTCATGGATTTCGCGAGAAAGCACCAGCATCCGCTGCAATGCGTGATGGAGAAGAAGTGAATTCCTTCGGCACCTTTCGCGCCTGTCGGCG
>Ga0209794_1002017_pt1 | contig 12125 bp, 7 predicted proteins | sample EBPBio232013_DNA_FD_185869 | JGI IMG/M metagenome (GOLD analysis project Ga0209794, IMG submission 185869) | Wastewater treatment Type I Accumulibacter community from EBPR Bioreactor in Madison, WI, USA - Reactor 1_5/23/2013_ DNA (SPAdes)... | ecosystem: Engineered > Bioreactor > EBPR >... | reverse complement strand
TTCTAAAGGTGGGTTTGACGGGAGAGGTGATGGAGCGCTACCCCCACGAGTTCTCGGGCGGCCAGCGTCAGCGTATTGCCCTGGCGCGTGCCATTGTCTTAAAGCCTAAGCTTTTGGTTTTAGACGAGCCAACTTCCGCCCTTGACCGTATTTTACAAAAGGAAGTCCTGCAGCTTCTTAAAAAACTCCAGGAAGAGGAGCACATGGCCTACGTCTTCATCAGCCACGATTTGAAGGTGGTGCGCGCCATTGCCCATGAGGTCTTGGTGATGAAGAGCGGGCGCATCGTTGAAAGGGGCACCGCCAGCGACGTATTTGAGCGGCCCCGCGATCCCTATACCCAGAGCTTACTGGCAGCCAGCCTTGATTGGAGGCGGGCATGAGCTTTGATCTTGTCTCCCCCTTTCAACCCGCGGGCGACCAGCCTGGGGCTATAGACGCCCTTGTGAAAGGGGCCCTTGCTGGCGAAAAGGATCAGGTGCTTTTGGGTGTGACGGGGTCGGGTAAAACCTTCACCATGGCCCATGTGATCGCAACCCTTGGCCGCCCGGCCATCATTATGGCCCCCAACAAGACGCTCGCCGCCCAGCTCTACAGCGAAATGCGGGAGTTCTTTCCCAACAATGCCGTTGAGTATTTCGTCTCCTACTATGACTATTACCAGCCCGAGGCCTATATCCCGCGCTCGGACACCTACGTGGAGAAAGAGTCCTCCGTCAACGAACAGATTGACCGCATGCGCCATAGCGCAACCCAGGCACTTCTTGAGCGGCGCGACGTCATTGTGGTGGCCAGCGTATCGTGTATTTACGGTATTGGCTCTGTGGAGAGCTATCAACAGATGACCCTTCCCTTGGAGGTAGGCGCGGTGTGTGCGCCCCAAACTCTGGCCAAGCGCTTAGTTGAGCTTCTTTACAAGCGCAACGATATGCACCTTGTGCGCGGGACCTTTCGCCTCCACGGAGACGTGATGGACATTTTTCCCTCGCACCTAGAGGACCAGGCGTGGCGTGTGTCCTTCTTTGGGGACGAGATCGAGAGTCTGACGGTCGTAGACGCCCTGACCCGTGAGGTGTTTGAACGCCCAAAGAGCTTGAAACTCTACGCCAACAATCACTACGTGACGCCGCGGGTTTCCATCCAGCGCATGATCAAGCAGATCCAACATGATTTGGGCGAGCGTGTGCGTGAGTTCGAATCCCAGGGAAAACTTGTCGAAGCCCAGCGTATCGACCAACGCACGCGTTTTGACATCGAGATGCTGGAGACCCTTGGATACTGTCCGGGCATTGAGAACTATTCGCGCTATCTGACGGGCCGCGCGCCAGGTGAACCGCCGCCAACGCTCTTCGAGTACCTGCCCAAGGACGCCTTGTTGATTGTGGATGAAAGCCACGTGAGTGTGCCCCAGGTGCGCGGTATGTCCGCCGGGGACGCCGTGCGCAAGACCACCCTTTCCGAGTACGGATTTCGCTTGCCGGCGTGTAAAGACAACAGGCCTCTCACCTTTGCCGAGTGGGACGCCCTGCGCCCCCAAAGCGTCTTTGTGTCCGCCACCCCTGGTCCCTGGGAGCTTGAGCGCACCCACGGCGCCTTTGTGGAGCAGGTGATCCGTCCCACGGGATTACTTGACCCCGTGTGTGAGGTGCGCCCTACAACCCACCAGGTGGATGATCTTATTGCCTCGTGTCAAAAGGTCGTGGCGGAAGGCGGGCGCGTCCTTGTCACCACTCTCACCAAGAAAATGGCAGAGGCTCTCAGTCGCTATCTCTCAGAGGCCGGCCTCAAGACCCAGTATTTGCACTCGGACGTTGAAACCCTTGAGCGCCTCCAGATTATTCAGGATTTAAGGCGCGGCGTTTACGAAGTCCTCATTGGCATTAACCTGTTGCGCGAGGGCCTTGATATTCCGGAATGCCAAATGGTGGCCATTTTAGACGCCGACAAAGAAGGTTTTTTGCGCTCACGCACCTCTCTCATCCAGACCATTGGACGCGCCGCGCGCCATGTAAAGGGCCAGGTTGTGCTGTACGCCGACACCATGACGCGCTCCATGCAAGAGGCGCTCCAGGAAAGCGCCAGGCGCCGCGCAAGGCAAGAGGAGTACAACACCCTTCATGGCATCACACCCGAAAGTGTTCAGCGCAAGATCACGGATATTTTGGAGAGCGTCTACGAAAAGGATCATACGCGTCTGCCAAGTGCCGCGAAGGGGCTGAGTGAGAAAGAGCGCGCGCGGAAAATGAAGCAGCTGGAAAAAGAAATGCTGGCGGCCGCTGAACACCTTGAGTTTGAAGAAGCAGCCCGTTTGCGTGATGAGCTTAAGGCGCTCCAACAGGAAGATTTAGTCTTTCATGGGGGCGAATTCCCCCAAGAGGGCTAGGGACAAAGACCTCAAGCCACCGCTCTGTCACGAGGCTTTTGCAGCCCACGTCAAGAACGGGGCGGGGGATGAGGCCTGGGACCCATAAGAGGCGTCCCTCGTTCCAAAGGGCCGGCAGTCCTTCAACCGCCTCTCGGGGGGCGTTTATTTTGATGCCCATCTCCTTTAATAGCCGCACACCGCTTTCCCCCAGTTTTTCCAGGGTCCCCGGTTCACTTGGGCCAAAATAGGAAAAACGCCCATCCCACGTGACACTCTGACTTTTAATCAGTGGACTTGAATCCTTAATGAGGGAGGGTTCGCGCATGATCCACAGGGTTTTTCCTTTTGTGCGAAAGAGGCATCCGCCCCCTGTGAAGCCTTTGCCTGAGGCGATCTTATCCAAGATGCCGGCGAGGGTCTCGCGCCGCAGGGGGTGGTCGCGTCCGCCAATGATGGGGACAAGCCGCGCGAGTAACCCTTCATGCCAGACGCGGGGCAGGAGGTAAAAGGACTCAAGATTGATGTGGGCGTAGGCACCGTTTTCAAGTCCGCCCAGACGGTCCAGGAGAAAAATCAGATGCTTTTCCCAAAAGCGCCGAAAAGACGTGAGACGCGCGTCCTCACCCACGGGCAGAAGACGGCCGTTTCCTAAGGCTTTTCGCACCAAAACACGGGTGAAGATGTCCTTGTTATTAGAGGGATCCTCGATCCAAGGGACGTGCGCCTTTTCAAGATAAGCAACAAGGGCACTTTTGGGGGTTGTGAGAAGAGGGCGCAGGAGGCAAACACCGTCCTTTTCCCTCACGGCGGACATACCCGCAAGACCCAGGAGTGTTGTGCCACGCGCCAGACGCATAAGGCGCGTTTCATCCTGGTCATCCTGATGATGGGCAAGAATAAGATATTGAATATGTGCGCTTTGGCACTCTTTGGCCAGGAGTGCCAATCTTGCCTCTCTTGCTCGTTCTTGGAGGCGTGCACGGGGTTTTTCCCCTTCCCAGGTGAGGATTTTGTGCGTGACGCCCAAAGAGGTTAAGCGCGTGTGAACACTTTCCGCTTCAGCGCGTGATTCAGGGCGCAGGCCGTGATCAACGGTGAGGGCGAGAAGGCTGATGCTGCGCGCCTCGGCCCAGGCTTTGGCCAGCAGGCACGCTGCCATGCTATCGGCGCCGCCAGAAACCGCAACGGCGATACGCGTGGGTTTGGCATCCAAGCACAGAGCGTCCATGGTGGCGCTAAAGGTTGAGAAAAGAGAATCAAGGGTCATGGGTCATGGGATGAGAGAAAGGGTGCAAGGATTGTGTCCCTGCACCCACGTCACATTACATACCAGCTTGGGCACGCTCGGCCATACGCTGGATATTCTTAGGCAGTTGCGGGAATTCTTTGTGGAGCTGCGCCAGGGTTGCTGATGCTTCTTTCTTCTTTCCCAAAGCCTTCAGGGAAATGGCAAGCTTTACAAGGGCTTCTGGCGCCTTTGCGGTCGCTTGCTTGCCCTTGGCAGTTTTCACGTCAGCCTTTGTTGTCTTGTAGGTTTTATAGGCCTTGGCAAAGTGGAGGGCGGCTTGCTTGTATTCTTTGCGCAAGAGGTGGGTCTCACCTATCCAGTACTGGGCGTTGACAACAAGGGCGTGGTTAGGATGAGCCTTGATGAACTTGGTGAGCGCCGCGTCGGCCCGGGCGTACTCTTTCTCGTTCAAAAGAGCCAGAGCGTAGTCATAAGCCTCTTGGGGGCTTTTGGCGGGCGCGTCAAGGGCGGCCTCATCATCGTCATCCTTTTCATCAGCCATGGCCGTGTCAAGGGTCGTGTCATCGGGATCACGCTCTTTTTCAGCCTTTACTGCAGACAGGGGCTTATCCTTCTCAAGGACGGGTTCCGCGTCATGGGCGCCCATGCTTGCCCCTTGCTTGAGCTGCTTGATGGTATGCTGGGATTCTTCCAAGCGTCCCGTGAGCTCACGCACCTGGTCCTCTAAGAAGGCCACACGGTCTTCGAGGTTTGTGTCTTGGGCGAAGGAGGCAGGTGCACCAAGGGTTAGTAGGAGAGTCAATGTGCTCGCGCTTAAAAAAGTCTTCATCATCTTGAGTGAGTTCCACAAAAATACAGTCTCTTCTTTCATACCTCTAAATGAGGAAAAGATCTAGTGGGGTCCTGCTTGGGCGTTGTTGCCTTATGCGATGAGAGATCGTTCTTCATGGATAATTTTGTCCATGAAGATATTGGGTGTGAGAAGACATTTGCCAAGGAGGGCGTTAGTTTCCTGGAAGGGCAGGGGTTTGGAGAAATAATACCCCTGGATCAAGTGGCACCCGTTTTCAATGAGAAGGTCAAGTTGTCTTTTTGTTTCAACGCCTTCGGCAATAATTTGAATGCCTTGGCCCTGGGCAATGTCGATGACGCCCTTGAGAAGACGCAAGGACTTATCACAGGTGGGCACGTCTTTGACAAACGATCCGTCAATCTTGAGGTAATCAAACTCGAATTGCCTGAGATAACTCAAGGAAGAATATCCCGTCCCAAAGTCATCAATGAGTGTCTTAATGCCCCGGTCCTTAAAGGCTTTAAGGCGTAAGCGCATGAGATCCACATTGTTTTCAAAGCTGCTCTCTGTCACCTCGATGCGCAAGTGTTGTGCTGCGCCCGGCACGCTATCAATGAGGTGGAGGAATTTGGTGAAGTGATCCTCGTGGGAGAGCTGCCTGGGTGAAAGGTTGATGGAAATATTTAGGCTCGGGTGACCCGGAAACCCCTTTGTAAAGGCTTGGATATCTTGCAGTGCCATCTCAAGCACCTCAAGCCCTAAATCAAGGATCAAAGGGAGCCCCTCGGCAATGGGGACAAAGCGTCCTGGCATCATGAAGCCGTGCTCTGGATGCATCCACCTCACAAGTCCCTCAAAGGAAACGGCCGTTTGTTTGAGAATATCAACAACAGGTTGATAGTAAAGGCGAAACTGATGTTTGCGTAGGGCCTTTTCCATTTCCTGAACCAGTTTTTTCTCCTCCAGAAACTGTTCTTGAAACTGAGGATTAAAGAGCACCACACGGTTTTTACCCTGTTTCTTGGCTTGGAGGGCTGCAATATCTACCTTCTGAAGAAGCTGCTGGAGGTCGTGATTTGGCTCTGACAAAATCAGGCCGCCGATGCTGACGGAGATCTGTACTTCCGTGTCGCCAATTTTATAAACGCCACCACAAATGGACATGAGGCGCTTGGACATTTCCTCCGCGTGGGCTTCGTCCTCTAAATCACACGCCATGATTAGAAACTCATCCCCGCCGACCCGGGCGGCAGTGTCTTCCGAGCGCATGGACGTTGTCAGATTGCGCGCAAACGCCTTTAAAAGCGCGTCTCCACACCCATGTCCCAAGGTGTCGTTAATGTCCTTGAAGTTATCGATGTCCACGAAGTAGATGGCGGTCAGCATGCCCTCTAAGCGTCTTGGCCGTTTCATGACTTGCTCGAGCCTGTCCATGAAAAGGGCGCGGTTGGGCAACCCTGTCAGGCCATCATAAAAGGACAAGCGGCGCAGATTATGGTGATAAAAACTTTGGGTGCTGTACTTTTCCACCAAGGAGGAAAACAAAAGAGACATGCCTTCCAGAACTTGAAGAGTCTGGTTCTCCTGAGCGCGTGGGTATTGGGAAAAGAGGGTGATGGTGCCAAATACAATCTCATGAAACTTCAGTGGGATAACGGCGCAGCTTTTAAACGTTGCATTTCCTTGGAGGGGCTCGCCTGCAATTTCCTCTAGTTGGTGGGCGCTTACCCACAAAATTGTTTTTTTGTCTTGGATGTGGAGTTTAAGTTTCTCAGCGGCGCGCTCACTCAAAACAGCGTTATCTTCACCAATTTGGGTACGGTCAGTCTGAGCACGCAGCACAAAGGCTTTTATAAATTCGCTGTCTTGATCCGCCGTGACTTGGGCTACCTCAAACTTTAAGAACGGGAGTGCTTCTCGCACCACCGTCTTGACGCGCTCTTCCAAGGAAAAGGACGCGTCACTGGGCTGATTCATCCAAAGGAGAAATTGGATGTTTTTATCGCGCTCTGTGATGAACTCTCGTAGACAAAGGGCCAAATCCAGAAAACATGCTTTGGTCAGCGCAACAAGAGCCTCACTGCGGTCGGATTCCGTGAGACCTTTTTCTGTAATAACACTTTGAAATGACGTGCAAAATCTTCCGTATGAGGCAACGTAAATGTCGGGGGGGATATTATGCCGGTCATGGGCAATACCAACATTTTTGACGCGGCGTAGGTATTCCTGGTCGAAGGTGAAGCTCATGACCTTAGACCAATGGGCGATTTGTGCGTCCTTGAGTTTTTGGATTTTCCCCTCGACAAAGGGAGAAAGGGATGGGATTTTTTCTAAATCTGCGTAAAACACGTCCAAAATATCAGGAAGCTGGTCGCGTAAAGTCTCTTGGAGTAACTTGAGAATGTGGGGTGCAGGCTTTTGCACGTATCCCAATCGTTCAAAGGGATCAAGTGCGTCGTCTGTTTGACTTTCGATCACGGTTCCGGCTTTCGCATACACCTTCAAGGCGCTGAAATGTTATGGGATAATACTTAAAAATTTATTAATCTCCTCTATCTGTTTAGAAATACTAGAGAAACGAGTAAGGATCCACATCGATATGCAGGGTGAGGGTGCTTGGAAGCTTGATACGCTTTTGCCAGGCAAGGACGAAAGGCTGCACGCGAAAGTGAGCCTCAGCCTTCATCAAGATACGCCAGCGCCATTTGCCAGCAAGGCGCATGAGTGGGGCAGGGGTGGGGCCAAGGATTTGCACACTCTCGTGGACAGGGGCAGCCTTTACAAAGTCACGCGCTGCGCGCGCCACAAGGGTTTCGTCAGTACCTGAGAGAATAAAAGACACAAGGCGTGCAAAGGGCGGCATGAGAAATTCTTGGCGGGCGGCAACTTCCGCCTCAAAAAAGCCGTCACGGTCTGCGCTGGCAAGGGCTTGGAGCACTGGGTGCGTGGGGTCAAAGGTTTGAATCATGACCTCTCCAGGGTGTTCTTCGCGCCCACAGCGTCCTGACACCTGGTGAAGAAGCTGATATGTGTGCTCACTGGCCCGGATGTCCCCTCCCGAAAGGCCTAAATCTGCGTCCACGATGCCCACAAAGACAAGCTGGGGAAAGTGGTGTCCCTTGGCGATCATCTGTGTACCGATGAGGATATCCACACGCCCTTCCTCCATGTCGGATAGCAAGGCATGTCGCTCTTGGAGCGTGCCATGATCGCTTGTGATGAGGTTCACGCGTGCCTGGGGGAAAAGCCGCACAACCTCCTCAAAGAGGCGCTCGGCTCCGGGGCCACAAGGGACAAGGGCGTCCTGGGCCCCGCACGCCGTACAGTCCGGCAATCGTGGGCGTGTGTGGCCACATTGGTGGCACATAAAAATGTTCTTCGATTTGTGATCCACAAGCCAGCTATGGCAATCGTCGCACGACAGGCGATGTCCACAGGTGCGGCATAGGGTGAGGGGCGCGTAACCGCGTCTGTTGAGATACAAAAGGCTCTGCTTACCTGAGGCAAGCACATGGGTGAGCTTGTTCACCATGGGGCGTGACAGCCACTGACCACTTGGGGGGGCATCCTCTTTGCTGCGCATATCCACAAGGGTGATGCTGGGTATAAGGGCGCCAGCAAAGCGGTCGTGCAGTTTGATGTGTCCATAGCGACCTTTTTGCGCGTTGACGAGGGTTTCAAGGCTTGGGGTGGCAGAAGCCAAAATGAGGCTGATGTTTTCCTCCCTTGCGCGCACAACGGCCATGTCGCGCGCGTGGTAAATGACGCCTTGCTCTTGCTTGTAGGCGTGTTCGTGCTCTTCATCCACAACCATGAGCCCCAGGTTTGCAAAGGGCAGAAACAGCGCCGATCTTGCTCCGATCACCACACACGGTTCGCCTTTGATGGCGCGAAACCAGGTCTTTCTCTTGCGCGCGGCACTTGTGCCAGAGTGCCACAGGTGGGCTTCTACACCAAAGCGTGTTTCAAAGCGATCAAGGGTCTGGGGGGTCAAGGAAATTTCAGGCAGAAGAATCAGGACCTGCTTGCCAAGGGCCAGGGCCCTTGCCACGGCCTCCAGATACACCTGGGTTTTTCCAGACCCTGTGACACCGTCAAGGAGGGTGACAAAGAAGGCGCTTGCCCCCACATGGTCGCACAAGACATTGGCCGCCTCTTGTTGGGCGGGACTGAGCGCAACGGAGGAAGTCACGGGAGGGCCATCCTTGGCGCCCACCGTTGAGGAATGGGTCACGGTGCGCTTTGTCAGGATGCCGGCCTCCTCCATGGCCTTAATGACCCCTGCACTGACCCCGCAGCTAGCGGCCAGGCTTGCTGCACTGCCATGCACGGGGTCGAGAGCAATTCTATCCAGCACTTTCTGGCGCGATGGCGTGATTTTATCAGGGGTTTTGAGGGCCTCCCAGTGATAGGTCGTGTCTTCTTTATATGAGAGCGCCTCATCACTCCAAAGGGCCATTTTCAAAACAAGACCAAGGGGAGTCATGGTATAGGACGCAACCCACCTTAGAAAAGCAATGGTCGCCCCAGGCAAGGGGGGTAAATCAAGGACCTCCTCAACGCGCTTTAGCTTGATCTTGGGAGCGGGCAAGGATGGGGCCTCGTCCCACACAACGCCAAGTTTTAAGATCTTTCCAAGGGGCACCTGCACAAAAGCCCCTTGGGAAAGCGGGCCGTCGCTCTCGTACGTAAAGGCGCTGTCTAAGCGCTTGGGGATCAAAACATTAACGGGCGTTGTCATGGGGACCTTATCATTTTCTGTCCCTCCAACCTTACATGATTGCACCTAAATAAAAAAAGACGTTTTTTCCTCGTATAATGGCGCACTACCCCCTTGCATCTGCGCCAGAGATAGTGTACCAAAAGACTCACGGGGTGTAGCGCAGCCTGGTAGCGCGCCTGCTTTGGGAGCAGGATGTCGGGAGTTCGAATCTCTCCACCCCGACCACTATGAAGCCTTCAAAAGATTCTCCAGTGACGCAGGTACCTTTTCGATGTAGACCGACTGGCTGGAATAAGGCATAGTCGCACCCAAATCCGTTACAATCTTTGAAAACGCAAAGAGAAATTCCGCGCGCAGTTTTGTGAAGGATTTCCAGTCCGTTTCACGCGTGTAAACATCACACAGAATCTCATAGGCAGAGCCACCAAAATTTGCCAAGTTCACAAGCGAGAAAGCAGGGCGCACGCTCATATCCACGCGTGGGTGGTTTGTGAGGTAGTCTTGAATGGCTTTCTCAATGCGCATGAGGATATCATTGGGCGTGTTGTAAGACACCCAGATGGTTGTATTCAAGCGCCAGTTTTGGATGGCTGACTTGTTGAGGATGCGGGCGTTGGCAAGGTCCGCGTTGGGAATCACTGCCAACATGTCGTCTAGTTGCCTCACACGTGTGCTGCGAAGACCAACGCGCTCTACAAGGCCTTCCACCGTATCACACTGGATCCAGTCCCCCTCTTGAAAAGGGCGATCCATAATGAGCGTAATGCCCCCAAAGAAGTGTTTGATGGTTTCTTGGGCGGCAAAAGAGATGGCAACACCCAAAAGGCCAAGGCCCGCCAAAAGGGGGCCCACATTGACATGCCACACGTCTAAGAGAGCAATGGCTGCCATTACCAGGAGGCTCGCGCGCATGATGCTGACCAGAAATTTGCGCAACTCATCGGTAAAACGCTTGCCCAGCGTGTCCATGCCCCATCCGTCCATAATATGGGAAAGGGGTACACACATGCGGTACAGGGCCCAGAACACAAGGATCATGATGCAGGTATCATTGATGGATTTAAGGTGTATTTTTGTGGAGAGAGAAAACCGGAAGATATGCTCAATGCTAAAAATAATAGCGCCAAAGAGCACCACACGCATGGGGGGGGAAAGCGCGTCCATAATCACATCTGTCAGGATCCGGATGGGGCTGTTTTCTTTTGCCGCATTCTTGATAATATGGCGGCGCAGCAACAAGTAAACGATGCGTTCGCAGGCATAAAATCCGATAACAACAAGGGCAACCTTGGCAATTAACTCCCACGGTTCTTGGTTTGCGAGTTCTGGCATAGTGGCGTCTCTCTTTCTGTTACAACTCCCTGTGTAGAAAGAGTAGCACTCCCCCCCTGGACGCGCAAAGAAACTTTATGCCGCGTCTGAGCGTGCAATTATGTTTGTCGTGCTGTGGCCGATTTCAAGGTCAGCCAAAACGACTTCACCACCCCAAGACAAAACCTCCTTGGCCCCCACAACATTCTCAATGGTATAGTCAGCCCCCTTCACGAGCACGTCTGGACGCAGGTAAGTGATGATCTCAAGAGGCGTATCTTGATCAAAAATGACAATGAGATCAACGTCTTCGAGGGCCGCAAGGACTTGAGCGCGCGAGGTCTCATCATTGATGGGACGCGCACTCCCTTTGAGGCGCTTGACGGAGGCGTCACTATTGAGGGCCAAAACAAGTCTGTCACAGTGGCTTTTGGCTTGGCGCAGAAGACTGATATGACCTGGGTGCAGGATGTCAAAACATCCATTGGTAAAGCCGATGGAGAAGCCTTCCCGGTGCCACTGAACAACCTTGGCGTGAGCACTTTGCCAGTTGGCGACAAACTTCTCGTGTTTGAGGGTATGCTCTCCCGTATGAAGGGCGTGGGCAAGCTCTTCTTGGGTTGTCACGGCCGTGCCCGCCTTGGCGACGACAATGCCGGCGGCTGTATTGGCCATGTGCGCTGCTTGAAAGGGCAGGGCGCCTGCAGCAAGGCTTGCGGCAAAGGTTGCAATGACCGTGTCGCCCGCACCGGAGACGTCATAAACCTCTAGGGCGCGTGTTGGCAGATGAAGTGAGTTTTCCCCGGCCACGTGGAGCGTCATGCCCCGGCTGCCGCGGGTGGCCAGAACCCCTGTGATGCCCCAGGTCCTTTGAACGTACCCAATAGCCGCCTCCACCTCTGCGTCGGAGCCAATGGGAAGGCTTGTTGCTTGATGGAGCTCAGAGGCATTGGGTGTGATAAAAGTTGCGCCCTTGTAAACGGCGTAGTCACGGGCCTTGGGGTCAACAATGACAGGAACGCCGTGCGCGTTACAAAGGTCGATGAGGCCCTTGAGAAGGGAAGGTGTAAAAAGCCCTTTGCTGTAGTCCGAGAGAATAACGGCTTGAACATGGGGCAGGCGCGCGCCCACCTCTTTTAAAAGCATGTCGCTCGTGTCTTGGGAGATGGCAAAGGTATCCTCGTCGTCCACGCGCAGGACTTGCTGGCCCTGGGAGACAAAACGCGTCTTCACCGTTGTGCGACGTCCTTTTTCAGTGACGCACTGCGACGTGACGCTGGGTAGGTCTTTGAAAAGATGTGTGATCTGTGCGCCAGCCCCATCATCGCCCACAACACCGACAAAGTCACAAGCAACCCCTAGAGACGCAAGGTTACGCACCACGTTGCCGGCCCCTCCCAGTACTGTTGTCTTTTTCTCGCTGGCAAAGACAGGGACAGGGGCTTCAGGGGAAATGCGCGTAATGCGACCATAGGAAAAGTGATCAAGCATCACGTCCCCGACACACAAAATACGCGTGGAGGACATGTTGGATAAAACATGGGAAAGGGAAGGGAGTTGCTGCATAGTTGTCTTCCTTACACGAGGCCCAGGGAGGTCTCAAGGGCGGCGCACAGCATCTGCCCAAGGGTGATGTGCATCTCCTGAATGTGGGCCGTTGTCATGCTGGGGACGATGAGAAGGA
>Ga0209794_1002015_pt1 | contig 12131 bp, 10 predicted proteins | sample EBPBio232013_DNA_FD_185869 | JGI IMG/M metagenome (GOLD analysis project Ga0209794, IMG submission 185869) | Wastewater treatment Type I Accumulibacter community from EBPR Bioreactor in Madison, WI, USA - Reactor 1_5/23/2013_ DNA (SPAdes)... | ecosystem: Engineered > Bioreactor > EBPR >... | reverse complement strand
GCGGGTCTCGGCGGCGATCGCCTGGGCGTTGGCGCGAGCCTCGGCCAGCGACTTCTCGTAGGACGCGGTGGCGGCGTCGGCCTCCGCCTTCATCGACTGGGCGGCGGCGAGGTCTGCGGCGATACGGCCGGAGCGCTCCTCGAGGATGCCGCCGATGCGCGGCGCGATGTGCCGCGACATCAGGTAGTAGAGCAGGCCGAAGGCGATCGCGAGCCAGAGCAGCTGCGAGCCAAAGGTTTCCACCTTGAAGGCCGGGAAACCGCCCTTGGACGGGACTTGCGTCCCAGTAGTGGTGTTCGTCGCCATTGCGGGACCCTATCGGCGTGGCCGGGCTTGCCGCCCGTCACGCGAAACCGATGGCCGGCCGCGAGGCCGGGCGGAGAACGCCGGAGCGGCCGCGACGGCGGAGCTCAGAAAGCTCCGCCACGCAGCCGGGACGTCCGCCGCGGATCAGACCACGAAGAGCAGGACGAGCGCGACGACGAGCGCGAAGATGCCGAGGCCTTCCGCGAGCGCCGCGCCGACGATGGCGTTGGTGAACTGGCCGGCCGCGGCCGACGGGTTGCGCAGGGCGCCGGCAACGAAGTTGCCGAAGATGTTGCCCACGCCCATGGCGGCGAGGCCCATGCCGAGGCAAGCGAGACCAGCGCCGAGGAACTTGGCTGCAACCGGATCCATTTTGAACTCCTGTGAGGTGTTGGGAGCGAAGGGAGGATTATCGACCTGCCGTCACCGAAATCAGTGATGGCCAGGATGGAGGGCGTCGTTGAGGTAGATGCAGGTCAGGATCGTGAAGACGTAGGCCTGCAGGACAGCAACGAGGAATTCAAAGGCGGTGAGCGCCGTGATCATGAAGATCGGCAGCGTCGCGCCGGCAATGCCGACGGCACCGGCGCCGACCATGGCGACCGCGAAGCCGGCGAAGACCTTCAGCGCGATATGGCCGGCGGTCATGTTGCCGAACAGACGCAGCGACAGCGAGATCGGGCGCGAAAGGAACGAGATCACCTCGATGACCACGATCACCGGCAGGATCGCCTTGGGCAGGCCCGCCGGCGCGAACAGCGCGAACCAGTGGGTGCCGTGCTTCATGATGCCGTAGATGATGACGGTGGTGATCACCAGCAGCGCCAGCGCGGCGGTGACGATGATGTGGCTGGTCACCGTGAAGGCGCCCGGGATCATGCCGATCAGGTTGCCGAACAGCACGAACATGAAGATCGAGAAGACCAGCGGGAAGAACTTCATGCCTTCGGTTCCGGCCGCTTGTCGGACCGTTCCGGCAATGAACTCGTAGGACAGCTCGGCCATCGACTGCAGGCGGCCCGGCACCAGGTTTCGACCGGTGGTGGTCAGCAGCAGGAAGGCCGCGGTCACGCCGACCGCGATGAACATGTGCAGCGCGGAATTGGTGAAGCCGAAATCAGCGCCGCCGATCTTCAGCGGAACGAGATGGACGAGCTCGAACTGTTTGATCGGATCGGCCATCGCCGGTCTGCTCCCGCATGCGATCTTAAGTCGGCCGGGCCGGCTTCTCAGCCGCCCCGATTGGCCCGCTGCGCCGATTTGACGAGGTTGTAGATACCCGTCGCGAAGCCCAGCAGAAGAAACACGATGAGACCCCAGGGCCGCGTTCCGGCGAACCGATCCACCAGCCAGCCGATCAGCGCGCCGGCGATAACGCCGGACACGAAATCGGCGGAGAAGCGGAAGAGCTTCACCAGGCCAGACGGCTCAACCGCCGCTTGGCCAACCGGCGCCGTGCCCGAGGTCCGCTGCTGCTCGTAGGCTGCAAGCTTGGACTCGAGGGCGCGGCGACGCGCGTCGAGGTCGGCTTCTGTCGGTGGGCCCTGATCCGATCCCTGTCTTTTTCCGTCTTCCACCATGCCAACCTCGTCGGCCGGGCGGTCGTCGGAGCAAAAACACCGGAAAGAAGCCGGTTTGCCACCCCCGAAAGCCGGGCACACCTATAGTGATGCGGCGAAAAGGTGTCAAGGATCGCCGATCCATATGTAAGATGCTGATATTACGTCATTTTCCTTCAATCGGACCGATTGTCGCCCCTGCTCTGCGACAACACGCGCGCACTGCAGCATGCGGCGCGCAATGCTAGGCTTTGCCGCGAGATCGGAGGCAAACTCCGGCACGGCAGAGACACGCTCCGAGCGAAGGCGGGCCGCGACCGGGGCCGCGAAGCCGGCGGCGACTTTCGACGATGGGGAACGCGCATGACTTCGGCACTATCGGCGACCTCCGCGGCGCAGCATCCGCTCGATCCCCTGACCGGCGAGGAAATCGCCGCCGCCCGCGCCATCCTCCTCGCTGCGAAGGCGCTTTCCGGCACCACGCGTTTCGCCTCGCTCGAGCTCGACGAACCGCCGAAGGCCGAACTCGCCGCCTGGTCTCCGGGCCGGCCGGTCCGCCGCCGGGCCTTCGCCATCACCATCGACACCGCCACCGGCGCGGTCCACGAGGCGCTGGTCGATATCGGCGCGAAGACCGTCCTCGCCTTCGCCACCCGCGACACCAAGGCGGCGCCCTACGGCCAGCCGGCCGTGATCATCGAGGAGTTCTTCAAGGCCGGCGACATCGTCAAGGCGGATCCGGGCTGGCGCGCCGCCATGACGCGCCGAGGCCTGACCGAGGACGAGATCGCGCTGGTGCAGGTCGATCCCTTCTCGGCCGGCTATTTCGGCCGGGAGGCCGAACTTGGCCGCCGTCTCGTCAGCGCGGTCAGCTATTACCGCGAGCATATCAACGACAACGGCTATGCCTCGCCCATCGAGGGTGTCGTCGCCCTCGTCGATCTCGTCGAGAACCGCGTGGTTCATCTCGTCGACGAGGCCGAGATCGTCCCGATCCCGAAGAAGCGCCGCAACTATGACCGCTTGTCCCTGCCCCCGCCGCGCACCGACCTGAAGCCCCTGAACATCGTCCAGCCCGAGGGCCCGAGCTTCTCGGTCGACGGCTGGAGGGTCGACTGGCAGAACTGGTCGTTCCGCGTCGGCTTCACCGCCCGCGAGGGCCTCGTGCTCCACGAGCTCGGCATTCGCGACAAGGGCCGCCTCCGTCCCGTCATGCACCGCGCCAGCGTCACCGAGATGGTGGTGCCCTATGCCGACCCGACCGCCAACCATTTCTGGAAGAGCGCCTTCGACGCCGGCGAATATGGCCTCGGCAAGCTCGCCAACGCCCTTGAACTCGGCTGCGACTGTCTCGGCCTGATCCACTATTTCGACGTGCCGATGGCCGACGACAACGGCAATCCCATCGTCATGCCCAATGCCGTCTGCATGCACGAGGAGGATTACGGGCTCCTGTGGAAGCACTACGAGATGCGCACCGGCGTGTTCGAGGCGCGCCGCTCGCGCCGCCTCGTCATCTCGTTCTTCGCCACCGTCGGCAATTACGATTACGGCTTCTACTGGTACCTCTATCAGGACGGCACGATCCAGCTGGAAGCCAAGCTCACCGGCATCATCCAGACCGCCGCCGTCGCGCCGGGCAAGACCTATCCCTGGGGCGGCATGGTGGACGAGGGCCTCGGCGGGCCGACCCATCAGCACTTCTTCAACGTGCGCATGCACATGGCCGTCGACGGTTCCGGCAACACGGTCACCGAGCACGAATTCGTGCCGCGGCCCTGGGGCACCGACAATCCCTACGGCAATGTCTTCGACACCACCTCCCGCGTGCTGGCCAACGAGCGCGACGCCGCCCGCGAGGCCGACGGCCGGACCGGCCGCTACTGGAAGATCACCAACCCCAACGTCCTCAACAGCGTCGGCAAGCCGACCGGCTACAAGCTGATCGTCCAGCCGAGCCCGCTGATGCTGGCGCAGGAGGGCTCGACGGTGGCCCAGCGCGGCGGCTTCGCCACGAAGCACGTCTGGGTGACGCCCTTCGACCCGCAAGAGAAATATGCCAGCGGCAACTATCCGAACCAGCATGCCGGCGGCGACGGCTTGCCGGCCTATGTGAAGCAGGGCCGCTCCATCGAGAATGCCGACCTCGTGGTCTGGCACTCCTTCGGCCACACCCATGTCTGCAAGCCCGAGGATTTCCCGGTCATGCCGATGGAATATGCCGGCTTCATGCTGAAGCCCAACGGCTTCTTCGCCGAAAACCCCGCCATGGACCTGCCCGCGGAGAAGAACCACGCCAGCGTGCAGAACGGCGCGGGCAAGGGCGATTGCTGCTGCGGGTGAGGCTACTCGGCGGCGGTCTTCCGCCAGACGCATGCGAAGGGCGCAGCTGTCGAACGTGCCTGAAAACTACCGGACCAGCGTTACGCTGTCAAGGACTTTTATCCTATCGCAGGTGCCACCATGGCGGCCACTGCCACACCCTCCCCGTCATGGCCGGGCTTGTCCCGGCCATCCACGCCTTGAACACGACGGGATGAAATTCGTGGATACCCGGCACAAGGCCGGGCATGACGCAATGAGGATCGTGAGGGCCGGCAAACCTTGACCCGCCCCCTCACTCCGCCGCGATCAGCCGCTCCGCCCGGCCGAGATCGACGCTGACCAGCGTCGAGACGCCGCGCTCGGCCATGGTGACGCCGAACAGCCGGTTCATCCGGCTCATGGTGATGGGGTTGTGGGTGATGACCACGAACCGCGTGTCGGTGGTCGCCGCCATCTCGTCCAGCAGGTCGCAGTAGCGCTCGACATTGGCGTCGTCGAGCGGCGCGTCCACCTCGTCCAGCACGCAGATCGGCGCCGGATTGGTCAGGAACACCGCGAAGATCAGCGCGATGGCGGTCAGCGCCTGCTCGCCGCCGGAAAGCAGCGACAGGGTCTGCGGCTTCTTCCCCGGCGGCCGGGCGAGGATGTCGAGGCCGGCCTCCAGCGGATCGTCGGATTCGACCAGTTGCAGTTCCGCCGTGCCGCCGCCGAACAGCGTCGTGAACAGCTTCTGGAAATTGCCGTTGACCGTGACGAAGGAGGCGAGCAGCCGCTCGCGGCCCTCGCGGTTGAGCGCGCCGATGCCGGTGCGCAGCTTCTTGATGGCTTCGACGAGGTCGTCGCGCTCGGAAACCATGCCGTCGAACTGCGCCTGGACCTCGGTCAGTTCCTCGTCGGCGCGCAGGTTGACGCCGCCGAGCCGCTCGCGCTCGCGCTTCAGGCCCTCCAGCCTGTCCTCGACATCGCGGGCGGCGGGCAGGGCCGCCTCGGCATCGATGCCGGCGATGCGGGTGAGCGCCGGCGGTTCGGTCTCGAACTTCTCGGCGATCTCCGCACCGATCTCCTGGATGCGCTGGCGCGAGCCTTCGAGCCGCGCCTCGGCGCGGACGAAGGCCTCGCGGGCGCCGGTCATGGCGTCGAGCGCCGCGCGCGCGGCGCGGTCGGCATCGGCAAGCGCGGTCTCGCCCGCGGCGAGCTTGTCGGCGGCGGCGCGCTGGGCGGCCTCCGCCTCCTGGATGCGCGCGATGACCTCGCGGCGCTTGACGAGATAGGTGTCGGGGGCTTCGGCCAGCGCCTGCGCTTCCGCCTTCGCCTCGACCTGCCGCTGTTCGAGATCGGCGATCTGGCGCCCGGCATTGGCCTGACGGCCGGCCCAGGCCTCACGGTCGCGGCCGATCTCGGCGATGCGGCGGGTGCGCATCTCGGCCTCGCGGGCAAGGCCCTGCGCCTCGGCGCGGGCCTCGGCGAGAGCGGCTCGTCCCTGCGCGACCTCGGTGCGGATATCGGCGAGCGACGCTTCGAGCTGGCTCGCCTGCCCAAGGCCCTCGAGCGCGCGGACGGCATCGGCCTTCACCGCCGCCGCCTCCTCGACGCTTGCCTTCAGCCGCAGCCGCGCCTCGACCAGGGCGGCAAGGCGGGTGGTCACGGCGGAGGCGGCGCGCTCGGCCGCCTGCAACTGGTCGCGCAGGCCGTCGGCGGCGCGCTGCGCCGCGCGCCAGCCGTCACGGGCCGCCTGTTCGCGGGCGGCGGCGGCCTTGACCACGCCAACCGCGACATCAGCGAGGGCCTTGAGGTCGTCGACCTTGGCCTTGGCGGTCACCAGGTCCTTTTCGATATCGCCGAGGCGGTTGCGCTCGGCGAGGCGGCGCGCGGCTGCGGTCGGCGCATTGGCGGCGACGACGAAGCCGTCCCAGCGCCAGAGGTCGCCTTCCTTGGAGACCAGCCGCTGCCCCGGTTTCAGGAGCTTCGCCAATCGGCCGCCATCGGCCTTCGCGACGATGCCGATCTGGGCAAGGCGGCGGGCGAGTTCCGCCGGTGCCCTGACGCGCGCCGACAAAGGCTCGACGCCCTCCGGCAAAGCCGGATCGCCGGAAGCGTCCGCCCCCGCCCAATGCTGCGGCGAGGCCGAGGCGGTCGGCGCGTCGAGGTCGTCGCCGAGCGCCGCGCCGAGCGCCGTCTCGAAGCCGCGCGCGACCGAAATGGCCTCGACCACCGGCGGCCACATCGACTTGTGCGCGACGTTCAGGAGCTTGGAGAGCGTGCGAACCTCGGTGTCGAGGCGCTGCACGTTGCGCTCGGCATCGGTCAGCGGCCGGCGAGCATCGCCCTCCTGACTGCGCGCGACCGCATGGCCCTGCTCGGCGGCGACCGCCTCGGCCTCGGCGGCGGCGAGGGCCTGCGCGGCCTGTTCGAGCTGGCCCTTCAGCGCCTCGAGGCGCGCGGCATGGTCGGAGCCGGCTTCGAGCTTCGCGGTCTCGGCGTCGATCTCGGCGAGCTGGCCTTCCAGCCGCACCATGCGCTCGGACGTGTCGCGGATCGAGCGTTCGAGCTGGTTGCGGCGGGCGACGATCTCGGCCAGCGCCGAGGTCGCCTCGGCGAAGGCCTTTTCGGAAGCCGCCAGCACGGTTTCGGCGGCGGCGACCTTCGCGCCGGCGGCGGCTTCGCCGCCCTTGGCGCCCTCGGTCGCGGCAGCGAGTTCGGCCGCCTCGGCGGCGAGCCGGGCGAGGACGGTGTCGGCATCGGCGCCCATTGCGCGCTCGCGCGCAATATCGGCATCGAACTGCGCGAGCCGGCGCTCGAGCTCTTCCATGCGCGCGCGGGCGCGCTTCTCCTCGCCCTCCAGCTGATCGCGCGCGACGATCAGGCGCTGGAGCACCGCGCCGGCCTTGGCGGCCTCGTCGCGCAGCGCCGGCAGGTGGTGGGCGGCGACCGCCTGATCCTTCGCGGCCGCGGCCTGATCGGTGGTGCGCTGGGCGACGACGCGGGTTTCCAGCTCGACGAGACGCTCGGCTTCGCGCACGGCCTCGGAAGCTTCGCGGAATTTCAGGAAGGCGAGCGTCGCCTCGCCCTTGCGAATATCCGCCGAAAGGCCGCGATAGCGCACGGCCTGCCGCGCCTGGCGCTTCAGGCTGTCGAGCTGCGTCTCGATCTGGGCGAGGACGGTTTCCAGCCGCTCCAGATTGGTCTCCGCCGCCTTCAGCCGCGTCTCGGCCTCGTGACGGCGGGCATGCAGGCCGGAAATCCCGGCGGCCTCTTCAAGGATGCGGCGGCGCGCCTGCGGCTTGGCGTTGATGATCTCGCCGATCTGGCCCTGCCGCACGAGCGCAGGCGAGCGCGAACCGGTCGAGGCATCCGCGAACAGAATCTGCACGTCGCGGGCGCGCACCTCGCGGCCATTGACCTTGTAGAGCGACCCCGCCTCGCGCTCGATGCGGCGCGAGACCTCCAGCACGTCGTGGTCGTTGAACTGCGCCGGCGCGAGGCGCTGGCCATTGTCCACCGTCAGCATCACCTCGGCGGTGTTGCGCGCGGGGCGGTTGCCGGAGCCGGAGAAGATCACGTCGTCCATGCCGGACGCGCGCATGTTCTTGAACGAGTTCTCGCCCATGACCCAGCGCAGGGCCTCGACGAGATTCGACTTGCCGCAACCGTTCGGCCCGACCACGCCGGTCAGGCCCGGCTCGATCAGGAACTCCGTCGGCTCCACGAAGGTCTTGAAGCCGTGAATGCGCAAACGGGAAAATCGCATCGCATGCCGGGCGGTTGAAGGACTGGGTCAAAGGCTGCCACGGATCGCCGCCAAACGCCATATCTAGCGTTGGCGACCCACCGCACCCTCAACATCTTGCTGCACGTCTCGCTTCACCGTGGTCAGCGCATGGCTCGCGCGCAACCCGCATGGCCGGGCTTTTGCACAGGAACGGGCCGATATCCCCGACTCATGGAAGCCGGCCGATACCTGCCGAACAGCCATGCTGCGGCGCACGACGACGTTCTTCCGAACCCTTGCCGGCATCGTGTAGAATCATTCGCATAAGCATCAGGACGGGAAAACCCGCCCGCGGAGGAAACCATGACGACGAAGACCCTGCCGAAGCCCGTCAAGGGCGCGGTTCGGCTGGAAGATCACTACGGCAATGTCGGCCTCAAGGCCGTTGCCGGCGCCATCAAGCCACAGAAGCCGACCAAGTCCTGACCGCAGCGCGATCGTTCGCGCGCGAGTTCAGCCGGCAATCTGCCCGCGGCCCGGCCGCCGGGCGGTTGAACTTGCGCGCACAATCCGAAGCACGTCCTCCGGACGGCCGGAGTTCCGTCTTTCCGGCCGATCGGCGGTCCGAATGTCCTGAAACGAAAACGGCGGCCCGCAGGCCGCCGCCGAAACTCCGTCGCGCCCGAAGGCGGCGCCCGCTCAGCGCACGATGACGCGCGTGCCGTTGCCGACGCGATTGTAGAGGTCGATCGCATGCTCGTTGTGCATGCGGATGCAGCCGGACGACACGGCCTCGCCGATCTGCAGCGGCGAATTGGTGCCGTGGATGCGGTAGAGCGTGTCGCGGCCGTTCTGGTAGAGATAGAGCGCGCGCGAGCCCATCGGGTTCTGCGGGCCGCCTTCCATGAAGGCGGGAAGCGTCGGCCAGCGGCGGCGCATTTCGGCCGGCGGCGTCCAGGTCGGCCATTCGGCCTTGCGCTGAATGATGGCGGTGCCGGTCCAGCCGAAGGCCTCGTTGCCGACAGCGACCTGATAGCGGATGGCGGTGCCACCCTGCTCGACGAGATAGAGGTGCTTCGACGCGGTCTCGACCACGATCGTGCCCGGCGCCTCGTTCGTGCGGTAGGGCACGCGCAGCGGCATGCGCCAGTAATCCATCTCGACCTGGGGCGCCTGCGCCATCAACGTCCGATCACGATCGGAAATCTGCCCGGACGACGAAACCGTCTGGTTGTTGCAGCCGGCCAGCACCACGGCCGCCAATGCGAGAACGCCCCACCGCATGTCGAATGCCCTCTAGCAACGCTGTTGGCACGCGCAGGCCATCTGCCGCGCGTTCCGTTCAACCCACAGTCATCCTTGTGGCGAAGGCATGACGCCGGGTCAACGCTTTCCGCCACCGCAATGCGGCGAAACCCCTGAAACTGTTGCATTTCTGCCATGACGTTGCAGGTGAGGTCGCGAGCCCCTGTCCAGAAGACGGCATGGCATTGCCACGATCCTTTCACGATCGGGCCGAACCCGCGCCGCACCGGGCGGCGAGTGTCGGGGTGCGTCGGAACCGGGCCCATGCAACCCGATGACGACGACGAATGGAGACGAAACATGAAAACCGCCACGGCGGCCCCGAATGCCCTTCCCACCCCCAAGCGCGACGCTCTCGCGGAGCGCTACGGCGAGATCGGCATTTCCGCGGTCGCCGCTGCCGCACCTTTCATCCCGGCCCGCAAGCCGGCCCCGGCCCCCCAGCCGCGGCGCGACATCGTCGCCATGGACTGACGTTTTTCCGGCGATGGCCGGGCAACGTTTGGACTTCCCGCATGCCTCTCCTGAATGACTCAAAGGGCCGGTCGCAAGACCGGCCCCTTTTTTGTCCGCAAGGAGTGCGCGCCGGCCGCAAGGCCGGCTGCCTGTCTAGCCGCGCCACCAGGCGAGGAGGAGGCTCGCGGCGATCGCCGCCATGACCAGCGCGATCAGCGCGTCCAGGACACGCCAGGCCGCCGGCCGGGCGAAGACCGGCGCGAGCAGCCGCGCCCCGAAGCCGAGCCCGTAGAACCACAGGGCCGAGGCGGCGCATGCGCCGACGGCATAGGCGATGCGCGCCGACCCGTCGAACTGCGCCGACAGGCTGCCGACCAGCACGACCGTATCGAGATAGACATGCGGGTTGAGGAAGGTGAAGGCGAGAGCGGCCGCCAGCGTCGGGCCGAGCGCTGAGGAAACCGGTCCGGTTTCGGCCGTGAGCCGGCCGGGATCGAGCGCCCGGCGCCCTGCTTTCACGGCATAGGCGGCGAGAAACGCCGCGCCGCCCAGCGTGGCGGCGGCGATGAGCAAGGGAGAGGACTGCACCAGCGTCCCCAGCCCCGCGACGCCGGCGACGATCAGCAGCGCGTCCGACAGCGCGCAGACCGTCGTCACCGCGAAGACATGCCGGCGCAGCAACCCCTGCCGCAGCACGAAGGCATTCTGCGCACCGATGGCGACGATCAGGCCGAGGCCGATGAGGAAACCGGTGATGGCGGGCTGCAGCAGTGTGGCGGCGAATACAGACATGACCGTCTCATAGCCGAACCTGCCCCCTCGTCGGCAATGGCGGGATACCGCCACAAATCGTCACGCTGGCGTCATGGTGTCAGGCCCATGTCCGGCGTCCTCAAGCCTTCGGCCGGCTTTCCAGCCCCCGCCGAACCGGCTACGGAAGCCGAGCCGTCACCCGCGGAGTGCGTCCCTCATGCTCAATGCCTATGCGGTCCAGAACGAAGCGCTCGTCAGGGTCGAAACGACACATGACGCAGTGCCGCCCGAGGTGAAGTGGGTCGACCTGCTGACGCCCGGGACCGGCGAGGACAAGCTGCTGGAGCGCTGCCTCGGCATCGAGATCCCGACCCACGAGGAAATGCTGGAGATCGAGCCGTCGAGCCGGCTCTATGTCGATCACGGCGTGCGCTACATGACTGCCACCCTGCTCTGCAATACCGAGCTCGGGACGCCGAAGCTGACGCAGATTTCCTTCGTGCTCGCGCCCGGTCGGCTGGTCACCGTGCGCTACGACACGCCGAAGCCGATCAACCTGTTCCTCAACCGCGCGCAGAAGCCCGGCACCGTGCAGGGCAGCCCGGAATCGATCCTCACGGGGCTGCTCGACACCATCGTCGACCGCGTCGCCGACATCCTCGAAAAGGTCAGCGAGGAGATCGAGCAGGTCTCGACCGGCATTTTCCGCAAGACCGGCACGCAGCGCGACAAGCCCTTCCAGGAGGTGCTGCAGTTTCTCGGCACCAAGGGCGAACTGGTCTCCAAGGCCCGCGAGAGCCTCGTCTCGATCAACCGCCTGCTCCTGTTCCTCGCCACCGAGATCGAGGGCAGCAAGGTCTCCAAGGACGTACGCACCCTGGTCAAGACCCAGACGCGCGACGTGGAATCGCTCACCCAGCACTGCGACTCGCTGTCGAACAAGATCACCTTCCTGCTCGATGCGACGCTCGGCCTGATCGGCATCGAGCAGAACAACATCGTGAAGATCTTCGCGGTGCTCTCGGTGGTGTTCATGCCGCCGACGCTGGTCGGCACGATCTACGGCATGAACTTCAAGGCCATGCCGGAACTGGCGTGGGAGTTCGGCTATCCCATGGCCATCGTGCTGATGCTGGTTTCGGGCATCGGCCCGTATTTCTACTTCCGCAAGAAGGGCTGGCTGTAGTCCGTCTCGCCAGGCCCTCGTGCCTCATGCCCGCCCTCGTGGCGGGCACCCGCGGCTTCCTTCTTCGCCGTGTTCAGATCGTGGATGGCCGGAACAGGTCCGGCCATGACGAGAAGATCGTGCCTGAGAGACTTGCGTCACTCCGCGGCGAGACGCTTGGCGCCGATCACCTGAAGCTCGGCGAGGACGCCGACGAAAGCGGCCTGCGCGGCGACGAAGGCCATGCCGAACAGGTTCGGGCTGACATAGCCGGAGAACAGGAGGCCGAGGCTGCCGACCACCCACACGGCGTTGACGAGCGCGATGGTCAGCACGGCCGGCCGGCTGGTCGCGGCGCGGGCGGCAACGAAGCCGACGCAGAGGGCGAAGGGGATCAGGATGACACCGGAGGCGCGCAGCAGCGGCAGCAGTTCGCGCGCGACGTAGTGCCGGCTCACCATCGCCGCGTCGAAGCGCGGGCCGTGCTCGCGCAGCCATGCCGGCAGGCGCCTCGCGAACGGTGCATGCCAGGTTTCGATGCCCAGCGCCTGCA
>Ga0209794_1002014_pt1 | contig 12136 bp, 14 predicted proteins | sample EBPBio232013_DNA_FD_185869 | JGI IMG/M metagenome (GOLD analysis project Ga0209794, IMG submission 185869) | Wastewater treatment Type I Accumulibacter community from EBPR Bioreactor in Madison, WI, USA - Reactor 1_5/23/2013_ DNA (SPAdes)... | ecosystem: Engineered > Bioreactor > EBPR >... | reverse complement strand
CTGGCTGAGTACCAGAAGACCTTGCAGGAAGCGCGCGGGCATCAGGTGCTCTATTTCGAGGATTTCACCGGCGACGATGACGAAAGTTTTCTCGAGCGCCATTTCACCGACGACGAGGCGAATCCGCTGCGATTGCTCGAGGATATGAACCTGCGCCAGGCGCTGGTGGAGGCGATCGAACATCTGCCGGAGCGGGAAAAACTGGTCATGGCGCTGTACTATGAGCAGGAATTGAATCTGAAGGAAATCGGGGAGGTGCTGGGAGTGACCGAATCGCGTGTTTGTCAGCTGCACAGCCAGGCGGTCGGCCGCTTGCGCTCGGTGGTGCTGGGAAGCGGAGCAGTCCCCAAGGCACGGCGAAAGGGCAAGGCGCATGGATAAGATCAGTCTGGGTGGCCTCGTACTGGGGTTGATCGCGATTGTCGGCGGGCAAGTGCTGGAAGGCGGACATGTCGGTTCGCTGGTGCAGCCGACCGCCCTGCTGATCGTCGGCGGCGGAACGCTGGGTGCGGTGATGCTGCAGCACACCTACGCCATCTTCAAGCGCGGCATGGGCATGGTCAAATGGGTCTGGGTGCCGCCGGTGATCGACCATAAGCGCAATATCGACCAGATACTGACCTGGAGCCAGATTTCCCGGCGCGAGGGCTTGTTGGCCCTGGAGCGTTTCATCGGACGTACACCGGATCCATTTACCCGGCGCGCCATGCAGATGCTGGTCGATGGCGCCGACCCGGAGCGCTTGCGCAGCGTCATGGAAGTCGAGATCGATACCTACGAGGAAGAGCTTCGCCAAGGGGCCAAGATCTGGGAGGCAGCGGGAGGTTACTCGCCCACCATTGGTATTCTTGGCGCGGTGATGGGCCTCATTCACGTCATGGAAAATCTCACCGACCCCTCAAAGCTCGGGGCAGGAATTGCCGTGGCCTTCGTGGCCACCATCTACGGGGTTGGGCTGGCCAATCTGGTCTATCTGCCGATTGCCGGCAAACTGCGTCACCATATCGGCCGCCTGGTGACGGCGCGGGTGATGCTGCTCGACGGGCTGGTCGGGATAGCGGTCGGCGACAATCCGCGCATTATCGAGAGCCGCCTCAAGGGCTACGTACAATAGGCGGCTGGGCGATGCGGCGCAAACGGCAAGAAGAGGAACACGAAAACCACGAACGCTGGCTGGTTTCCTATGCCGATTTCATCACCTTGCTGTTTGCCTTTTTCGTGGTGATGTACGCCATCTCATCGGTCAATGAGGGCAAGTACAAAGTGCTCTCCAACTCGCTGGTCAATGCCTTTCGAAACACCACCGGCGAGCAGGGCGGTCAGGTCATCATCCTGACTCAGGGAGCGCCTCCGGTGCAGGTCAGCCCGGCCGGCAAGCCGGACAAAGCCAAGCCCTCCCCGGAAAAACAGGCCAAGCGCGAGAAGATGCGCAATGTTGCCAAGGAGATCATGGACACGCTGGCACCGCTGGTACGCGAGGGCAAGGTCAAATTGCTCGAAACCAGCCGGGGAGTGACCATCGAAATCAACGACAGCATCCTCTTTGCCGCCGGGCAGGCCAAACTGCAACCGGCCTCAATTGCCGCCATGCAGGCGGTAGCGGCCGTGCTGGCCGCCAGCGATTTCCCGATCACCATCGAAGGACACACCGATAACATCCCGATCAATACCGCCCAGTTTCCTTCCAACTGGGAACTGTCTGCCCTGCGTGCGACAACGGTGCTGCGTTTATTCAACGACGCCGGGGTGAATGCCGAGCGCCTGACCGCGATCGGCTATGGCGATACCCGTCCGGTCGAGACCAATCTGACCGCTGAGGGGCGCGCGCGCAATCGCCGGGTCAGTATCCTGATCGATTCCGAACGCCCGGAAGAAGGGAAGGAACTGCGCGAGTCTTCACCGGCGAACGGAACGAGCGGCAGCACTGCTGCACCGACGCCAAGCATCAAGCCGAATCAATGATCCGGTAGGCGGTTAGCGGCGAGGACTGCCCGTCGCTGCCATAGAGCGCTGACTGTTGCGCTTGTTGGTTGAGCACGGCCAAGGCTTCCTGGGTATTCTGCAACTGCAAAGCAAGCAGTTGGCCATTGAGTTGATTGAGTGCGCGAACGGTGCGCGCCAGGTCAAGAACGCGCTGCCATTCGTGGGTGATTCGGGTATCGGGTGCCTGTTGCGCCAGCCAGGCATCCATGCCGGGGCGATCGGGGGGGAGCCCGGCGCGTTCCAGGACGGTATTGCGATGCCCGCCAAGCTGGTTGAGACGGTCTACCAACGGGGCTTTCTGGATGACGATTTCCTGAAGGTTGTCGGGTTTTCCCGACTGCAGCGATTGCTGCTCCAAACGCAGCAAATCGGCGAAGCGGTCCAGCAGGGCCGCTTCTTCGGCGACAATGGCCGGGAGGGTCAGGCTCATCCCTCGCGGCGTTGCGATTCGATCAACTGACGTGCCGTGGCAATCAGGCTGTCGGCAATGGCGCCGGCATTCACCTGGAAGCGGCCTTCGGCGATGGCCTCCTTGATTTCCTTGACGCGGGCCAGATCCACCGGCGCAACATCGTCGCTGGCAGCCAGATGCGCCGCGACCGCGCTCAAGGTGACTTCCGCCGAACTGCCTGGCTTGGGTGCCGCCGGGCGCGGCGTTGCCACCGCGGTCCCGCCTAGCGGGGATGGCTTGTAATTGCTGTCGATTTTCATGATGTCATCCACAAATCCGGAACTCGCCTTTATTACGGCAGGATTCTACAGAACTTTAGGGTGCGCCTGAATAATCTTGTCGGCGGGCCGCACGACAGGATTGTGCGGCTAGCAGCCTGCTAGGGTGTGTTCTCATTTGCCCGGCGGTTGCGCGATGGCTTGACAGGTTGCAGGGCAAGGCGATCGCGAACGCCGTGTGGTTATTCCACACAAGCGAGCGGCAACGCCGCCATGCGGCCTGCCAGATCCTCGCCCTCCGGGTTGCATCGGCAGGCGGTGTCAGCGTCGTTGCTCGGCTTGGCAAGGGGATAACCATTCCCTGCGCCTCGCGCCTAGCTGGCCCTCGCCTGCCGGCGCAACGCAATCCACTGGGCAAATGAGAACACACCCTAGCGCTGAACTTCCACGGTTCCATCCGGCAAAACGATGCCGCTGATGGTTTGCCCGGAGGAGACGCGCACCTGGATCACCTGCCCGGCTGCGGCATTACTCAGTGCTTTGCCCTCGCTGCTGACCGAGAAACCTTCTCCACGGGCGATCAGCTTGACCGGCTGACCCTGGCGAACCGCCAAGGGTGCCAGCAGTTGGTCGTTACGTAGCGGCTGTCCGGCTGCCAGCGAGTTTTTCAGCGACTTGCCAGTCGCGTTGCCGGCTTCGGTAACGATCCCGGCGGGCAGCGAGGCCAGGTCACCGCGCAAGGTGACCAGGTCGGCGGACTGCAGCACCTGGCCGGCCGTGAGCGCACGCGCGGTCACCACATAGTTGGCATGCACGCTGATGTTGGCGGAGAGCAGGATCTGCCAGCTATTGGGGGCCAGGCAGCGCACGCCGACATGGGTTTTTCCCCATAGGCGCGCGCCAGCCGGAGTAAAGGCTTCGTAACTTGAACAGGCCGGCATGCGGGTGGCCGGGTCGAGATGACCGATCTGGATGGATACTTCGCCCGGCAGCCCCCGGGTTTGCGTCCGGAGGTATTGCTCCGCCACCGCGCGCATGGGGTCTTCCACCGCGTAGGCAGACAGGGCAAAGATCAGGGCGAACAACGCGGCAGGACGTTTCATCCCCGGCATTCTGCCCGACGCCGGCGGCAATGAAAACCGTCGTCTGGACGGCAAGTTTTGCCGCCTGCCGCAGAAAGGCGCCAGCTGGCGCTGTCTGGACGGTGGCACGCTTCGTGCATATCAGCCTGCGTCATCGAATCAGAGGTGTGTTCATGTCCGATCTGTCCAGTCATATGCGTGTATTGAGTCAAGCACTCAGCTTGCGGGCCGAGCGGCATCAGGTGCTGGCATCGAATATCGCCAATGCCGATACGCCGAACTACAAGGCGCGCGATTTCGACTTTACGCAAGCCATGCAGAGCGCCTTGGGAGGTCGCGGCCTGGGCGGTCTGGGTTTGGCGCGAACCGATTCCGGCCATCAGGGCGGGGCCGGAGCGGGTGCTCGGCCGCAGTTGCAGTATCGCGCCGAGGTGCAGTCGGCGGTGGATGGGAATACCGTGGATATGGATGTGGAACGGGCGCAGATTTCCGAGAACGCGCTGCAATATGAAATTCTCACCCGCCTGATCAGCGATCGCCTGCAAGGCATGCGCACCGCGATCAGCAGCAACCAGAGCTAGGAGTAGGGCATGAGCTTGTTCAATGTATTCGCCGTTTCGGGTAGCGCCATGACCGCGCAGTCGATGCGGCTCAATGCGGTGGCCTCGAATCTGGCCAACGCCGACAGCATCGTTTCTTCCGACGGCCAGCCCTATCGGGCCAAGCAGGTGGTTTTCGAGGCAACCCCGATGGGCGGAAATACGGCCACCGGCGTACGGGTGACCCAGGTGGTGAACGATGCCTCGCCGCCGCGTATGGTGTATGACCCCAAGAATCCGGCTGCCGATGAGAAGGGCTATGTTGCCTTCCCCAACGTCAATGTGGTCGAGGAAATGACCAACATGATTTCCGCCTCGCGGTCTTATCAGACCAATGTCGAGGTGCTCAATACCGCCAAGACCATGATGCTGCGTACCCTGCAGATCGGTCAGGGTTGATAGGAGGAGAAAATGGCCAACGTGAATTCGACTTCCGGCACATCCGCCGCGGATATTTTTGCCGCCATCAACGGAAGCTCCGGCAAGACAGGCAAGAGCGAAACGGACGATATGGGCGATCGCTTCCTGACCCTGCTGGTGACCCAGTTGAGAAACCAGGACCCGCTCAATCCGCTGGATAACAACCAGATGACCAGCCAGCTGGCGCAGATCAATACGGTCAAGGGCATCGAGCAGATGAACGTGACGCTGAACAAATTGATGGCGGCCTACAGCAACAGCCAAACCATGGAAGCGGCAAGCGTCATCGGCAAATATGTGCTCACGGCCGGCGGCAAGATCGAGCTCGGCGCCTCCGGCGGAGTCGGCGGGATCAAGCTTGGAAGCAATGCCGATCAGGTCACCATCACCATTACCGATGCTTCCGGCAAGGTGGTGCAGACCGAGAATCTCGGTGCGCGCAATGCCGGGGTGTTCTCCTTCATGTGGGACGGTAAGGATGCCGACGGCAACGCCCTGCCTGCCGGTAATTACAAATTCAGCGTTGAAGCCAAGAGCGGTGCCAACAAGGTCGATGCCACGGCGCTTCAGCTTGGCATGGTTTCTGCATTGACGCGTAGCGGTAACGGTTTCGTGCTCGATCTGGGTGCCAACGGCACCGTCAGTTTCGACGACGTGCAACAAATTCTGTAGGAGAGCGACATGTCATTCCAGCAAGGTCTCAGTGGACTCAATGCCAGCGCCAAGGCGCTCGACGTGATCGGCAACAACATCGCCAACTCGAGTACGGTCGGTTTCAAGTCCTCGGCAGCGCATTTTGCCGATGTCTACGCCGCCTCGATGTCCGGCGGCGGTGCCAGCCAGGTCGGGATCGGCGTCAGTCTGGCCGCGGTCCAGCAGCAGTTCTCGCAGGGCAACATCACTGCAACCAGCAATCCACTTGATATTTCGATCAATGGCGGCGGATTTTTCCGGATGGAAAACGTCAATGGCTCAGTTGCCTATACCCGTAACGGTCAATTCCTGCTTGATCGTGAGGGATACATTGTTAACGATCAAGGCTTGCGGCTGACCGGCTTCCCGGTGGATGTCAATGGTACCGTGGTGACGGCTTCGCCGATTCCTTTGCAGATTTCTTCGGCGCAGATTCCACCGCGTGCCTCCAGCGATCCGCTGTCGGGCAATATCGAGGCGGTGGTCAATCTCGATTCGCGCGAGGCCAATCCGGCGCTGGCGCCATTCAATGCCGGCAATCCGCAGACCTACAACTACTCCACCAGCCTTTCGGTGTATGACACCCTTGGCGTTTCGCATACCCTGACGACCTACTACGTGCGTACCGGGCCAGGGGCCTGGACGGTGCATGGCTCGCTTGATGGCGCCAATCCGCAAGTCATTGGCAATTTGACCTTCAACACCTCCGGCGCGCTGACCAGCGGCCCGACCTACGCTTTGCCGACCTTTCCGCTGACCACTGGTGCGGCAACGCCCTGGTCGCCGGGAACGCTGGATTTCACCGGCACCACCCAATACGGCAGCCCATCGGGTGTTGAGGAACTGGTGCAGGGCGGTTATACCTCCGGGCGCCTGATCGGCCTGTCGATCGCCAGCGATGGCACGGTGCAGGGGCGTTACAGCAACGGGCAGTCGCGCAATCAGGGTCAAGTGGTGCTAACCGATTTCACCAATCCCAACGGCTTGGCACCGCAGGGCAATAATGTCTGGATCGAGACGGCAGATTCCGGTCCGCCGCTGACCGGTGCGCCGAATACCGCCAGTCTGGGCGTGCTTCAGGCTTCTTCGGTGGAGGAATCGAACGTCGACCTGACCGCGGAACTGGTCAATATGATCACCCAGCAGCGCAACTACCAGGCCAACGCGCAGACCATCAAGACGCAGGATCAAGTCCTGAATACCCTGGTCAATCTGCGTTAAGCATTGGTTAACTGAGAGCAAGGCCACATGGATCGCGTCATCTACACCGCCATGACCGGCGCCAAGCATGTTTTCATGCAGCAGGCTGGTACGGCGCACAATCTGGCCAACGCCAGCACCATTGGCTTCAAGGCGCAGGAACATCGCTTCCGTGCCGTGCCCGTCCAGGGTAATACCTTGCCGACGCGGGCTTTTGTGGTCGATGCCTCGGTCAAGGATGTACTCGATCAGGGGCCGATGATGGCTACCGGCCGCAATCTCGACGTAGCGGTGGATGGCAAAGGCTGGATTGCTTTGCAACTGCCGGATGGTAGTGAGGCCTATACCCGTGCTGGCAGCTTCGAGGTCAGTGCCAACGGTTTGCTGCAGACCAAGTCCGGGCACACCGTGCTGGGCGATGGCGGGCCGCTGAACATTCCGCCGGATAACGATATCGAAATCGCACCCGATGGCACGATTTCGGTGATCCCCACTTTTGGTTCGCGCAACAGTGCCAACGCCATCGGCGCCATCAAGCTGGTCAATCCTCCGGAAGGCGATCTCGAACGTGGTGCCGATGGTCTGTTCCGCTTGCGCAGCAAACAGCCGGCTCCTGCCGATACCAATGTCCGTGTTGCTTCCGGCACGCTGGAAGGCAGCAACGTCAATGTCACCGACGCGATGGTCAACCTGATCAGCCTGTCGCGCCAGTTCGAAATGCAGATCAAGTTGTTGCAGACCGCCGATCTTAATGCCCGTCAGGCCGACCAGATCATCTCGCTCAGTCGCTGATAGAAAGAAACCGCCATGATTCGCTCTCTCTGGATCGCCCGCACCGGCCTGGATACCCAGCAAACGCAGCTCGACGTGATTGCCAACAACCTGGCCAATGTCAGCACCAATGGTTACAAGCGTTCACGCGCGGTGTTCGAGGATCTGATTTATCAGACCCTGCGTCAGCCCGGATCGCAGTCCTCGCAGCAGACCCAGGTCCCGGCCGGGTTGCAACTGGGCACCGGTGCGCGGCCGGTATCGACTGCGCGCATCTTCACCCAAGGCAATCTGCAAAAAACCGACAATGCGCTGGATATTGCCGTCCAGGGCAACGGCTTCTATCAGATTCTGCTGCCCGACGGGACAACGGCCTATACCCGCGACGGCTCCTTCCAGAAGGATAACCAGGGTCAGATCGTCACCTCGGACGGTTACCCGTTGCAGCCGAGTATCACGGTGCCGGCCAACGCCACTTCGATTTCCATCGGTCAGGATGGTACGGTGACCATTACCCAGGCCGGCAGTACCGCCACCACCCAGATCGGCTCGATCCAGGTCGCTACCTTTGTCAATCCTGCCGGGTTGCTCAGCGTCGGCCAGAATCTCTTCCTGGAAACCGCAGCCAGCGGAACCCCCACGCCCAATACCCCGGGACAGAACGGCGCCGGGATCATCTACCAGGGCTATGTCGAAACCTCGAACGTGAATGTGGCCGAGGAACTGGTAACGATGATCCAGACCCAGCGCGCCTACGAACTCAATTCCAAGGTGGTGTCGACATCCGATGCGATGCTGGGCCGCCTGACCCAGTTGTGAGGTAGTGCCATGACCCTTCGCCTGCTATTGCTGCTGCTTCTGGCAATTCTTGCCGGTTGCCAGACGGTGCCGCCCACCAACGTACACCAGCCGATGTCGGCACGCCCGGCGCCGCGTCCGGAACATGTTGCCAACAACGGTGCCATCTTCAACGCCACCTTGAGTCGGCCGCTGTTCGAGGATCGCCGTGCCCGTTACGTTGGCGACACGATTACCATCAAGATCAGCGAAAACACCTCGGCGACGACCAAGTCGAATGCCAAATCGGAGCGTTCGAGCAGTGTCAGCTCTTCCGCTGATCCTGTAACGGGGGTGCTTGGTACATCCCTGGGGTATTCGCTCGGCGGAAGGGGGGCTAATAACTTTAATGGCAAGGGTGAGGCGGCCAATAACAATGTATTTACCGGCACGATGACCGCTACGGTGATCGAGGTGCTGCCCAACGGCAATCTGCTCGTTTCCGGCGAGAAGCAGTTGGCGATCGGCCACCAGACCGAATATGTACGCGTTTCCGGCGTAGTCAACCCGGCCTTCGTAGGCATTGCCAACGATGTCGAATCGGCGAAGATTGCCGATGCGCGCATCGAATACAAATCGGCGGGATATATCAGCGAAGCGCAGGTCATGGGCTGGCTGGCACGCTTCTTCCTTAGTTTCTTGCCATTCTGAGGCAGGGGGCGGGCAATCATGATCTTCGGTAACGGCAACTGGATGCGCGGCGTGCTGATTCTGGTCGTCGGCTTGTTGTCGATGATGAGTGTGCCGGCCTGGGCGGAACGGATCAAGGATCTGGCCTCGGTGCAGGGGGTGCGCAACAACCAGCTGATCGGTTACGGGTTGATCGTCGGCCTCGACAACAGCGGTGACCAGACCACGCAGACACCCTTCACCACTCAGGCAATCATCAATATGCTCAGTCAGTTGGGTGTCAATTTGCCTGCGGATCAAGTCAGCAAGCTGCAACTGAAGAACGTTGCGGCGGTGATGGTGACTGCCAGTCTGCCGCCGTTCTCACGGCCGGGGCAGAATATCGACGTGACCGTCTCTTCGATGGGCAACGCCAAGAGTCTGCGCGGCGGTACCTTGTTGATGACCCCGCTCAAGGGCGCCGATGGACAGGTTTATGCCATTGCCCAGGGCGGTGTTCTGGTTGGCGGTGCAGGGGCATCCGGGGGCGGCGGCGCCAGCGTGCAGGTCAATCACCTCTCCGCTGGGCGTATTCCGGCGGGAGCGACGGTCGAGCGAGCGGTACCGATGCCGGTCGGGCAGGGTGCCTATGTGCACTACGAGTTATCCACCAGCGACTTTGGCACGGCGCAGCGGGTGGTGGAAGCGATCAATGCCGCCATGGGAGCCGAGGTCGCTCAGGCGGTCGATGCCCGCCAGATTCGCGTGCGGGCGCCGGATAATGCCAACGAACGGGTGGCTTTCCTGGGGCGGATCGAAAATCTGGAAGTCAGGCCGATGGCTGCGATGGCCAAGGTGATCGTCAATCCGCGTACCGGCTCGGTGGTGATGAATCAGACGGTGAGTATCGAGGCCTGTGCGGTGGCGCACGGCAATCTCTCGGTGGTGGTTGGCGGGACGACGCCGGGGCAGCCGGCGGGCGATGTGCAGGTCAAGCAGGATAGCGGCAGTCTGGTGACAGTCAAGGCCGGAGCCAATCTCGCCGATGTGGTCAAGGCGCTGAATGCGCTTGGCGCCAATCCGCTGGATCTGCTGGCCATTCTGCAGGCGATGAAGGCTGCCGGGGCGCTGCGCGCCGATTTGGAAATCATTTAAGCCATGGCCATCAACACCGACAATTCGCCCAAGCGGCTGGCCATGGATGTGCGCGCGGCCCAGGAACTGCGCAGCAAGCTCAAGCAGGATCCGCAAGCGGGCTTGAAGGATGCCGCCCAGCAATTCGAAGCGCTGTTCCTGCAAATGGTGCTCAAGAGCATGCGTGACGCAACGCCGCAGGACGGCCTGTTCAACAGCGACCAGACCCGGTTTTATACCTCGATGCTCGATCAGCAGATGGCCATGGAAATGGCAGGCAAGCGCGGCCTGGGTTTTGCCAAACTGATCGAAGAGCAACTGGGGCGCAATCTGGCGGCAAGCTCGGCAAATTCGCCGGCAAATGCTGCCGCCGCGGGTGGCGTTCTGCCGCTCAGCGGTGCCGATACGCGGCATCTGCAACCTGGCGTGCGGGCTCTGCAGTCGGTCGAGCCGGTGCTGGCAGCCAGCAAGGCCGAAAATGAAGGCGTGCCGGCGACGCCCCGCGAATTCGTCAATCGGGTGTGGCCGCATGCCGTGGAGGCCAGCCGTTCGACCGGCATTCCGCCGCAGTTCCTGGTGGCGCATGCGGCGCTGGAGAGCGGTTGGGGCAAGCATGAGATTCGGCGGGCCGACGGTACGCCGAGTTACAACCTCTTCGGCATCAAGGCTAGCAAGAGCTGGGGTGGTTCTGGCATCGAGGTGCCGACCACCGAGTATGTCCAGGGTGAGGCGCAACGCGTGACCGAGCGCTTCCGCGAATATACCTCGTATGCCGAGGCGTTCCGCGATTACGCCAGCCTGCTGCGTAACAACCCGCGTTATGGTGCGGTGATCGGCTCCCAGGATGGCACGGAGTTTGCACGTCGTCTGCAACAGGCGGGTTATGCCACCGATCCGATGTATGCCGACAAACTGGCGCGCATCATCAACGGTCCGACCTTACGTCAAGCCTTGATCGGCTGATCCGCTCAATTTTTGGCAGTTTCTGCCGTTAACCTCTACGGAGGAACGCAATGGGTTCAGGACTTTACAGTATCGGTATTTCCGGGATGAACGCCGCCCAACTGGGCCTGGTGACGACCGAGCACAACATCTCCAACGCCACCACGCCGGGGTATAACCGGCAGCGGATCATACAGACCACCAATATCCCGATCATGACCGGTGCCGGAGCGGTCGGGCAGGGCACCAGCGTGCTGACCATCGAGCGCCTGTATAGCAAGTTTCTCGCCGGTCAGGTTGATCGCGCCCAATCCGGGGTCAGCGAATACAAAGCCTTCTACAACGAGATCGCCCAGATCGATAACATGCTGGCCGATCCCAATTCCGGCCTCTCGCCGGCATTGCAGGAGTTTTTCTCGGCGGCTCAGCAGGTGGCTGCCAATCCGGCCTCGATTTCCGCGCGCCAATCGATGATTTCCACGGCGCAAACCCTGGTGGCCCGTTACGAGGGGCTCGAAGGGCGCCTTTCCGAACTGGCCGACGGAGTCAATGGCCAGATTTCGGTGATTGTCGACAACATCAATTCCTTCTCTCGCCAGATCGCCGAACTGAACCAGCGTATTGTCATCACCGAATCCTCGGTGCAACAGCCGGCCAACGACTTGCGCGATCAGCGCGATCTGCTGATCAGCGAACTGAACAAGCTGGTTCGCGTTCAGGTCAATGAGGAGCGCGACGGTTCATACAACGTGTTTATCGGTACCGGGCAGCAGTTGGTGGTGGGTACGCAGGTGCAGGAAATGAAGGCCATCGCCTCGGCGGAGGATATCAGTACCATTGTCATCGGGTTGAAAGCGCCGAATGGCACGATCGTGGAACTGCCGGAAGGGCTGATTAGCGGTGGAGAAATCGGCGGGTTGCTGCGTTTCCGCAGCGAAGCACTGAACCCGGCCTTCAACGAACTCGGGCGCATCGCGGCCAGCATGGCGCTGACTTTCAATGCCCAGCACGCACTGGGGCAGGACCTGCTCGGGCAGGCCACCGGTCAGGGCAGTTTCCAGAACAACTTTTTCACCATTTCCTCGCCGGTGGTGCTGGCCAACGCCAATAACACCAGCACGGCCGATGTGCAAGCGGCCTTCGTCAATCCGCCGCCGGTCAAAGGACACTACTCGCTGAACAACACGGCCGGGGTTT
>Ga0209794_1002013_pt1 | contig 12137 bp, 12 predicted proteins | sample EBPBio232013_DNA_FD_185869 | JGI IMG/M metagenome (GOLD analysis project Ga0209794, IMG submission 185869) | Wastewater treatment Type I Accumulibacter community from EBPR Bioreactor in Madison, WI, USA - Reactor 1_5/23/2013_ DNA (SPAdes)... | ecosystem: Engineered > Bioreactor > EBPR >... | reverse complement strand
GCGTCCTTCACGGGGCGGCGGCTGGCGGCCAGGGCCTTCACCTCGTCGCGCCAGCGGTGGCCCAGGCGGGCGCGCGCCCACATCGCCTGCACGGTGCCGTGCACCGCGGCCACCAGCGGCCCCTGCACCGACACCGCGAAGTCCAGCCGCGGCAGTTGCGTCCAGCCGTGCTTGAGGTCGTGGCGGTCGTCGATGATGTTGATGCCGCCGATGAAGGCGACCTCGTCGTCGACCACGCACAGCTTCTGGTGCAGCCGCCGCAACTGGCCGGGCAGCAGCCACGACCACCAGCGCTCGATGGGACGGAAGACTTCCAGCTGCACGCCCGAGCCGGCCATCCAGCGGCGCAGCGTGGCCAGCGTGGCGTAGGTGCCGAAGCCGTCGACCACCACGCGCACCGCCACGCCGCGGCGCGCCGCGGCGACCAGCGCATCGGACACGGCGCGGCCGGCGTCGTCGTCGTCGAAGATGTAGGTGGCCAGCCAGACCTCGCGGCGGGCCTTGGCCATCGCGGCGCACATGGCGGGGAACAGGTCGTCGCCGCCTTGCAGCAGCCGCACCTGGTTGCCGCCCATCGGCGCCGACGGCGCGCTGAGAAAGCCGTGCAGCGGATCGGGGCCGAAGTCGGGTTTGGCCACCCTGCCGCCTCAGGTTTCCCGGCTGCCCAGCGGCACCCATGCCGCATGAATGCGGCGCAACCAAGCGACCACCGCGGATCCGGCTTCGCCGCTCCGCTGGCGGTGCCCCCCCTGGGGGGAGGCGCCGAAGGCGCTTCGGGGCGGGGTCACGTCACGCCGGCTCCAGGTCGGCCACCAGCGGCAGGTGGTCGGACATGCGCGCCCAGGCCATGCCGCGCGGCACCAGCGTCGAGCGGCAGGCCAGCCCGCGCAGGTAGAAGCGGTCGAGCGCGAACACCGGCATCAGCGAGGGAAAGGTGGCGCGCGTGTTGCCGGTGCTGGCCGCGTGGGCGCGGCGCAGGCCGATGCCGGCCATCGGCAGGTCGAGCTTCTCGTTCCAGTCGTTGAAGTCGCCGGCGACCACCAGCATCTCGTCGCGCGGCACCTCGCGCTCGATGAACTCGGCCAAGCGCTGCACCTGGCGCACGCGGCTGGCGTGCACCAGGCCGAAGTGAACGACCACGGCGTGCACGGTGCTGCCGTTCCACTGCACCGGCACGTGCAGCAGGCCGCGCTGCTCGAAGCGGTGGTCGCTGACGTCGTGGTGGCCGATGTCGCCGATCGGCCAGCGCGCCAGCAGCGCGTTGCCGTGTTCGCCGTGGCGGGTGGTGGCGTTGGTGCGGTAGGCCACGTCGTAGCCCGGCGGCGCCAGGAACTCGGCCTGGCCCTGCTGCGGCCAGCCGAACGAGGTGCGGTCGAAGCGCGCCGCATGGCGCTTGTGGAACAGGTGCACCTCCTGCAGGAACACGATGTCGGCGTCCAGCGCCTCCACCGCGAGCCCCAGGTTGTGGATCTCGAGCCGCTTGTTGGGGCCGACGCCGCGCACGCCCTTGTGGATGTTGTAGGTGGCCACGCGCAAGCCGCTGAGGCCGGTGAACGGGGGCAGCAGCGTGGTCTGCAGGGGACCGTGATGACGATTCATGGGGCGGTGAATTCGGGCAGGCGGCGGATGGCCTCGGCGTTGCTGGACGAGAAGCAGCGTGCGGCGGCCTGCTCCCAGGGCAGCCAGAGCTGGGCCAGGTGCTCGCGCGGGCGCAGCGTCACGGCGCGCGCCGCCGGCACGGTGAGGCCGAAGACGTGCTCGGTGTTGTGGGTGATGCCCGGCGCATAACGGTGGCGCCAGGTGGCATAGATTTCGTAGACGTTGTCGTAGCCCCAGTCGCGCAGCGTGCCGGCGGCGATGCCGGTTTCCTCGGCCACCTCGCGCCGGGCGGCGTCGGCCAGCGGCTCGTCTTCGGCGTCGAGCGAGCCGGTCACGCTCTGCCAGTAGCCGGGGCGGTCGGCGCGCTCGATCAGCAGCACCTCCAGCGCCGGGGTGTGGATCACCACCAGTACCGAGCGCGGGATCTTGTAGGGCCGGGCCACGGTCACGCCTTGCGGCGCGCGCGCACCGCCTGCGCCAGGCCGCGCAGCAGCGGCTCGGTGTCGTGCCAGCCGATGCAGGCGTCGGTGATCGAGACGCCGCTTTGCAGCGGCTGGCCGGGCTTCAAATCCTGCCGGCCTTCGTGCAGATGGCTTTCGACCATGACGCCGGTGATGCGGCGCTCGCCGGCCTCGATCTGCGCGGCGAGGTCGGCGGCCACGTCGATCTGCCGCCGGTGCTGCTTGGCCGAGTTGGCGTGCGAGCAGTCGACCATCACCTGCTCGCGCAGGCCGGCCTTGCGCAGCACGGCGCCGGCGGCGGCCACGTGCTGGGCGTCGTAGTTGGGCGTCTTGCCGCCGCGCAGGATGACGTGGCCGTGCGGGTTGCCGCGCGTTTCGAAGATCGCGGCGGTGCCCATCTTGGTCATGCCGATGAAGCTGTGCGACGCGCGTGCGGCGAGCACCGCGTCGGCGGCGATCTGCACGCTGCCGTCGGTGCCGTTCTTGAAGCCGACCGGGCACGACAGGCCGCTGGCCAGCTGGCGGTGGCTCTGGCTCTCGGTGGTGCGCGCGCCGATCGCGCCCCAGGCGATGAGGTCGCTGATGTACTGCGGGCTCAGCAGGTCGAGGAACTCGGTGCCGGCCGGCAGGCCGAGCGCGATGATCTCGAGCAGCAGCGCGCGCGCCAGGCGCAGGCCTTCGTTGATGCGGAAGCTGCCGTCGAGCCGCGGGTCGTTGATGTAGCCCTTCCAGCCGACGGTGGTGCGCGGCTTCTCGAAGTAGACGCGCATCACCACCAGCAGCGCGTCGCCCAGCTCGTCGGCCAGCGCCTTCAGGCGCCGCGCGTAGGCGATGGCGGCGTCGTGGTCGTGGATCGAGCAGGGGCCGACGACGGCGATCAGCCGGTCATCGGTGCCTTGCAGCACGGCGCCGATGGCGTGGCGGCTGCGCTCGATCAGCGCCTCGACCTCGGGCGTGACGGGCAGTTCTTCGAGCAGCAGCGCCGGCGAGACCAGCGCGCGCACGGCGGCGATGCGCACGTCGTCGATGCGCGTGGTGTCCAGCGTGGCCTGCTGCAGCAGTTCGTCGGCGGTGGATTGCATGGAACGTTGGGATGGGAGGAAGGGTCGCTCAGATGCCGCTGACGACGGCGCCGAGGGCGTCGCGCAGCGCGCCTTGCTGGTCGTGCAGCGAGCGCATCGGCTCGCGCAGCACGCGCGCCGGAATGGCGGCGCATTGATGGGCGGCGGGATCGAGCCGCTCGCCGTCGATCAGCAGCGGCATCACCAGCCGCGTCGGCAGGAAGTCGAGTTGCGCGCTCTGCATCACGACGACGTAGGGGAACCCGATGCGCTCGCGCGGGTTGGGGTTCAGGTGCAGGTCGAAAGCGGCCACGCCGGGCTCACCACTGCCGGTACGCTTCGCCGAACACGCTGTACTGGTCGAAATGCGCCTGCTGCTCGTCCACCCAGTCCTTGTACTTCTCGTAGAAGGCCTGGGCCTCGGGCCGGTAGCGCGGCGCCGGCTCCTCGGCCGCCGCGCCGCGCTGCGCTGGCTCCAGCAACTGGCCGAAACGGTGCTTGGCTTCGGTGGCGGTGACGCTCATCGCCGGCTCCACGAAAAAGGGGTTGACCATCTTAGCCAACCCCTCGTGGCGACGCCTGCAGCCGCGCTCAGGCCGGCTGCGGGTTGCGCAGCCGGATGTGCAGCTCGCGCAGCTGCGCCTCGTCGACGTGGCTCGGCGCGCCGGTCAGCAGGCATTGCGCGCGCTGCGTCTTCGGGAAGGCGATCACGTCGCGGATGCTCTCGGCCTTGGTCATCAGCGTGACCAGGCGGTCCAGCCCGAAGGCCAGGCCGCCGTGCGGCGGCGCGCCGTACTGCAGCGCGTCGAGCAGGAAGCCGAACTTGAGCTTGGCGTCCTCGGCGGTGATGTTCAGCGCCTTGAAGACCTTGCTCTGCACCTCGGCGCGGTGGATGCGCACCGAGCCGCCGCCCAGTTCCCAGCCGTTGAGCACCATGTCGTAGGCCTTGGCGACGCAGGCGCCGGGATCGGTGTCCATCAGGTCTTCATGGCCGTCCTTGGGCGCCGTGAAGGGGTGGTGCACGGCGTTCCAGCGCTTGCCGTCCTCGTCGTACTCGAACATCGGGAAGTCCACCACCCACAGCGGCGCCCAGACGTCGTCGAACAGGCCGTGGGTGCGGCCGAACTCGCTGTGGCCGACCTTCACGCGCAAGGCGCCGAGCGCATCGTTGACGACCTTGGCCTTGTCGGCGCCGAAGAAGATCAGGTCGCCGTTGCAGGCGCCGGTGCGGGCGATGATCTCGCCGATCGCCGCGTCGTGCAGGTTCTTGACGATCGGCGACTGCAGCCCCTCGCGGCCCTTCGCGGCGTCATTGACCTTGATCCACGCCAGCCCCTTGGCGCCGTAGATCTTGACGAACTCGGTGTAGGCGTCGATCTCGCTGCGCGTCATCTCGCCGCCGCCGGGAATGCGCAGCGCGGCGACGCGGCCGTCCTTGCTGTTCGCCGGGCCGCTGAACACCTTGAAGTCGACGTCCTTCATCACGTCGGTCAGCTCGGTGAACTTGAGCTTGACGCGCAGGTCGGGCTTGTCGCTGCCGTAGGTGTGCATCGCCTCTGCGTAGGTCATCTGCACGTACACCGGCAGCTCCACGCCCAGCGCCTTGCGGAACACGGTGCGGATCATGCCTTCGGTGACGGCGCGGATCTCCTCCTCGCCGAGGAACGAGGTCTCGATGTCGATCTGCGTGAACTCGGGCTGGCGGTCGGCGCGCAGGTCTTCGTCGCGGAAGCACTTGGTGATCTGGTAATAACGGTCGAAACCGGCGACCATCAAGAGCTGCTTGAAGAGCTGCGGGCTCTGCGGCAGCGCGAAGAACATGCCGTCGTGCACGCGGCTGGGCACCAGGTAGTCGCGCGCGCCTTCGGGCGTGCTCTTGGTGAGCATCGGCGTCTCGACGTCGATGAAGCCCTGCTCGTCGAGGTACTTGCGCACCTCGATGGCCACGCGATAACGCAGCATCAGGTTCTTCTGCATCTGCGGGCGGCGCAGGTCCAGCACGCGGTGCGTCAGGCGCACGGTCTCGCTGAGGTTGTCGTCGTCCAGCTGGAACGGCGGCGTGATGCTGGGGTTGAGCACGTCCAGCTCCAGGCACAGCACCTCCACCTTGCCGCTGGTGAGGCCGGCGTTCTCGGTGCCGGCCGGGCGTGCGCGCACCTTGCCGACGACCTTCAGGCAGAACTCGTTGCGCACGCCCTCGGCGGTGCCGAACATCTCGGGCCGGTCGGGGTCGCAGACGATCTGCACCAGGCCTTCGCGGTCGCGCAGGTCGATGAAGATCACGCCGCCATGGTCGCGGCGGCGGTGGGCCCAGCCCATCAGGGTCACGGTCTGGCCCATCAGCGCTTCGCTGACCAGGCCGCAGTACGTCGTTCTCATGCTTGTCGCTCCAGGGATTCGGGGTCACGGCGGCCGCAAGGCGGGGCCGGCGATGAAGGCGTTTGGCTTTGAAGGGGCGGGCGTGTCGCCCTTGAGGACTGGCCGGTCGCCGCGCGGGCCAGCCCCGTCAATTTCGGGCCGTGAGGGCGACCGGCGCGGGGCTGGGCGGCGGCGGCACCACCACGCCCATCGAGATCACGTACTTCAGCGCCTCGTCGACGCTCATGCGCAGTTCGATGACCTCGGCGCGCGGCATGATCAGAAAGAAGCCCGAGGTCGGGTTGGGCGTGGTCGGCACGTAGACGCTCAGCATGTCCGGCGGTAGTTTTCCGGCCACCTCGCCGCCCGGCGCGCCGGTGACGAAGGCGATGGTCCACGAGCCATGCCGCGGGTACTGCACCAGCACCGCCTCGCGGAAGGCGTTGCCGCTGCTGGAGAACAGCGTGTCGGAGACCTGCTTGACCGAGCTGTAGATCGACTTGACGATGGGGATCTTCTGCAGGATGCGGTCCCACTGCCGCACCCACCACTGGCCGAAGATGTTGGTGACGAAGACGCCGGTCAGCACCAGCCCCACGCCCAGCACCAGCACGCCCAGGCCGGGCACGTGGCGAAGCTGCTCGATCGCGTGGTGGGTCGACTCCGGCATCACCGCCTGCGTGCCCGACAGCAGCGCGAGGAAGACGCCGTCCAGCGCCGACAGCAGCCAGCTCAGCACCCAGACCGTGATGGCCAGGGGCAGCCAGACGAGCAGGCCGGCGATCAGATACTTCTTCACGGCGTCGCTTCCAGTCCCCGGTGCCGGCGCTCAGGCGCCACTGCCGCTGCTGCTGCCGCCACTGGCGGGCGCGGGCGCAGGCGCGGCGGCGGGCGACGCAGCAGCCGGCGCCGGAGCGGGCGCCGCCTTGCCATCGGCCGCCGTGGCCGCCGGGGCCGCGGGCGCGGCGGCGCCGTCGGCCGGCTTGCCGTCGGCCTGGCCGTCCTTGGCGCCGTCCTTGGCATCGTCCTTCTTGGCGGCGTTGTTGCCGCCGCGGAAGTCGGTCACGTACCAGCCCGAGCCCTTGAGCTGGAAGCCGGCCGCGGTGACCTGCTTGGCAAAGGCCTCGGCCCCGCAGGCCGGACAAGTGGTCAGCACGGGGTCGGACAGCTTCTGCAGCACGTCTTTCGCGTGCCCGCAGGCGCTGCAGCGATAGGCGTAGATCGGCATAGCTAAGCCCTTGACGCAAAACCCGAAAGTATACCGTCAGGGCCCGGTTGCCCCGGCCGCGGGGCCGCCCGCTCAGTGGCCGCGCGGATGCGAGTGTGAGTGCTGGTGCGGCTGCGGATGCGCCGGCGGCGTGCCCACCAGGTGGCGATGCGAGTCGTGCCGGTTCTTCAGCCACTGCGGCAGCAGCGAGCCGGCCACCATGCCCACCGCGGCCGCCAGCAGCCCGGCCAGCTGGCCGGGGAAGGCCTCGCCCAGGTGGCTGACCTGCGGCATGAACAGCACCCACACGGCGATGCCGGCGCCCACCGAGAAGATCGCGCCCTGCGTGCTGGCGCGCTTCCAGTACAGGCCCGCCAGCAGCGGCACGAAGGCGCCGACCAGCGTCACCTGGTAGGCCGACGACACCAGGTCGTAGATCGGCGTGCCCTTCATCGCCACCGCATAGGCCAGCACCAGCGCCGCGAAGACCACGATGCTCCAGCGCATGGCCAGCAGTTGCTCGCGGTCGCTCATGTGCGGGCGCAGGTTCTTGACGATGTTCTCCACGAAGCTGGTCGACGGCGCCAGCAGCGTGGCCGACGAGGTGCTCTTGATGGCCGACAGCAGCGCGCCGAAGAACAGGATCTGCATCACCAGCGGCATCTTGCTCAGCACGAAGGTGGGCAGCAGCCGCTGGTAGTCGTTCTGCGCCAGGTCCAGCGCCTGCTGGCCCATCACCACCACCGCGCTGGCGACGATGAACATCGGCACGAAGGCGAACAGGATGTAGCTGACGCCGCCGATCACCGCGCCGTTGCGCGCCGTCTTGGCGTCGCGCGCCGACATCACGCGCTGGAACACGTCCTGCTGCGGGATGCTGCCGAGCATCATCGTCATGCCGGCGGCGATGAAGAACGCCATCTCCTTGAAGCCGGGCTCGGGCAGGAACTTGAACAGGTCTTTCGACGCCGCCATCGCCATCACCTGGCTGCCGCCGCCGGCCAGCTCGGCGGAGAACACGGCGATGATCGACAGCCCGATCACCAGCACGATCATCTGGATGAAGTCGGTCCAGGCCACCGCCAGGAAGCCGCCGATCACCACGTAGACCAGCACCGCCAGCGTGCCGACGATCATGCCGGTGGTCTCGCTCATCGCGCCGCCGGTCAGCACGTTGAAGACGAGGCCGAGCGCGGTGATCTGCGCCGCCACCCAGCCGAGGTAGCTGAGGATGATGGCCAGCGAGCAGAACACCTCGATGCCCTTGCCGAAGCGCTGGCGGTAGAAGTCGCCGATGGTCAGCAGGTTCTGCTTGTATAGCCGCATCGCGAAGAACAGGCCCACCAGGATCAGGCAGGTGCCGGCGCCGAAGGGGTCTTCGATCACCGCGCCGAGGCCGCTTTGCACGAACTTGGCCGGGATGCCCATCACCGTCTCGGCGCCGAACCAGGTGGCGAAGGTGGTGGTGACGACCATGATCAGCGGCAGGCGGCGGCCGGCGATCGCGAAGTCGCTGGTGTTCTTGATGCGCGTGCCGGCCCACACGCCGATGGCCAGGGTGCCCACGAGGTAGAGGACGACGAAGACGATCAGCGTGGTGTTCATGCGCGATCCGAAGGCTTGAAGCGGGACGAAGGCGGATGGGCGCCGGACAGCCGGCGGCGCGGATTATCTAGGGATGCCACCAGCGCAGCGCCGTCAACCCGACCAGCGCACCGGCGATGAAGCCGAACACGATGTACAGCAGCGCCTGCAGCAACCGGTTGGTGCGCTGCTGCTCGCGCAGCAACGCCAGCGCCTGGGCATCGGCCGCGCCGGCGGCCGGCGCCAGCAGCCGCTGCTGCAGCAGGCGCGGCAGCTCGGGCAGGATCTGCGCGTAGTGCGGCGCTTCCTTCTCCAGCCGCTGCAGCAGGCCGCGCCAGCCCACCTGCTCGTTCATCCAACGTTCGAGGAAAGGCTTGGCGGTGGTCCACAGGTCGAGCTCGGGGTCCAGCTCGCGGCCCAGGCCCTCGATGTTGAGCAGCGTCTTCTGCAGCAGCACGAGCTGGGGCTGGATCTGCACGTTGAAGCGGCGCGAGGTCTGGAACAGCCGCATCAGCACCTGGCCGAGCGAGATGTCCTTCAGCGGGCGGTCGAAGTGCGGCTCGCAGACGGCGCGGATCGCGCCTTCCAGCGAATCGACGCGCGTGTTGCGCGGCACCCAGCCGCTTTCCACGTGCAGCTCGGCCACGCGCTTGTAGTCGCGGCGGAAGAAGGCGATGAAGTTCTGCGCCAGGTATTCCTTGTCGACCTCGGTCAGCGTGCCGATGATGCCGAAGTCGAGCGCGATGTAGCGGCCGAAGGTCGCCGGGTCCAGGCTCACCTGGATGTTGCCCGGGTGCATGTCGGCGTGGAAGAAGCCGTCGCGGAAGACCTGGGTGAAGAAGATGGTGACGCCGTCGCGCGCGAGCTTCCTGATGTCGACGCCCGCTTCGCGCAAACGCTGCACCTGGCTGATGGGCACGCCCTTCATGCGCTCCATCACCAGCACGGTCGGCGTGCACAGGTCCCAGATCATCTCGGGCACCAGCACCAGGTTCAGGCCGGCCATGTTGCGGCGCAGCTGGGCCGCGTTGGCGGCCTCGCGGATGAGGTCCAGCTCGTCGTGCAGGTAGGTGTCGAACTCGGCCACCACCTCGCGCGGGCGCAGCCGCTTGCCGTCGGGCGAGAGCCGCTCGACCCAGCGCGCCAGGTCGTGCAGCAGGCTCAGGTCGTCGTCGATGGCCTTGAGCATGCCCGGCCGCAGCACCTTGACCGCCACCTCGCGCCCGCCGTGCAGCGTGGCGAAGTGCACCTGGGCGATCGACGCGCTGGCCACCGGCTCGGCGTCGAAGGTCTCGAACACCGCCTCCACCGGCCGGCCGTAGGCCTTCTCGACCAGGCCGCGCGCCACCACGGCCGGGAACGGCGGCACGCGGTCCTGCAGCAAGGCCAGTTCGTCGGCCAGGTCGCGCGGCATCAGGTCGCGCCGGGTCGACAGCACCTGGCCGAACTTGACGAAGATCGGCCCCAGCCGCTCCAGCGCGCGGCGCAGCCGCACGCCGCGCGGCTCGTCGAGGCGGCGGCCGCGCGTCACCAGCCACACCGTCGCGCGCACCGAGCGCTGGCGGAAGGCCGACAGCGCCACCTCGTCGAGCCCGAAGCGCAGGACCGTGAAGACGATGAAGGTCAGGCGCAGCAGGCGGCGCATCGCAGGCGGACCCGGGGGCAGCGCTTAAGGGCTGGGCCGGCCGGGCCCGCCCGGGGCCAGGCCGCGCAGGCTGCTCAGCCGCTGCACCGCGGCCCGCAGGCCTTGGGCCAGCAGGCTGCCGGCACGCACCAGGCCGGCGGCCACCGGCGCCGGGAACACGCGCTCGAGATCGCCGGCCAGGTCCCAGCGCAGGTTCTGCAGCAGCCAGTCGATGTCGCCGGCCAGTGCCGCGTCGCCGGCCACCTCGACCGCCGGGCGCTCGCCGGTCATCACCTGCGCCGCCAGCAGCGCCGGGTTCGAGGCATCGACCTGCAGCCCCAACTCGGCCGCGGCCGCGCTGTCGGCGCCCTGCCATTCCAGCAAGCCGGCGGGCGTGATGCGCCACAGCAGCGACGGCGGCGCCGGCAGCACCGCCGGCCAAGAGCGCAACTCCAGCCGCAAGGCCTTGCCGGCATGCGGCAACAGCCGCTGCTGCGCCACCGGCTCGGCCGCCAGCACGTGGTTCAGCAGCAGCGTCACGCGCTCCATGACCGGCGGGGCCAGCAAGGGTTGCAGGGTAGGCAGCATCACACGATTGTAGGCAGCCACTGCAGCGCGGCCGGCGCGCACCGGCCGGCGCCGGCAGCGGCCTCGCTGACAATGCGCGGCTGCCGAACCAGGGCGCCGCGGCCGGCGCGCCCGCCGCTCGACCGTCCACCCGAACAAGGATCCTGGGATGCCCTCCATCCTGCTCACCGGCGCCGCCGGCTACATCGCCTCGCACACCTGGCTGGCGCTGCAGGCGGCGGGCTATGGCGTCGTCGGCGTCGACGACTTCAGCAACAGCTCGCCGCGCGTGCTGGAACGGCTGCGGGCCCTGAGCGGACGCGAGGTCGTCTTCGAACGCGCCAGCGTCTGCGACGCGGCGGCGATGGCGGCGATCTTCGCGCGCCACCGCATCGACGCGGTGGTCCACTTCGCGGCGCTGAAGGCGGTGGGCGAGTCGACACAGCAGCCGCTGGCGTACTACGCCAACAACATCGGCGGCCTGCTCACCACCTGCCAGGCCATGCGAGCGGCCGGCGTGCGGCGCTTCGTCTTCAGCTCCAGCGCCACCGTCTACGGCGACCCGCAGACGCTGCCGATCACCGAGGCCGCGCCACTGTCGGCCACCAACCCCTACGGCCAGACCAAGCTGATAGGCGAGACCATTCTGCGCGACCTGGGCGTGGCCGATGCCATGGCCATGACGAGCGGGGCCTCCGGCCCCGCGTGGCAAACCGCCTGCCTGCGCTACTTCAACCCGGTGGGCGCGCACGAGAGCGGGCAGATCGGCGAAGACCCGCGCGGCACGCCCAACAACCTGATGCCCTACGTCGCGCAGGTGGCGGTGGGCCGGCGCGCCGAGCTGTCGGTCTACGGCAGCGACTACCCCACGCCCGACGGTACCGGCGTGCGCGACTACATCCACGTCTGCGACCTCGCCGAAGGCCATGTCGCCGCGCTGCGGCGGCTGTTCGACGCCAGCGGCTCGCTCACCGTCAACCTGGGCACCGGCCGCGGCTACAGCGTGCTGGAGGTCGTGCAGGCCTACGAAAAGGCGAGCGGCCGGCCGGTGCCCTACCGCATCGTCGCCCGCCGGCCCGGCGACGTGGCCGCCTGCTACGCCGACCCGGCGCTGGCCCAACGGCTGCTGGGCTGGCAGGCGCAGCACGGCCTGGCGCGCATGTGCGCCGACAGCTGGCGCTGGCAACAACTCAACCCCCGAGGATTCGACGCGTGAACGAGAAAATCCCCGTGCTGCCGGTGATCATGGCCGGCGGCTCCGGCACCCGGTTGTGGCCGCTGTCGCGGGCCGGCTATCCCAAGCAGTTCCTCGCGCTGTCGGGCGACGGCAGCCTGTTCCAGCAGGCCGTGGCGCGGCTGCAGGACCTGGCCGACGAGGCCATCGCCGTGCAGCCGCCGCTGGTCGTCGGCAACGAGGAGCATCGCTTCCTGGTGCTGGATCAGTTGCGCGAGATCGGCGTCGAGCCCGGCGCCGTGGTGCTGGAGCCGCTGGGCCGCAACACCGCGCCGGCACTGACGCTGGCCGCGCTGCAGGCCCGTGCCGACGGCGGCGCCGACCCGGTGCTGGTGGTGACCGCCGCCGACCAGACCGTGACGCGGCCCGAAGCCTTCACCGCCACGGTGCGGCGCGCCGTGCAGGCCGCGGCCGGCGGCGGCGTGGTGATCCTGGGCATCCG
>Ga0209794_1002010_pt1 | contig 12149 bp, 9 predicted proteins | sample EBPBio232013_DNA_FD_185869 | JGI IMG/M metagenome (GOLD analysis project Ga0209794, IMG submission 185869) | Wastewater treatment Type I Accumulibacter community from EBPR Bioreactor in Madison, WI, USA - Reactor 1_5/23/2013_ DNA (SPAdes)... | ecosystem: Engineered > Bioreactor > EBPR >... | reverse complement strand
CATGCGCCCGACCCTGCTCGCCATCGCCCTCGTCACCGCCACGCTCGCCGCCTGCGGCGGCGCTGCGACCTCGGCCCCGGCCGCCACGCCGGCGGCAACCGCCGACGCCGGCGCCGCGCAGGGCCAGGCCGACCAGGCGTTCGCGGAACTGTCGCGGCGTTACCTCGACGAGTCGCTGGCGCTGTCGCCGATCGCCGCCACCCAGATCGGTGACCACCGCTTCGACCACGAGATCGACGACCTCTCCGCCGCCGGCCGCCAGGCGTCGACCGACTTCAACCGGCGCTACCTCGCCGAACTGGAGGCGATCGATCTGGCCGCACTGTCACGCGAACACCAGGTCGACGCGCGCATCCTGCGCAACCAGCTCGAGTACGCGCTGTGGACCGACGGCACGTTCCAGAGCTGGGCCTGGGATCCACAGGTCTACAGCGGCCTCGCCGGCGGCGCGATCTACAACCTGATGGCGCGCGAGTTCGCGCCGATGCCCGAACGGCTGAAGTCCGCGACCGCACGCATGGAGAAGCTGCCGACGCTGTTCGCGCAGGCACGCGCCAACGTCGACCCGGCGCGCGTGCCGAAGACGCATGCCGAGACCGTGTCGCGCCAGAACAAGGGCGTGCTGACCCTGATCGACACCTTCATCACGCCCAACGCCGGCCAGCTGCAGGGCGAAGACCGCGCCCGCCTCGACGCCGCCGTCGCCGGCCTGCGCAAGGCGGTCGACGAACACCAGCGGTGGCTGGACGGCACCCTCGTGCCGAACGCGAAGGGCGAGTTCCGCGTCGGTGCCGAACGCTACGACCAGCAGCTCAAGTTCGCGCTGAACTCGTCGCTGACCCGCCAGGAAATCCGCCAGCGCGCCGAGGCGGAGCTGGCGCGCATCCGCGACGAGATGTACACCGTCGCCCGCACCGTGCTCAAGGACCACGCCGACGCACCGCCGACGCCGGAGGTGCCGGACGAGGAACAGAAGCAGCAGGCGATCGAGGCCGCGATGGAGTTCGCCTATGCGCGCCGCCCGGCGCGCGACAAGGTGGTCGGGTTCGCCGAGCACACGCTCGACGTCGCCACGCGCTTCGTGCGCGAGAAGGACCTCGTGACCGTGCCCGACGCCCCGGTCAAGATCATCCTGATGCCCGAGTTCCAGCGCGGCTTCTCGGTCGCCTACTGCGACTCGCCCGGCCCGCTCGACAAGGGCCTGGACACCTACTACGCAATCTCGCCGATCCCCGACGACTGGTCGCAGGCGCAGGTCGATTCGTTCCTGCGCGAATACAACGAATACCTGATCCACGTGCTGACCATCCACGAGGCGATGCCGGGGCATTACCTCGAAGGCGCGCATTCGGCCAGCCATCCTTCGACGCTGCGCGCGGTGTTCCGCTCCGGGCCGTTCGCCGAAGGCTGGGCGGTGTATGCCGAGCGGATGATGGCCGACGCGGGCTACCTGGACCGCGATCCGCTGTTCCGCCTGATGCAGCTGAAGTTCTACGCGCGCGCGGTGGCCAACGCGATCCTCGACCAGGGCGTGCACGTGGACCACTGGACCAAGGAACAGGCGATGGACCTGATGGTGCGCCAGACCTTCCAGCAGCAGAGCGAGGCGGAGGGCAAGTGGATCCGCGCGCAGCTCTCGTCCACGCAGCTGGCCACCTACTTCGTCGGCGCACAGGAGCACTTCGACGCGCGCAAGGCGGCGCAGGCCAAGCTCGGCGACAGGTTCGACCTCAAGGCGTACCACGACGGCATCCTCGCCCAGGGCGCGCCGCCGGTGCGCTTCGCGCGCGAGCTGCTGCTCGACGAGCCGATCGAGTAGCCCACGCCCGCGATGGCCGGCAGCGACGACGACGCAGCCATTCCCGGCGCAGTCCGGCGCAGCCCGGCGCGCTACCGCGACGGCGTGGCGCGGGTGCAGGCCGACTGGGTGGCCGAGGAAGTGCCGGTCGCGCTGTCGTTCGACGGCGAGCCGTTCGCGGTGATGATGGCCACGCCCGCGGACATCGCCGATTTCGCGCTGGGCTTCGCGCTCAGCGAGGGCATCGTCGATGATGCCGGCGAGCTGCGCATCGATGCCATCGAGCACACCCTCGACGGCATCCACGTCGCGCTCTCGCTGCCGCCCGAGCGCCGGTCGCGGATCGCGGCGCGGCGTCGCAACCTCGAAGGCCGCAGCGGCTGCGGCCTCTGCGGCGCCGCCTCGATCGACGCGGTGCTGCGGCCGCCACCGGCGGTGCCGCATGGGGTGGCGATCACGCCGGCGATCCTGGCGCAGGCGCTGCGCCTGCTGCCGGCGCAGCAGCGGCTGGCCCGGTTGACCGGTGCGACCCATGCCGCGGCGTGGGCCGGCATCGACGGCAACCTGCTCGCCGTGCGCGAGGACGTCGGCCGCCACAACGCGCTCGACAAGCTCATCGGCAGCCTCGCCAGCGCCGGCACCGACCTCGGCACCGGCTTCTGCGTCGTCTCCAGCCGCGCCAGCTACGAGATGGCGATGAAGGCGGCGCAGGCGGGCATGCCGATGCTGGCCGCGATCTCGGCGCCGACGGCGCTGGCGATCGCGCTGGCGGAAAGCGCCGGCATGACCCTGGTGGGCTTCGCGCGCGGCGAGGATTGCGTGGCCTACGCCCACCCGTGGCGGCTGGCGGAGACCGACTAGGACCGCGGCGGCATCGGGGTCGTGCGCGGCTCACGAGGCCGGCAGCGTGAGCCCAGCCCGGTCCCCGGCCGGCACTTCAACGTCCAGTTCGGCGGCGATGTCGAGGCTGGAACGCACCCCGAGGTCGCCGCCATGCGCCGCGAGGAAGCGCGCCGCCGCGGCGTGGCCCATGCCCTGCAGGCGCGTGACGAACGCCGCGTCGGCCCACACCCGGCTGGACGCAGGCAATGTCGCCAGGTCGAGGTCGTCGGCGATCATGTGCAGCCGCAGGCCCCGGAAATGGCCGGCGACGAGCACGCCGTCGTCCAGCATGCGCGTGACCAGCGCGATCGCGCGCAGCTCGCCGAGCAGGCTGGCGTTGAACGTGATCTCGTTGATGCGATCGAGGATGTCGCTGCTGCGCCGCGGCGTGCGCAGGCGTTGCGCAGGATTGATGCGCACCACCAGCAGGTCGCTGTCCAGCCCCGGATCGATCAGCGGGTACAGCGAGGGATTGCCGCTGTAGCCGCCGTCCCAGTATGGCTCGCCGTCGATCTCCACCGCCTGGAACAGGAACGGCAGGCAGGCGGACGCGAGCAACGCGTCGATGCCCAGCGCGTCGCCGGCGAACACCCGCGCCCGGCCGCTGCGCACCGCGGTGGCGGTGACATGCAACGCCACCGGGCCCTCGCGCAGCGCGGCGACGTCGACATGGCGCTCGACGAGGTCACGCAGCGGATTGAGGTTCAGCGGGTTGTAGTCATAGGGGCTGAACATGCGCAGCAGGTGCCCGTTCCAGTCATGCCCCGGCAGCGCGTCGAACCCGAAGGCCGCCGGCGCGAAGGGCTCGCGCGACAGCAGCGCGAATGGCGCGGCGGCGCGCGCGACGTCCGACCAGAACGCCGCGAGCGCATCCCGCGCGCCGGACGCGCCGCCCCGCGCCCATCCCGTCGCCAGCACGGCGCCGTTCAATGCGCCTGCGCTGGCGCCGGACACGGCGTCCACGCGCAACCCGGGCTGCGCGAGCAGGCGATCGAGGACACCCCAGGTAAATGCGCCGTGCGAGCCACCGCCCTGCAGCGCGAGCCGGATGGCGCACGGGCCAGGGGCACTCCCCGCGGCGCCAGGCATCCGTCTGCGCGTCGTCGGCGCATCGTGCGCCACGCCTGCCTTCGCGGAAGGATCACGGATACATTCGGGATCGGCGACGTCGACCGGCACGGCGACAGACTCCGCCAGGTCGCCCGGCACGGCCACCGATGGCAGGACCGGCATCGCGACATCGACGCCGGCTTCCCGACGCGCCACGTTCCGGCGCCGCCACCACGCCAACCATCTGCGGAACAGGGACATGCGTTCGCTCCTGTCCCTCCCGACGGCAGCTTACCCAATTCGCCACCAGTGCGCGCATGCGACCCTGAACGCGTCGCAGCACCGCCCCTGGTTCCCCGCGCCCGGACTTGGCAGCCGCGCCAGGCCATCGCCGTGGAACAGGCAACAGGACACGTCCGTGCGTGTTGCCATTCACCGGCCAGGACGGCCCGTGCAGGGCCTGTCGGCACTAGTGCTTCGCGGGCTCCGCCGGCACTGGCACCAGCCGCAGGTCGTGGAAGTCGAAGCTGAAGTCGGTCAACGGCGAAATCGCCTCCATCCGCGCCTCACGGATGCCGCCATCCGCGTCCAGCGCAAAGGTGAGGAACGCATCCGCGTTCAACGCACGATCGCGCCAGCGCACCACGAAGCTGTCGTGCTGCCAGTGTTCGAGGTCACCCAGCAGCTGCGGCGTGCGCGTGAAGCGCAGCGCAAGCCCCTTGCCGGAACGTTCCACGACGATGTCGCCATACCAGTCGTCGCGATAGCGCCCTGCATACTTCGCCAGCGGCAACGAGGGCTTCGACGCGGCATCACGCGCCGCCAGGTGCTTCCGCCAATCCTCGTCGGCCTTGCCCTGTCCCTTGGCGAGCGCCGCGGCGTAGGCAGCGATCCAGTCGTGCGTCCCGGCGTCGAGCAGCACATCGAGCGCGCGCAGGGTGATGGCGTTGAACGCGGCACCGACCTCCTGGTTGGTCAGCACCACGATGCCCAGCCGTTCCTGCGGCACCAGGGTCAGCCGCGACACCATCCCCGGCCAGCCGCCGGTATGCCAGACCAGCTTGCGGCCGCGGTAGTCGCTGACGCTCCATCCCTCGCCATAGCCGGAGAACGCCGGCACCGCCGGCGCCAGCTCCGGAACCGCAGGTTCGCCGATGGCGATCGGCGTCGCCAACGACCACATCCCGCGCAGGCGCCGCTCGCTGACCAGCCGTGCATCGCCCGCGTCGAACCGTCCGCCGTCGAGCAGCACGCGCATCCACTTCGACAGGTCGTCCACGCTGGAGTACAGGCCGCCGGCGCCGGATACGTTGGCCCAGCTCATCCGCGGCACCGGACCGAGGCGGCTGAAATCGGACTTGGCATGGCCGGTGGCCACGTTGTCGTCGGACGGCCGCAGGTGGTCGCTGTTGAAGCGCGTGTCCGACATGTCCAGAGGATCGAAGATGCGCGCCTGCAGGAAGTCGGCGTAGGACATCCCGCTGGCAGCCTCGACCACCAGCTGGGCCACGCCGTAGAGGATGTTGTCGTAGGCGTAGCGCTCGCGGAAGCCGCCCGACAGCGGCACCCGCGCCAGGCGCTCGGCCACCTCCCGCGTGCTGTAGTCGGTGGTGGGCCAGAACAGCAGGTCGCCGGCACCCAGGCCGAGCCCGCTGCGATGGGTCAGCAGGTCGCGCAGGCGCATCTCGCGGGTGACGTAGGGATCGGCCATGCGGAACCACGGCAAGTGGTCGATGACACGGTCATTGAGGTCGAGCTTGCCTTCGTCGGCCAGGATCGACAGCGACATCGAGGTGAACGCCTTGGTGTTGGAGGCGATGGCGAACAGCGTATGCGCATCCATCGGCGCCTCGTCGCCCAGTGCACGCACGCCATAGCCGCGCGCCAGCACCACTTCGCCGTCACGCACGATCGCGACCGCGATGCCGGGCACGTCGAAGGTCGTGCGCGTGCGTTCCACCCACGCGTCGAAACCGTCGAGCGCCACGGGCCGCGGGGACTGCGGAACCGCCGCGTCCTGCGCTGCCGCCCCCATCACGCTGCCGCCCAGGACCAGGGCCAGACAGGCCACCCAACGCCACTCCGTCGATCCGCGCATTCCGTCCACCCCCGGCAACGATGGGGCATTGTAATGAGCGTCACCGCCGATGTCCGCCCGCGACCGAGGGATGCGCTACGCTGCGCCGACGTTCCCAGGGAGCCCACCATGACCCCCAGCAACGACGCCTCCGGCGCCACCATCATTCCCTGCCTGCGCTACCGCGACGCGCTCGCCGCGATCGACTGGCTGTGCGCTGCCTTCGGCTTCGAGCGACACGCCGTGTATGCCGAAGGGAATGTCGTTTTCCACGCCCAGCTGGTCTTCGGCAACGGCATGGTCATGCTCGGCTCGACCGATACCGCCAGCGAATGGGGCCGCCAGATCGTGCAGCCAGGTGACGTCGGCGGGCGCGAGACGCAAAGTCCGTGCGTGATCGTGCGCGACGTCGACGCCCACTACGCGCGGGCGACGGCCGCCGGCGCGACCATCGTCATCGACATCGCGGACCAGCCCTACGGCGGCCGCGGCTATTCCTGCCGCGATCCCGAGGGCCACCTGTGGTGGTTCGGCAACTACGACCCGTGGAAGGCCAGCGCCTGAGCGCCTGAGCACCTGGGCGCCCGCGTGACCATGCGACAAGGCAACGTGCGTGCATGCCGTGTTCGCTGACGGCATTCCCATGGTCGATGGCATCCGCGTCGGCATCGGCGGCTGGACCTACGCGCCGTGGCGCGACAATTTCTATCCGAAGGGACTCATCCAGCGCCGCGAACTCGAATTCGCCAGCCGCCAGCTGTCGGCCATCGAGATCAACGGCACCTACTACGGCACGCAGAAGCCGTCGACCTACGCGAAATGGCGCGACGAAACGCCGGAAGGCTTCGTGTTCTCGGCCAAGGCGCCGATGCGGATCATGCAGTCGCGGTTGCTGGCGAAAACGGGCCCGCAGGTCGACGACTTCATCGGCGGCATCGCAACGCTGGGCGACCGCCTCGGACCGCTGGTCTGGCAGTTCGATGCCGGCGTGCGCATCGATCCGGACGGTTTCGCCGGCTTCCTCGACCTGCTGCCGCTTGAACACGATGGCCGGCGCCTGCGCCACGTGCTGGACGTGCGCGACCCGGCGTTCGCCGCTGCCGGCCTGGTCGCGCTCGCGCGCCGGCACGGCATGGCCACGGTCTTCAGCGACTCGCCGGAGTACCCCAGCTTCGCGGACGTCAGCGCCGACTTCGTCTATGCGCGGCTGATGCGGTCGCAGGCGCCGCTCGCGAGCGGCTATCCACCCGGCGAACTCCGTATCTGGGCCGATCGGGCGCGCGAGTGGGCGAGCGGCGGCACACCCACCGGCCTGCCCGTGCTGGCAACGCCGGCGGACACGTCGTGCAAACGCGAGGTGTTCATCTTCTTCATCGCCGCGGCCAAGGCGCGCAACCCGGCGGCGGCGATGGCGCTGCTGCGCCTGCTCGGCGCGCGCAAGGACTGAGCATGCGCGGCGGGCCGCGCGATCGCGCGCGTATCGCCGAGGCCCGCCGGCCCGGCAGCACGGCTCGCCGCATGCCGCGATCGACTCGCCGCGGCGGCATGCCTCCGGCACTGGATTCCCGTCGCCACATGGGCGACCCTCGGGATTCCTCGACGTGCCGTCGACGATTCGCCAGCCCACGGGAGATTCGCCATGACCAGCCGCCGCGATTTCATCGCCACCGCCAGCCTCGCCGCCACCGGCCTCGCCCTCGCCCCGCTCGCCGCCTGCAGCCAGAATCCCGCCGATCCGCCGGTGCGCGAGAAACCCGCGGGCGCGATCGCCGGCATCGTTCCGCTGCACGGTGCGCTGCTCACGCGTGCGATCCCCGCCACCGGCGAGCAGGTCCCGGTGATCGGCATCGGCACGTCGGGCAGTTACGAGGTGCCGCTCGCCTCGCAGGAGTTCGCCGCGCTCAAGGACGTGCTGAAGGTGTTCTTCGATGGCGGCGGCAGCGTGATCGACACCTCGCCCAACTATTCCAACGCCGAGGACGTGGTCGGTGCGCTGCTCGCCGATGGCGGCTGGCGCGACCGCTGCTTCCTCGCGACCAAGCTCGCCGCCGACAGCCGCACGGCGCTCGAGTCGCAGTGGGCCGATTCGCTACGGCGCCTGCGCAGGGACCATGTCGAACTGCTGCAGGTCCACAACCTGCGCAACATGGCCGAAGCGATGCCCTATGCGCGCGAACTCAAGGCCCAGGGCAAGGCGAAGTACATCGGCATCACCCACTACCTCGAACGCGGCCACGCCGACACCGTGCGGCTGATGCGTTCCGAGAAGCCCGACTTCGTGCAGATCAACTACTCGGTCAACGCGCCGCAGGCGGCAAAGACGGTGTTCCCGGTTGCGCAGGAGCTCGGCATCGCGGTCATGGTCAACCGCGCCTTCGACGACGGCAAGCTGTTCGCCGCCGTGCGCGGCAAGGCGCTGCCGGCGTGGGCCGGCGACGTCGGCGTGGCGTCGTGGGCGCAGATGTTCCTCCGGTTCGTCGTCAGCCATCCGGCGGTGACCGTGGTGATCCCGGCGACCGGCAAGCCGGACCGCCAGGCCGACAACCTCGGCGGCGGGGTCGGGCCGCTGCTGGATGATGCCCGGCAGGCCGAACTCGTGGCGATGTTCGCCTGAGCCGGGGCGGGCGATGCGCGACGGCGTCTCCAACCTGTTCAACCTGCGGCGCGGCGAACTCGTGCCCGTGCTGGTCGCGGGCCTGTTCTTCTTCTGCATCCTGACCGCGCTGATGATGCTGCGCCCCGCGCGCGATGCGCTCGGCATGCAGCGCGGCATCGACAGCGTGCGCTGGCTGTTCATTGGCACCGCGCTGGTCACGCTGGCGGTCAACCCGGTGTTCGGCGCGCTGGTCGCGCGCCTGCGGCGCCTGCAGTTCATCTCCGCGACGTACGCGTTCTTCGCCCTGAGCCTCGTCGGGTTCTGGAGCCTGCTGGTGTTTGCGCCGGACGCGGTCGGCGCGCGCAGCGGGCAGGTGTTCTACGTCTGGTTCAGCGTGTTCAACCTGTTCGTGACCATGGTGTTCTGGGCGCTGCTCGCCGACCGCTTCAGCCCCGACCAGGGCAAGCGCCTGTTCGCGCTGATCGCAGTGGGAGGCACGCTGGGCGCGATCTTCGGGCCATGGCTTGCGTCGCGTTTGGCCGAGCCGCTGGGCACGCCGTCGCTGCTGCTGGTCGCGGCCGGCTTCCTCGCATTGGCCATCGTGCTGGCATGGGCGCTGGTCTGGACGCGGCCCGACCGCCCGGCGTCCGCGGGCCCCGCAGCGGCCACGGAGGAAGCGCAGCGCATCGGCGGCAGCGCCTGGGCGGGCATCCGCGCGGTGTTCTCCTCGCCTTACCTGATGGGCATTGCCGGCTACGTGCTGGCGATGACCGTGGTCGCCACCTTCATCTATTTCACCCGCCTGCAGATGGTGGCCGCGGCCGAGAGCGACCTCGATGCGCGCACCGGCCTGCTCGGCAACATCGACATGTGGACGCAGGTGGCGGTGCTGCTGCTGCAGCTCACGCTCACCGGCCAGATCATCCGCCGCTTCGGCCTGGCGTTCGCGCTGGCCGCGCTGCCGGTGGCGACCGCGCTGGGCTTCGTCGGCCTGGCGGTGTACGGATCGTTCGCGGTGCTGATCCTGCTCGAGGCGATGAACAAGGCGGTGCAGCGCGGCCTCACCCGCCCGGCGCGCGAGGCGCTGTTCACGGTGATCCTGCGCGAGGACAAGTACAAGGCCAAGGCCTTCATCGACACCTTCGTGTACCGCACGGGCGACGTCGTCGGCGCGCAGACCGAAGGCCTGCTCGGCCGCATCGGGCTGGCGCTGGGCGGCCTGGTCACGGTGGTCGTGCCGCTGGCGCTGTTCTGGGCAATGCTCGGCCTCTGGCTGGGGCGCGCGCAGCAGCGCAAGGCGTCGGCGAATGCCGCGCCGGAGGGACCACCCGCTTCCGCGCCTATTTCGCGCGCGCCTGGCTGAAGGCGACGCTGCCCAACACCAGCGCCGCGGCGACCGCCATGGTCCAGGTCAGCGGCTCGTCCAGCAGCAGCCAGGCCCAGCCGATGCCGAAGATCGGGATGAGGTAGGTCACGGTCGATGCGCGGCTGGCACCGATGCGCGCGATCAACCGGTAATACATGACGAAGGCGGTGCCGGTGCAGAGCACGCCCAGCGCCGCGGCCGACCACCACGACGCCGCCGGCACCGTCGCCACGGGCCAGGTCGCCAGTGCCAGCGGCAGGATCAGCAGCGCGGCGCAACCGAGCGTGGCCGACGCGACCGCGGCCGGCGGCAGGCCGGTGAGGTGCCGGCGCACGAGGTTGATGCCCAGCCCGTACAGCAGCGACGCCAGCGCGCCGGCGGTCGCGGCCCAGCCCACGCTCATGCCCGCGACCTTGCCGCTGGCCAGCACCACCACGCCGGCGAAGCCGGCCAGCAGCGCCACCGCGCGCCGCGTGCCGATGCGCTCGCCGAAGAACAGGAAGCCGACCAGCGCGGTGAACAGCACGGTCATCGCGTTGGCGATCGCGCCGACGCCCGCCGGTGCGCGCTGCGCGGCCCAGGCGAACAGCAGGAACGGAAGCGCCGAGTTGACCATGCCGATCAACGCCAGCTTCGGCCATAGCGCCAGCGGGAACCGGGCCCGCGCCCGCCACAGGAACGGAAGCAACACCAGCGATCCCAGCGCCAACCGCAGTTCCACCAGCGGCGCCGGCCCGAAGTCGTCGGCGGCGATGCGCATGAACAGGAACGACGCGCCCCAGACCGCGCCCAGCAGGCCCAGTTCCAATGCGGTCGCCCAGCGGCCGGCATCGCGGTGCTGCACGGGCGCTGCGGCGGCATGCGGACTCGACATGGTGGCGATCCTGCGGTGCGGGAGGCGTGATTCTGCTTGTTCCGCGGGCGCGCGCAAGCGCATACTTTTCGGCCAAGGCACAAGCAGGATTTGTGGCTCACATGGCCCTGCGTTCCGACTGGCTCCCGGCCCTCGCCGCGTTCGAATCCGCGGCCCGGCACCAGAATTTCGCCCACGCCGCGGAAGAGCTTCACCTCACCGCGAGCGCGGTGAGCCACCACGTGCGCAAGCTGGAGTCGCGGCTCGGCGTGGCCCTGTTCCAGCGCCACGCACGCGGCGTGTCGCTGACCGCCGAGGGCCGCCAGCTGGCCGACGTCGCCGGCAACGCGATCCACGACATCGACGGCGCAATGCAGGACCTGCGCAGCCACCGCGACGACGCACACACGGTGCGCATCACCACCCTGCATTCGTTCGCCTATACCTGGCTGATCCCGCGCCTGCCCGCGTTCGCGGCCGAGCATCCGGACATCCGCCTGCGCGTCGACACCGAGATCGCACTGACGCGCTTCGACGACGTCGGCCCCGACCTGGGCATCCGCCACGGTCCCGGGCGATGGCCGGGCCTGGCCGCGCGCCACCTGATGGACGAGGCCATGTTCCCGGTCGCGGCGCCGACCCTGGCCGGCGTGGATCGCGTGCAGGCGCCGGCCGACCTGCTGCGCCTGCCGCTGGTGGCCGACCTGTCGCACCAGGGCTGGCAGGACTGGTTCCGTGCGCAGGGCGTGCACGGCGCGCGCATCGACGAGCGTTTCGTGTTCAGCGACAGCACCGACATGCTGCGCGCAGCGGCGATCGGCCTCGGGGCGGCGCTGGCGCGCGAGCGCATCGTCGCACCGTGGCTGGCCAGCCACCACCTCGTGCGCCTGCCTGGCGCGGCGATGCCCGGGCGCTACGCGTACCACATCGTGTACCCCTCGCACCGGCGCCCGCGGGCGGCCGCGCGCCGGGTGATCGACTGGCTGCTGGCACAGTCGACCGATGACGCCACCGGCGCGCCGGCCACCGCACGCGCGCGGCGCTGAACGCGTGACGCCGCGGCGTCATGCGTGCATGCTGCCGCCTCCCCGGCTTCCCTCGCCCCGATGACACCCCACGCCAAGGCCCTGTGGCAGATCCACCTGTGCGTGCTGCTGTGGGGCTTCACCGCGATCCTCGGCAAGCTGATCACGCTGCCGGCGCTGCCGCTGGTGTGGTGGCGGATGGGGCTGGTGGTGCTGGCCCTGCTGCTGGTGCCGCGCGTCTGGCGCGGCCTGCGCGCGCTGCCGCCGAAGCTGTTGCTGGCCTATGCCGGCGTCGGCACGCTGGTGGCGCTGCACTGGCTGACGTTCTATGGCGCGATCAAGCTGGCCAACGCCTCGGTCGCCGCCACCTGCATGGCGCTGGCGACGGTGTTCACCGCGCTGATCGAACCGATGGTCGCGCGCCGCAGGTTCTCGCGTCGCGAACTGGTGCTCGGCCTCGCGGTCCTGCCCGGGGTCGCGCTGGTCGTGGGGGGCGTGTCGA
>Ga0209794_1002007_pt1 | contig 12180 bp, 11 predicted proteins | sample EBPBio232013_DNA_FD_185869 | JGI IMG/M metagenome (GOLD analysis project Ga0209794, IMG submission 185869) | Wastewater treatment Type I Accumulibacter community from EBPR Bioreactor in Madison, WI, USA - Reactor 1_5/23/2013_ DNA (SPAdes)... | ecosystem: Engineered > Bioreactor > EBPR >... | reverse complement strand
CTGCCCTACGATATCGTGTGAGGCTTGAGGCGCGCGAAGATCAGCGAGAGCGCGACGCCGGCGAGGATGCCCACCGTCAGATCTTCGAGAATGGTCAGCAGGAAGGTCGCCAGCAGCACCGCCGCCGAGGCGCGGGTATCCGTGAGAAGCTCCATGAAGTGATGCTTCTCGGACATGTTCCACGCCACGACACCGAGCATCGCGCCAAGTGCCGCCAGCGGGATATAGCCCGCCAGTGGCGCGGCGAGCCCCATGAACAGCACCAGAAACAGGGTGTGGAACACACCGGAGAGCGGGGTGGCGGCGCCGGCCCGGATGTTGGTGGCGGTGCGCGCAATGGTGCCGGTGACGGGCATGGCCAGAAATAGCGCCGCGCCGATATTGGCGATGCCTTGCGACATCAGTTCAGCGGAGGGGTGATGCTCGTCCTGCCCCAGTTTGTCCGCCACCACCGCCGAGAGCAGCGATTCAATCGAGCCAAGCAGCGCAATCGCCCCGGCATCGGGCAGCACCGTCATCAGCTTGGGGAGAGATAGATCCGGCAGCTTCGGCGCGGGCAGGCTCGCGGCGATGGCCCCGAAACGGGTGCCGATGGTGGCCACTTCCAGCTTGAGTAGCCATGCCAAAAGCGAGGCTGCCACCAGCGCCATCAAAAAGGCGGGGTAGCGCGGCAACAGCCGATTGACGATCAGGATGGCGGCCAGCGTCACCCCGGCCACAATCGCCGCCTGAGGATTGAAGCTGCCCACAGCGGCCCAGAGCGCGCCCAGCTTGGGCAGCAGAGCGGCGGGTTCCTTCGCCACACTCAAGCCGAAGATTTCCTTGAGCTGGCTGGCGAAGATGATGATGGCAATGCCCGCCGTGAAGCCCACCACCACCGGGGTCGGCATGAGGCGGATAAAGCGCCCGAGCCGCAACGCGCCAAAAAGCAGCATCAAGGCGCCCGCGATCAGGGTGGCCAGCAGCAAGCCGTCATAGCCGCGCTTTTCGAGGATTGAGGCGATGAGCACGATAAATGCCCCGGCCGGACCGCCGATCTGATAGCGCGAGCCACCGAAAGCGGAGATGGCAAAGCCCCCGACGATGGCTGCAAACAACCCCTTGTCGGGTGAGAGGCCACAGGCAATGGCAATGCCCATGGAGAGCGGCAGCGCCACAATGGCCACCGTCAATCCGGCAATCAGGTCGCCCTTGAGGGCAGCGGAGCTGTAGCCCTGCCGGAGCACCCCGACCATGCGCGGTGTGAAACCATCAGCGGACAAATCAGGCGCAGGCTGCATCGGCGGACGACTCGGGCACGTGGGAATGGAGAAGGCTAGCAACCCCGGTAAGGCAGCGCTAGTCTGGCGGCATGATCGAGAACTCGCCTGAAGTCTTCGCTTCTGCGCTCCCGCTGCGCCATGCGCTGGATCACAAATATACGCGCGGCGCCGCCCTCGTGCTCAGCGGCGAAGAATTCTCGACCGGCGCCTCGCGGCTCGCGGCGCTCAGCGCCTTGCGGATCGGGGCCGGACTGGTGTCTCTTGCCGGCAGTGAGGCGGCGCTGCGCATCCATGGTGCGCATGTGACCAGCGTTATGCTCAAACCGGCTCCGACCCTAGAGGCGTGGCAGGCGCTGATCGCCGAGCCGCGCCTCAAAGCCCTTTGCCTCGGCCCCGGCGCGGGCGTGAACCGTGCAACAAGGGCCTTCGTTTTTGCTGCGCTTGCCGCCGGCCCTGCCGTGGTGCTCGATGCCGATGCGCTGCGCGCTATCGCGGATCACACCGTCCGCTTCGCCCGTCTCGTCCGCGCCCTGCCCCGGCCGGTGATGCTGACGCCGCATGAGGGTGAGTTTGCGGCGCTGTTCCGGGATCTGTCCGGCCCGCGCGAAGCGCGCGCCTTGGCGGCGGCCAAGGCCATCGGCGCCATCGTGATCCTGAAGGGGCACGAGAGCCTGATCGCCGCGCCTGATGGCCGCACTGCCGTTAATCGCAATGCCCCGCCGACACTGGCAACTGCGGGCTCGGGCGATGTGCTGGCAGGTATCCTCACCGGCCTGCTGGCACAAGGCATGCCGGGGTTTGAGGCAGCCTGTGCGGCGGTGTGGCTGCATGGCGAGGCGGGCAAGCTCTGTGGCCCGCGCCCCATTGCCGATGATCTTTGTGCCGCCTTGGCCCGCCTGCCCGATTTCGCGACGCTCCTGCCGCCGAAGGGCTGATGAGGCGCTTGACAAATCAACCGAACCTTCTCATCTTGCAATTGCTAATCATTTGCAATTAGGCGTTTTGAATGACGACTTCCTCGCTTGACGGCTCCTCGGAACGCGGACCAACCGATACAGGCTGGCGCGGTCAGCGCACAACGCCGTCGCTTATCGAGTCCTTCCGTTCCATCCCCGTTGGTGCGGGCGCAACCCCTTGGCGGCGGTTTCTCGCCTTCCTCGGACCGGGCTATCTTGTGGCGGTTGGCTACATGGACCCCGGCAACTGGGCGACCTCGCTCGCGGGAGGGGCACAGTTCGGCTATCTGCTGCTCTCGGTGGCGCTGATTTCCAACATCATGGCCATCATCCTGCAGGCGCTGTGCACGCGTCTGGCGGTGGCGACGGGGCGTGACCTCGCGCAGGCCTGCCGCGATGCTTTTCCGCCCATCGTCTCCGTTCCATTGTGGCTGCTGGCGGAGCTGGCGATCTGCGCCACCGACCTTGCCGAGGTGATCGGCACCGCGATTGCGCTCAACCTGCTCTTCGGCCTGCCGCTGGAGATCGGCGTGCTGGTGACCGCTTTCGATGTGTTCCTCATCCTCTGGCTGCAAAACAAGGGGTTTCGCTACATTGAAGCGGTCATCGTCACGCTTCTGGGCGTGATCGCCCTGTGTTTTGCGGTTCAGATCGCCATGGCCCAGCCGGAATGGGGCGCGGTGCTGGCAGGGTTCTTCCCCTCCACCGAAATCGTCAAGAACCCCAATATGCTTTATCTCGCGCTCGGCATTCTGGGCGCAACCGTGATGCCGCATAACCTCTACCTGCATTCCGGCATCGTGCAGACCCGCGCCTTTGGCGAGAGCCTGCCGGAAAAGCGCGAGGCGATCCGCTATTCCACGCTCGATTCCACCTTCGCGCTGATGTTCGCGCTCACCATCAACGCGGCCATCCTCATTCTGGCGGCCGCGACCTTCCACAAAACCGGCCAGCACGAGGTGTCCGAACTCGGCAAGGCGCATGAGCTGCTGGCCCCGCTGCTGGGGGCTTCCATCGCGCCCACGCTGTTTGCCGTGGCGCTGCTCGCCTGCGGGCTCAATTCCACCGTCACGGCCACCATGGCCGGGCAGATCGTGATGGAAGGTTTCATCCACATCCGCCTGCCGGGCTGGCTACGGCGGCTGGTGACGCGCGGCATTGCGATCTTGCCGGCGATTGTCGTGACGCTGATGTATGGCGAGGGCGCTACCGCCAAGCTGCTCATTCTCTCGCAGGTGATCCTGTCATTCCAGCTTCCCTTCGCGGTGGTGCCGCTGGTGATGTTCACCGCCTCGCGCGCCAAGATGGGGGCGCTGGTGGCGCCGCGCTGGTTGACCGCGCTGGCGGTGATCATTGCGCTGGTCATCATCGCGCTCAACGTCAAATTGCTGCTGGACACGGCGTTTGGGGGTTGAAATCCTTGGGCCCAACAAGGATTCGAATACGCCCATGCCTGACATGAAGCCCCTGCGCGCCCTCGGCGTCATTTCCGGCACCTCGATGGATGCCATCGATCTCGCGTTGCTGGAGACCGACGGGGAAACCCATGTCCGCAGCCTGGGCGGAGCCGCCTACCCTTATCCGCCCGCCTTGCGCGCCAAGCTGCAGGCGATCATCGAGGACAGCGAGCGCGCTGCAATTGATCCCCTCAGTGCCCTTGAAGCGGAGGTTACCGAAGCCTTCGGCGATGCGATTGCGCGCTTCATGAATGAGCGGGGGTTGAACCCAAGTGGCATTGATCTTGTCGGCTGCCATGGGCAGACGATTTTCCATCGCCCTGCACTGAAAATCACGCGGCAGCTTTGCGATGGCGCGGCCTTGGCGAAGCGCCTCGGCATAAATGTCGTCAATCGCTTCCGCCATGCGGATGTCGCGGCTGGCGGGCAAGGCGCGCCGCTGGTGCCGCTTTATCATGCCGCGCTCGCCGGGGATCTGGCCCATCCGCTCGTGGTGCTCAATCTCGGCGGGGTGGCCAATATCACCTATCTCGATGGGGAGACCATCCTCGCCTGTGACACCGGTCCGGCCTCCGCGCTGATTGATGATGCGATGCTCGAACTCTTTGGGGAGCCTTACGACAAGGACGGGGCTGTTGCCGCACGGGGACGGGTCCACCGGGCGGAACTGGCGGCGATGATGCAGAACCCGTTTTTTGCGGCCCCCCTGCCGAAATCGCTGGATCGCAACGATTTTCACGCCCGCGCCTCGATCACGGCGACGCTGGACCCCGAAGATCGCATCGCCACGCTCACCGCCTTCACCATTGCCGCAACCGCGCGCGTGGTGGAATTGCTGCCCCAAAAGCCGCTGCGCTGGCTGGTGACGGGGGGCGGGCGGCACAACAGCGCGTTCATGCGCGGTTTTGCGACGCTGCTCGGCGTGCCGGTGGAGCCGGTGGAAGCCGTGGGCTGGAACGGGGATCTGCTGGAAGCCGAGTGCTTCGCCTATCTCGCCGTGCGCTCGCGCCTTGGCCTGCCGCTCAGCGTGCCGGGGACAACGGGCGTGCCGCAACCGACAACCGGCGGCGAGTTCTGGGCAGCCTAGAGAAGTCTGGTTCCCCGTTCGCGGCAATGCCGCGTCGGGGGTGACACCGATTTACCGGTCGGACCCCTTCCAGCTCAACGCCGCGATCAGCGTGAAGAGGCGGCGGGCTGTTTTGTGGTCGATCTGGATCTTCCCCTCAAGGCGCTCGATCACGAGGCCCGCGCCTTCGTCGTGGACACCGCGACGCCCCATGTCGATGGCTTCGATGCGCTCCGGGGTCGCCGAGCGGATCGCCTCGTAATAGCTCTCGCAGATCATGAAGTAGTCCTTGATGACCTTGCGGAAGGGCGAGAGCGAGAGCAGGTGCAGGATGACCGGGCTGCCGCTTTCCGTCGAGATGTCGAAGGAGAGGCGATTCGCCACCAGCCCCAACGCGAGCGTGTAAGGCCCGCCCTCATGGCCGGGAATGGTGAAGGTGTTTTCCTCGATCAGATCATAGATCGCAATCTGGCGCTCGTGCTCCTGATCGGGCGTGCCACGCTCGATGGAGGCTTCGTCCAGCGTCACTTGGATGAGGCGGTTATTCTCGGACATCGTGGCCTCAGCGCCGGTTGAGACGAACAGCGACGGAGCGGGCATGGGCTTGCAGCCCCTCAGCCTCACCCAGCGCGATGGCCGCCGGCCCAAGCGCTGCGAGCTGATCCGCTCCCAGTGACAGAATGGACGACTTCTTCACGAAGTCCAGCACGCCGAGGCCCGAAGCAAAGCGCGCCGAGCGCGCTGTGGGCAGCACATGGTTGGAGCCGCCGACATAATCGCCGATGGCTTCAGGCGTATGACCGCCGAGGAAAATCGCGCCGGCGTCGTTGATCGTTGCCGCCACTGCTTCGGGGTCGGCCGTGATGATCTCAAGGTGCTCGGCGGCGATGCGGTTGGCGAGTTCCGCCGCCTCCGCCATGTCTTTGACCAGCACCACCGCGCCATTGTCGCGCCAGCTCGCGCCCGCGATCTTCACGCGCGGCAGCGTCGCCAGCTGCCCCGCCACGGCGGAGACCACAGCCTCGGCGGTGGCTTCATCGTCGGTGATCAGGATCGACTGGGCGGCAGCATCATGCTCGGCCTGCGCCAGCAGATCCGCAGCGACCCATTCCGCGTTGGCTGTCTTGTCGGCAATCACCACGACCTCGGAAGGTCCGGCGATCATGTCGATACCGACGGTGCCGAAGACCTGACGCTTGGCGGCGGCCACAAAGGCATTGCCCGGCCCCACGATCTTGAACACCGGCGCGATGCTCTGCGTACCGAAAGCCAAGGCGGCCACGGCCTGCGCGCCGCCGACCCGATAAATCTCATCGACCCCGCCCAGACGGGCAGCCGCCAGCACCAGCGGGGAAATCTGCCCCTTGGGCGTCGGCACCACCATGGCGAGGCGCTTCACACCCGCGACCTTGGCGGGAATCGAATTCATCAGCACGGAGGAGGGATAGGAGGCTGAGCCACCCGGCACATAAAGGCCGACAGCGGAAATCGGCCGCCAGCGCCACCCCAGACGCACGCCGAGTTCATCCTCGAAAAGCGTATCCTGCGGCTTCTGGCGCTCGTGGAAGGCGCGGATGCGATTGGCCGCAAACTCCAGCGCTTCGAGCGCCTTGGGATCGCAGGCGGCACGGGCCGCGTCGATCTCCTCATCGGCGATGCGCAGGCCCTTCTCGTTCAGATCGAGGCTGTCGAACCGCTCAGAGTAATCATAGAGGGCGGCATCGCCACGCGCGCGCACATCGGCAATGATGGCTGCCACCGCGCGGTCCACATCCTCCGAAACCTCACGTTTGGCCCCCAGCAAATCCGCAAAGCGCGCAGCGAAATCCGCATCGCGGCTCGAAAGACGCCAGGCAGGCTGGAAACGGGCGGTTGGAAAGTTGGCGGGCATGACGATCAGGCGGGTCGTGAAGGAAGCCTCTCCTTAGCCTTCAACCCGCTTCGCCGCAACGCCAACAAAGATGATGAGGCGAGTTTGGCCCATTGCTCTCAACAGTTCCCTCATGACAGGTTCATCTTGGGCCCCTAGAGTGGGGCGTCGCAGCGTGTTTGCAGGCGCGTTGCCCAAGAAGGAGTTTGCCTCATGTCCCTGTTTGCCACCGGGCTGGCCGGTCGCCTTGCCAGAATCGCGTTGGGTGCCGCTGTGATGACGCTGGCTGGCGCTGAGATCGCCTCCGCACAGTATTATCCGCCGGGCCCGCCTCCGGGTTATTATCGCCAGTCGCCCCCGCCGGGTTACCCCAGCTACCGCGAAGACCAGTACCGTCGTCAGCAGCGTGGCTATTATGACGAGGGCTACCAGCGCCCGCGCCGCGCGCGCATGGGCTCCATTTGCGGCACCTCGCGCGGCTCCTGCCAGCAGCCGGTCTATACCCCGATCGGTTCGCGCTGCTTCTGCATCATCCCCGGCTTCGGCAAGAAGTTCGGCGTTGTGCAGTACTGAGGCGCGCGACATCGAGACACGAAAAGGGCGGCTTTAAGCCGCCCTTTTTTGTGAACGAAGCATCCGCATGATCCCGAAACCGGTACCCACTTTCGGGGCGGATGAAGCTTCTTGCCTCGCATCCGCATCATCCCGAAACCGGTACCCACTTTCGGGGCGGATGCTTAGCCCCGGATACGCTCGACCTTGGCGCCGCAGCGCTGGAGCTTGGTTTCCAGCCCCTCGAAGCCGCGATCCAGGTGATAGACGCGGTTGATCATGGTTTCACCTTCGGCCGCGAGCGCCGCGATCACGAGCGACACCGAGGCGCGCAGATCGGTCGCCATGACGGGCGCGCCCTTGAGCGTCTCCCGGCCCTCAATGATGGCGGCATCGCCATCAAGGCGGATCTTCGCGCCGAAGCGCGCCAGCTCCGAGACGTGCATGAAGCGGTTCTCGAAGATGGTCTCGATGATCGTGGAAACACCATCCGCCCGGGTCATCAGCGCCATGAACTGCGCCTGAAGGTCGGTCGGGAAGCCCGGGAAGACTTCCGTCGTGATGTTGACCGGCAAAATCTTGCCGCCTTCGCGGCGGATGCGGATGCCGTTCCCTTCGGGAATCACTTCGGTGCCCGAGGCTTTCAACTTGTCGAGCGCGCTCTGGAGCAGATCCGGGGTCACGCCGTCGAGCAGGACATCACCGCCGGTCATCGCCACGGCGCAGGCATAGGTGCCGGCTTCGATACGGTCCGGCAGCACGCGGTGGGTCGCGCCATGGAGATGTTCGACACCGATGATTTCCAGCGTCGGGGTGCCGATGCCAGAGATCTTTGCCCCCATCTTGACGAGGCAATGGGCGAGATCGGTGACCTCCGGCTCGCAGGCCGCGTTTTTGATCACGGTCTTGCCGCGCGCGAGCACAGCGCCCATCAGCGCGGTATGCGTGCCGCCCACCGTCACCTTGGGGAAGTCAATCTCGGCGCCCTTGAGGCCATCGGGCGCGGAGGCGAGCACATAGCCGCTGTCGATCTCGATCTTGCAGCCCAGCTTCTCCATCGCCATCAGGAGCAGATCGACCGGGCGGGTGCCGATCGCGCAGCCGCCGGGCAGCGAGACTTTCGCCTCGCGCATGCGAGCAACCAGCGGGGCGAGCACCCAGAAGCTCGCGCGCATCTGCGAGACCAGTTCATAGGGCGAAACGGTATCGACGATATGCGCAGCCTGCAGGCGCACGACCTCGCCGTCCTCGGCGCTTTCGCCGGGGCGCTTGCCCGCCACCATGACATCGACGCCGTGATTGCCGAGGATGCGCTTGAGCATGCGCACGTCCGACAGACGCGGCACGTTTTCGAGGATCAGCGTCTCCGGCGTCAGCAGGCTGGCGATCATCAATGGCAGGGCGGCGTTCTTGGCCCCGGCAATCGGAATCGTGCCGTAAAGCTTCTCGCCGCCAATGATCTTGATGCGATCCATAAGTGTGCCCCAGTCCCGAAAAACAATGCGAAGCCGCCCGAACCGGTGGGTTCAGGGGAAAACGCGGGCGTGCTGTGCCAGATTGCGCGCCAGAAGGCAAATCAGGCGGCAGCCCTCATCCGCGCTCCTTCGGGGGGATTTGCGGCGGATTGACGGCAGCACTCTCCGGCGCAGGAGGCTCGCGCCCGGCGGTGGAGCGGGCACGCGACTGGGCCTTGCGGCGTTTCAAATTTTCGCGAAGCGCCTCGGCAAGGCGGGCCTTGCGCGCATCTGATGCGGAATTTTCGCTCATTCGGGGGCCCTTTCTGCCCGAATCACCGGTCGTTTTGTGAATTTGCGCATGGTTTTGTTTGTGATCAATGCCGCCCATTGGCGCTGCGCGCGAAGGTGTATAAGATTGGAATGTTTCGTAACTGCGCGCGAGCCCACCAGAGGCATCCCGCGTCAGGGCAAGGCTGAACGAATGTCAGACCAGAAGATCACCCCCGTCCCAAGCGCCCGTCCCGCGTATGATTACAGCGCGGCTTTCCATGCCGTCACGGAGACGTTGAAAAGCGAAAAACGCTACCGTGTTTTCACGGAGATCGCGCGGGATCATGATCGCTTCCCGCGCGCTACCTGGCATACGCCGCAGGGCGCGCGCGAGGTGACGGTGTGGTGCTCCAACGATTATCTGGGCATGGGCCGCCACCCCGATGTCATCGCCGCCATGGTCGATGAGGCCCAGCGCGGCTCGGTGGGCGCGGGCGGCACGCGCAACATTTCCGGCAACAGCCACGCCGTGTGCGAACTGGAGCGCGAACTCGCCGATCTGCACCAGAAGGAGGCGGCGCTCCTGTTCTCCTCCGGCTATGTCGCCAACCAGACCGCGATCGCCACCATCGCCCAGTGTCTGCCGGGCTGCATCCTGTTCTCGGACAGCGACAACCACAACTCGATGATCGACGGCGTGCGCCGCGCGGGCTGTGACAAACAGATCTTCCGCCACAACGATGTCGCGCACCTCGAAGAGCTGCTCAAGGCGGCCGATCCCGCCCGCCCGAAGATCATTGTATTCGAGAGCGTCTATTCGATGGATGGCGATGTCGGGCCGATCAACGCCTTCTGTGATCTCGCGGAAAAGTACAACGCGCTGACCTATCTCGATGAGGTGCATGCCGTGGGTCTTTATGGCCATCGCGGGGCGGGTTACGCCGAGGAAATCGGCGCGATGGACCGCATCGATATCTTGCAGGGCACGCTCGGCAAGGGTTTCGGTTGCTTCGGCGGCTATTTTGCCGCCAAGGCGGAAATCGTGGATGCCGTGCGCTGCAATGCCCATGGCTTCATCTTCACCACCGCCATGCCGCCGCCGATTGCCGCGGCCGCCACGGCCTCGATCCGGCACCTCAAAACCTCGCAGGCGGAGCGTCAGGGCCAGCGTCGGCAGGTGGCGCGCACCAAGCGCCGCCTGTCGGAAATGGGCATTCCGGTGCTCGACAACCCGACCCATATCGTGCCCGTGATGATCGGCGATGCGGCGCTGGCGAAAGCCGCGAGCGACCTTCTGCTGGAGCGTCACAACATCTACGTCCAGCCGATCAACTACCCCACCGTGCCGCGCGGCACGGAGCGTTTGCGCATCACGCCGACGCCGTTCCATTCGGATGAACTCGTCGAAGTCCTCGCAGAAGCCCTCGTCGATGTCTTCGATAGCTTGGGCCTCAAACGCTCGGCCTCTCCGGCGCTTGCCGCCGAATAAGCGCGGCGAAAGCCCATAAAAAAAGGCCCCTCGCGGGGCCTTTTCCATTTCAGAGGGCAGGAATCAGGCCTGCTTGCCGCCGAAGGGGTTGGCGTCCTTGAGCGCGCTCAGGCCCTGCTCCACGGCTTCCTTGGCCTTGGCCTGCGCCTTGTTGGCTTCGGCGGTCAGCTCTTCCTGCAGGCTCTGGGCCTTCTTCTGGAATTCGGCACCGGCCTCGCTCAGGTGGCCCGAAAGGGTGGACACCTGATTGGTGACATAAGAGGTCTGGAGCTTGATCGCCTCTTCGACCGACTTGGCCGAAATGAGGTTCTTGGCGAGATCGAAGGCCGAGGCAATCGCGTTCTCGGTGAAGGCGAGGCCCTTCTTGCGCAGTTCCAGCGCTTCGCTCTGGGCGGCACCGGCCTTGCTCTCGATGGTGGACATGGCTTCGGTGGCGGCGGTCATCGCCTTGTCGAAACCTTCGCGGGCCTGCGTCACGCCCTTTTCCAGCGCCTGACGGACTTCATCGGGCAGTTCAAACTTGTCGATGGACATTGGTATTCTCCCTTTGGTCGTGACCGGCTCAACGCCGAGCCCGGCGCGCATGCTAACCAGCGTTTGTGACAGAATCCACGGCCGATTTCGGGCGAAGACGAAAGTCTCGTCCCCTTTGCCCCTCACCCGCCCGCATTAACGCTGAGCGCAAGCTGATGTCTTTCGGCACGCCGCTCGCATAGACCTTTGCGCGCGCCCGATTTATGGAGAATATGTTAAGAGGCGTTCCAGAACGGGACATGTTCCCGGATCGAGCGCGCGGTATCGTGGTGTGCGTAAGAGGTTCAGGCATGATGAGCGAGACTCCCAACAGGGCAGCCGCAGACCTGCTGTCCGAGGACCTGTTGCCAGCCGCCGCGCGTGAAGCGGTGCTGCAATCGCCGTTTCCAGCAATCATTCTGAATTCTGCCGCCATCGTTCTCTTCGCCAGCCATGCCGCCGCCCGGCGTCTGGGACAGGTGGACGGCGCCGCGCTGATGCGTGCGGGCCTGCCGCGCCTTGCGCCCGGCTCGCAACGCCTTGCCGCGCTGGCACAGGATCTTCCCGAAGCGGCCCGCTTCGAGCGCCTCCGGTTCGTGGTCGCGCATCGCCCCACGCTAGTCCCCGCACAGGCAAGCGCCCTCACGCTGGCGGATGGCACACAGGCCTTGCTCGTGTTTTTCACCGAGGGCGCGGCCTTGACCGGCCCGGTGCTGGCTGAGGCGCGGGCGACCCAGCCCCAGGATGCGCCGCCGGTGGCCGCCCCGCTCCCCCCGGCCCCACCGGCCGTGCGCCCCAGCCGTTTCGTCTTCTCGCTCACGCGGGAGGGTTGGATCGACAGTCTGTCCCCGGCCTTTCATGAGGCGCTGGGGGGCCATGCCGAGATGTTTGTCGGGCAAGCCATGGCGAGTGTCGCCGGCGCGCTGGATCGCCATGCCGGGGATGCCATTGAAAAAGCCGTCGCCGCAGGGACCACCTGGGGCGGGCTGCGCCTGAACTGGCCGCTGCCGAAAGAAGGGCGCATGGTGCCGGTGGTGCTCTCCGCCATGCCGCTGCATGATGCCGGAGGCTTGAGCGGATTTTCCGGCTTCGGGCGTGTGCTGTTCGATGAAGCGATGCCGCTGATGGCCCCCTCTCCAGCGCCTGAGACTGTGGCGACGGAAGCGGCCGTGCCGGCCCCCGTCGTCGCGCCCGAACTCGCCCCGGCAGATGCCGGGGAAGGCACGGCCCCGGCTGCGGAAACGCTGGTGGAGACCCTGCCCACGTCCTCGGATGATCTGGAGCGGGC
>Ga0209794_1002002_pt1 | contig 12222 bp, 13 predicted proteins | sample EBPBio232013_DNA_FD_185869 | JGI IMG/M metagenome (GOLD analysis project Ga0209794, IMG submission 185869) | Wastewater treatment Type I Accumulibacter community from EBPR Bioreactor in Madison, WI, USA - Reactor 1_5/23/2013_ DNA (SPAdes)... | ecosystem: Engineered > Bioreactor > EBPR >... | reverse complement strand
ATTCTTTGGATAATAGTCAATTTAAATTCTTTTGTGTAGCGAGCCATCATGCTCCTCCTTTGTGCTTATCTACTCACTATACATCACTCAAGACCCTACGACAACTATCCTAACACAGGGGGTCGGTTTACATCAACAAGACAGCATAAAGGATAATGATATGCCTGTTTATACAGATGCAAACAATCTTGAATCGAATTACTCGATTTTAAACGAACAGAACCTTTCGATTTTAAATCATAGATTATTAGGTGAAAGTGGAGCACTTTATTTAGAACAAATAACAAAACCGCTTCCGTTTGTGGAAGATTATAAAAGAATGATACGTGAGACTGATGAAACAGGAAAAATAATTTGGATAGATATTACTGCAATTAAAAGGTATGAAGATTATTCTCTAAAACCTTTTAATTACAACGACACTTATGTTTATGAATATATTCCTAAGAAGAGTAATACAAAATACTATAAACCTGACGATTCAAAGTCTCAAGTTTTTATCGAAGAATTTGAATTAGAAGATATCCCTAGAATCAATCAGTTTGGTCGAGAGATTACTCAAGAATTGAAAAGAGTAATTTTTAAAGTAGATTCTAATGGTGATCCTATCCTAAGTCAAGCATACGATATAGAACTTAACCCCATAGAAACAGACATAAAACCAAAGAAAAGTCTTCTAAATGTAAAATTTGCAGATGATAACGGAAATATTCAAACAATGTCATATGTTTATTATAACCCTAGCACAAAGAAAGAACCTATTATCAAACTCAATGAGTATGAACTAGAAGAAATGCTATTGGCAAATGAACAAGATGCTTTATCAAACAATGAAAGTGTATATGCTACGGGACAAGTCGGTTATGGCTTATTCTTAAAGTATAACAGTGTTTATTATGAACGTATCAAAACAGAATATCTGAAATCCAAAGAAAACGTAATGTCATCTAACCCAAAAGATTTTGATTACTCTGAGTCTTATAATAAACAACTTTACGAATATAATGAAGATACAAATACATTTATTTTAAATGCCACAGATAAGGAATTTAGATGGAACATCAAGAATGGAAGTTTAATCGATACTATGACAATTGGATTAGATGAAGAATTTGCTTGGAATTATGACTTAAACACGGTTTCATATAAAAATGGAGAACCAGTTCCAGCGATGATAGCAAGTGTTAAAGATTATGGTTTAGCACCGATCAACACTTATTACTCAGCATTTGAATATAAGTTTTTGGAGGGTTTATCCTACGATGAACAAATCGATGAAGAAAGAGTCAAAGAAGCTCTTAAAGGAACAATATTTACTATTGAAGATTATTACAATGGCACTATTCCAAGTCAACTATTTAATAAAGAACAGTTCATTAACAAAGAGAAAACAGCATACTTACAACGAATTCTCGACAAATATGCTGGAAACACTGAAGAACTTCTTCCACATATAGATAAGGATCTAAATTTTTTAGGTGATGATGAATTTACCAACAAAGATTGGAACAAAGAAATTAAAGTTATTATGCCTGAAGCTACAGGAGTAGATACTTTTATATCAGGTGCTAATCTTAAAGATCAATTAGCAGATCCTGTAAAGTATTACGTTGCAAGCGCAATGAAGGTAAAGACGGATGTGGAAAATTGGTCACTTCTTGGAATATTAAAAAACGTCTATAACGCTAGCACATACAATATAAAAACAGAACTTCAAGTCAATAATGTAAATTTAAGTAAGTATAGCCATAACGAACAAGCAATGAATTATCAAGAATCTATAAACAATCAAGGAAATATAAAGATTACTGGGCCGGACATGGTGAATCAAGTCTACTTATTAAATGAGGTCGTTTCACCATATGGTCAGATAGTTCACACATACAAAGAAGAGAAAATTTACGATAGTAGCGCATATCAAAATAGAGGAACAATTGATGTTGTTGAATACAATCGACACTTCGTATTCAATGGTTTTAAGACCTTTTTAGAAGTAGAAGATAAGGTTTTTATCACAAACAAGGATGGTGAAATTGAAGAGAGCATTATTAAGAGTGAAATAGATATATCCGGTGAAATCAAACAAGAAAATATAGGAACTGTCTTTTACCAAACATCTATTCCAGAAGGAGAATTCGATTGGTCAGAGCAAGGAACTTTACTACTTACAAATGGTGTTCAAAATAATGATTTTACGACACCTATCAATATTAATGTTCCAGAAGTTGACTATGATAATTTGACTAAATACGAAAGTGACACACGTATAATTACAGGCTTGAAATTTATACCTATATTCGAAGATAACACTGGAAAAGGCTCGTTTTCAAACATTGATAAGGTTTTAAATGCAGCTTACTTCACGGTAAAGCCAGTATATCAAAACGCCTATATTAATGGTGAAAATTATCTTGTTTGGCAAACGAATATGCATTTTCAACAGGAACCAACATATGTTTACAATCAAAAGGTTGAAGAGAACGACTTTAATCTCGATAACATCTACTCATATATTAAAAATTTCGAAGCAGATATACCAAATCAAGCATTAGTTGATCTTGAAGCTGTTTCAAGAACAGAGTTGATATATACAAATGTTGTAAATGCAATACCTGAACGAAAGAAACCGAGATATCAATATGAAGTCTATTCAAAACAAATTGAAAATATAATATCTCAGTCTGAATTTAAGAAAGTATTTAATGCTGTCAATTTAGACCAAACAAATAACAAAGATGTATTTGTCAAAATCTTGTTAGCTATGTTTTCAGAAGAACTTGAACTTGATGATGAAAATCGTTTAGGACATTTTAATATATATTTTAAAGAGAAGCAACAAACTGCCATAATTCAAGGCCACTTCAATCAAGAAGTTAGTCGAGATGAAATTCTACTATCAGAAGATATTAACGCCAAATTTAAAGCTTTAGATTTTCAAGTTAAAAAATTTGGTAATTTGCTTATCAAACATAAAGACATCAACAAAGCGATTTTCGAATTTCATACCTTTGATAATTCGAGTCGTTATTTGTTCGATAATTTTCCGAGTGCATATACAAATATTGATAGAGATCGTTTAATCGAATATATAAGTGTTTATGATCAAATCGAAATTCAAGACATCTATTCCGATATTGTTCAAAGGATCATGGCATATCAAGATGAAGAAACAAACAAGTTAATTGTCGGTAATCAACACAATTTATGGGATAGAGTTGTGAACTCAGCAACAGAGCTTTCAAATACAATATCAAATGCTTCAGACGCACTATTTACAAGCTTGTTTGGAGATAAATATAATAGTAAGCGTAACAACGGTTCCACTTATTATCAAAATCATAAAAGCGAATCAGAAGCTATTCAGATCCTATCGGAGCTTGCTAATAAAATGCCTAATGAAAAAATAAGCATACTTGATGTTTTTCACATAAACGAGTTTTTAACCATATCTTTAGGAGATGGAAGTTTTATTCAAACACCAATGACAACTGAACAATTAGCAGTTTTCTTTTTAAACGCTGATAGCAGTGTTCAGTCAATCGTTTCAAACTACACACAAACGAATTCGAAATCGGTTAATTCACAGGCGCAAATGCAAGAAATAGCAAAGAAACTTCAATCTATACCAAAGGGGCAAGGTGATTGGACAAGGGAACAAATGTTTAAATTCGCATCATTGATGATGAATAATAGTTATCATTGGGGCGGAACACCTCCAGTAGGAAAAGAAACATCATATATAGGACAAAGTGTGTATGTGGGGGCTCCTGGTCATAAATCTTCGGGGACAAATGTTCTTGGCAATGTTGATTGTTCAGGATTGATCGATTATGTTTTACGAAAGGCCGGAGGTGTAAAAGGATTCCCACGTGGAGCAACGGATCAATACAACTTCACGAAGCATAATTCAGTTCAACTTCAACAAATGAAACTAATGGATTTAGCATATCAACACAAAGGGTCAAGAATGGTTCATACGGGGTTTTTCGTAGGCTTCAATCAAGATGGCAAACCGTTGTATTTACATTCAGGCGGGGCATATGGGAAGGTTCATATATCAATTTACTCAAGTTTTAAATTCTATACTATGAACCCATACTTCGATTAAAAATAGGCGTATGCATGTTTTTTATTGAACCAAGAACTTAAAAATTGATGGCATATTTTCAAGATTTCCGCATATTATGATAAAAACAAATTTGTTATTTAGACCACAACATATCGGTCGCAACGGATAAGGATAATGGAAGAAGAGGAGGTCATTTTATGATGTATTCAAAGAAAACGTCAAAGCCAAAATCAATAATCAAAATGGCTGAGACAATAAAAAATTACGGTTATTCTAACAGCAAGAGAATTCCATCTTTCGAGTTTCAATATGGAAAGAATGGATTTATGACTAGAAGTGAATTTTTCGAAGCATACAACAAAGCAAAAGCTAGGAAACCAAAATACTAAAAACAAGGTTAACCATACCTTGTTTTTTCTTTTTATAAAGAATCCATATAATTTTCGCTTTGTAGGATTTAATTAATAAACTACAAGGAGAAAAATTATGAAAGAAGTAAACAAAGTAAAAGAATTAGGTCAAATATTCACCCCTGTTTGGTGCGCTGACCTGCTGATGGACAGAGCAGATTATAAAGGTAAAAAAATTTTAAATAAAAAAGTATTGGAACCTAGCGCAGGTGACGGTCAAATCGTTCTCAGAATTATGCAGAGGTTGATAGACGTCTGCAACTTAGAAGGTCTCACTCCAAAAGAAACAAAGAAGCAACTTAAAAACATATACGCTATTGAACTTGATCCAACAGCATATAAGACGCTATTAGAAAAAACGAAGAAATTGCTTATTGATAACAAAATATCCCAATTCAAAATGAATTTTTTTAACGAAGATAGCCTTAAGAAAAAGTTTAAGTTCAAGTTTGACTTCATTATCGGAAATCCGCCTTATGTTCGAACAAAGAACATACCCGCAGATTATAGAACTTTTCTGAAATCAAATTTTAAAACAGCTAAGGGAAGCTATGATCTATATTTTATATTTTATGAAAAATCGATAGATAGGATTAAACCGGATGGAATCATTTCATTTATAACTCCGAACTATTATAAAACAAAAGTTGGTAATGAGATTTTGCTTGATTTCTTTATTAAAAGATCTTTACTAAAGGAAGTTATTCACTTTGATTTTTATGTTTTTGAGAATGCTAGAGTTTCAACATCGATTACAGTATTACAAAAGTGTAAATTGACAACAAAATATATATCTCCAGAAAAAGATCAAGTAAATAAAAAATGGGAGAGAGTTTTAAAATCAATATCGGATTTTTCTGATATAAACTTTGATACATCATATGTCGCTGATGTGGAAATTGAATTTGATATAAAAATCGAAAATGTTGATGTTTTTATGACAAATAAAATTGTCAAATGTGATTCTAAACATTATTATTTTAAAGATTTCAAAATTGAAAAAGAATTGATTCGATCAGTTTCATATAAAAAATCGATTTACTATTATATCGATATTGCCTCAGCAATTAAAGAAGATTACAAAAGTAGATATCCAAGATTTAATCAGTATGTAGAAAAAAACAAAATCTTAGATATAAAAAAGTTTAAGAATAAAACGCCAGAATTAAAAGAAAGACTCGTTCTTGCAATGTTTATTTATAAAGAAGATTTGAAAATGGAAATTACAGATAAAAAACATAAACAGTATTTTTTTAGAATTACATCAAATAAATATTCTAACGAAACACTTAAGTCTCTAATTAACGAAAAAGAGTTATTGGATTTTGCGAAAGAAACATCACAATTATTAGATAACGGGGCATTTAAAATAAGAATTTCAACACTAAAACAATATCTAAATTATAAAATTGAGCAATATGAGAACGAATTGAAGGTAGCATAAGAAAAAATATATCTTTGAAGCTGAAGGGTGGACAAACTACAAACTATAATTAATTGTTATCAATTTACTAGAACGACTATACAAGAGCCTCAAAAGGCTCTTTCTTCATTGATGTCATTAAAACCATAGAAACTGAATAAATGATGTAAGTAAACATACAATATAAAAATTAAATATTCTGGAGGGATTTGAGATGCAAATTGTTAAAACGTTAAAAGTCAAGAAACCAGAGTTTCAAGATAACTTCGCTAATAAGATTTTGATCTTTAAAGTGAAGTTGGAAGATAATAAAATCAATTCAATTACAGGCGTTCTAGAATGCGATTTTATAGGTGGATTCAGAGGACAAATAAAACTTGACTGGGAAATTGAAATGTATAAAGAAAAATTTTCTAAGCAGTTCAGTGAACTAATCTCAAGCACTAAGAAAACTATGACTGTTAAATGCGTATTTAACTAAAGGGAGGATTACAAAATGAACAATTTAAACGAAATGCATACTTATGACTTACACTTTAAAGCGTGGGAAAAAACAGTTCAAGAAATCGAACAATATTTATCAGTAATGAATGTAGATTACACCTTAGTAAATGATAAATTCATTTTCAAAGGTGTTAAGTATTACAAAGCGCTTGAAATTGAAAGATTAAGCGTTATGAATGGCAGCATTCTATTTATTGATAACGAATCGAAATCAGCAACAGTAGAGTATAAGTTTAATAAGCGAATTGGCTTTTTTAGTATCGATGTAATTTCATCAGTGAAAAAGTTCGTTGAGACAATGGAAAAGCAAAATATTATTGATAGTTATTTCGTCAGTCAAGACAAAATTATCGTCAATAAAGATGACTACGAATTTATTATTTCACCGAGCTCAACTAAAACAAAGATAGTAGAATCATCATTTTTCGTAAATGTAATTTTACTTATACTTAAAACTGAGTATGACGATCGATTTGAAGTAAACTTTGAAAATGACAAGGATGTTTTCGGTTCAATCAAGTATTCTAATAAAATGCTTGATGTAAAGAATCGGATAAAAGACAGCAAACTTTTAATTCAGAAAAAGATTTAGTCTTTTTAACAGCTCTCCTAGAGCTGTCAGACTGAAGACAAAGGTTCACGATAAAATCAAATATGATTTTATCGTGAGCTTTTTTTCTTGTCTCAGGTTAAATTGTGGCTATTCTTCTCAAGAAACAAAAAATAGCCTTCACTAGGCTACAATTTTCCACTTCCATAACGCTATTTTTTTCATGTTCATGCATGCGAAAGCAAGCATCGCTTCGTCACGCACCTTTGTTTTACCTCGGTAGTGTGTGTAACGCATGCCATGCTTCTCTTTCAGATCTGCAAATACCCGTTCAATCGTCTGAGATCTCAAGCTGTAAAGTTTTTTGTTATAACTCGTATGTCTCAAATGATTTGCTTCTTCAAGATGCTCTGACCAAATATGCCTTGTAATGACCTTTTGATGGTTGCTGCTATTTGTACACCTTGATAAGTCTGGACATTCCTTGCACTGATAAGGCTTTGAGTGATAGATTCGATAGCCATCACGATCGATTGTAGCGAAGTTCAATATTCTATCCTGAGGGCAGATATAGACGTCAAAGTACTCATCGTAGACGTATTCATGTTTTTTAAACAGCTCTTTTCCTGTCATCGGTCTTTTGTATGGAAATACAGGGATCACATCGTTATCAAAGCAATGTTTGGCGATATGAGGTGTCACATAACCGGCATCTACAACCGCTGCTTTCATGTTTGGAAACTTGCTTTTCACTTGCTCAAAGATAGGGACGAAGTTAACGCTATCATGAACGTTGCCACTGCTGACATGGACTCCAAGAACAAAACCATGACGATCGCAAGCCGTATTAAAGTTATAGCAAAACATCCGCTCATGCTCACTCTTATAAAATAAGCCAGCATCTGGGTCAATCGGACTTTTATTAACCTCTCGATCTCCCGTTACTTCTTTTTTTTTAGGGGTTTTAGTCCTTCAGCTTCTCGCTCTTGATTGATTTCCTCTTCAAGTAATCTTGTATATAATCTGCCTTCTTCCTTGATCAGAACCTTCATCCGTTTGTTCTTGTTGGCACTTGCTTTCACATGAGTCCCATCAATAAAAACTTCTTCTGGTTTTACATAGCCAGATTCAATCGCTTGGCGCAATATTTCATTAAACACGTGTTCAAAGACTTTTGTGCCTTCAAACCGTCTTTCATAGTTTTTCCCAAAGGTTGTGAAATGTGGCACCGGTTCACTCAAACTCATTCCTAAGAACCATCTGTAGGCGATGTTAGTTTCGATTTCTTTGATGGTTTGGCGCATTGATCTTATGCCAAAGAGGTACTGGATAAATGCGATTTTGAAGAGTACGACTGGATCTATGCTCGGTCTACCAGTATCTTCACTGTACAACTCTTCTACACGGCTATATATAAACTCAAAGTTAATTCCTTTATCGATTTTTCTTACGAGATGATTTTCTGGTACTAACTGCTCTAAACTTATCATCTCCATTTGTCCTCTATGATTCATATCTTGCTTCTTTAACATGGTTCTCACCTCATCAATGGTCTTACCTTATTATTCGACATCGAGAGCAAAAACCCTTTTTGAAAACGAAAAAAAGCCTGCGCTTTCGCGCAGACTTTGTCTTCAGTCTGACAGCTCTCCTAGAGCTGTTTTTTTACAGATTGGTTGAACCTTCATAAAACAAATCAGAGTTATAAACTGTTTTAAAAGACATATTATTAAAAATAAACAAAATATGCAGTTCGGATTTGTGATATAATCACTCTCCACAAAGGAGAGAACTTTCAGGGTTTATCCTGATTTTCTGCTTTCACAAGTAGAAGTTACATTCAGTTAGGAGTAGATTTTATTTTACTATAGATGGATCAGGAAAGAAAATTTAATGATAGATCGCAAGTGTTCATACCTAAAAAACGATTAGATATTATCTATTGTGCGTTATAAGGATGAATTGCATAAATCAATTAAAAGACCATATGGTCTTTTTTTTATACTTTATAGAACTATAAAAATGTAATAAAAATAATCAAATAAAATATAATATATGAATCAAATATAAAGGATGGATAATAATACACATAATCATAGAGGAGAATAATATGAAAATTAATTATTATGAAGAAATTGGATTTAAAAGCAATAATACAAATATTTTAGAAAGGATAGAATTTAACAGGCTGTTTTCATTAGATATGAACGAAATCAATTTTATGGTTTATACAATAATGAAAAACAATAACGAGTTCATAATTGAAAATGAAGATCGAATTAGATTGTTTCAACATTTCATAAGAACCGCACCAAGAGTAGTATATGATATTTATTTCAGTTCTATTAATGCTTATATAAATGATAAATCAAATAAAGAAGAAGAAGTGAAGAAGTATAATTCTATCATCATACCATTAATTATTATTGCAATAAAGAACAACTACGAAGAAAATATAAAAATGAAAAAGATTAAAGATAATTTAAAAACAAAAAAGATTTAAAAAAAGAGAGTTAACTCTCTTTTTTTATTATTAAAATCCAAATTAGACATATAATCATATAGGAGGAATGAAAAATGATAAAAAAATATATTGATTTAAAAGAAAAAGATATAGAAATTATTAACAATTGTTTATTGACAATTTTATTAGATATCAATTTTGAAGATAGCGAACATTATAATGATATTTTAAATGTAAAACATAAGTTATCTACAAAACTATATGATAGCAATTTAAGTATTGTAGTTGAGAATTATATTAAGGAGATGATTAAAAATGAAAATTGAAGATTTTGAAATGATATATTTATATAAGATTTATGAGCAAGAATTTAATAATAATGATTCAAACAGTAATCAATTTATAAATTTCTTTGAACAATTAACAAAGTTCTTAGTTGACAACATATCCTTTAGTAAAGTCACTGAACAACAAAGCAGATCAATAATTGATGGAATTTTTGAATATTTTGAAGGGAACGATTTAGATTTTCTCTCATCGTTAACACAGGAACTACAGTTTGGTATAAATTCCTTCTTGTTTCTATTTTCAAAATGTGGCAACACTGGAAACGGTGTAGATGAATACCTTAATTCAAATAATGAATTAAAAATTGAACTTAAAAAAATATTTTCATATTTAAAAGATGTAGAGGATGAACTGGAATATTAGATTGATTATTGCATATTAACTTATAAAATGATAATATAGAACGTATGTTCTATTGTTATGCGATGGGAGGTTGATAGATATGAAAATCTTAATAAAGAGACCGTATACTGAAATTAAAATATTAGATGTTAACTCAACAAATTTACCTAATTTAGAGAATGAACTTGGATATAAATTTTCGATTTTTCAACTTAGTAGAGGGTATGTTCTATTATTACCTATTAATAAGAGTTGTTATGATGAACCTAACTTCGTTGTCGAAGATATATATGTTAATGGGACTGCATTTATCATTAAAGCAGGTTTAAATAGATTATTAGATCTTACTGAGGATGCTATTACTGATGTAAATGAAATGATAACTTTTTCAAATGTTTTAGAATAATTTAGTTATTAAAAATCATCTTAAGAGTATAATTTAAAAACAACTTGGAAAGGTGATAAAAATGAAAATTAAACGTAAGAAAATAGAACAACTTCGAAAAAAAATCGAAACAATACGAGAGGATCAAATTGGGAGAATCTTAGATATTGATAGTATTTTAGAACAACTTAAAGATGAGTGTATTGTAGAGGGTATAGAATTCATATACACAAATGATGTTATTATCCCAATAATAATACCAATTGATGATGAATATGATAACTACGATCTATATTATGAAATTCGAGTGCAGACAGAAAATGACATTGTTTCAAACCTTTACTATTACTGCGTGTAGAGGTGAATATGTTTGTATATGTGATTAATAAGAATAATGAACCCTTAATGCCTTGTAGTCCACGAAAAGCTAGATTATTGTTAAAAGAAAACAAAGCAAAAGTAATTAAAAGAGAACCTTTTACAATAAAACTATTAAATGGATCAAGTGGATATAAACAACCAATTAATCTTGGTGTTGACACTGGAAGTAAATATGTTGGATTAAGTGCGTGTTCGAAATCAAAAGAATTATACTCAGGCGAGTTAAAACTGAGAAATGATATTTCATTGCTTTTAGCTGAACGTAGCCAACTTCGCAAGAGTAGAAGATACAGAAAAACAAGATATAGGAAAAAGCGCAACGATAATCGTAAAGGAAAAAGGATGGAAAATTGGCTTCCACCATCAATAACAAACAAGATCAATTCACATTTATATATAATTGATCAGCTGCATAAAATCCTTCCGATAACACAAATTATAGTTGAAGTAGCAAGTTTTGATATAGAGAGAATCAAAGAAAAGCTCTTTGAGACAAATCAAATAGATGACGAACTAGACTATTTAACTTTTCAAAATATAAGAGCTTTTGTTCTTTATAGAGACAGATACTTATGTCAGCATTGTAAGGGGAAAAGTAAAGATAAAAAATTAGAAGTTCATCATATTGAATCAAGAAAAACTGGAGGTAATTCACCAAACAACTTGATAACAGTATGTAGTGTTTGTCATAAAAAACACCACGATACAAATAGTTTATTCCAATTTACACGCGGAAGTAGTTTCAGAGATGCAACGTTTATGAACATATTGAAATCAAGAATTGTTAAATTGCTAAGAGAGAAATATAGAAATGTGAAATTAACTTATGGCTTTCAAACAAGTTATACTCGCAATTTAATTGGTTTAGAAAAAGAGCATTATAATGATGCATTTTGTATTGCTGGTTTCACATCAGCAACAAAATTAAAATACTTTTATAAGATAGTAAAAACAAGATGTCATAATAGAAAAATACATCTTTCAAAATTTATAAAAGGCGGTATTAGAAAGCGAAACCAATCAAGTTTTGAAGTTTTCGGATTCAGATTATTTGACAAAGTTGATTTTCAAGGTAATGAATGTTTCATATACGGTAGAAGAGAACGTGGCGCATTTGAAATAAGAAAATTAGATGGCGAAACAATAAAAGCAGGAGTAACATATAAAAAACTTAAGTTAGTTGAAAGAAAAAAAATATATCTTACACAAAGAGTTCAAATAAAAAAACAAACCATTTAGGCAATGTCATTAAGTTAAGACAAAATGAGAGAGTTCTATGTTTTACAAAACATAGGGCTCTTTTTTCTTGCAACAATTTATAAAAAACACTTGACAAACTAACTAAA
>Ga0209794_1002001_pt1 | contig 12230 bp, 12 predicted proteins | sample EBPBio232013_DNA_FD_185869 | JGI IMG/M metagenome (GOLD analysis project Ga0209794, IMG submission 185869) | Wastewater treatment Type I Accumulibacter community from EBPR Bioreactor in Madison, WI, USA - Reactor 1_5/23/2013_ DNA (SPAdes)... | ecosystem: Engineered > Bioreactor > EBPR >... | reverse complement strand
CGCGGCCGCACTGGCGGTGCTCTGGCGTTCACTGGTCTGAAACCGGTCCCCGCGATGATGGCGCCCGGGCCAAACGCCGAGACCAAGACGGATCGCGCCCACCTTCCCGGGAGGAAGCCATGTCCGACCTCGCCATCCTGCTGATCTTCCCCGCGATGATGGCCTTCGCGGCGGCGAGCGACCTGTTCACGATGACAATCTCGAACCGGGTGTCTTTCGTGCTGATCGGCGGCTTCTTCGTGCTCGCCCTGGTTTCGGGCATGGCCTGGACCACCATCGGCATGCATGTCGCGGCCGGCCTGCTGGTCCTGGTGATCTGCTTCGCCTGTTTCGCCTGTGGCTGGATCGGCGGCGGCGATGCCAAGCTGGCGGCGTCCACGGCGCTGTGGCTCGGCTGGTCGCAGCTCCTCGAATATGCGCTCTACTCGTCGCTCCTCGGCGGCCTGCTGACGCTTGGCCTCCTGTCGCTGCGCGGCGCGCCGTTCCATCCGCCGCTGCTGATGCGCGAGGGCTGGTACGCCCGAATCACCGATGCCAAGACCGGAATTCCCTACGGCATCGCGCTCGCGGCCGCGGGCCTGATCCTCTACCCCTCCAGCTTCTGGATGACAGGCGCGCTGCACTGAATTTCCGGCGCGCGCGAGGCCGGTGACTTTTCGTTAAGTCAAATTGCTCACCGGCGATTAACCATAAGTTGACCTTTCCCTGATCGAATCCGGCCTCATGACGAGGGCCTGTCCGCCCTCGCCGCGTGAGGGTCGGTCCAATGCGTCTGAAGCCTGCACAGATGGTGGTCATCGCAGTCGCTCTCGGCGCCGGCGGGTTCGCCGCTATCCTGATGGGTGGCCGCAGGCCGCCGCCGGCGGAGGTGCAGCAGGCTGCGCCTGCCCCAGAGGTGCCGTCCCTCGACGTGCTGGTCGCCAATGTCGACCTGCCGCTCGGCAAGATCATCCAGCCCGGTGACGTCGCGTGGCGGCGCTGGCCCGACGATGCCGGCACCGGCAATTTCATCGTTCGCCGCCGGGGTGACGCTGGCACTGCCTCCATGGACGAGACGGTCGGCTCGATCGTCCGCAGCGCCTTCATCGCCGGCGAGCCGATCCGCTCCGCGCGGCTGGTCAAGGGCAATCGCGGCTTCATGTCGGCGATCCTGACGCCGGGCATGCGCGCCATCGCCGCGCCGATCGACGACCCCTCGCGCGGCGCCGGCGCCTTCATCCTGCCGAACGACCGTGTCGACGTGATCCTCGCTCGCCGCAACGGCAGCGCCGCCGCGCAGGCGGATGGCATGACCCACACGACCTCCACCGTGCTGCGCAACGTGCGCGTCCTCGCCGTCGACCAGGTTGTCGAGGAGCGCGGCGGCGAGAAGACCATCGTCGGCCGCACCGCGACGCTCGAACTCACGCCGGCACAGTCCGAGACGCTGGCGCTCGCCCGCGAGCTCGGAACCCTGTCGCTGGCGCTTCGCAGCCTTGCCGATTCCGCCGTCGCCAACCTCGCCGGCGAAGGCGCCGGCGACGGTGAGGCTCTGTTCGGCAGCCAGGAAGGCCGCATGACCATCGTGCGCCACGGCGTGCGGTCCGTGACCACCCCGCAGGGGAATGAATGATGCGCTCGTCCCTCCAGACCCCTCCCGCCGCGCCGCGCCACGCCGCAAAGGCTCTCGCCCGGGTTGCCGGCGCCGCCATCTGCGCCCTCGTCTGCGCGGCCGGCCTCGGCGAGGCCGTCGCTCAGGGCAGCACCGCTGCGCGCCAGCAGCGCCCCGTCAGCGGCAACCAGATGGTTACGCTCGGCGTCGGCAAGTCCATTCCGGTCGAGCTTCCGCGCGATGCCCGCGACGTCATCGTCGCCAACCCGGCCATTGCCAACGCGGTCGTACGCTCGGCCCGCCGTGTCTTCCTGATCGGCGTCGCCGTCGGCCAGACCAACGTCTTCTTCATCGATGCCGAAGGCCGGCAGATCGCCGCCTATGACATCGAGGTCGGCCGCGACCTTGGCGGCCTGCGCCAGACGCTGCGCAGCGTGCTGCCGAACGCCAATATCGAGGTCCGTTCGGTCAACGACTCGGTCGTCGTCTCGGGCTCGGTCGCGACCCCGCTGGAAGCGCAGCAGGCGATGGACGTCGCCGCGCGGCTGGTCGGCGACGAAAAGAAGGTGGTCAACGCCATCTCGATCCGTGGTCGCGATCAGGTCCACCTGAAGGTGACCGTCGCCGAGATCCAGCGCACGCTGATCCGCCAGCTCGGCATCCGCATGGACGCCTTCGATCCCACGTCGGCGATCGCCGGCGCGACCGGAAACGGCCTCGGCAATGCCGGCGGCTTCGTCTATGGCCTGCTGACTTCGGGCCGGTTCAACGTCAACAATATCGACCCCTCGCCGAACACCATCCAGATCGGCTCGCGGGTCGGCAACAATGTCGTAACCAGCACGATCCGCGCCTTCGAGGAAAACGGCCTCGTGCGCACGCTGGCCGAACCGACGCTGACCGCCATTTCCGGCGAGCAGGCGAAGTTCGTTGCCGGCGGCGAATTCCCGGTGCCGACCGGCCGCGACATCACCGGCAACATCACGCTGGAATTCAAGCCTTTCGGCGTCATCCTCGCCTTCACCCCCGTGGTGATGTCGGAGGGCCGCATCAGCCTGCGCGTCGGCGTCGAGGTCAGCGAAATCAACAACGACGTCTCGGTCCGCCTCGCCAGCGGCTCGAACTCGCAGGGCATCGTCGTCCCTGGCCTGCGCACCCGTCGCGCCGACACCACGATCGAACTGCCGTCCGGCGGCTCGATGGTCCTCGCCGGCCTGCTGCAGGAGCAGACCCGCCAGGCGATCGGCGGCATGCCCGGCGCCATGAACATTCCGGTTCTCGGCGCCCTGTTCCGCTCGCGCGACTACCAGCGCGGCCAGACCGAGCTGATGGTCATGGTGACACCCTACATCGTGCGTCCCGTCTCCGCCAACCAGCTCGCCCGGCCCGACGACAACTACCAGGATCCGTCCGATCCGGCCGGCATGTTCATCGGCCGCCTCAACCGCATCTACGGAACCGCCGGCGCCCCCGCTCCCCGCGGACGCTTCAACGGCCCCGTCGGCTTCATCCGCGACTGATCAGGGCTCCAAGCCAGAGGTTTCCCATGTTCCGCGTGCCCAACCGCCTCCCCATCGCGAAGCTGGTCGTGATCGGCGCCGCGTTCGCTCTCGGCGGCTGTCAGTCGGTCGCCTCGATGCGCGATCCCTACCCGCACGACTACCGCCAGCGGCACCCGATCATGGTCGGCCCGCAGGGCGCCTACGTCGCTTCCCAGTGTGGGCTCTGGCCGAACGACCTTGGCGCCGCGCCCGGTTCGGACAGCCACCTGAATCGTCCGAGCTGGAACCATGGCTGCGCGTCGCAGCACAATCTGGCGGCGATCGTCGCCAACCCGAACGATCTGCTGGGACCGCGCCAGGAAACCGAGATCGACGCGGCGCGCCGCCAGACCATCATGGGCCGGCATCGCCAGGGCACGGCCCCCGGACCGCAGATCGACCATCAGCCGATCCGGTCGCTCACCGACATCAAGCGCGAAATCAAGGGGTAAGCCGTGGCGGACGAGGCAACGCTCCCGTCGGAGGCGCAGGGCGAGCAGATCGCGCCCGTTCCGCGCATCTCCCTGCAGGCCTTCTGCGAAACATCGGAACTGGCCGGCATCATCGCCGAGGCCGCCGAGGACCGGCGCATGGACAAGGCCCATGTGCGCGTCCAGATGGGCGGTGCGCCCGCGGCCGTCGAGTCCTACCGGACCTCGCCGACACCCAATGTCGTGATTCTCGAGACGACCGGCCGCAAGGGCGAGATCCTCGGCCACCTCGACGAGCTCGCCGAGGTCTGCGACGCCACCACCAAGGTGATCGTCATCGGCCAGGTCAACGACATCGTCCTCTATCGCGAGATGATGGCGCGCGGCGTCAGCGACTACATGATGGGGCCGACCGGCGTCCTCGACATCATCCGCACTGTCTCCCGCCTCTATGCCTCCGACGGCGCCAAGCCAGTTGGCCGGAGCATCGCGATCATCGGCGCCAAGGGCGGCGTCGGCGCCTCCACCATCGCGCACAATCTCGCCTGGGCGATCTCGAAGGACATCGGCACCGATACCTGCATCGCCGACATGGACCTCGCCTTCGGCACCGGCGGCCTCGACTTCAACCAGGACCCGCCGCAAGGCATGGCCGACGCCGTGTTCTCGCCGGACCGCGTCGACACGGCCTTCGTCGACCGCCTGCTGTCGCGCTGCTCGGACAATCTGTCGCTGCTGGCGGCCCCCGCCACGCTGGAGCGCGTCTACGACCTCGGCCCCGAAGCCTTCGACAGCGTCATCGACATCCTCAAGGCGACGGTTCCCTCGATCGTCCTCGACATGCCGCACGCCTGGACCGGCTGGACCAAGCGCGCGCTGGCGACCGCCGACGACATTCTCGTCGTCGCCGCGCCGGATCTCGCCAACCTGCGCAACGCCAAGAACATCATCGATCTCCTGCGCGCGTCGCGGCCGAACGATGCGGCGCCGCGCTACATGCTGAACCAGACCGGCGTCGCCAAGCGCCCGGAGATCAAGCCGGCAGATTTCGCCAAGGCGCTCGAATCCGAGCCCGTGGCGGTAATCCCGTTCGAGCCGCAGCTGTTCGGCACGGCCGCCAATAACGGCCAGATGCTGGCCGAGATGGAGCCGGGGCACCGGGTGTCCCAGCAATTCACCGATCTCGCCCTCGCGATGACCGGACGCCACGACACGCGGAAGGCGCGGGCCGGCCTGCTTGGGCCGCTGGCGCCGATCCTCGAGAAACTTCCATTCCGCAAGAAGGCCTGACGGCCCGGCCAACCTGTTCGAGGCAGCATGTTCGGTAAGCGCGGCACCACCGGATCGGGATCGGGGTTCCCCCCTCAGGGCGGAGCGGCGACGATCGAGCGCGCGGCCGCGGCCGCCGCGCCGCGCGCTGCGGAGCCGGCGAAGATGCCGAGCATCTCCTCGCCGCCCATGGCGCCGGCCCATGCTGCGCCGGCTCCGGAAGATCGCCAGCGGTCATCGAGCTTCTACGAGACGAAGAGCCAGGTTTTCGGCGCGCTGATCGAGGCCATCGACCTGTCGCAGCTCGCCAAGCTCGACGGCATCTCGGCGCGCGAGGAAATCCGCGACATCGTCAACGAGATCATCACGATCAAGAACATCGTGATGTCGATCGCCGAACAGGAAGACCTGCTCGAAGACATCTGCAACGACGTTCTCGGCTATGGCCCGCTCGAGCCGCTGCTCGCGCGCGACGACATCGCCGACATCATGGTGAACGGGCCCAACACCGTCTATATCGAAGTCGCCGGCAAGATCGCGAAGACCGGAATCCGGTTCCGCGACGCTTCGCAGCTGATGAACATCTGCCAGCGCATCGTCAGCCAGGTCGGCCGCCGGGTCGATGAATCCTCGCCGATCTGCGACGCGCGCCTGCCCGACGGCTCGCGCGTCAACGTCATCGCGCCGCCTCTCGCCATCGACGGCGCCGCCCTCACCATCCGCAAGTTCAAGAAGGACAAGCTGACGCTGGAGCAGCTCGTCAAGTTCGGCTCGATCTCGCCCGAGGGCGCGGAAATCCTCCGCATCATCGGCCGCGTCCGCTGCAACATCGTCGTCTCCGGCGGCACGGGCTCGGGCAAGACGACGCTGCTGAACTGCCTGACCCGCTACATCGATTCCGACGAGCGCATCATCACCTGCGAGGACGCCGCGGAACTGCAGCTGCAGCAGCCGCATGTGGTCCGCCTCGAAACCCGCCCGCCGAACCTCGAGGGCGAGGGCCGCGTCACCATGACCGATCTCGTCAAGAACTGCCTGCGTATGCGCCCCGAGCGGATCATCGTCGGCGAGGTCCGCGGACCCGAGGTCTTCGATCTTTTGCAGGCGATGAACACGGGCCATGACGGCTCGATGGGCACGATCCACGCCAACAGCCCCCGCGAGTGCCTGTCGCGCATGGAATCGATGATCGCCATGGGCGGCTATTCGCTGCCTGCCAAGACCGTGCGCGAGATCATCGTCGGCTCGGTCGACGTCATCGTCCAGGCCGCCCGTCTGCGCGACGGCTCGCGCCGCATCACCCATGTCACCGAGGTGCTCGGCCTCGAAGGCGACACGCCGATCACCCAGGACCTCTTCGTCTACGAGATGCTGGGCGAGGACGAGAACGGCAAGATCGCCGGTCGTCACCGCTCGACCGGCATCGGCCGGCCGAAATTCTGGGACCGCGCCCGCTATTACGGCGAGGACAAGCGACTGGCCGCCGCGCTCGACGCAGCCGATGTCGGCGAAGCCATGAGGTAAGCCGATGGAATTCGATGCCATCGCCATCATCGGCCTCGCCACGATCTGCGCGGGCGGCCTCGCCTATGCGCTGATCTATCCGTTCCTCTCTGGCGAGCTGAAAGCCGACCAGCGGCTCGATGCGGTCGCGCAGACCGCCGCACGCTCGGTGCGCGGCAAGCTCGACGAGCAGACCGTCAAGCGCCCGAGCGTCGAGGAGACGTTGAAGGAACTCGACCGCCGGCAGAAGAACGCCGCGCGCCCGCCGCTCCAGACCCGCATCACCCAGGCGGGCCTGACCTGGACCAAGAAGCAGTTCTACATCCTGTCGGCCGTGCTCGGCGTCGTTGGGTTCATCATGCCCCTGATGGCCGGCCTGTCGCTGATACCAGCGCTCGCCTCGGCTGGCGCCTTCGGGTTCGGCCTGCCGCAATGGATTCTCAACTTCATGAAGAAGCGGCGCATGGCCGCCTTCCTGAACGAGCTCGCCAATGCGGTCGATGTCATCGTCCGCGGCGTCAAGGCGGGCCTGCCGATCGGCGACTGCCTCAGGATCATCGCGACCGAAGCGCAGGAACCGGTTCGCTCGGAGTTCAAGTTCGTGGTCGAGCAGACCGCGCTCGGCATCCCGCTCCACGAGGCTGTGCTCAAGCTCTACGAGCGCATGCCGGTGGCCGAGGCAAACTTCTTCTGCATCGTGATCTCGATCCAGCAGAAGGCCGGCGGCAACCTCTCCGAGACGCTCGGCAACCTCGCCAAGGTGCTGCGCGACCGAAAGAAGATGAAGGCCAAGATCGTGGCCCTGTCGCAGGAGGCCAAGTCCTCAGCCGCCATCATCGCCTGCCTGCCGCCGGCAGTGATGATCTTCGTCTACATGTCGACCCCGCAATACATCTCGCTCCTGTGGACCACTGAACTCGGCCGGCTGATGCTCGCTGGGTGCCTCCTGTGGATGTTCACCGGCGTGATGGTCATGCGGAAGATGATCAACTTCGACTTCTAGAGGGGCTCGCCGACCATGCTGGGCCTCATCATCGAGAAGCTCCACGACCGCGACTTCATGATCCAGATGCTCATCGCCATCGCGGTGGGCGCGACCGTCATCACCTTCGCCATGCCGCTGTTCGCCGGCGACAATCTCGGGCGGCGCATGAAGGCGGTGTCGGTGGAGCGGTCGCGCATCCGCGAGCGCGAGCGCGCGCGCATGGCCAATGGCGAGCGGGTCACCGTCCGCCAGACGCCCAAGGCCTGGATGATGTCGATCGTCAACGGCCTGCAGCTGACCAAGCACCTCGCGCAGGACGAGGCGCGCGACAAGCTGATCCAGGCCGGTTATCGCGGCCAGGTGCCCTATATCGTGTTCCTGCTGTTCCGCATGGTGGTGCCGATCGTCACCTTCCTGCTGGCGCTGATCTATCTCTTCGTGATCAACGACATGCAGCAGCCGGCTATCGTCCGCGTGCTGATCGCGTGCTTTGCCGCCTATGTCGGCCTGCAGTTGCCGATGCTGTTCCTCAAGAACCAGATCGACCGCCGCAAGACCTCGATCCGGCGCGCCTTTCCGGATTCGCTCGACCTGATGCTGATCTGCGTCGAGGCGGGCATGTCCATCGAGGTGGCGTTCAAGCGCGTCAGCCAGGAGGTCGGCTCACAGTCGATCCCGCTGGCCGAGGAACTGACGCTGACGACCGCCGAACTCAGCTACCTGCAGGACCGCCGCCTCGCCTACGAGAACCTCGCCAAGCGCACCGATCTCGACGGCGTCAAGGCGGTGTCCATGGCGCTGATCCAGGCCGAGCGCTACGGCACGCCGCTCGCCAACACGCTGCGCGTGATGGCGCAGGAAAACCGCGACATGCGCATGTCGGAAGCTGAGAAGAAAGCAGCCTCGCTGCCGCCGAAGCTGACCGTGCCGATGATCGTGTTCTTCCTGCCCTGCCTGTTCATCGTCATCATGGGCCCGGCGGTGATCCGCCTCATGGCCGCGAACTGACGGAGCCGGTCGGACGTCAGGTCGGACCGGATTCGATCGGCATGGTATCGAGCGGCGCCACCTCGTCGGCATGGGCATCCTTGCGGGACAGCCTGCCCGGGACGACTTCGGCCTTGGCGAGGCGCCGGTAGAGATTGCGGTTCCGCCGAAGCGGCCACCAGTCGTAGAACAGGATCTGCGCCGGCCGCCAGTTCGCGACCCAGCCGAAGACCGAGATGCCATCGCGGATGCCTTCGCGCCAGCCGTCGGGCAACGGCGAATTGTCCACGAGCCGCGACAGCGCGGTGCAGAAGGCCAGCACGCACAGGCCGATGGCGAGCGAGATCAGGCCGGTGCGGATCAGCTTGCGGAGGTTCATCGCCTCGTTGACGGCAAGGCGCGTGAAGTGCTGACGCAGCACCGCCTCCACCTTGTCGGCATCCTTTCGCGTCGAAGACCGGCCACGCAGGATCAACTCGATCACGAAATGATTGGCGCGCGGTGCGTACCAGGCTTGCGAGACGATGTACTGCGCGGCCGTCGCATTGAGGCTGAACTCATGGAAGGGCGAGGGATCGAAGGTCGAGAACAGCTGGTCGATGTCGTGCACATCGATGGGAATGCGGGTCACACCCGTCATGCCTGAAGCCCTCCTGCCCGCCTTCGCGCGACAATGGCGCGAAGCCCGCACCGCGTCGAGCGGGCGTTCAGGCCCGCACCAGCTGCTCGCGGCGCATCAGAAGCCATCCAACGATGGCGAGGTTCACGAGGTTCCACACGATGCCGTTGACGAAGGCGGCCTGGTAGGAGCGCGTCACGTCAAAGATGACTCCGGAGATCCAGCCGCCGAAGGCCATGCCGATCAGCGTCGCCATCAGCGCGATGCCGACCCGCGTTCCCGCCTCGCCCGCCGAGAAATACTCCCGGACGATGATGGCGTAACTCGGCACGATGCCGCCCTGGAACAGGCCGAACAGGATCGAGAAGACATAGAGCGGCGTCAGCGCATCGGAGGTCAGGAACAGGATCAGCGCCAGCCCCTGCAGGACCGAGCCGAGAAGAAGCGTCGCGAGACCGCCGATCCGGTCGGCGATGAAGCCCGACGCGACGCGGCTGACGATGCCGAAGGCCAGCATCAGCGACAGCATTTCCGAACCGCGGGCGACGCCGTAGCCGAGGTCGGCGCAATAGGCGACGATATGGACCTGCGGCATGGACATGGCGACGCAGCAGGAAATGCCGGCAACGGCCAGCAGCGCCATCAAGGCATTGGGCGACAGGCCGAGCGCCGCCGGCGTGGCGCTGCGTGCCAGCCCGGGTCCGCTGGCCGCAGCCGGTGCCGGCTTCCGGAGCAGCAGCGCCAGCGGCACCATCAGCACCACGGCCACGGCTGCGATCATGATATGGGTGGTCCGCCAACCATACGATTCGAGGGCGAAACGAACGATCTGCGGCCAGATCGCGCCGGCGAGATAGTTGCCGGAGGCGGCAAGGGCCACCGCGATGCCGCGACGACGCTCGAACCACATCGAGACATGCGCGAGCAGCGGCCCAAAGACGGCGGCGGAACCGAGGCCGATCAGCAACCCATGCGCCAGGGCGAAGGCCCAGATGTTCGGCGCGAGCCCGGCCGCCACATAGCCGCAGGCGAGCAGGGCGGTGCCGGCCAGGACTGGAATCATGATGCCGAAGCGGTCGGTGAGCCGGCCCATGGCGACGCCGCCGAGTGCGAACCCCATCATGGCAAATGTGTATGGCAGCGAGGCCTCGCCGCGGCCGACGCCGAAATCGGCCTGCACGGCTGGGATCACCACCACGACCGACCACATGCCGACGCCGCCGATGGTGCCGAGCGCCAGGCAGATGGCGAGGCGCATCCAGGCGGCGGGCCCGTCAATGTCGGAGACGGATGCTTCTGCGGCGGCGGTCTGCTGGAGCACGATCGTCTCGTCCGGCTGCGGGGCGAGGACGCTAGCACCCTGACGCCGCCCAGGACAAAGGCAGCACAAGCCGGTCGGCTGTGCAGGAATGCCTTGCCGTCAGGCGCGCTCGCCACCGCCGATCAGACCCGCGATGGCGACGAAACCCCATGCCGCGATCAGCAGGGTGCCGCCGGCCGGCGCGGCCATCGGGAACAGCGGCACGCCGTTGAACGTGCGCATGGCGATGTCGCCGGAGAACAGCACGACGCCCGAGACCAACCCCCACGCTGCAGCCCGGCCGCCGAGGTCATGGATGATGCCGGCCTTGCGCGCGGCAGCGACGGCGATGATCGCAGGAGCGTGCAACGACAGCATTGTGGCGGCGACCGACAGGTTCGTCCGGGCATAGGCGTGGGTCGCCATGGCGGCGAGCGCTATGCCAGCCGCGCCGATCAGGCCGGCGGCGAAGACAAGAAGGCGGGTAGCGGTCATGGATCAGGCTCCGGGCGAAGCGCCGTCAAAGCACACGGCCCCGATCCGGGAAACCTCAAGGAGACAGGCCAGTCCTGTCAGCTGGTCGTGCGGGCAACCACCACGAGACGGCGAATCTCGCCGCGCAGATAGGCCTGCAGGAACCGGTCGTAATCCTTGATCGACAGGCAGCCGTTGGAATCGCCGCGCGGACCCAGCAGGTAGCTGTGCGCGAGGAGGCCGGTGCGGCCGTGAATCGACTGGCTGCCACCGGTTGGATTGAGCCGGATGGCGCGAACGCCATGGAACAGCGCCTCGCGCTCGACGAGGTCGTAGGTGTGCGGCGGGATCGGCCCTTCCATCCGCACATGGGCATAGCGCACGTCGTTCATCTTTGCGCCGAGGCCGGACTGGGCCTCCAGCCGCTCGCCGTTCGGCAGATACACGGTCCGCGCGGCGATATCGAAGACGGCGGTGCCCGGCGGCGGCTTCGGCACGACGTTGAAGCCGAAGCCAAGGCGGGTACCAAACGACGGCTGGCCGGCATCGGTCGCCGTTCCAGTCGGCGGCGCATAGGCGAGTTCGGGCCCGTTTGGCGAGCGCGGATTGCCGAAGAGGCGCTCGAGGAAGGTGCGGCCATCCGTTGCGGGGGCGGCAGGAGCGGCGGCGGTCTGGGCGCCGCGCGCGCCACGGCGGGTCGCGACCTGCGGCTGCTCGGCCGTGGACGCGGCGGGAATGTCGGCAGGGCGCCGAACCGGCAAAGGCGCGGTATCGATAGCCGCTGATGCCGGTTCGTCGGCTTCATCCGAAGCGATATCGGGGCGCGCCATCGCAGCGGGGCGGTGACGAGCGGCGAGGGCCCGGTCATCTGCGGCGCAAGGGAGGGCGCCTCCACGGCGTCGCTCCGCAAGCTCGCCAGCGCGAGCATGGGACGGTGGGTGACAGGAGCGGCAGCGGCCACCGCGTCGCCGGCGGCCGGCTGCCATGCCGCCGAGAGCGGCTGACTTAAGGCAAAGGTCGCGGGGGCATGGCCGAGCGAGAATGCGGGGTCGAGGAGGGCAGCGACAGGGGTCAGGCCAACCTGCGCAGCGGAGACATTCGCCCGTGCGCGGTCGTCACGCAGGGCGTAAGTCGTCAGTCCGGCAAGGCCGGCCGACAGAGTGAGGACGGTGACCCACGGAAAGCGGAAGGATCGGGCCCGCGCGCGCGAAGGCGAGGCCAGTCCAGCGGCTTCGGCACCCCAATCACGCATCGGCCGTACTCTCGATACTTCCCGGCAACGAGCCCCTCCGTGCGATGCGCGCCGACCGACGAGCGCGCTGATTCCTCTTGGTGGGAACCAGCGCCATCCTGCCGGATCGGCCGCCGTGTTGAAAGGGGCAAATCCGGCTTCCATAAGGCGGCAGAAGGGTTAACGCCCCGTGAAGTCACCCGGCGAGCGGCGAAACGCCCCCGGGCCAACGCCGAACCGCTCCTTGAAGCGCCGCGAGAACGACGGCACCGAGGCGTAGCCGCAGCGCTCGGCGACTT
>Ga0209794_1001999_pt1 | contig 12240 bp, 10 predicted proteins | sample EBPBio232013_DNA_FD_185869 | JGI IMG/M metagenome (GOLD analysis project Ga0209794, IMG submission 185869) | Wastewater treatment Type I Accumulibacter community from EBPR Bioreactor in Madison, WI, USA - Reactor 1_5/23/2013_ DNA (SPAdes)... | ecosystem: Engineered > Bioreactor > EBPR >... | reverse complement strand
GAAAAAGACATCTTCCACCTTATTCTTTTTGTTTTCCCTTCTGTTATCGGCTTCTTTATTGCTGTCGATGCCTGCTTGGGCGCAATTGCCAACGGGTATTTCTTCGGGGGCCGGACGCGGTAATATGGCGGGTATGAATATTGGCCGGTTCTATGGAAGGATTGTTGACAATAGCGGAAAGGGTCTTGAAGCAGCTTCGGCACAATTGATTCAATCGAAATTTGATACAGTTACGCGCAAGCGCCGCGATACCATTGTTGCGGGTATGCTGACGGATAAACGGGGCGAGTTCGCGTTTGAAAACCTGGCCATTGGCGCCAATTACAAACTGAAAGTTTCTGCCATCGGCTACCAGGAACTGGAACAGAAAGTGGCTTTCGAGGTGAAGATGGGCGGAGGTGATATGTCGCGCGCGCTGGGTGGCGTGGACAAAGACCTCGGTAATATAAAATTGCAGGCCGATTCAAAAACGTTGGAGACGGTAACGGTTACAGGCAGCAAAGCGATGGTGACCTCGGCCATCGACCGCAAAGTATTTAATGTTGAAAAGAACCTCAACTCGGCAGGTGGCACGGCAGTGGACGTCATGAAAAATGTACCATCCCTGCAAGTGGACCTCGATGGAAATGTAACGCTTCGCAATGCGAGTCCGCAGATTTATGTCGACGGTCGCCCGACTACCCTCACCCTCGAACAGATTCCGGCCGATGCTATTTCAACGGTGGAAGTCATCACCAACCCATCCGCCAAATTCGATGCCTCGGGTGGCACTTCAGGCATTCTCAACATTGTGCTGAAGAAAAACAAAAGAGTGGGTTACAGTGGTAACCTGCGCGCGGGTATGGATATGCGCGGACAACCGAATTTTGGGGGCGATATCAACCTGCGACAAAACAAGATTAATTTTTTTGCCAGTGGAAACTATGGCGCGCGGAAGTCGATCTCCACCGGCGAAACAGATCGACTGTCGACTTTTTCAAAACCCTATACCAGCTTGGAACAAAACGACCGAACAGTGAGCAAAGGCCGGTTTGCATTTGGGCGCTTTGGCGCGGATTACCTGATCGATAACCGCAACACCCTCACCGCTTCGATTAACCTGGTGCGTGGCCAATTTAAACCAACGGCCACCAGCGATATATATGTCGACACGCTGCTGGATGCCGGCATACAAACCAGTTTCAGCCGACGCTTGTCCAATACCGAAGGCAATTTCAGAAACACCGGTGCTGCCCTGGGCTTTAAACACAATTTCGCCAAAGCAGGAAAAGAATGGACGGCCGATATCAACGTTAACCAAAGCAAGAATGAAAACAACAACGATATCCTAACCATCGTGCAACCGGTAGCGGGTTCCAGCGCCCATGAACGCCAGTTTCGTCAATTGCAAACTGGCAATGGCAAGAACCAATTCATGACCCTGCAAACGGATTTTGTCAACCCCTTGTCTGAAACGGCGAAGTTGGAAATGGGCCTGCGGGCGCAGTTTCGCACTGTCAACAATGAAAATATAATTTCGCAACAACTGCCCAGTGGTATCATCATTCCCATTGCGCTGCTGAGTTCGAGGTACAAGAACAACGACCAGGTTTATGCTGGCTATGCATCCTACACCAACCGGTATAAAAAACTGGGCTACCAGATAGGTTTGCGGGCCGAGAGTTCTTCGTATGAAGGCACAGTGTATTCTACCAGCCGCGTTACCGGCAAAGACAGTGTTACCAGCTTCAGCCAGCAGTTTCCCATCAGCCTATTTCCCAGCCTGTTTTTGAGTTATGACCTGGGCAAAGCGCAAACACTGCAATTGAGTTATACCCGTCGGGTGAATCGTCCCAATTTTTTCCAGCTCTTCCCTTTTACCGATTATTCTGATTCGCTCAACCTGAGCAGGGGCAATCCCAATCTTCGTCCGGAGTTCACCCATTCTTTGGAAATGGGCTACCAGAAAAATTTTGAAAGCGGCAATACTTTTCTTGCTTCCGCTTACCTGAAATACACCGACAACCAAATTACGCGGGTACAAAAAACCGAAACCAATCCGGTAACCAACAGAACCGTGCTCATCAACACCTACGAAAATGCCAATAGCAGTTATGTGGGTGGTGTAGAGTTTACGGCGAAAACCATTATCGCCAAATGGTGGGAACTGAATTCAAACCTTAATCTATTCACCTCCAGGATCAATATCGACGACTCCAGTGTGCAGGAGATGAGCAATGTGTACAGTTTCTTCGGCAAGCTGAACAACACGTTTAAACTGCCCAAGAATTTCAGCCTGCAATTGAGTGGCGAGTATACATCGAAGACAATTTTACCACCGGGAGGAAGTAGCAGTGGCGGCGGACGGTTTGGTGGTCCCGGTGGTGGCGGTGGTTTTATGGGTGGGCCTGGCAGCACCGCCCAGGGCTTTGTTCGGCCCAATTACTTTGTCGACATGAGTGTGCGATATGAATTCCTCAAAAACCGCACGGCAGCCATCACGCTGAGTTGGAGCGATATCTTTCGCACCCGTTTGTACAATGTACATTCAGCGTCTGATTATTTCGTGCAGGATGCCAAACGCCGACGTGATCCACAGTTCTTCCGGGTTAACTTGTCCTGGCGCTTTGGCAAGTTCGATGCGGCGCTGTTCAAACGCAAAAACCTGAAAGGCGAAATGCAGAACATGCAGAACGCCAGTGAAGGCGTGCAGTTTTAACGTTGTAGTATCTTATACAATTGAATGGCTGCTGATAACAGAAAAACAATTCCCACCAGCAGGTTTAAACCGCGCTGACTCGCGTTGATTTTCTTGACCAACCAACTACCGCCGATGATGAATACACAAAGCGCGGCGGTGGTACCGATGGCGATACCCGTGATATACAGATTGAACAAACGACCATCGCTTTTAAGCAGTTTCACCGAAAACAAATAACTGCTCCAGGCAAACCAGAAAGGGATCTGCGCGGGATTGACGGCACTCATGCCCAGGCCGAGCAAAAAGCGAGGTAATTTGTTGGTGAGCACCACGGGCTTTTGCTGGTCGGCCGACCGGCGGGCAGCCAACAAACTCGCCAGGCCAAGTGCCGCGAAAATGAAAACGGCTGCCCATTCCATATATTGAAACAGCGTTTTGTGCAGCATGATCCAATCAATGCCTTTGAGCGAAATGCGCACATAGATCATTTCGACCAGGGCCACCCCTATCGCAAACCAAACGGCCCTGCGTCGGTTCTCGGCCACGGCAATCTGCATGGCCGTGATGTTGAGGTTACCCAGGGGCAGGCTGCCCAAAAAGCTGATACCCATGCCCGTTAGTACTATCAAAAAATAGTCAGACATAGATTTCTGCTATCTTTTTTTCAAAGACTTTGTTGTCGCGAAACATCTGACGGCCAGCCTGAAAAGACATATAAGGAATACCCTTCCGGTGTTGTTGTCGCGAAATGCGCCACAGAATGACCCAGTGTCGGATGATTTCTTTCCACGCAAAGAATATACTGTGTTTGGGATCGTATATATGAGTGGGTTCGGATCCCGCGCCATTCAATTCAATAACAGAAAAATTCCGGCCCTGTTTTAAATCTTCCCAAGATTGAAAACGAATATCCAATCGACCGTAATGGAAGCCGGGCACTTGCAAACAAATTTTGTTGATCTGTTCGGTCAAAAGAGCATCCACCAAATGACTATCATCTATGAACCGCGCTCCGCGCGCATGGTTGCCGAACGGCACCAATTCCAGTCGCTCACCTTTTGCCAACACCCTCTCCAATTGCGAACCATACATTTTCTCCAGGTTTTTTATTTGCAGAACATACCTTTTTTCACGGCCCACCAATTGCCTGATGCTGGCCTGGCCATCGCCGGTAACCGCCATGAATTCTTTTGTAACAATGCCTGTTAAACGCCCCTGCTTTTCGTCTGGCAAACGAGCATAAAAAATCCCTGCTTCCAACGGATAAATGATGCGTTCCTGCACCAGAAAATCCAGCGGTGTTTCCCGACAATATTGTAATAAATCTTCTTCCCGGCGCAGGGTGCGCACGCCCATGCCCCTTGCACCGATATCGGGTTTGGCGATGAGCGGATACACCAAACCTGCCTGCGCAACTGTTTCGATGGCCTTGATCGCCTCCACACCGGCCGGAAAAGACAGCGTTGTCGGATAAGAACCTGCTGGCAGCAACGCATAAATTTTTTTCTTTGATTCCATCAAGAAGCCGCCATTTTCGATGGTAGGGTTGGCTGCGCTGTAAAAGAAAAAAGAACGTGCCCGGAGACATAAGAAAAGAAATATAGGAATGATGGGCGCATATACCGTACCAAACGACCAGTACTCCCAATGAAAGAGTCGAATGAAGAAAGGCCGGTATAACAAGGATTGCAAAAAGCTCATTGGCAATGGATCAACTGGGGCTTGATGGATAAGGCCGTGGTAGATAGTTCAGCGAGGCGATGATCGGCATACAGCATATTTATTTTCTCTGTCGATAAAGCAATGCTTGTACTGCTAACCGTTTTCAACGGCAACCGGTTTTCCAGTGTTTGCTGCTCCATTTGAAAGCGAAGCAAACCTTCGGCAGTGGGTTTGGTTTGTAACCGTTTCCATTGTTCGAAACGTTGCATTTTGGTTGCCCATTGTTCTTCATCGTATAAAGTGGCTGAAGCCCATAGATAAGATTGATGGGTATCCAATACCTCGCTGTGTTTCTGTAAGCCATCCCAGCGAAATAACCATAAACCAGGCTGCTGAAAATAGACAACACTAAATGGTTCGATGCCAGCTAGCGTATAGCCATTGAAGTTATCTTGAAACGAGCCTGGCCCCAGCAAGTCGATTAACACAAGGCCGCGGCTCAGCCGATAATTTTTTTCCGGTACATGTTTGGTAAATGCACCATTGAACAACACGGCAACGCCACCGGCTTCGTCGGCCACTATCCAGGTGCCCCCTGCTTTTGCATCTTGTGGAAAAAGCATTTTACGGCCATGGACCTGGTGTACGGAAGGCGGCACTGCCGCCGGTCGATCGATTTGCTCATCGCGATTGGAAGCGATCAGGATCTCGTTTCCTGACCGATGAAATATCACCGTGCACATGCCTGCTTGAACTTAGTGGTAGAAGAGGCCACACCAAAACCCGCAGGCAATTCCAAATCGGTTAGTTGCAATACACCCACTTTGATCAGTGCCATGTGGTGAATGGTATGTTCCAGGTTATAGGCAATTTCGCGGTAGAAATTGGTCTGCAGGCTGATCATTTCGTCGGTATCTTCCCGATAGGATGCCTCCATCAGCAATTCTTTGTTTTCCCGCGAAAGCGCCGCACTAATTTCATTGAGTTTTTCCATCGCAAAAAGGCGATCCGTTTCAATGGATTTGTTCCGCTGCCTTTTTTCATAATTAATGATGCCGGTTTCATACCCGAGCAACAGGCATTGAAACATTTCGATGATATGCCGGGTATGTTGCCCAATGGTCGCTTGCGATAAAGCCGGACAAGGCTGGCTATAATGTACCTGGGTCAATAGTTGCAGCGTTGTGCTCAACTGACTGAAAACATGTTGTATGGCAATATTTAGCTGCATTTGTCTAAAATAACGAATTGATGGTGCAAATACGGGGCCGTTTCAGGGACGTGCATAAATTTTAAGACTCACTTTCGCCTCGTCGGCCATGGTCATACTGGTTCCGCCCACTTTGTAGTTGAGTCGATTCACCGTGAATGTTCCCTCAAACAGCCAGGCATCGCCTTCTTTTTTCACCGTAAAAGGGATCGATGTTTGTCCGGTGATACCATGCATGTCGATGGTCGCTTGCAATATATACGACTTGCCATCGGCCGTTGGTTTGGGTAATTCGCCTTTTATGCGAATAAGTGGAAATTTTACTGCATCGAAGAAATCATCGCTGCGCAGGTGGTTATCGCGTTTCTTATTACCCGTATTGATCGTGGCGGTTTTCACCGTAACATCAAATTTCGCCTGTGTGGGGTGATTGCCATCAAACTGGATATCACCGGCCAAGCCATTAAAACTGCCATCGATGCTAATACCAAAATTTTTTATCACAAAACCAACATGGGAATTTGCATCGTCGGGATGCAAGACATTTCCTTGCGCCCATCCCGCCCGGGGCAAGCAACAAAGCAAGAAGAAAAGCCAGGTTATCTTCATGCGTCAATTTACTGTAGATTTACAAAAAAACGATATGCAGATTCCCAGCATGGCTGAAATGGCGGCAAATGGTGAAACCCCCGAAGTATTATTTTGGGTAGGTTGTGCCGGCAGTTTCGACCAGCGGGCCCAAAAAATATCTCGTGCTTTCGCGCTGATTCTCCAAAAAATCGGGGTAAAGTTTGCTATTCTGGGCAAAGAGGAAATGTGCACCGGCGATCCCGTGCGCCGCGCCGGCAATGAGTTTTTATTTCAGATGATGGCTTACCAGAATATCCAGGTCTTGAATGGATACGGCATTCAGAAGATTGTTACCACCTGCCCCCATTGTTTCAATACTTTTAAAAATGAATACCCTGCACTGGGTGGCCAATACCAGGTGATACACCACGCTGAATACCTGCAACAGCTGATCAATGCCGGTAAGATTCGCATTGCCGATGGCGGCCCTTTCAAAGGCAAAAAAATCAGCTTCCACGACAGTTGCTACCTCGGCCGCGCCAATGATATTTACGAAGCACCCCGAAAAGTATTGGAAAGCCTCGATGCAGAATTGGTGGAAATGAAACGTTGCCGCAGCAATGGACTCTGTTGTGGTGCCGGCGGCGCGCAAATGTTCAAGGAAGAAGAAAAAGGCAGGGTTCGCATTAATATTGAAAGAACCGAAGAAGCGTTGGCAACAGGCGCACCGGTCATTGCTGCCGCCTGCCCATTCTGCAATACCATGCTTACCGATGGAGTTAAATCCAAAGAAAAAGAATCTGAAGTCAGCGTGTTGGACATCGCTGAACTGATTGCCGCCAGCCTGGCCTGATTTCTAATGATTCGGCTTACCTTTGTGGCATGAATTTGACTTACCGCGAATTAATTCCCGCTGATTTTGCACCCGGTTCACGCGTTTGGATTTACCAAAGCAATCGCTTACTGGGTATGGGCGAAACCCTGGAAGCCGATGCTATTTTACAGGATTTTGTGGCGAAATGGCAAACCCATGGCGACCCGGTGAAAGGATTTGCGACCATTTTCTTCGGACAATTTGTGGTACTCATGGCCGATGAGTCGGCGACTTCTGTCAGTGGCTGCAGTACCGATAGCAGTGTGCGGGTGATTAAGTTGCTCGAAGAGAAATTTCGCATTTCATTGTTCGACCGGCAACTGCTCGCCTTTGTGGTGAACGATAAAGTGCAGTTGATTCCAATGGCCCAGCTTAAACACGCCGTTGAACATGGCATGATCAAAGAAGACGATTTGTTTTTCAACAATGTGGTGACCACCAAGGCTGAACTGGAAAACAACTGGCTTATTCCTTTGCAGCAAAGCTGGCTGGCATCTCGCCTGGGATTAAAAACGACTTGATCAAAAGATCAGTTGAAAAGCGGTTCCCTCTCCTTCTACCGATTGCACCTGGATATTTCCTTTGTGCAACATCATAATTTGTTTGCAGAGGCTAAGACCAATGCCACTGCCGGTTTTCTTGGTGCTGAAAAATGGAATGAAGATTTTTTCGATGACTTCCTGCGACATACCGGCCCCATTGTCGGCGATCTTGATGGAGGTTTTTCCTTTGGGCAGGCTGGCGGCGGATAAAACAATTTTAGGATCGGTTTTTTCTTTCACGGCATCCATCGCATTCACCAATAGGTTGATCATAACCTGCTCCAATAAATTGAGATCGGCCTGCAGTTGGAGTTCAGGCTCTTTGAGAATAATTTCCAGGTCAATATTTTTGTGCTCAAGGGTGGGCAGCATCAACTGTTGCAGGTTCCTGAATACATCGAGTACATAGAGTTTTTCGAGGTGGAGTTCGCTGATCTTGTTTAGGTTCCGATAGGTTTCTGCAAAACGCAGCAGCCCTTCGCTGCGCCGTTGAATGGTTTCAATACCCAGGCCAAGGTCATCCAGCGCGCCTGTTTTGTCTTCTATATCTCCCGCAGATGCATCCAGTCTGCTCTTCAGTGTACTGGCCAGCGATGAAATTGGCGCTACTGAATTCATGATCTCATGGGTCATCACGTTCAACAATTTCTGCCAGGCTTTCGATTCGGTTTCATCCATCGCTTCATTTACATTCTGGAAGGCGATCAACTTGAATTGGAGTCCGTCGGTTTGAAAAGCCGTGCAGGAAATAATCAGCTTTACCTGCGCCTTATCAATCAGCGCGGTGCTCAGCTTGGCCTCACCCGGCCTGATATTGGTCAGTAGTTCATACAGGGCGGCGTCGCGCCGGCGAAGCGACTGCAATGTTTTTAAATAAGGCAATTGCAAAATGCGCTTCAACGATTCGTTCATCCAAATGATTTGCCCGTCGTCGACCTGAAAAGAAAGTATACCCGTGTCTACCAGTTCCAATATTTTCTGCAGGTATTGGTACTGGGTCTCTTTTTCTTTGCTGATGACTTTGAAAGTGCTATTGATCTCATTGAAGCCATGGCGCAGCGGTTGTAATTCTGCCGGTGCGTGTTTTACATCAAAATAGCGGGAAAAATCACGGTAATGAACCGATTCAACAAACTGGTCGAGTTCATCCTGGGCCTTGCGTTGCGATTTGTACAGGTCAACCAGTTGATACGCCAATACCGGTGTCAGGAGTACCAGGAATTTATATTCACCCTTCACCAATAGCCACGAAGCAACACACAATACCGCAAACAAGAGCAGTACCTTAATAAACAGTTTATTGCTGGTGCTCTTAAATATCATATTTGCTTAATCTCCGGTAAAGGGCGGTACGGGTTAAACCCAATTCACGCGCCGCTTTCGTGATATTGCCATTGTGTTTTTCTATCACTTTGAGGATGGTGTTCTTTTCAATGGCGCTTAACTTCAGTTCATCGGGCTCTTCATTCTGTTCAGTGGCAAATTCAATGGGCGAAAACAACAGATCGCTGGCTTTGAGTTGGTCGCCTTCGGCCATGATAACCGCCCGCTCGATGGTGTATTGCAATTCGCGCACATTTCCCGGAAAGGGATATAACATAAGTTTATCGACCGCGGCTTCGTCAAAGCGCAGCAGCGGCTTGAAATATTTTTTGCTATAGAGCTGGTTAAAATGATTGGCGAGCAACAGGATATCCCGACCCCTCTTCCGCAGCGGCGGCATGATAATCTCCACGGTATTGATGCGATAGATCAGGTCTTTCCGAAAGCGGTTCTCATTGGCGAGTTCAGCAATCGGCAGGTTGGTGGCGCAAACCAATCGAACATCGATGGGGATCGGCGTATTTGTACCAATGCGGGTCACTTGCCGGTTTTGCAACACCGATAATAATTTTGCCTGTTGCTGCAGGCTGATATTGCCAATTTCATCCAGGAAAATAGTGCCGCCATTGGCTGCTTCAAAACGACCGGCACGGTCCTCACGGGCATCTGTAAACGCTCCTTTTTTGTGCCCAAACAGTTCACTTTCAAAAAGGGAATCGGTCAGGGCGCCCACATCCACTTTTACAAATGGTTTCGATGCTCGCAAGGAATGCTGGTGGATGGCTTTGGCAATAAGGTCTTTACCCGTGCCATTTTCACCCAAAATCAGAATATTCGCATCGGTGGGTGCAATCTTTTCCACTTTGTAAAAGATGGCTTTCATGGTTTCAGATTCACCCAATAATTCGGCACCAATGATATTACCCGCTACCGTTTCAGCAGCGGTGCTGGTAATCCCTTCTTTTTTCTTCAGTGCTTCTTTGATGGTATTGATTAACCGGTCGTTGTGCCAGGGCTTCACCACAAAATCGGTAGCGCCTTCTTTCAACGACTTCACGGCCAGGTCTACATCGCCATAAGCGGTGATCATGATGACCGCCGCATCTGATTTTAGTTCCTTGATTTTTCGCAGCCAGAAAATGCCTTCGTTGCCGGTATTGATCGAACTGGTGAAATTCATATCCAGCAAAATCACATCAAATTTTCCCGCATGTAAGATTTGCTGTAACAATTGCGGGTTCTTTTCCGTCACAACTTCTTTGGCTTCTGTTTTTAGCAGCAGCCTGACGGCGGTCAGCACATCAGTGTCATCGTCAACAACTAAAATGGATGCGTTCTTTAATGTCATAGTAATTGCCTGCAATGTTAGGTATTTTTTTATCAGCCCCCCGACCGCTAAAATGGGGTGACAAAAAGCGAACAGTAACTGTATCAAAAGCGGACAGTATTAATCACCGCCAGGAATTAACTTGTTGATTATTTGACACTTGCAATTGTGGCACGGGGTTTAGCTTATAGCAGGCATCGTAACAGGATCAAAACAACAAACAGTGGACAGAGTCATTGAAAAAAAGAAGTGGTCAACCAAAAGAATCTTGACAATTGCCGGTATAACAGCCTTGGTGGCCCTGATCGTTGGTAGTTTCTATTTCACGTCGGGCAAGAGCCGCCTGAATGTTGAAACGGAGCGTATCACCATCAGCGAAATCAAGAAAGGCATTTTCCAGGAAAATATTCCGGTAAATGGCATTGTATTGCCAAAAACAACCATTTATCTGGATGCTTCTGAAGGTGGTCGCGTTGAAGAGCGGTATGTGGAAGACGGCGAAGTGATGAAAAAAGGGCAGCCCATCCTGAAACTGAGCAATACCGACTTGGAACTCAGTTTATCGAACCAGGAAACCCAGGTATTCAACGTGCTGACCCAAATGCAGATTGCCAAGAACAATGCCGATCAGAATACCATTAACCGGCTCAACCAGATGGCCGAGGTCGACAATGCCCTGAAAGAAGCAGAACGGGTGTACAATGTCAACAACAAATTGTACAAACAGAAAGCCATCGGTTCACAAGAATACAATTCATCGGCCAACCTCTACGAATACCAGAAAAGAAGAAAAGAATTGACGGCCGATATCATGCACAAAGATTCGATCAGTGGTCGCCAGCAGGTAACCCAGATGCAGCAATCTTATACGCGCATGGCCAACGCGCTCGACCTGATGCGCCACAAAGTGGGCGATCTGGTGGTGCGGGCACCCGTCGACGGGCAATTAACTTCGCTCGACGCAGAAATCGGTCAGTCGAAGAACAAGGGGGAACGCCTCGGTCAGTTGGATGTACTGGATGGTTATAAAGTGCGAGTAGATGTAGACGAACATTATATCACCCGCATTTTTATCGGACTGAAGGGCAGCTACGAAATGCCAGGCAAGTCTTATACCCTGGTTATTAAAAAAGTGTATACCCAGGTAACCAATGGTCGGTTCCAGGTGGATATGGAATTTGAAGGCGAAGTGCCGAAGATCCGCCGCGGACAAACCCTGCAAATTCGACTGGCCCTAAGTGATGAAAAGCAGGCCCTCCTGCTGCCCAAAGGTGGCTTCTTCCAACAAACCGGTGGCAACTGGATATTCAAACTCAACGAAGCCGGCACCATGGCCTATCGGGTCGATATCCAACTGGGCATGCAAAGTCCTGACAACTTCGAAGTGTTGAGTGGCCTGCAACCTGGCGACAAAGTCATCACCAGCAGCTATGAAAACTATGGCAACATGCAGGAACTCATTCTTAAAAAGCCATGATCAACTATCATCACCGTTAAACCATTTTTATGCAAAAGAAATACAGGTTCCTCGCCATTTGCAGTATCTGCCTGCTGTTATCGATCGCCAGCCAAAGCGGTGAACGAACTGAAATCGCTGAGGGAAAGCTGCAGGAACAAAGAAGTAGCCCGATTACTAAAAAGCTACCGGTGTCGATCGATTTACCGGCTTCTGCCCTATTATCACTTCTACAATTTTAATACAGCAATAATATGATCAAAATTACCGATCTGGAAAAGTACTACCGTACCGAAGAAGTGGAAACAGTAGCACTCAATAAACTTTCATTCGAGATCAAAGAAGGTGAATTCGTGGCGGTGATGGGCCCTTCCGGCTGCGGGAAATCAACCTTGTTGAATATTCTCGGCTTACTGGATGATCCTGATGCCGGTAGTTTTTTATTCAATGGCATTGAAGTAGCCAAATTCAACGAGCGCAAACGGGCTGATTTGCGGAAACACAATATCGGTTTCGTGTTCCAGAGCTTTAACCTGATCGACGAACTGACCGTTTTTGAAAACGTGGAATTGCCGCTGATCTATACCGGCGTAAAG
>Ga0209794_1001994_pt1 | contig 12302 bp, 10 predicted proteins | sample EBPBio232013_DNA_FD_185869 | JGI IMG/M metagenome (GOLD analysis project Ga0209794, IMG submission 185869) | Wastewater treatment Type I Accumulibacter community from EBPR Bioreactor in Madison, WI, USA - Reactor 1_5/23/2013_ DNA (SPAdes)... | ecosystem: Engineered > Bioreactor > EBPR >... | reverse complement strand
TCCGGCGCCTGCCCGCTTTCACGCTTTGCCCGCGAGTTCTGACCATGACCCACGTCGTCACCGAAGCCTGCATCAACTGCAAATACACCGATTGCGTGGACGTGTGCCCCGTCGACTGCTTCAAGGAAGGCCCCAACTTCCTCACCATCGACCCCGATGAATGCATCGACTGCGCCGTCTGCATCCCCGAGTGCCCAGTCAACGCCATCTTTGCCGAGGAAGACCTGCCCAAGGACCAGCTGCACATGACGGCGATCAACGCCGAGCTGGCACGCTCGCCCAACTACCGGACGCTGACCAAGCGCAAGGACCCGCTGCCCGACCACGAGGCCTGGGCCAGCCGCACCGACAAGCTGGGCCAGCTGGCCCGCTGACGGGCTGCCGCGACCCCCACCCGGGTTCTGCATCAAAATGCCGGCTGGCGCAGGATGGACCTGCGCCAGCCGCTCTGTTTTTTGAAGCACTCATGTCCCACGCCGCCCATGACCCGCCGCTGGAAACCGACGTCGCCGTGATCGGCGCCGGCCCGGTCGGCCTGTTCGCGGTGTTCCAGCTCGGCCTGCTGGGGCTGAGCGCCCAGGTCATCGACGCCCTGCCCCATGTCGGCGGTCAGCCGGCCGCGCTGTACGCCGACAAGCCGATCTACGACATTCCGGCCGTGCCGGTGTGCAGCGGCCAGGCGCTGATCGACGCGCTGCTGGCGCAGATCGCGCCCTTCGCGCCGCCGCTGCACCTGGGCCAACTGGTCGAGCGCCTGCAGCGCCAGCCCGACGGCCGCCTGCTGCTGCAAACGCAGCGCGGCCTGCGCCTGCTGGCGCGCGCCGTGTTCATCGCCGCCGGCGTGGGCGCCTTCGTGCCCCGGCGCCTGAAGCTCGCCGGCCTGGAGGCGTTCGAGCCGCGGCAGCTGTTTCACCACGCGCCCGACGACGCCCAGCTGGCCGGCCAGCGCGTGGTGGTGGTCGGCGGCGGCGAGCCGGCGCTGGCCCAGGCCATCCGCCTGGCCACGCTGGCCGCCGGCGGCCCGGCCCGCGTCACCCTGCTGCACCGGCGCGACGGCTTTCAGGCCGACCCCGCCACCGAGGCGGCCGTGCGCGCGCTGCGCGCCGCCGGGCGGCTGGGCTTCGTGGCCGGCCAGCTGACGGGCTTCGAGCAGGCCGGCGGCTGCCTGACGGCGCTGCTCGTCATGGGCCCCGACGGCGCCACCACGCCGCTGGCGCTGGACCGGCTGCTGGTGCAGCAAGGCCTCAGCCCGCGCCTGGGCCCGGTCGCCGACTGGCAGCTGGCGCTGGAGCGCAAGCAGCTGGTGGTGGACACGGCCCGGTTCCAGACCAGCGCGCCGGGCATCTTCGCCATCGGCGACATCAACACCTACCCGGGCAAGAAAAAGCTCATCCTGTGCGGCTTTCACGAAGCCACGCTGGCGGCCTGGGGCGCGCGCGCGCACATCCACCCGCGAAAGGACGAGCCGCCACTGGAATACACCACCAGCAGCACGCGCCTGCAGCGCCTGCTGGCGGGCGCCGGCGCCGCCGGCGGCCAGGCCGGCTGACTCGTCGCCACCGCGACGGGCTGGCGGCCGGGGGCGCCGGGCATGCGCTCCATAATTCCGGCCTGCCCCCTCTTTCTTTCCCCCTACCGACACAGGAGCACGCCATGCAGATCAAGGACAAGGTATTCATCGTCACCGGAGGCGCCTCGGGCCTGGGTGAAGGCACGGCGCGCCTGCTGGCGGCCAGCGGCGGCAAGGTGGTCATCGCCGACATGAACGCCGAGCGCGGCCAGGCCGTGGCGCGCGAGATCGGCGGCGCCTTCGTCCGGTGCGACGTCACCAGCGAAGCCGATGGCAAGGCGGCGGTCGAGCAGGCGACGGCCATGGGCAAGCTGATGGGCCTGGTCAACTGCGCCGGCATCGCCACCGCCGAAAAGACAGTGGGCAAGAACGGCGCACACGCGCTGGCCGCCTTCACCAGGACGGTGACGATCAACCTGATCGGCAGCTTCAACATGATCCGTCTGGCGGCCGAGGCCATGAGCAGCAACGAGCCCGAACCCACCGGCGAGCGCGGCGTGCTGATCAGCACCGCCAGCGTGGCCGCCTACGATGGCCAGATCGGCCAGGCGGCGTATTCGGCCAGCAAGGGCGGCATCGTCGGCATGACGCTGCCGATCGCGCGCGATCTGGCCCGCACGGGCATCCGCAACATGACCATCGCGCCGGGCATCATGGGCACGCCGATGCTGTTTGGCATGCCCAAGGAGGTGCAGGACGCGCTGGCCGCCGGCGTGCCCTTCCCCAGCCGCCTGGGCACGCCCGAGGACTACGCCAAGCTGGCGTGTCACATCTTCGAAAACGACCTGCTCAACGGCGAGGTGATCCGCCTGGACGGCGCCATCCGCCTGGCGCCCAAGTGAAGAACGCTATTGATTGAGTAGCTGCTGGCGCAGTATGGGCATGGTCTGCAACCCGATTCTTTTTGAATTCGGCGGATGGCCGCCGCCCACCCCCCACGCCACCCCGCCATGTCGACCCGCGCCGAAACGCTGGACTTCCTGCTCGACCAGATCGGGGCGCTGCCGGGCGTGCGCACGCGGCGCATGTTCGGCGAATATTGCCTCTACCTGGACGACAAGCCGACGGCCTTCCTCTGCGACGACCAGTTGTACGTGAAGATCACCGAGGCCGGCGGCGCCCTGCTGGCCAGGCCGGTCCGCGGCCCACCCTACCCGGGCGCCCGCGACCACTTCCTGCTGCGGCCCGACGAATGGGAAGACCGGCAGGCCCTGTGCGATCTGCTCGCCGCCACCAGCCGCGCCCTGCCCATGCCCCGGCCGCGCCAGCCGCGCCGCGCCAGGTGACCCATGGCCCTGGCTCGTGAACTATCATTTACATAGCTGCTGACGCACGCCCTGAAAGCGCTGTCGCCCTGTTCGGGGCTCTTCTCGCGAATGATGGCGATGGCCTGCAAGACAAGGCTTTGAATGGTGGTTTATTGGAAACCGCCAACCTCCGAACGCAGAGGACGCAGAGATTTCGCAGAGGACGCAGAAAGCCAGAAGATCCATCGGTTTTCTTAGCGTCCTCTGCCAATCCTTGGCGTTCTCTGCGGTGCGGCACTGATCGAGTACCTCACCATCATTCGCGAGTAGCGCCCTGTTCGGCTTGCAAACACGGATGGCGGGGGAGGCGCGTCCGGACGTGGGCGACGCCGAGCAGGCCCAGGCCCGGCGCCGCGCTGCCTTAGGATGCACATCCTGCGCCCATCACCCCAAGGAGACACCCCATGCCCACGCCACGCCTGTTTGCCCTCGGCGCCCTGGCCGCCGCCGCCCTGCTGGCCGGCTGCGCCAGCGGCTTGCGCTACACGCCACCCGCGGCTGCGCCGGTGACGCCGGAAGGCGGCTCGGGCTGGACCGACAAGCCTGGCTGGGCAACGCAGAAGTTCGCCGTCGCCGCCGCCAACCCGCTGGCCACCGACGCCGGCTACCAGGTGCTCAAGGCCGGCGGCAGCGCGCTCGACGCCGCCATTGCCGTGCAGATGGTGCTGACCCTGGTCGAGCCGCAATCCAGCGGCATCGGCGGCGGCGCCTTCCTGCTGCACGCCGCCGGCAGCGACGTGACGGCCTGGGACGGCCGTGAAACCGCGCCGGCCGCCGTCGACGACAAGCTGCTCCTGGGCGCCGACGGCAAGCCGCTGCCGTTCCACGACGGCGTGGTGGGTGGCCGCTCGGTCGGCGTGCCCGGCACGGTGCGGATGCTGGAGCAGGCGCACCGCCAACACGGCCGCCTGGCCTGGGCCGAGCTGTTCAAGCCCGCCATCGTGCTGGCCGAGCAGGGCTTTGCCGTCAGCCCGCGCCTGAACACCCTGCTGAAGAACGAGCAGCACCTGAAGAAGGACCCGGTGGCCGCGGCCTACTTCTACGACGCCGCCGGCAACCCCCGGCCGGTCGGCCACGTGCTGAAGAACCCCGAACTGGCCGAGGTGCTCAAGGGCATCGCCGCGCGCGGCTCGGCGGCGCTGCTGGAAGGCCCGGTGGCGCAGGCCATCGTCGACAAGGTGCGCAAGCACCCCGGCAACCCCGGCAAGCTGACGCTGGCCGACCTGGCCGGCTACACCCCCAAGCGGCGCGCGCCGCTGTGTCACGACCTGCGCGTGCCCGCCAGCGGCAAGGCCTACGAAGTCTGCGGCTTTCCGCCGCCGTCCTCTGGCGCCATCGCGGTGGGCCAGATCCTGGGCATCCTGGCTCACACCCCGGCCGCCAGCATGCCGCTGGGCGCCGACGGCCTGCCCACGGCCGACTGGCTGCACTACTACATGGAAGCCTCGCGCCTGGCGTTTGCCGACCGCGCGCTGTACGTGGCCGACCCGGACTTCGTGCAGCCGCCGGCAGGCAACTGGATGAGCCTGCTGGAGCCGGCCTATCTGAAGAGCCGCGCCGCGCTGATCGGCGCGCAAAGCCTGAAGGTGGCCCAGCCCGGCCAGCCCGGCGCCGTCAAGACCAGCCTGGCGCCGATGGCCGACCAGCCCGAGTACGGCACCAGCCACATCAGCATCGTCGACGCCTTCGGCAACGCGCTGGCCATGACCACCACCATCGAGGACCAGTTCGGCGCGCGCCAGATGGTCAAGGGCTTTCTGCTGAACAACGAGCTGACCGACTTCAGCTTTGCCCCCACCGACGCCCAGGGCGCGCCCATCGCCAACCGCGTGCAGCCCGGCAAGCGCCCGCGCTCGTCGATGGCCCCCACCCTGGTGTTCGAGAAAACCGCCGACGGCCGCCGCGGCCCGCTGGTGATGAGCGCCGGCAGCCCCGGCGGCGCGCTGATCATCCACTACACCGCCAAGACCCTGCACGGCGTGCTGGGCTGGGGCCTGCTGCCGCAGCAGGCCATCAACCTGCCCAACTTCGGCTCACTCAACGGCCCCAGCCTGCTGGAGGAGAAGAAATTTCCCGCCGCCACCGTCGAGGCCCTGCGCACGCGCGGCGCCGAGGTGCGCGAGATGAACCTGACCAGCGGCCTGCAGGCCATCACGCATACCAACGTGCATGGCAAGCCGATGTGGCTGGGTGGCGCCGACCCGCGGCGCGAAGGGGTGGTGATGGGCGACTGACCCGGGCGCGCCGCCGACGATGAGGCGGCGCCCGCAGCGCACTGTGGCGCGGGAGCTGCAACATAGCTTACATAGGGTTTGCCTGAGTGGTGACGGCCCCGGGGCCCCATAGACTCCCCCTTGATGCATCCCGGGCGGCGTGCATGCCGTCGCGGGCAAGGCATCCCACAAGAGGAGACTGCCCCATGGACATGAACCGGCGCCAGTTCTTCCGCGTCAGCGGAGCTGGCTTGGCCGCCTCCAGCCTGGTGGCACTGGGTTTTTCACCCAGCGCCGCCCTGGCCGAGACACGCGCCTTCAAACTCACCCGCGCCACCGTCGCACGCAGCATCTGCCCCTACTGCTCGGTCAGCTGCGGCATGCTGATCTACAAACTCGGCGACGGCTCCAAGAACGCCAAGGATCACGTGATTCATGTCGAGGGCGATCCGGACAACCCGGTCAGCCGCGGCTCGCTGTGTCCCAAGGGCGCGGGCGTGATGGACATGATCAACTCCCCGGCACGCATCAAATACCCCATGGTGCGCGAAGCGGGCGGCAAGGAATGGAAGCGCATCGGCTGGGCAGAGGCGCTCAATCGCATCTCCAAGCACATGAAGGACGATCGCGACGCCAACTTCCAGACCACGAACGCCGCGGGCACCACCGTCAATCGCTGGACGAGCACCGGTTTTCTGGTGTGCAGTTCCTCCAGCAACGAATCGAGCTATCTCACCGTCAAGGTCGCGCGCGGCCTGGGCATGGTCGGGATCGATACACAGGCACGCGTTTGACACGCACCGACGGTGTCCAGTCTGGGCCCGACTTTCGGTCGCGGAGCGATGACCAATTCATGGACCGACATTAAGAATGCCGATCTGATTCTCGTGATGGGCGGCAATGCCGCGGAAGCACACCCGGTGGGCTTCAAATGGGTGGTCGAAGCCATGCAAAAGCGCAAGGCCCGGCTGATCTCGGTCGACCCACGCTTCAACCGCACCTCGGCGGTGGCCGACCTGTACGCGCCGATCCGCAACGGCACCGACATCGCCTTCCTGGGCGGCGTCATCAACTGGCTGCTGAGCAACGACAAGATCCACCACGACTACGTCAAGTTCAACACCGACGCCACCTTCCTGACCAAGCCGGGCTTTGCGCTCAACAACGGCATCTTCAGCGGCTACGACGAGGCCACGCGCAAGTACGACAAGTCCACCTGGGGCTACCAGCTGGGCGAGGACGGCTACGTCAAGGTCGACGAGACGATGCAAGACCCGCTGTGCGTCTACCAGCAGCTGAAAAAACACTACAGCCGCTACACGCCCGAGATGGTCAGCAACATCTGCGGCACGCCGCAGGACAAGTTCCTGAAAATCTGCGAAATGCTCGGCGAGATGTCCGCGCCCGACAAGACCAGCACCATCTGCTACGCACTGGGCTGGACGCAGCACACGGTGGGCAGCCAGAACATCCGCACCATGGCCATGATCCAGCTGCTGCTGGGCAACATGGGCCGCCCGGGTGGCGGTGTGAACGCGCTGCGCGGCCACTCCAACGTGCAGGGCGTGACCGACATGAACGCCTACGCCGAGGTGTTCTCGGGCTATCTCAGCGCGCCGACCGACAAGGACGACACGTACGAGAAGTACCTCAAGCGCTGCACGCCCAAGGCCATGCGCCCCAACCAGTTCAACTACTGGAGCAACTTCCCGCGCTTCTTCAACAGCCTGATGAAGTCGTACTACGGCAAGGCCGCCACGCCGGAGAACAATTTCTGCTACGACTGGGTGCCCAAGCTCGAAGGCGGCTACGACGTGCTGCACATGTTCGAGCTGATGCACCAGGGCAAGATGAACGGCTTCATCTCGCAGGGCTTCAACCCGCTGGCGACGGTGCCGAACAAGAACAAGCTCTCGGCCGCGCTCTCCAAGCTCAAGTACCTGGTCATCATCGACCCGCTGGAGACCGAAACCGGCGAGTTCTGGAAGAACTACGGCCCGCTCAACGACGTCAAGACCGAGAGCATCCAGACCGAGGTCTTTCGCCTGCCCAGCACCTGCTTTGCCGAGGAAGAAGGCTCGCTCACCAACTCCAGCCGCATCGCGATCTGGAAGGAGCGCGCCGTGGAGCCCCAGGGCGAGGCCAAGCCGGACTCGGAAATCATGGCGCTGCTGTTCATGAAACTGCGCCAGATGTACGCCAAGGACGGTGGCGCCTTCCCCGACGCCATCCTGAACCTGGCCTGGGACTACGCCCAGCCGCTCGAGCCGTCGGCGACCGAGCTGCTGCGCGAGATCAGCGGCAAGGCGCTGTCCGACGTGCTGGCGCCACCCGACCCGGCCAACCCGTCGGCCCCGCGCGCGGTGCTGGTCAAGGCCGGCCAGCAGGTGCCGGGCTTCGCCATGCTGCGCGACGACGGCTCCACCGCCTGCGGCAACTGGCTCTACTCGGGCTGCTGGAGCGAGGCGGGCAACCTGACCGCGCGCCGCGGCCTGGAAGACCCGACCGGCCTGGGCGTGTACCAGAACTTCGGTTTCGCCTGGCCGGCCAACCGCCGCATCCTCTACAACCGCGCCAGCGCGGACAAGGACGGCAAGCCCTGGGCGCCAAACAAGAAGTACGAGTACTGGAACGGCAAGGCCTGGACCGGCGCCGACATCCCGGACATGCTGCCCACGGCGGCGCCCGAGATCGGCATGGGTTCCTTCATCATGAACCCCGAGGGCGTGGCGCGCCTGCACGCCATCGGCATGGCCGAGGGCCCGTTCCCGGAGCACTACGAGCCGTTTGAAACCCCGATCGGTGTCAACCCGCTGCACCCCGACAACCCCAAGGCCATCAGCAATCCCGCGGCCCGGGTGTTCAAGGGCGACATGGAGGCGTTCGGCAAGAAGGAGGAGTTCCCGTACTCGGCCACCACCTACCGCCTGACCGAGCATTTCCACACCTGGAGCAAGCACGCGCGCCTCAACGCCGTCTTGCAGCCCGAGGCCTTCGTGGAAATCAGCGAGGAACTGGCCAAGGAGAAGGGCATCAAGCACGGCGACAGCGTCAAGGTGAGCAGCAACCGCGGTCACATCGTGACCAAGGCCGTGGTCACCAAGCGCATCAAGCCGTTCCCGGTCAATGGCCAGAAGGTGCACCTGGTAGGCATTCCCTTCCACTGGGGCTTTACCGGCCAGACCAAGCCCGGCTACATCGCCAACACCCTGACCCCCTTCGTCGGCGACGCCAACTCGCAGACGCCGGAGTCCAAGGCCTTCCTCGTCAACGTGGAAAAGGTGTAAACCATGTCAAGTCTGCAATCGCAAGACGTGGTCGCCCGATCGGCCACGACCACCCCGCCACCGCAGGCACGTGCCCACGTGCCCGAGGTCGCCAAGCTCATCGACGTCTCCAAGTGCATCGGCTGCAAGGCCTGCCAGGTGGCATGCATGGAGTGGAACGACCTGCGCGACGACGTCGGCAGCAATATCGGCGTCTACGACAACCCGACCGACCTCACGCCCCAGTCCTGGACGGTGATGAAGTTCTTCGAGGTCGAGCCGGAGGCCGGCAACCTCGAGTGGCTGATCCGCAAGGACGGCTGCATGCACTGCGAGGACCCCGGATGCCTGAAGGCCTGCCCCTCGCCCGGTGCCATCGTCAAGTACGCCAACGGCATCGTGGACTTCATCAGCGAGCACTGCATTGGCTGCGGCTATTGCGTCAAGGGCTGCCCGTTCGATGTGCCGCGCATCAGCGAGAAGGACAACAAGGCCTACAAGTGCACCCTGTGTTCCGACCGCGTCGGCGTGGGTCTGGAGCCAGCCTGCGTCAAGACCTGTCCGACCGGCGCCATCACCTTCGGCACCAAGGCCGACATGGTGGCCTCCGGCGAGCAGCGCGCCGGCGAGCTGCAGGAACGCGGCTGGAAGAGCGCCGGTCTGTACAACCCGGCCGGCGTCGGCGGCACGCACGTCATGTACGTGCTCAAGCACGCCGACCAGCCGGGCCTGACCGCGCTGCCAACCAACCCCAGCATCAGCCCCTGGGTCTCGGTGTGGAAGGGCTGGAGCAAACCGGTGGGCCTGGCCGTGATGGCCGGCGCGGCCCTCACCGGCTGGTTCCACTACCTGCGCAAGGGTCCGCTCGAGACGCCTGAGGAGGAGACCACCGCAACCGACGACGGCAGCAGCACGCAAGGAGAGCAGTCATGAAGACACTGCAACGCTACAGCGCGGGCCAGCGCTCCAACCACTGGGCCACGGTGCTGTGCTTCGTGCTGGCCGCGGTGTCGGGCTTCGCGCTGTTTCACCCGGCCCTGTTCTGGCTCACGGCCCTGGTCGGCGGCCCGCAGTGGGCGCGCATCCTGCACCCCTACCTGGGGCTGGCGATGTTCGTGCTCTTCCTGGGCATGTTCTTCATGTTCGCCGGCGCCAACTGCTGGCGCAAGGAGGACTCCGAATGGCTGGGCAAGGCCAGCACGCTGATCAGCCAGAGCAACCAGGCGAAGATGCCGCCGGTGGGCAAGTACAACGGCGGGCAGAAGCTGATCTTCTGGCTCTTCGCCCTCAGCCTCGTCGTGCTGCTGGTCACCGGCCTGCTGTTCTGGCAGGCCTGGTTCGCCCCGGCGGTGCCGATCTGGCTGCAGCGCATTGCCGTGGTGCTGCATGCACTGGCCGCGTTCGGGCTGTTCCTGGCCGTCGTCGTGCACGCCTACGCCGCCATCTGGGTCAAGGGCACGCTTGGCGCCATGGTGCGCGGCACGGTCAGCAACGCCTGGGCCAAGCACCATCACCCGCTGTGGTGGCGCGAGCAGGTGCAGCCACGGGCCACCAAGAAGTGATTTGTTCCCTCCACTAGAGACCCGGCTGCCGCGCGGCACCCGCCGCCGGCAGCCGTTTTGACACCTTGACCGATACCAAACCCACCCGCCAGATCAACACGCCCGAGGCCATCCAGCTGCGCTCGGGCCTGGACATTCCCCAGCTGCTGCTGCCCGACCCGGCCCGCGTCTTCGCCGACCGTGCGCTGCGCCTGCGCCAGCAGGCCGCCGGCCACGCGATGCGCGACTACCTGATGCTGATGGCCGTCGTCTGCGAGGCCCAGCACCAGCGCCTGCGGCACTACCCCGCCGTGCCACTGCCCACGCCCGCGCAGATCGGCACCGCCACCGCCGAAGGCACGCCGCTGCTGGCCTGTGAGCACTGGCCGCGCGCGCCCGAATGGCGCACCGAGCTGCGCGCCCTGCTGGCCCTGGTACTCGACCAACTGCCCGCCGACAGCCCGGCGCGCGCTGGCGTGCAGGGCGTGGCGGCCCTGCCCGACGAGGCGCTGGAGCAGCAGGCCAGCCGCCTGCTCGCCGGTATCACGCTGGGCCTGGACCTGGCGGCGGCGCCGCTGATCGCCGCCGGGCTGCAGCTGTACTTCACGCACCTGGTGGCGGCCACGCGCGCCGCCAGCGGCGAGGTCTTCACCATGGCCGAGAACGCCACGCGCTGCCCCTGCTGCGCCAGCCCGGCCACCGCCAGCATCACCCGCCTGGGCGGCGCGCAGGAAGGCCAGCGCTACCTGTACTGCGCGCTGTGCAGCAGCCAGTGGCACATGAACCGCGTGCAGTGCACGCACTGCCTGGCCACGCAGGGCATCCACTACCAGTCGCTGCAGCCCATCGACCAGGACCAGCCCGCCGCCACCAAGCCGGCCGTGGAGGCCGAGACCTGCGACGCCTGCCACCACTACCTGAAGGTGGTGCACCTGGAGAGCGACGTGCACGGCGAGCCCGTGGCCGACGACCTGGCCACCGTGACGCTCGACCTGCTGGTGTCGGACGCCGGCTTCGAGCGCCATGGCGTCAATCTGCTGCTGCTGTTCGGCGACGCCGACGCCGCGCTCGAAGCCGAGGCCGGGGCGCCCTGATGGCCGCGCCCAAAGAATCCGTGGTCCACGGTTCGCAGGCCTCCCAGCATCCCTCCGACACCCCCGACCCAGACCACGAGCTCGTCCAGCCCCAGCAGCTGCCGGCGCTCGACCGGTTGCTGCGCCAGCACGGCGTGGCCGCGCTGGTGCAAGAGCATGGCCACACCCTGGTCGCCGCCGAGGCGCGCGCCCTGCTCGCCGCGCTGCGCGCCCAGGCGCTGGCGCGCACGCTGGGCGCCGCACGGATCACCGCCGACAGCCTGGCTCAGCAGTTGGAAGATCGCCTGCGCCAGCGCCTGGCACCCGCCCTGCGCCGCGTGCTCAACCTCACCGGCACGGTGATCCACACCAACCTGGGCCGCGCCCTGCTGCCCGAAGCCGCGCTGGCCCACGTGCAGGCCATGATGGCCGGGCCCAACAACCTCGAATACGACCTCGCCAGCGGCGGCCGGGGCGACCGCGACAGCATCGTCGAGGGCCTGCTGTGCGATCTGACCGGCGCCGAGGCCGCCACCGTGGTCAACAACAACGCCGCCGCCGTGCTGCTGGTGCTGGCGGCGCTGGCGCGCGGGCGCCAGGTGATCGTCTCGCGCGGCGAACTGGTGGAAATCGGCGGCGCCTTTCGCATGCCCGACGTCATGGCCAGCGCCGGCGCCCGGCTGGTCGAAGTCGGCACCACCAACCGCACCCATCCACACGACTACGAACACGCCATCACCGGGCGCACCGCCTTGCTGATGAAGGTGCACACCAGCAACTACGCCGTGCAGGGCTTCACCCGCGCGGTCGACGAAGCCGCGCTGGCGCCAATCGCCCATGCGCGCGGCTTGCCACTGGTCACCGACCTGGGCAGCGGCGCGCTGATCGACATGACGGCCCACGGCTTGCCGGCCGAGCCAACACCGCAGCAGATGTTGCAGGCCGGCTGCGATCTGGTCACCTTCAGCGGCGACAAGCTGCTGGGCGGCCCGCAGGCGGGACTGATCGTCGGCCGCAAGACGCTGGTCGATCGCGTGCGCAAGCACCCCATGAAGCGCGCCCTGCGCATGAGCAAGCTGCCGCTGGCCGCCCTGGAAGCCACGCTGCGCCTGTACCTGCGCCCCGAGCGGCTGGCGCGCGAGCTGCCCACGCTGCGCCTGCTGACGCGGCCGCTGGCCGACATCGAGGCCGCGGCCCGCGCCGTGCAGCCCGCGCTGGCCGCCGCGCTGGCGCCGCGTTACACGGTCAAGTCGGTGGCGCTGCAGGGCCAGATCGGCTCCGGCTCGCTGCCCGTTGAGCGCCTGCCCTCGGCCGGCCTGGCCATCGCCCCGG
>Ga0209794_1001993_pt1 | contig 12306 bp, 15 predicted proteins | sample EBPBio232013_DNA_FD_185869 | JGI IMG/M metagenome (GOLD analysis project Ga0209794, IMG submission 185869) | Wastewater treatment Type I Accumulibacter community from EBPR Bioreactor in Madison, WI, USA - Reactor 1_5/23/2013_ DNA (SPAdes)... | ecosystem: Engineered > Bioreactor > EBPR >... | reverse complement strand
ACACACCAGCCTCCTTCGCGCCGGTCGGCCTCGTCGCGCGTACCTATTCGGTGCTCGCCGTGAAGCGGGATTTCCCGGCGCAGACGCTGGCCGGGCTCATCGAACACGCGCGCGCCAATCCCGGCGCTGTCAGGCTCGGCCATGCCGGCGTCGGCTCGCAGAATTTCCTGATCTGCCGCGCCTTCCTCGCCGAGGCCAGGGTCGACATCACGCTTGTCAGCTATCGCGGCGCGGGCCCGGCGCTCAACGACCTGATCGGCGGCCATATCGACGGCGTCTGCGATGCCGCGACCTCCGTCGCGCCGGCCATTTCGGCCGGCCAGGCGCGCGGCCTCGCCGTCGCCTCGCCCGGGCGGGCGGCAACCCTGCCGGGCGTTCCCACTTCCACCGAAGCCGGCCTGCCCGGTTTCCAGATGCAGAGCTGGAACGCCATCTTCGTGCCGGCCGGCACGCCTGCCCCCATCGTCGCACGGCTCAATGCGGCGATCCGCGCGGCAGTCGCCAGCGATTTCGTCCGCGCCCGCTTCGGCGAGATGACCGCGCAGGTCCCGGCGGAGGCGGACCTTTCGCCAGACGTCGTGCCGCCGCTGGTCGAGCGCGACATCGCCCGGTTTCGCGACCTGATGAAGGAGCGCTGACGGCGCGCTCAGCCGATCGTGCCGAGAACCGGGAAGGTCTCGAGCAGCCAGAAGGCCATCGCGCTCATCTTGCCGGTCAGGAAGGCGATGCCGGTCGCCACCAGCAGGAGCCCCATCACCATCTCGACCGCCCGCATGCGATGGCGGACGGCCGCCGCGAATTTCAGGAACGGCTTGATCGCCACCGCCGCCAGCAGGAACGGCACGCCGAGCCCGGCGGAATAGACCGCGAGCAGCAGCGCGCCCTTGTGGATGGTCATCTCGGAGGCCGCCACCGCGAGGATCGCCGCCAGCACCGGCCCGATGCACGGCGTCCAGCCGAAGGCGAAGGCGAGGCCCATCACATAGGCCCCGACGGGGCCGGCCTTGGGCGGCGCGATGTCCATCTTCGCCTGCCGGTAGAGCAGCGGGATGCGGAACAGGCCGAGGAAATGCAGGCCCATGATGATGATCATGACGCCGGCGGCCATGGCGAGCTTGTCCGAGTAGACCCGGACCAGATGCCCCATCGCCGAGGCCGAGGCGCCCAGCAGCACGAAGACCGTGGTGAAGCCGGAGACGAAGACCAGCGCCAGCAGCACGGCGCGGCGCACGAGGCCCGGCCGCTCCTGCGCCTCGGCGAGATCGTCCAGCGTCGCGCCCGTCAGATAGACGAGATAGGGCGGCACCAGCGGCAGCACGCAGGGCGACAGGAAACTCACGAGGCCCGCGAGAAAGGCCGCCGTCATGGTCACATCGGGCATTCGGGTTCCGCCAGCGGATGCCGCGGCACCTGAACCCGTGCCGCTTTTTTGGTCTATCCGTCTCCGGCGCCGAACGAAAGCGCCTCAGGCCGCATATCGCACAGGCGTGATCACGCGTGATCGCCGCGTTTCCCCCCGATGGCGATTCAGATTGCGGAAACCATGCGCTCCTTCCGAAGTACCGTGAGGGAAGCACCCCGCGCTATGCTCGGCCCCGGGGAAGGGAGGCAGCGAACCGACGAGCACACCATGATCGAGATGGTCAACGGCTATCCCTGCGCGGATTACGCCGACGTGTCCCTGGCGCGCCGCGGCCTCAACCCCGAGAACCCGTCCAACGATCCCGCGAAATCCGACGACATCGCCGTCACCGTCGGCCGGGCCGTCATGCCTGCCGTCGTCTTCGACGGCGTGCTCGCGCCCTTCGAGGCCGACCGCATCCGCGCATCTGAAAGTGACCGCATCCGCTCCTCCGCCAAAGGCGGCCCTGTCGCGGCGCCGCACTGGCGACTCGTCGACATCACCGCCTGAGCGCGTCGGCCGCCCGTTCCGAGATCGCGCGCCGCTGCGCGATGAACGAGGCCAGCGCCGCCGTCACCGCCTCTACCGTCTCCTTCGGCGCGGTGGACGGCGTGCCGCCGGCAAAGGGCGGCGCCGGATCGTATTCCATGCCGAGCTGGGCCTGCCGGGCGCGCTCCTCGCCGAACAGCATGGCCGCAAGCGTCAGCCCGAAATCGATACCCGACGTGACGCCCGCACCGGTCACGCGGTTGCGGTCCACCACCACGCGCTCGGCCACCGGCTCGACGCCGAACAGCGCGAGCTGGTCGATCGAGGACCAGTGGCAGGTGGCGCGATAGCCGGTCATCAGGCCGGCCGCCGCCAGCACCAGCGAACCGGTGCAGACCGACGTGACCCAGGTCGCGCCCGCCGCCTGCCGGCGCAGGAAGTCCAGCGTCTCGGCGTCCTCCATCAGGTCCATCTGGCCAGGGCCGCCCGGCACGAACAGGATGTCGGCCGGCGGACAGTCGGCGAAGGTCTTCGACGGCAGGAGGCGCAGCCCCGAAATATCCGCGACGGCATCCGCCGTCTTCCACACCAGATCGACCTTCAGCTCCTTGAAGCGGGTGAACACCTCGAACGGCCCCGTCAGGTCGAGCTGCGTCATCCGCGGGAAGGCGAGCATCACGACCTGCATGGCGCTCACTTCCAGCGGTCGATGCGATAGGGCGAAAGGTCGATATGGACGGGCTCGCCGGCCATGGCGCTCGCCAGCGCCTTGCCGGTGGCCGGCCCCAGCGTGAAGCCCCAATGGCCGTGGCCGAAGGCGAACCACATCCCCTCGTGGCGCGGGGCCGCCCCGATGATCGGCCGCGAGTCCGGCGTCGCGGGACGGCGGCCCATCCACGGCTCCGCCTCCACCGGCTCGCCGAGGTCGAACAGGTCGGCGGCCGCGCGGAAAGCGCGGTCCACCTGCACCGGCGTCGCGGGCGCATCGCGCAGCGCGATCTCCACGCCCGTCGTCAGGCGCACGCCCTGTTCCATCGGACAGAGCACGTAGCCGACATCCTCGTCGCATATCTGCCGGTTGAGGAAGGCATTGCCCTTCGGTGCATAATGCCGGTGATAGCCGCGCTTCACCCCGAGCGGCACGCGGTAGCCGAACTTCGCGACGAGGTCGCCGGCCCACGGTCCGAGCGCCACCACCACCTGCCGGGCCCTGATCGTGCCCTCTGATGTCTCGACCTCGTAGCCGCCGAGCACCTTCTTCAGCGTCATGGCATCGCCGATGACGATGCGCCCGCCGGCCTTGGCGAAGGCCTCCGCATAGGCTTTGGTGACGCCGCCGGGGCTCGACACCGTATCGGCGTCCTGGCACCAGATCGAACCCGCGAAGGCCGGTTTCAGGTGCGGCTCGAGGTCCAGCGTCTCGTCGCGCGTCAGCTTGACGTTGCGGATGCCGTATTCCTTCGACAGGCCCAGTCGCCGGTCCTGCGCCGCGAGGCTCTGCGGCAGGCGGTAGAGCTCCAGCCAGCCATCCTGCCGGAAATAGCGTTCGGCCCCGGCGATCTTCATCAGTTCGCGGTGCGAGCCGACCGCGTCGGCGAAGAACGGCCGCATGACGCGCGCGGTGTCCTCCAGTCTCTCGGGGGCCGACCAGCGCCAGTAGTCCAGCATCCAGCTGGCGACGCTCGGAAGCGCCGCCGGGTGGTAGTGCGAGGCCGTCTGCCGGTTCAGCGCATGTTTGAACAGCGTCGGCACGTCGCGCGGCATGGCCACGGGATAGAGATTGCCGCCGTCGATCACGCCGGAATTGCCGTAGCTGGTCTCCTCGCCCGGCCCCCGCCGGTCGACCAGCACGACGTGCAGTCCGCGCATCCGCGCATGCAGCGCCGTGGAGACGCCGACCATGCCGGCGCCGAGTACGAGAACATCCTGAATGTCGGTCATCGCTTGCCAATCCGTTCGCGGCGACAATGCCGCCGCCCCGGCGGAGCCGCAAGCGATGGCGGCCATGCAGAGGCCCGTCGGGCAGCGCCGCGTTGCCGCACCGCCCTCCCCGTGCTACGCGCGCCGCCAACGGAGCCCGCCATGACCAGCCCCATCCTCATCGCCCCCTCGATCCTCGCGGCCGATTTCGCCATGCTCGGCGAGGAAGTCCGCGCCGTCGACGCGGCCGGAGCCGACTGGCTGCATCTCGACGTGATGGATGGCCATTTCGTGCCGAACATCAGCTTCGGCCCGGATGTCATCAAGGCGATGCGCCCCCATTCGACCAAGGTCTTCGACGTTCATCTGATGATCGCCCCGGCCGATCCCTATCTCGAAGCTTTCGCCAAGGCGGGCTCCGACGTGATCACCATCCATGCCGAGGCAGGCCCGCACCTCCACCGCTCGCTTCAGGCCATCCGCGCGCTCGGCAAGAAGGCCGGCGTCTCGCTCAATCCGGGAACGCCCGAAAGCGTCATCGAATATGTCCTCGACCTCGTCGACCTCGTCCTGGTCATGAGCGTCAATCCCGGTTTCGGCGGCCAGGCCTTCATCGAATCGCAGGTCGAGAAGGTCGCGCGCATCCGCCAGATGGCGGCCGGCCGCGACATCCTGATCGAGGTCGATGGCGGCGTGACGCCGCAGACCGCTCCCCCGCTTGCCGCCGCCGGCGCCGACGTGCTGGTCGCCGGTTCGGCCGTGTTCAAGGGCGGCGCCGCCGGCTATGCCACCCGCATCGCCGCGATCCGCGAGGCGGCCGAGGCCGCGCGCGGCACGATGGTCTGACGCCTCCATCTCACGCCCTCCCAAGGATGCGCGCGGCGACGCTTCTCAGCGGAAAGGCCGGCCCCGGATCGACTTTCCGGCGCGGCGCGATGTCCTCGTGCCCCAGAACGTCGCGGAAACCGTAGGTCGCGTGCAGCGCCGACCCGATCTCGACCACCGCCGCGATCTGCTCCCGCTATAGGCGTGCCAGCCAGTCTCCGCCGCCTCGTTCCGGTGCCGCGCGACCATCACTTCGCTGTCCGGGATCGCCTCCCCGGTCCAGGTCTGCCAGCGCCCGCCCGGCCCCTTCGCGAGCTTGCCGGCATTGACGATCTCGATGCCGATGGAATGGCCGTTGAGCCCGTCCAGCCCCTTCCACGCGCTCTGCCCCGCGTGCCAGCACGTGCGGTCGAACGCCATGTGCTGCGTCGCCGCGCCCTGCCGGCCGATGACGAGATGGGCCGAGGCCTTCGCGCGCGGATCGAGGAACCAGTTCACCGCCGATGTCGCCGACAGGCCCGCCGTGTAGTGGATCACGAGGAAGAGCGGCTTCATCCTGATCCCGCCATGGGGCGACTGGCGGAACGGCACGGCCGCGCCGCCGACCGTGAGCCGATGCGCCCGCACCGCGAACTGCTCCGCCCCGGCAACTGCCTCCATCGTCTCCGTCATAGCCGCCTCCCGTACCGTCCCACGGCCCGGATGGCCGTCGTTCAGGCGACAGGATGAGGCAGTTTCAGACCCTGGGGATAAGTCCGTCGCCGATTCAGCCATCGTCAACGGCCCTGGCGTAAAACTATCCCCATGGCGGCACGTGGCGCAGCACTGGACCGGAACGAAGCAGGCCCTGCCGCCGGCAGGCCGCGCCGTGCCGGCAAGCCGTCCGCCAGGGCATCGTCGAAGCGCAACGGCCCGCCGCCGGCCGATACGAGCGGCGCCTGGGCGCGATCATGGCGCGCCGGCATCGTCGCCATGCTGCTGGCCGGCCTTGCCGCCGGCATCGGCGTCCACCTCGCGGGACACGCGCCGTCATGGCGCAGCCTCACCGTGGTCGCGCTGCAATCCCTGCCGCTTCTGCCGGGCATGACGCTGTTCTGGCGGGCCATGGAATGGCTGAAGGCGCGCCGCCCCGGCCTGCCCATGGCGCTCTGGCTCGGCATCGTCTTCCTCGGCGCCATCGCCACCATGCTGGCCGCATGCGGCATCGCCTTCGCCGTCCACAACCGCGTGCTGGCCTTCGGCGAGGACCATGACGGGCAGATGCAGCTGGTCCATCACCTGATGGGGGTCGCCGGCGCGCTCTATCTCTACCTGACCACGGCCTTCCGCCTCTGGTGGCCCTTCGGCGTCGCGGTTCCGGGCGCCATGGCGCTGATGTTCTGGCAGGCCCACCGGCGCTGAACCCCGTTCGGATTGTCCCGAACCGCCATCCCTGCTAAGCCGCGCCTCGTCCCTGAACCGCCGAGGCCAGTCCCATGATCCCGCGCTATTCCCGCGCCGAAATGACCGCCATCTGGGACCCGCAGACCAAGTTCCGGATCTGGTTCGAGATCGAGGCCCATGCCTGCGACGCGCTCGCCGAGCTCGGCGTCATCCCGAAGGAATCCGCTGCCAATATCTGGGCCAAGGCGAAGGACGTGACCTTCGACGTCGAGCGCATCGACGCCATCGAGCGCGAAGTGAAGCACGACGTCATCGCCTTCCTGACCCATCTCGCCGAGTTCATCGGCCCGGATTCGCGCTTCGTCCATCAGGGCATGACCTCGTCGGACGTGCTCGACACCTGCCTCAACGTCCAGCTCGTCCGCGCCTCCGACCTGCTGATCGCCGACGTCAAGGCGCTGCTCGCCGCCCTCAAGCGCCGCGCCTTCGAGCACAGGCTGACCCCGACCATCGGCCGCTCCCACGGCATCCACGCCGAGCCGACCACCTTCGGCATCAAGCTGGCGCAGGCCCATGCCGAGTTCGACCGCTGCCTCGCCCGCCTTCAGGCGGCCCGCGAGGAAATTCGCACCTGCGCCATTTCCGGTGCTGTCGGCACCTTCGCGCAGATCGACCCCCGCGTTGAGGAACATGTCGCCAAGGCCATGGGCCTGAAGGTCGAGCCGGTCTCGACGCAGGTCATCCCGCGCGACCGCCACGCCATGTTCTTCGCGACGCTCGGCGTCGTCGCCTCCAGCGTCGAGCGGCTGGCGACCGAGATCCGCCATCTCCAGCGCACCGAGGTTCTGGAAGCCGAGGAGTATTTCTCCGAGGGCCAGAAGGGCTCCTCGGCCATGCCGCACAAGCGCAACCCGGTGCTGACCGAGAACCTCACGGGCCTTGCCCGCCTTGTGCGCGGCATGGCGCTGCCGGCCATGGAGAACGTCGCCCTCTGGCACGAGCGCGACATCTCGCACTCCTCGGTCGAGCGCATGATCGGCCCGGATGCGACCGTCACCCTCGACTTCGCCCTCGTCCGCCTGACCGGCGTCATCGACAAGCTGCTGGTCTATCCCGCCAACATGCAGAAGAACCTCGACCGGCTCGGCGGCCTCGTCCATTCGCAGCGCGTGCTGCTGGCGCTGACCCAGAAGGGCGTCTCCCGCGAGGATTCCTACCGGCTGGTCCAGCGCAACGCCATGCCGGTCTGGCGCGGCGAAGGCGACTTCCTGACCCTGCTCAAGGCCGACCCGGAAGTGCGCAAGGCCCTGTCCGAGGCCGAGCTCGAGGAGAAGTTCGACCTCGGCTACCACCTCAAACATGTGGACACGATCTTCCGCCGGGTGTTCGGGGAGGCGTGACGGACCGGGACATTCATGTTAGTCTGGCCAGCAAGATAGCCAGATGGATCATGATGTCGTGAAGGTCGGCATTCTCGAAGCGAAGAACCAGTTTTCAGCGCTTGCCGAGCGCGCCGCCGCCGGCGAGGAGGTCATCGTCACGAAGCGTGGCGAACCCTTCGTGCAGATCGTGCCGATCCAGCGGCGGCACGATCCCGACGAATTGCGCCGGCGGATCGAGGCCGTTCGCAAGCGGTTCAAGGACGAAGGTGTGACCTTCACGCTCGACGAGATTCGGGAATTGCGCGACGAAGGCCGGCGGTGAGCGCCGTTCTCGACGCCTCGATCACGGTAGCCGCTCTGTCCCCCGACGAACGGGGCGAATTCTCCGCGACCCATCTCGCGGTGCTCATGCTGCCGGGGCTCGTCGTACCGCCCATATGGGCGCTTGAGGTCATGCATGTCTTCCGCCGCAAGGTGCAGCGCGCCACGATCACGCAGGACGCAGCCGATCAGGCATTGGACACGCTGGCCTTCATGGCGGTGCAGACACTCGATCTCCCTGCCGCGCATTGCTTCGAAGCGATCGAGCGCCTGTCCCGGCGTCACCGGCTCAGCCCCTACGACGCCAGCTACATCGATGCAGCCATGAGGACCGGGCTGCCGCTCGCAACACTCGACCGGGCTCTGATTTCAGCCGCACGGCTGGAAGGCCTCCCCGTGCTTCCGGACTGACCCCATGCGCACCGCCGACGCCGACATCCTGATCGTTCCGGGCCTCTCGGACCCGAGCGAGGACCATTGGCAGGCGCGCTGGGTGGCCAAGCTCCCGACCGCCCGCCGCGTCGATCTCGGCGACTGGCAGAACCCGGACCGGGAGCGCTGGGTCGACAGCCTCGCGACCGCCGTCGCCTCATGCACGCGGCCCGTCGTGCTGGTCGGCCATTCGCTGGGCGTCGTGACCGTCGTCCATGCCGCGCCGCTGTTCCCGAAGGGCCTCGTCTCCGGCGCCTTCCTCGTCAGCCCGCACGATGTCGAGAAGGGCGAGGACATTCCCGAGGCGGAACGGGCCTTCGCGCCGATCCCCAGGGATCCCCTGCTTTTTCCCTCGGTCGTGGTCGCCAGCCGCTCCGATCCGCACTGCGCCTACGAGCGGGCGGAAGACCTCAGCTACGCCTGGGGCTCGGCCCTGTCGGACGCCGGCGATGCCGGCCGCATCAACCAGTCCTCCGGCCACGGGCCCTGGCCCGAGGGGCTGATGCGTTTCGCGGGCTTCCTGAAGACGCTCGGCTGATGCTCAGGTAGCGCCGCTGGCCCGCCAGATGATCCGCGCGGCGACATAGGCAGCCGGCACCCCCGCCAGCACGCCAAGGCCGACCGCGACCGGAATGGCCGACATGCCCTGATCGTAAAGGCCGGGGGTCGCGACCACGACGATGACGAACGTGCCCGCGAACACCGTCGCGGCCAGCATGAACATCAGGACGAAAAGACTGCGCATCGGAAGGCTCCGCCGGGCGGTCGGGGGAGCCTTCTCCTCGCATGACGCTCGCGCCGCGTCGTTGAGCCGGGTCAATCCGCGCTGCGTGCGTGGCGGAAGTACCTTATCAGCCGCGCACGACCTTCAGCGCATTCTGCGCGCCGCCGCGCACCATCAGGCTGTCATTGATCAGCGTGATGAAGCCCCAGCCCTCGGCTGCCAGTTCCTTCGCCCGCTCCGGGCTCGGCGCATAGCAGCCGGTGAGCTTTCCGGCCTTCTTCGCGGCCGCCATGATCTTGGCGAATGCGTCCTTCACCACCTGGTTGTTCGGGTCGAGCTTCTCGCCCTTGAGCAGGGTGATCGACAGGTCCGAGGGGCCCGCGAAGACGCCGTCGATGCCCGGCACCGCCAGGATGTCGTCGACAGCCGCCAGCGCCGCCGTCGTCTCGATCATGGCCAGCGTCACGGTCATCTCGTTGGCCTGCCGGAGGTAGTCCTGCGGGTTCATGCCGGTGAGCTGCTGGAAGCGGTTGCCGCCCCACGAGCGGCCGCCGAGCGGGGGGTACTTCACCGCCGACACGAACTTCTCCGCATCCGCGACCGAATTGATCATCGGCGCGATGATGATCTCGGCGCCGACGTCGAGCAGCCGCGCGCCGTCGCCGAAGGCATCCAGCGCGATGCGCACGCCGGCCGGCTTGCCGGCATGGTTGACGGCGGAGATGCCGCGCATGGCCGACAGCAGGTCGATGGAGGAGTGCTGCATGTCGAAGGTGACGGCGTCGAAGCCCTCGCGCGCCACGTGATCGGCGATCAGCGGCTCGGGCATGCTCATCCAGGCGGTGAACAGGCTCTCGCCCGCGCGCAGGCGCTTGGCGAGCTCATACGGCTTCGGCGGCTGATGCATCTCTTATCCTCCCGGCATTTGAACGATTGAATGACCGGGAATCCCGCCCTGCGTCAACGGCGGATCGGCGCGTGGCAGCGTTGCCGAGCGGCGCTTCGGCGGCCCGCTGGAGAGACTCGCGAAACCTTAACGCTTTGCCGCCAGAATTCCGCCGTTTGTTGCGTGAAGGTGCGTGATGCTCATTGCATTCGATCCCCTGGCCGGCATGAAACAGCCCCTCCATCCGCGCGCCGACCTCGCCACCCGCCCGCCGACCATCCTCGTCTTCGATTCCGGCCTCGGCGGGCTCACGGTCCACCGCGAACTCGCCAAGGCCCGGCCCGACGCCCGTTTCGTCTATTGCGCCGATGATGCCGCCTTCCCCTATGGCGGCCTGTCCGAGGATCACCTCGTCGCCCGCGTCCTCGCCGTCATGGAGCGCCTGATCGCGATCCACCGGCCGGACTGCGTGGTCATCGCATGCAACACGGCATCGACGCTTGTGCTCCCGCATCTGCGCGCGCGCTTCGATCTGCCCTTCGTCGGCACGGTGCCGGCCATCAAGCCTGCCTGCGAAACCTCCGCGAGCCGCATGGTCAGCGTGCTGGCGACCCCCGGCACCGTCGCCCGCGACTATACCCGCGCGCTGATCGCCGAGTTCGGGGGCGGCTGCGCCGTGACGCTGGTGGGTTCGCCGCGGCTCGCCGCCCTCGCCGAAACCACCATGCGTGGCGGCGAGGCGGACATGGCGGCCATCGCCGCAGAGATCGCGCCCTGCTTCGTCACCGACGGCGAACGGCGCACCGACACGGTCGCCCTCGCCTGCACGCACTACCCCCTGCTGGTGGATGTCTTCCGGCAGCTCGCGCCCTGGCCGGTCCAGTGGCTCGACCCCGCCCCCGCCATCGCCCGCCGTGTCACCCAGATCCTCGGCCCAGGCACGGGCGCGGACGCCCCCTATGCGACGGCCCTGCTGACCGGCGGCATGGCGCTCGCCAGCCTTTCCGGCGTCTTCGGCCGCTTCGGCCTCGCCGAAACGCGCGTCGAGCCGCTGCCGCTTCATTGACATCGGAGGGCGTCGCGGCTAAGGACGCCGCTTCCTGACGGATCGTTTCGGCGATGCGACAGGTTTCACGCACCCGCGATCGGCCCCTGTGGCTGATCTGTCGTGTCTCCCGGTTCCGGCCGGCTGACAAGAGGAGGGCGCGTCTCCTATCGATGAGAACGACAAGGGACACGCGATGTCGAAGCGTCATAATGCCAAGTACAAGATCGATCGCCGTATGGGCGAGAACATCTGGGGTCGTCCGAAGAGCCCGGTGAACCGCCGCGAATACGGCCCGGGCCAGCACGGCCAGCGCCGCAAGCAGAAGCTTTCGGACTTCGGCACCCAGCTGAAGGCCAAGCAGAAGCTGAAGGGCTACTACGGCAACATCTCCGAGAAGCAGTTCCGCGCGACCTATACCGAGGCCGTCCGCGTGAAGGGCGATACCGGCGAGAACCTGATCGGCCTGCTCGAGCGCCGTCTCGACGCGGTGGTCTACCGCGCCAAGTTCGTGCCGACCGTCTTCGCCGCCCGCCAGTTCGTCAACCACGGCCACGTCAAGGTCAACGGTCGCCGCGTCAACATCCCCTCCTACGTCGTCAAGGTGGGCGATGTGGTCGAGGTGAAGGAATCCTCGCGCCAGATGATCCTGTACATGGAGGCCATCCAGTCGGGTGAGCGCGACGTGCCGGACTACATCAGCGCCGACCATCACAAGGGCACCGCGACGCTGGCCCGCGTCCCGACCCTGTCCGAGGTCCCCTACGCGACCCAGATGGAACCCTCGCTGGTCGTCGAGTTCTATTCGCGCTGATCCCACGCGCATTGCAGCATCAGAAAAGGCCGCCCACCGGGCGGCCTTTTTTTTCGTTTCAGGGCGCAGGCTCCTGCGCCCTGATCGGGCTGGCAGAAATGGACGCCGCCCCATCACCTCTCCCCGGTGGGGAGAGGTCGTTCCGAGCAGAGCGAGGAACGGGAGAGGGGGAGAGCGTTTCGCGGCCTGGGCCTTGCCCCTCACCCGACCTTCGGTCGACCTCTCCCCGCCGGGGAGAGGTGATGCAGCGACATTCGCATCGCCGTTCCTGAGCTCACTGCGCCCGCGCCACGCCTCACGGGCTCTCGCGGTCGATCGGCCAGTGCTTGAACAGGTCCGTCGCCTCGCAGCGCGCCGCATGGGCGGCAAGCGCCGGGAAGGCGTCCGCCGCTACCGCGTCGGGGATGGTGAAGCGGATGAAGCCCCAGGCCACCGCCGCCCCGATGGCGCCGTGGGTCCAGCGCTCCGGCAGCTTCTTCCAGCGATCGCCGGCGACCATGTCCAGCGCCGCCAGCGCCTCCTGCAGCTGCTCGGCGACCCGGTCGAGCCAGGGCTGGTAGCGGATGGCGTCCGGCCGCTTGCGCTCGTATTCGATGGCGATGGCCTTCTCGCACGTGACAATGGCAAGGCCTGTTGCCCGCAGGTCGCGCAGCCGCTCCACCGGATCGGCCGGCCTGAGGCTG
>Ga0209794_1001992_pt1 | contig 12307 bp, 12 predicted proteins | sample EBPBio232013_DNA_FD_185869 | JGI IMG/M metagenome (GOLD analysis project Ga0209794, IMG submission 185869) | Wastewater treatment Type I Accumulibacter community from EBPR Bioreactor in Madison, WI, USA - Reactor 1_5/23/2013_ DNA (SPAdes)... | ecosystem: Engineered > Bioreactor > EBPR >... | reverse complement strand
TTGACTTTTGAACTCATCTGTAAAAATTCTTCGATCACGTTTTGAATTAGACATAGCTTTCTCCTTTTCTTATGGTTTTATTTTATATGACCTTAAGAAATCTGTCTAACTTAGTGTAGCCCATCCAGCAGCTCTATTGCGAACTACTCGAAAATGTTAATGAGGAGGGAGTAGAGAATGTATCTGTGGTCTGATTTTACAGGGTTCTATGGTGACTTTATCTATATTCTACAGATCGCTAAACTGATCATGAGAAAAGATTCATTATCATCGGTATGTAGAGATTTCTATGCTGATTATATTCATAATTGTGTCTCAGACAGTAAGGTTGATTGCCTCTTATCACATATAGTTGAAAAGGCTACACAGTTTGATACTTTCTCGTTAGATTACATTGATCACCGCGGTATTATAGAGTTTAAGATCGACTTTAGTGATGATGTATACAACTTTCTAACTCATGACTTCTTTCTTATGAAAAATGGTCATAATGAAAATGATGATATCCATGAACTTCTAAGCGACATCACTTCAGGTTACTATAATGATACATTAGATTATTCAATCAGTATTGCAGCTAAAAATGGAGTAATTAGCTATGGATCTATTGAAAACAAATCGCTCTACATCGGCCCGTTCTTCATCGAAGATACCGTTGAAAAACTAGCAAAACTAGATCATTTGATAACAGAACGACGCTATTTATTTAAACTTAAAGGCTACCATCAGAAAACCCACCAATTTGCTGGTGGGTTTTTAGCTGGTTTTTGTTATCCTTCTTGGGTTTTTCTAATTGAAAAATCAAATTTGGTTAAATTGCGACTTCATCTTTTTTATTTTATTCCATCAATTTATCTAACGTCGAACAACAATAATCCATTTCATTATTAATGATACACATCATGGCATATTCGTGCACATCAAACTTCAAACAACATTGATATATTGCATGTTTCATTAATTTCTCGCTTATAATTAAAGCACAATCTTTTAGTGGCATCCTGGAATAACTTATCGTAATCTCAACAATCACTTTGATACATTTGTCAAATATTTTCTTCTGTTCTATTGTCATTAGCAATAGTGATAATAAAATAGCCTCTGACATACTCAGTATTCTCTTTTGTCTATTTAACTTTTCAATAGATAAATGTTCACAGATTTTTGTATGTATTAATTTATTTAAATTGGCGTCACGTTGATTTACATTTATTGTAAACTCGATGACAATCTTTAAAACTATTTTTAATAACTCAATTTCAACGGAACAACTTTTAAATACCCACTCACTTTCATAGATTGACTTTGAATATGAAATTAAGGACAAGTAGTCCTCCTTAATTAGATATTTCATTATTTTTAGATAGACATAATCAACTTTAGACTTTAAACGATCGGAATAAATCTCAATTATACTTACTTTATAAAAACTAGATAGTATCTCGATAGTTTGTAATCTAGGTTCAAACAATCCCTTTTCTATTCGTCTAATGGTTTCTCTTGAAATTCCGGTTTGTTTTGCCACTTCAGTTACTGAGTACTTTTGTTCAAGTCTAACTCCCTTAGCAACATCAGCAATTTCATATTTATATGAATTTATCATATCTCCACCAACATTAGTTTATTTTATTTTCAAGAAAATACTCAAGTCTTACATAATAAATAATCGTTTTTTAATTGTCGACTATTCCACATTTTTTTCACTATCAATTCAGTTTGCTTTTAAAATTACTGTTTAAGGATAGCTAGATGGCACACAAATTAGGCATTTTTATATCAAAATATTATTTACAATAAACCTATAACTCTATAGTGATAAACATAGAGAATTTTTAGGAGGATATATTATGTTTAAAAAGTTGTTATCAACCATTATTGCAGTCTCATTGATACTTAATGCATTCTTTATTACTTATGCTGGTGCTAATCTTGCAAACGATTCTCTATCATTTGTGCAGCAGGGAAACAAGTACATTTATTCTAACAATCCAGAACAACTCTTGTATTCTCATTTACTTGGTGGTATTGGTGCTTATACTATAAGCCAAAGTTTAACTAGCAATACCAATTATTCTGCTGAATTTAGTCATATAAATTATACGAGTAATAACCTCACAATAGGAGTAATGATATGCAATGTTAACTCCACTGCTCAAACGGTCAGAGTTTACAATAACAAATATGCAACTTCAGGACCATTTTCGAATTATACATCTATTGGAGCTAGCGTTGAAACGAATTATTGGAATGCTTCTGCAGGTTATACAGATTATTCAATACCCGCAAACAAGACTTTATTTATTTGTAGTACTGTTGTATCTCACGGAAACATAGCAACTGGAAAGGTACTTTTTAAACCTTTAGCTAATAATATGTACGCAAAGGTTGTCTTTGTTAAGCAAGGTAGTGAGGCAAGTGCTATCAGTGTTGGCGGAATTACTGGTGATGGTGCCCCTCAAACAACTGCAACTTACAACACAGATACAAGATCAACAACATATAATTACTCAACAGCAATAAACAAGCGATTCTACCTTAGTCTTGTAAGTCCAACATCTCCTGCAGTTTCGAATTCGAATGAAAGTGAATCTCCTTTGTATTATCTACCAAATACTAATCCAACTTTAATGGGAAATTATGGAATCAACTACTTTATCACTTTCCAAAATGCTACTGGCAAGACCTTGAGAATTACACCTGATTGGGCCAGTGTACATCTAAACGGTTATACTTCACAAGACTATTCAATATTCAATGGATCCACTTGGCAAACTATTCACTTTAATGATAACTCGTATTATGACTATGTTGTTCCGTCGTCTCAGGTAATTAAGTTTATTTTACCTGGTGGTAATACTGGAAATGTTCAGTTCAAATTTATTAACTAACTAGTTACATCAAAAAAGGAGCTTTGCATCTTAGCTTCTTTTTTGATGTTTTATAAGCAAGAATGAAGATAACTAAATTTCCCCAAATTTGTTTTATCGTGTATAGTGAAATAGTATAATATAATTAGCAGTGAAATAATTAAATTGTTGCCAATTTCTTAAATGTGAGGTTTTCTATGAGTATTAAAAGTATTTTTGTTTTATTTATTACATTAGCTTCCGTAATTTACATAACGTCAAATCCCGTTCATAATTCATACTCTGATAAGCTTCTTATGTCTGCAAACATAGATTTCGACTCAGATAAATCAGTTATAATTGATTTAGTTTATGAAACTGATAAAAGTAACTATGTTGGGTTCACTTTTAATCCAAATGGTCCTAATCAATTAATGGGGCTCGATCGTATGTATTATACAGAAAGTAAAACACCATTTACCAAATCCGGCAACTCATCAGCTATCGAAGTCTTTAAATCATGTACTGATTGGATTGGACCAGTCATGGTTAAAGATAATACTCTATTTAATGAGTATAAAAGCAATTTTACCGGTGGTTGGCATACAATTAATCAGAACAACACCGAGAATCAAACCGCACGTACAAGATCTATCAAAGTAATGGTTGATAGCATAGAAGTTGATAAGGATTATAATGGCCGGGTTAAACTTTTGGAAATATGGGTAGTTAATGAAATTATTGGCTATAATAATGATTTTTCAAAACCATGGTCACCATTGTTGCTAGAAACTGTAAAATATTCAATTACAAAGAGAAATATAAGTGTTGATGTTGAAATAACTGCTCTAAAAAATGCGACAATAGAGCGATACTATGGTCTGCAAACACAGAATTCACCTTGGGCTGATACGCTAAGTTATGAGAGTCATTCAGATAATGATAACGAAATTTTTAAAGCGCTTTCTGATAATCAGTCAACTACAAAATCTGATGGTAATATAATTGAGAACATCAGACTTGAAAATGATCTATTTGCAATGGTAGTTCATTTAGATACTAAATATGGCGTGGGCAATTATAAATATGTTGATGATACTAAACCATATGCTTTCACCAAACAATACGGAAAATCTTACTTTAACTTAATTAATGGCAGAAGTCTAAATTTGAAATCAGGAGAGAGTTTCTTTTGGAGAGGTCAATACATGTTTACTTATAAGTAAAGCTTTTAAAAACAGGTGTCTGAGTTTGTTTTCATGTTACAGTAATATAATCCTTTGAAGTCGATTCATGTGGTCGAAATCCATGTAGCATAAAATCATTAGAAATTGATAAATCATAATATATTAATATGTATTATATAATTGTGGCTGTTTCAAAAAAACCTAATTCATGACGGTATTTGAAAAAATTTCAAGTTAACTGATTTCCAATTTTTTGAGATTTGTAAAACAGTTCATACTATTCCCTAAAGGTTGATTTAAGGAATAGTTGAAAATGATATCTAATCACTCCTCTATCAAAAAAAACACAATTTCTTGTGTTTTTTTTATGCATTAAATATGTTAATTTAACCCCCATACACCTACCCACCAGTTCCATTCTTCAAGATTAGTGCTGTCTATGGCTTCATAAATATCATTGAAAGATGCTTCATATCCATTGTAATACTTATATGATATTGGATTGCTTTCATCATAGTATACAATTCCTCGTGAAACATTATCAAATAAGCTGCTGAAGCGATCAATCCATTTTTCAAAGCCATTCGTAAGGCTGGTGGCTTCTATGGCAACATTGAATCCATCTTTTGTTTTGACTATTACCCATGCATGATATGTAGTTGTATCAAATGGAGCCTGACCAATAACAATTTGAGCGTCAAATCCGCGCTTTTCTAAGCACCATTCTAAGTAAGCTGATGATTCGCTGCAATCAAAAACGTGCAAATTGTAAGCTGTTGGAAGTTCAAAACCGTACGTTAAGTACTCGGAAAGACCTTGAATTGTGTTCGCGTAACTAAAATTTTGATCTTCATAGTAGTTCTCTGGAACCTTTCTAGTCTGCTCTTTCTTTAATTCTAAGTTCAAAGACTCAATATATGAATATGCTTGAGTAAGTTGATTTGCTGACTCCATTAATTTGATCCGATTCTGATTTAACGATTTCTCTTGAACCGAAATCGTATTTCTTAAAGTACCAATGAGTTCGTCTTTTGTGGCAATCTCTTTTGATAAAATTTCATTTTGAAATTCTAAAGTGGCTACTTCATTGTTTAAATTCTTGACTTCAATGGCTGTGAGGAATACTGCTAAAATCAAAATTACAGTAAAAACCATCACTATGCTAAAGTTAATCAACTTTGCTCGACTTACCTTGTTTGCCTCCATGGCTCCCCTCCTTCTCTTCAATATTTAAAATTTTATGTGTTTCTAAAGCTCAATTAAGGTATGCGCATACTATCTTTACATGATTCCCAGCTCAGAACTAATGCGATTTTGATAATATGCATTCATCGTTGTACTGGAATTATAAATCATTGTTAAAAGGTAATTCTTAACATTTTTGACGGTCTCTTTACGATTGGTAAATGATTCGTAAACATAGTCAAAGTGACTCGATTTTAACTCGAATACCCTTTTCTCAAAAGCAGCTTTACTTACATGGTTATCTCGATTAAGATATACAATACTAGACGGTTTATTGAGCTCATCGGTAATGATTCTAAGTAATTCGGCTTTGAACTGATTTTGTTGATCATCAGGATGAATATCGATAAGATAAATCATATCTAGCTGCATCGCAAGTTCTTCAAAAGAATAACGATCGATTTTGTGTTTGTAGTTCCCCATCAGTCCATCTTCGGCTTTTGTGATAGATGGATTGGTATCAATAGAATCAGTTAGATAATTATTAGTATCATTTAGTCCCATTTTTTGGGATTCATGTGTCCCAAATTTTGTGACTAACGAATCCCGAATTTTGGGAGTCGCGTGTCCCAACTTTTGGGACTCACTAGAAGTATTCATTCTATCAGCAATTTCTATAGTATTAACATAAATCATGTTTGGTTTTCTATCACCAAGTTTCTCTTCTGTGATAAGATTATGATCAACTAACTCTTTCATAATCTTGGTGCAGGTATTCTTTGAAACATTAAGCAGCTCTTGCAAATCGGCTCGAGTGAATAATAGATATACCTCTCCTCTATCGTTAACCCAGCTGTTTTTTATGCTTAGCTCATTTCGATCTCTAAGTAATGCATATGCAACTTTAGCATCGTTTGAAATATGCTTAAATGGATCTACGAATAAAAACTTTGGAATTTTGTAGAAACGCTCCTCTACTACATCCGAAAGAGTTATTCTTTTGAAGCTATATGAGTGAACATCTGAAAAATTTTCATTTCCCATATGTGAAATCCTCGCTTTATTATGTGTCATAATATTTGTCTGAATATTATCATATGTAATATGTTTTTGCAATTCGGTAGATACCATATATTACCATCGCGAATAAGTAAGTAATTTGAACGTTTCCAGTGTGACTCTAATGAAAAACGGAACAAATGTAGAACAAAGCGGAAACATTGTAGCAATAAACGGAAAGAATGTAGCTGAAAACGGAAGGTATGTAGCTACTACGGAAAAATTGTAGCTGAAAGCGGAAGAATTGTACCTAAAACGGAAGAATTGTAGTTGTTTTTTTGAGTGATTCAAAATGGTTCTTTAATCTAGCCTATTAAAATAACTAAATTACAAAATATTACATTTAATGGTAACAAGTGTGCACCCTAACTTGTGATATTTCATAATTTATTACTAAATTGATTGAAATTTTGATGTTAGAACTTTTTTTAGATTATTATTGCCATTATTAATTTGGATCTAAGTTAAACAACTTTGATTTTTATACTTTCAACATGATCGTCTTAATCGACTTGAATTTTGACTATTAGTTCCTTTGTTAAATTGAAACGGAAAAAAACGTAGTAAGAAATTTGATATTTTTGGGCTTTAATTATTTTTTTTTACTTATTAATCCAAAAAGCGGAAATAAACGTAGCTAATTAACGAAAGGATTGATACCAATTCCGCTTTTAGGTATAATGATTTCGGAGGGATAATCTATGAACAAGGTGTTTTTAAAGAAATCTAATGAGCTGGTTACAGCACGATATTATTTACCGATAAATACTCAGAAATTGATTTGTCTCTGTGCATCTAAAATCCAAAGTGATGATATTAGCTTCGACACACTTGAGATTACTGCAGAAGAATTTCAGATGATTAACAAGACAGAGAATCCTTATAGAGATCTTAAAGATGCTTCTGAAGACCTTTTTAATGCATATATTCATGGTGTAGATAAACACGGAAATTACACAGAGAAGAAAAGATGGGTTACAACTGTTCGATACTACTCTGGTGAGGGCAAAGTAGTTTTTAAGTTTCACGATGATATTAAAGAGTGGTTATTACAGCTCAAGATTAACTTTATTAATTATCGCCTGGATGCGATCGAGAGTTTATTTAATAAGTATTCATTAAGAATCTACGAGTTACTAATCTCTAACGATAATATGAAAGACGATATGTATCATATGGTTATTTCTATTGAAAAGTTACGCGCTATGTTGGTACTAGAGGACAAATATCCTAAAGTTAATGATTTAAAGCGTTACTTAATTGATCCAGTTGTTGAAGAGCTTAATAAAACAAATCTCTCAAATGTAAGTTACAACGCATTAAGAAAAGGACGTGTAATCGACAGATTTGAATTTTTGTATTATAAGTGATTCTAGATGTAGGGGATTGATACTATATTAATCGCAGAATATAGTAATGTTGTATTCTAGAAAAGCAACTTTATAAGATTTATTACTAATTTACACTCTAACTCATAATGTTCGTAAACGTTGAAATATGAACGTTTTACAATTATTAATACATTTGATTAGTTTAATTTAGTAATAAATCTTTATTTTTTTTGCACATATGATATAATTTAGTCAATTAGGGGGTGTAAGTATATGTCTATCAAGATTAAAAGTGAGAAGTTACGTGAAATTCGTGAAATGAAGAAATTGTCTAGAAAAGATGTTGCTAGCGAAATTGGCTGGAACGAGGACCGTATAGTTAATATTGAAGAAGGTCGATCAGGCCAGACTACACAAACTGTTAAGTATGTCGAGCAGCTATGTGATTACTATAGCCTAAATAAGAATGATGTTATTAATTATGACTGGAAGGACGTAACCTTCGTTGTAATGGGTGCTGGTAAAGGTGGTACTGGAAAAACTACAACTACAGCCGAAGTTATTTATCATTTGAGTAAAAAGTATAAAGTTCTTGCAATTGATGGGGATCCACAAGGCAACTTATCAAAAATGCTTGGTTTTCATGAAATAAAAAAGCACAACCTATATAGCTTATTGACTTACAATGAGAATGAAATCGGTGATTTAAATCTGAACAATTTTATTCATAAGTCTAGATTAGGTAATGTAGATGCGATAACATTCCACACTTCAATGTATGCAGCTGATAAAATTCTTAATCAAAGATTTGTACCTATGGGTATTTTCAAAAAAGTTAAAGAGTGTATTGTAGAGCAAGGTAATTATGATTATGTAGTTATCGACACATCACCACAAGTTACAACATACACTATGGGATTATATGCTATGTCAGACAAGTTCTATATTCCATTAGACTTGGCCCCGTTCACTATTGACTCATTACCAACCTTCTTAGAAACATTAAATGGTGTTAAACTTATTAAATCCTCAATGTGGCCAAATGAAGAGTTCAAAATTTCTGGAATCATAAAGACGAAAGCTGATATGAGGCAACTAATTTCTAAAGAAGTGTCTAATTATATTGACAATAGCCTCCCTTTCCCAGTCATTTCAGAAATCATACCTAGAACAACTTTCATTGAGCAAGCTCAATACAGTAGTCTTTTCATGGAAGAATTCGATGCCAAGGAGAGTTCAGCAATTAAGCTTATAAAAGCATACGAAAAAATCGCTAAGGAGGTTGCAAAATAGATATGTCTAAGAAATTACTACAACGACAAAATGACAATCGAATGAAAAGTGCCTTAGAAAATTTTGAAAAACCACTCAGTGATATCGATATCAATGAAATTGAAACAACAATTGGTAAAATTAATGTGATCCCTAGTGGCGTTGTTGAAGCTACACCAGTCGAAACAGAAGAAGTAATTATCGAAACTGAATTGGTGACGTCATACCAAGATATTTCGATCGATATGTTATATGCTGCACCTGAAGAGTGGAATTTATGGACACCTTATTCCGACGAGAAGAAGTACGAGTTGATGGAGTCTATACAAGAAATAGGTCTTCAGCAAAATTTAGTGCTTTGGAAAGTACCTAATCGACTTAAATATTTGATTGGCGAGACTGATGGATATTTAATATTAGTTGGGCATAACAGAGCAACTGCACTTAGAAGCTTATACCATATAACAAATGATCCTCAATACTTAGTTGTACACGCTAAGGTTTATGAAGGTGATTCTATCGATGAGAGAATCGCAAGACGTATCATTGATGATACAAATCTTGTTACTCGAGATAAATCATTAAGAGAAATATCACTTGCTTACTTAAGACGCTGCGAAGAATTGAGAAAATCAGATGAGTTGAAGGATGCTTCTGAGCGTATGATTCATAGCATCATAGCAAATGAGAACAATACTTCAAGAACACAAGTATTTAAATCTTTAAAAATGCTAAATTGTATTGATCCTATATTCGATCAAGTTATGAAAGAAATTTCATTTAACACAGGGTTAGCTCTATCTGGTTTGGATAGTGATGTTCAGCAGTACATCTATGATGAATACTACCTTAAAAGGGAGAACAGACATTTATACACGAATAAGAATCTTTCAAAAATCAAACCACTTATGACCATACAAAAGATTGACAGTGTAATGCATGGCAGAAATGGAGTTGTAAAAGTAACGTTTGATGTCGAGTCTCACCTTGTCGACGATCTGAATAAGTTAGTTAATAAATTTTTGAACGCCAATAGATAAGAGCTAAGCTCTTATCTTTTTTTCTTTAGAACCACTGAAATTCGAAGATATTACTGGTTCACAATGAACCACTGAGCAAAAAAAATGATGTTTGTGGTTCGCAATGAACTTCTATGACCTAAGCGTTTCTGGTTCACCATGAACCACTAAGTAAATAGAACATGCTACTGGTTCACCATGAACCACTGAGTAAATAAATGGTGTATGTGGTTCACCGTGAACCACTATGCAAATAATACATGCTACTGGTTCACCATGAACCACTAAGTAAAGAATGGTGTATGTGGTTCACCATGAACCACTGAGTAAAAAATGATGTATGTGGTTCACCATGAACCACTAAGTAAAAAATGATGTATGTGGTTCACCGTGAACCACTGAGTAAATAAAAGATGTATGTGGCTCACCGTGAACCACTGAGTAAATAAAAGATGTATGTGGTTCACCATGAACCACTTAGTAAAAAATGATGTATGTGGTTCACCGTGAACCACGGAGTAAATAAATGATGATATGTGGTTCACCGTGAACCACTAAGAAAAAAAGTTGCTGGTTAACCAGGTATCAATTGATCAATAATTATGTACAGGAGCCATTGTGACTCGTATATTTAAAAAAATGCTCGCTTCAGGCGAACTACGGATCAATAATAAAACTATGGTTACAGATAAAAAAGTGATGCGTTTTGGCATCACTTTTTGATTTGCTTAATAGTATATGGCACTATTTCTTGTTTATGAACTTGTATGTTACTTTTCCTGACTCATCTAATCGTAAATAGATATTAGCTTTATTTCCGGTCTTAAACTCAAATTGTTTGATTTGGGTTGAAGTCTCACCACTTTCAATCAATTCAACAATATCATGCTCCGTCAGTTCGTAGCTGCTCTTTGAAGTTATATTCTTAGAAATTGCAACTCTACATTCTGGATAAGATGAGCACCCAATGAAATTTGTATACTCTTTCAAGTTCTTCCCGCATCTACATTTCCTATTAGAAATAAGTTTCTTGTAGTTGGGTGTTAGTGTTTTGTGGTAATTCTGAGTTGACTCTAAGGAACGGATCATGGAAATATGACTGGATAAAACGTCAGCTACAGCTCTTTCACCATTCAATACTTTTACAGTATCTACATGCCAATTATTCAGATTGTCGATATTAAGCAAGTAAGCTTTGCTATTGTTTCTAAAATGTCTCCCACAGTCTGATAGCGTAAATGTATGATCATCAGTTTTGATTATTATATCCATTCGTTCGAGATCTTCAATATATGTTCTCCATGAAATAGCATCACCTATACTAAAGTTTCGATACTTTAACTTCATATTACGAGGAATCATATTTTTACCCATGTTCGTAAGTTTGTTCAGAAGCTGTTTTTCGTTCATTTCCTTCTGAGTGCTACTAACGTTTCCCTTTATTTCAAAGTTTATCATTCTACCATTAATTATGGACCCGATTGGTAGCAAGCTTTGTAAACTACTTGTATCGGTATTGTTCTCCTGAAAGATTTTATTGATTGTGTTTTCGAATACAGAACAGCCTAGTGTTAAGTCACCACTTCGCTCTAGGATTAAATAGGTATTATCATTTGAGACAGCTTCAATTTTCTTGGAAAACTTTATCGCATTAGGCATGAACATGGTAAAGTAACGTAGTACTAATAAATCATAGATGTACATTTCAGCTTCGTTAAGTTCTAATAAACGTGAAGATGGAATTGGAAGTATTGCATGAGACTTATCCTTATCACAAGTAAAATCATCTACATAGTTTTTAATTATGCTGTGTTCTAATTGATCAAGAGGTATTCCATAAGACTTGACATGCGATATAATGTGGTTGTATCGATTTCCATAATATTCCATATTATGGATTATGTTTTGAACTTGACTTGTTGGAATGGTGTGATTTTTCGAAAAAGGATTTGTAATAAAACCTTTATCATAAAGAGTATTTAATGCTTGTTGAATGTTCTCAATTTTTGCAGTATTTTTGACTATTGATGAGATAGTGTGAAGCATTGGTTTAGCAAGGCTTGTTTCTTTATATTTAGATTTGATCACAATGAAATTTGAAGACTGAGTAATTGAATTTTTCGCGTTCTGTAATGAAGAGAACTTAAATTTTTTGAAATGGGATATTTTACCTTTTAGAGAATCGTAGGATGCGTTAACAGTGAAGTATGTTGATTGAACATCTCTTGCTATCTTATTATCGTGGTTTACAAGCAATGCTAGAATATAATAATGCTGTAGTTGGAATGTCAACACTTTGTTAGACAACTTTCTTAAGGTGTAAATATTTGTAAACTGTTGGTGTCATATATCCTAACGATGAATGTAGCCGGTGATTGTTATACCAGTTCACATAGTCGAATAATTCG
>Ga0209794_1001986_pt1 | contig 12363 bp, 14 predicted proteins | sample EBPBio232013_DNA_FD_185869 | JGI IMG/M metagenome (GOLD analysis project Ga0209794, IMG submission 185869) | Wastewater treatment Type I Accumulibacter community from EBPR Bioreactor in Madison, WI, USA - Reactor 1_5/23/2013_ DNA (SPAdes)... | ecosystem: Engineered > Bioreactor > EBPR >... | reverse complement strand
TATCGGCAACCGGATTTTTAATCTGACACTGCCCAGGCGCATCAGGAAGTGGGGCCAAAAGTGGGGCCAGCAAATCACCCCATAAAAATCACTATAAAATTCATAGGCTTGGATATTTTGGTGGCGGAGACGATGGGAAACGACCCTGATCGCCTATTCTATCAATGATTTCAACGCATAAGCCACGCCAAAACCTTACGTCTTTGTACCAATGATTTGTACCAAATCTCGCTCTGCTTTGCCACATAATTTGCGCTGGGATTAACCTGCCACCCGTAGCCCTCGCTCAAAGCAAAGTCCGTAGGTTAACCGCGTCCTGTATCGGAGTGGGTAGGCGCGTTTGCAATGGCCTCAAATACCGCTGGCAGTGCCGCTGGACAGAAATGCATGTGCTCCGATAGGACATGCTCGATCACAGCTTTGACAAGCTCGCCTCTTCCTCTCTTTTTCCATTTGTTGAGTGCAGGAAACTTCTCAGCAAGAGCCGCTTCGAGCGCATGGTCGTCAGCTTCGAGATATTCACGGAAGACGTTACCCTTCGCCCCGCATAGGTAAGAGACTTCTACGCGGTCAGTTGCGTCGGGAAATACGACCAATTGAATGGCGTCGATGAGACGTTGTAGCTCGTGAGGCCTGAGGCTGGGCGCTCCCGCGAAACGGCTAATATCCTTTAGCTCTTCCGGTAGCCGTCGCTCCTTCATCAACAGCAGCGCGACAAGCAGAGGATCGAGCATGACATTCTCAATGCCGTTGCGCTCGCCGCCAGCCACAACCTTGATCCGATCAGTGGAAATAGCCTCTCCGTCCCAATCGACGATGCCGAAGATGGATGAGTTTCCGAGTTCAGCTAGGCGTTGGACCGTCTGCTTGACGATCGTACAGCCTGCGTTGATTTCGCCATTGTCCTTGTCGCGCAGGCCGGTGGAGAGGAAATTCAGCTCCCGCTCGCAGCGGATGTGCGATTTGATGAGTGCGTAGACGCCCTCGTATATTGCGGCGTCTGTATCGCTTTCCGCGAATACCTGTCGGCGACCCGTATAGTCGACTGAAAGTGTAGGCACGCCGAATGTTAGCCTATTGAGCGCGTTCTGCTTGGAAATTTTGGTCAGCCCTGATCTTGCATCCCTCATTTCGAATAGCGCTTCCTCAGGAGCAAGGGCAACAGTGGTCGGCGAGTGCGTCGTTATGATGCAGTGCATACCTTGCTCTTCGACCAAGCCATGCTTGATAGCAGTCAACCACCGGCTGACCATCTCGGGATGAAGTGGGGCATCCATCTCATCGAGCAAAAGAACTTTAGGGCGTTGAACGGTCAGGAACCGCTCGTTGTATTGAAAGGTCGATATTGCAAATTGCGATAACACCCTCTCTCCCGAGGAAAGATTTGAAAATTCTATAACTTCTTTAGTATTTATTTTCCTCAGACTGACTGTAACCCGTCCATTTTCAAAGTCTGGTGGTTGCGTCACTTCATATGGCAGATCAAACAATCGGAGAGTTTCGTTTAAAAGCTCCCAGGGTGGCGGCCCAAATTTACCGAAGAATTCTTCATCGCTTAGAGAAAACGATGTTCCGTTCACGGTATCCGCTTTTTGAAGCATCCAATTCTTTAGGCGAGCATCTCGGTAGCTGCCGAAAATCATTGGTAGATTAACCGAAAATTGATCGGTAATGCCCCAGCGGGCAAACAGCTTCATATGCTCTGGCTCTATCCGCAAAATCGGAATTCCCAACGTAGTGGAGATGTCTTGAGCAGCCGCAAAAACTGTAGCCTCGCTAGCAGCGGGGTTAGGGTGCCGCTGATACGCTCGAGGCTGCATCAATTGGGTTTCTGCCCTCTGAAACACATCGCGGATTTCGTCTGCGCGATCAGCTAGGCCAAGTTGCTCGACCACATTGTCAGCACCGCCTCGCCACAGTTCGTATGTCGGAAATTTTTCGTCTAAGACACCCCCGCAAATATCCCTCAGCTCTACTCTGAATGGCCCCAACGATTGTGTCCTATACTGTTCGAAGGCAGCAGCAGGGTCGGTCTGCATCGGGTGATTTGCCGCGCCCGGCGAAACATAAGCATCGCCGAAGCTCAAGGGTTGACCTCCTTGTGCAAGCAACTTTATCGGCGATGAATTGTGATCGAAGGGCTGATTAAAGGGAATTTCGAAAACAGAATTGCGGATGCTGCCATTTTTAATGGCTTCCAGGAGATGGCTCTTGCCACTGCCGTTCAAGCCCACAATGATTGCAAGCTGCGGAAGGTCAACCGATGGAAATGCCGTGATAGACAGGTGCCGTCGCCGAAATTCTAGCTGCATTTCCGATGCCCCTTACCTGCGCTCATCCGACGCTCGTCTCCAAATTATTGTTTGGAGGTGTCCGCAACAATTCGCATTCCTACCCGATCGGATTTGACCCTTTCTAATCTGACCTGGCAACGCGAGAATTTCTTTAGGCGCTAGGAGGGGCGGTTTGCACCCCGTTGCAAATCAGCCCGTCACCAGCCCCGGAAACCCCAGATACCAGCGCTCGTGCCCGCCTTGGGGCATGGCCTCGCCAGGGGCGATGAGGAAGCCCTTGGGCGCGATGTGGCTGTTGATGGTGCGCTTGGGGCGCTCGTGCCAGGCGATATTGAAGGCGCAGAGCTTGGGGAAGAAAACGAGCTCCGAATAGTCGAGGTGGTCGTGTATCCACCAGGCGAGCGAGCGCCAGTCCGCGCCCTCGGCATAACGATCCGCGAACCAGGGGATCACGATGCACGCGGAGGCCCCTACAAGCCCGTTCGCGTCCCGACGGTCCCAGGTGTGTCGGGCGGCGTTCCAGGCGTTGCTAGCGCAGCCTAGGCGTTTGGCGTGGCCAATCCCGTTGATGGTGGGCGAGCGGTAGCCGGAGCGGATGGCAATGCGCCCGAAGGTCGCCTGCAAGGGCTCCAGCAAGACCTCGCATAGGCGGCGTCCGTTCTCGATGGCGAGGGCGGGGTTTTCCGGGATGTTGGGCACCCGCTCGATCTGGCTGATCTCGCTGTGCAGGAAGTCGCGCAGGAAGAAGTTGCGCGACAGCCTGGCCCGCCCCAGCGCTTCGAGCTCGCGCATGAGTTCGTAGCTGGGGCGGTCACCCGTGAAGGGGAAGGAAAGCTGTCGCCTTGTCATGCGGCAACCTCATCAGGCGGAAGTGTCCAGAGCGTGTCTCGGCGCGATTTTCGAGCAGGATTGCGCGCCCATGTTCTAAATCTCAATTTTCTTGGTTTGACACATAAAACGTACCGCGCTCACACACAGTCACCCTAACATGGGGGGTCAACTTCCCCCTGATTTTCCCCCGTTTGGAGCGGCGTTTCTCTTCGCCTCAGCGCGCGTTGTCTCGGCGTCACCGCATGAGCTCTGGAAACGGCTGCCAGCCCAGAACGGCGTTCTCTTGTCCCGTAGCCGCAGTGACCGGCGCACCGCTCATTCCGCCGACCAACACCCCATTCTCGAAGGCGAAGCAGGATATCTGCCGACCCGTGTATCCCCCGAAGGAGTTCTTGGCGTTGGCGCGGATGCAGACGGCATGGCGAGCCCCGGTGTAGCCCTGAGGCTGGAAGGCGCGGGATATCTCAGCATCGCGGATGGAATACGGGTCCTTCCAGGTGTCGCGCACATGGCTGACGATGGCGGTGCGAATGATGCCAGTAACCGGCATGGCTGAACGCTCAATCTGAGTGCTGACACAGCCGCCCAGCGCGAGCAGCCCGGCGAGGGAGAGAAGTTTGATGCGGGATGACATGACACTGTTCCAAAATCTGAATTCAGATGCTTATTTCTTGCAGAACGCCGCCCAGAGCTCGTTGAAGGGCACTAGTGCGCCAAAGAGCGGGCTGTCTTCGTCCATTGTGGTGAGATCGGCGGTCCCGTCGGAAATGAAGCGGCGAAATCCCACGTAGCCTCCAAAGGAATTCTTGGAGTTTACCCAGCCGCAGACACACTTCCCGCCTTTGGGCTTCGGCATCAGGTAGACGTCTCTGAATTGCGCTGAACTTGGGTCTTTGAGCGACCGGCTGACCAAGTCCTTGGCCTTTTCGGTCAACGCGATCTCCTCATCCTGAGACTGCGCATTGGCTTGCACTGAAACACACAACGCTGCCGCAACCGAGAGTGCGACAATAAGGCGGCGCATGAGCGGACCTCCAAGAATGATTTGCGAATGGCGGAGGTCCTCACTCGCATCGAGTTCGGCTTCCGCATTTGAAACCCGATGCAAATATCGAGTTTATCTTCCTATTCCCGATGTAGATGCGATGGTCAACGGTTTTTCCCGAGGTCAACTTCGGGCGCATGGTCGGCGATTTGAAAACCTTCATCAGCACGCGTGTGCGATCCGCCCGAAAGGCGGCGGGATTGACGCAGGAAGAGCTTGCGTCTCGTATCAGCGTCACGCCGGAGACGATCTCCAACATCGAGCGCGCACGTCAGGTGCCTTCGGTGGAAACGCTATGCGCTATGGCGGAAACGATGGCGATGGCTCCTGCTGAGCTCTTGCCCGAGAAGGTCGGGGCGGCTGCGAAGTCGGCCCTGCGCATGGAGCTGGAGGATCGGGTGCGGGCGTCCTGCGATCGATTGTCCGAAGGCGACCTTGCCATTGCCGTCACCCAGCTGGAGGCGCTCGCCACTGGTCGTCGACGATAAGGGGCTGATCCGGTGCCATTTCTTGATTTCTTGAACGCACCCCCTTCGATCTAAATACCATTCAATCCTGCATCTAAGAAATGTCCCAAGAAACCAATTCTCCCGCCAGCCAAGCCGAGCTGGAAAACGATATCGGCACGCTCACCCGCACGCAGCTGAAGCAGAAATACGGCTCCACCTATAGCTCGTGGACGAATATGAAATCGCGATGCGCGAAGGGTGAATATCAATTCGCCCCGGAGTTTGAGGACTTCCCCTCATTCCTGCGTCACGTCGGGCCGCGTCCATCCGCCGAGCACACGCTCGACAGGATCGATTTCAACAACCCGCTCTATGGGCCAGGGCTGGTGCGTTGGTTGGACAAAAAGGGGCAAGCCAACAACCGATCCTCCACGATATTTCTGACCGTTGAGGGGGAAACCAAGCCGCTGGCCATCTGGGCGGAAGAAACCGGTCAAAGGCCCGATACCCTGCGTGAGCGGAAGGCCAAGGGGTGGAGTGACGCCGAGGTGGTCTACGGCAAAGCCAACTCGAACTGGCCGCCGTCAGATCCCTGGAACTGGCAACCATGGCCGGATGATCCGCATAAGAGGCAGGCGGCTGAAGCGGAATACCAGCGAAGCAAAAGGCCAAATGAACTGCGCATCGATTTCTATATTCGGCGTATGGAACCGGCTGCCCAAAGCCTGCATGATTTCGTCTGCCTCAACCAATACGACACAGAGCCCGAATTGGCTGCAAGGGTCAAAGAGGCTAGCGCCAGACTGTCCGCGTTCAATGATCGACTGGAATGGGCGCGTGGCAGGCGGGCGGAGCTCGTGAAAATTCTCCGGGTCACGCCGAAGCCACGCGGCTGGGGCTAGGATCGGCGGGGATGCGCGCGCTTCTTCCTAACCTTCGATGTCCGCCGATTTTGCAACGGGTTTCAAACTCCCGCGCTCGTCTTACCGTCGCCTTCGCGCATCCTTCCCGCCAGCCTCGCGAGGGTTGAGCGCGAGCAGCCCGTCGCATCCTGGATGGTTGACCAGCTCTGCTTCGCCCGCAGCATCGAGAGGATCGCCGCGTTGCGCTGCTTGTCCTCGGGGCGTCCTCTGAAGCGGCCTTCTCGCTTCGCCCGCTCAATACCCTGCGCCTGCCGACGCTTGCGGTCGTCGTAGTCCTTACGGGCAATGGCAGCGAGCATGTCGAGCATCATCGCGTTGATGGCGTCGAACATGCGGGCCGAGAAATCATCTGCCGGAACAGTCAGCATTGCCCAGGACGTCGGCAGGTCCAGGGCTACCACCCTGACGCTTCGATCCGCGATTACCCTCTTGAGCCGCCCCCAATCCTCAGCACCGAGGCGCGACAGGCGGTCCACCTGTTCAACGAGCAGCACGTCGCCGGGCTGGCAGTCGGCCAGCAGACGAAACAGCTCCGGGCGTTGAAGCGAAGCGCCGCTCTCGTTCTCAACGTAAAAGGCAGCGATGCGCATCCCGCGATCTGCGGCGAAGCGCTCCAGGTCACCTCTCGCGCGTTGGGCGTCCTGCTCTACCGTCGACGCGCGCAGATATCCCCGAACAAACATTTTGCCGATCCAGTCTGATTTAACTGGTTCTCATATTATCAGTTCCATTTATCCGGTCAAACGAATTTATCGAACCATTTCAGAGCGTTGGTGAAGTGGTTCGGTTTAACCATGCTCAAAAGAGGCGCCTGCCGAAAGTCCAATTTGGAGCGGAGTTATGACCGCTCCAGATTGACGCTGCATACTGGCGACCAACGATAATTTGGCGCAAGAAAGAATGTCGCTTAATAATCAAGCGCACAGAATCATCACGCCTAACGGGAATGCGTAACAGATGAGGCGTTTGCCAAAAATTCTTGCTCGCGAGCCGCTTATCGATGCGGTGTTCGAAATGCGCGCCTCTGGCGTACCTAATTTGGCTGACGTCCTTCCCGGGATTCTGTTTAGCCAAATCAACCCAAAGCCGCAATTTCGTCGTCTTAGCACGGCCGAAATCCCCCAAGCATTTAGGCTCAATGATCCAAATTTGGCGTTTTCTCCGCTGGTACAGCTTGAGCTAGAACAGTTTCTAATTTCGTTTGGGGATCGGAATGTAGTAGTTTCTTGCAAGATGCCTTACCCAAAATGGCCGGCATTCAACGAATTTATTATCCAAGTTATTGCAATGATCGGTGCCTCAGGCATACCCATTGTAATTGAGCGTTATTCTCTCAAGTACGTCAATGTTATTGAAGCGCCAACGATCAGCGAGCAAATCAAAAAGATAGTTATTAATTTAAAAATTGGTGACGTTGAGCTTGGAGATGACCCGGCAACCGTTCAGCTTCATCGGCGAGAGACCGGTACTTTGCACATTCTTTCTGTGATGACCGGGGCAATTGCGCGTCTTTTTGATGGATGCACAGTTAGCGGAACTATTTTAGATATTGACTCGATAAGAGAAGTTTCATTCCCAAGTTTTTCTGAATTTGAACAGTCGATTAAATCAGACATACAGTCGCTTCGAGCAGAAAATAAATCTAAATTTTTTAACTGCTTAACAGAAGCCGCCATTGAAGAACTTGGGCCCGCATATGAATAGCCACACAAGCGCAATTCCGACACGAACTACATTGGCGGCAGTGGCTATAGGAACCGCACTTGCGGCACCTATTCAAATTCCGACAATAAAACCGATGCCGCAATACACCGTCGAGCGGCAATCAGCGACAGGGCGAGTTAATATAGTCGACCTATTTCTTCGCCCCAACGAGCAGTTCAATTTTGCAAGCACTATTTCCAATGCTTATAACAATCTCGTTGCGCAGCAGGTGCGACTGGATCACGATATTGAAGCCGCAATTTTCTCTGACATTGAAAGCCTCTACGAAGACTGAATACAGCAATGACGTTCGATGCAGCGCAGCTTCGTAATCAGATACCTTATTACCTTACCTCTGCTCCGGAGCAGAAAGCCTTCATCTACGACCTTGAACAGCTTTTAAATGGTGCGAAGGCTGGATATTTCGCCCCCAATCAATTTGATATGCACCGAAAAGAAATGCTTCAAGGTGATGGATGGGGATCATTCAGCGTTTATTCTTTCAAGAACTCGAAACTTTTATCGACCAGAGGGATCGTAATTTCTAATTCATGTGACATATCGGTTGATAACAAGAGGCACCGTGCACCCCGAGTCATTTTTTCTCCAATAATTAAACTGTCAGCATTTGAGAAGCGCCTGATAGACTTAGGAATTGAAAACAAGAGAATAGAAGACATTCTGTCGTCGATAAGAAGACAACACTCAACGAACACATTTTACCTACCAGCAGAGGCACCTCTGGAATTTGAAAGCGTGGTCTTTTTTGACGACATGCACTCGATGCCGTTATCGGACTACAACATTGAATCTAAATCCAAGATTTTTACGTTAACAATGGCAGGTTTTTATCTTCTTATATTTAAGCTATCGATTCATTTTTGCCGACTTCAAGAAAATGTCATCCGAAACATTTCTAGTCATCAGAACAAATAGCTAATCTCTACCCGCCTTCTGTTTCAAATGCCCTAACTGAAGGTCTTGGAGACTGATGCCCTGGACCGAAGCAGAGAGGTCCTCAGGGTCGAAGTCCCTGCCGTAGCCATACATACTGCTTTGGCCGGAGCCTACCTCCCAGCCGCCAATTTTCAGGGTGTCCTCGACAGAGACGTTCCCCTTCTTGGCGGCCTTGCGGAAGCTGTGACGGAAGGAATGGAAGACGGCGTTGGGATCAGGGATCACCGATCGAATATGTCGCATCAGCCGCTTGCTGACGGCCTCGCGTGACATGGCGGGAGGCCCCTCGACCTCCGGGAACAGCATCTTCCCTCGCTTCAATCCATTGGCGTAATCGAGCAAGCCTGCTTCGATCAGAAATGGGTGTATCGGCACGCGCCGTTCGGCAGCGTCGGTCTTTACGCCCCGATCGTCTGTCTCTCGAATATTGAAGAACCAAAAGCCATCGATCTGCTCGATATCTTGCCTACGCAAAAAGCCGATTTCAGCCGAGCGGGCGCCCGTGAATAGGGCAATCAATGGCATCCAGAACAGCAGAGCAGAGCGCCGGTCGTTAGCCCAGGGCTTGGTGTGGGGCTCTACCGAGAACAATCGGTTCAGTTCGCCCTTAGTGAAGCTCCGGCGCTTGCTCTTGCCAACCTTTGGCCCTGTGAGCCCCTCTGCCGGGCTCTTCGCGATCACGCCTTCTCGCGAGAAGAAGTTGAAGAGAGCCTTCAACGTGTTGAGGTAGTTGTCGACTGACACAGCATCCAAAGGCTTGTGTTTCTGGCTGGCCTTATTCAGCTCGATAGCCTGCCGCAACGTCTTCTTCGGATAGAAAATGGAAGCCCGAGCTGGCGCTTGGGCGAGCAGTGCAATGGCCTCTCGAACGTCGGCGCGCGTAATGTCTACAATCGTGTCACGAGCGGGCAGCAGCTCCCCCCACGCCTTCAGTCGCAGTTGACGCGCTTTCCGCGTGCTTTCGCTCGCGCCCTGGGCCTCTATCGAGCTTTCGAAAATCTCTACGGCTTGCGCAAACGGGATTGGCGGCTTTGGCCGCGTATCGCGATCGATATCACGAAAGAAAGGTTCGCGCCGAACCTCGGGCTCCTTATACAGACGATCTCTCTGTCGTTCTAATGTTTCGTGCCAGAGGCTTTGAACCCAAACGCATATTTCTTCGTAAAGCGGATCATGCTTCTCTACCGTTAGTTTTGCCCATTCTAGAAATTGATCGGCAAGACGCTCCAAATCTCCTGGCGCTTCTTGGTCAACGCCTCCAAGGTCACCCTCGACGATCGAAATTGCCAGATTTAACGCCTTGCCCTTTAGTGGGGTGGAGCTCCAAGACTTTTCGCGATGATGAAAGTAGTCCCTGATTAGGTAGAGGATATGGGCGCGAGATTGCGTTGCAGCCTTAACAGGGGCGACGCGGAGCTTAGCCCTCGCAACCGCAACTTTCTCTTCGGTCTCCGCGTATAGCAGCGCGGCAGCGTTCCTCGCTTCGCGAAGCCCGAGCCGCTTTAGCGTCTCCTTGAACTCCCTGAACGGAAATTCGGACTGGACGTCCTTGGGAACGGCCCGGCGGAAATGCCAGCGATCACCCCTCTTAACCAGCCATTTTGCGGGCACGTCGTCTTCCCCATTTGTACCAGCAGTTTGTACCAAGCGGGGCTTTGAACGTTTTGAAATCATTGAACTTATAGCGCCGTCAATCACTTAGGAAGGCGATGGCGGAGACGATGTCCGCCTATCCAGAGTTTTTTAACATCCGCCGACATCCAGCCTCTCGGAATTTCTGCTTGTAAATTATCACTTTTATGACTTTCATCGTTTTTCATCGTCCACTACAATCCAAGTCTTATGTTGGGTTGGATGTTGGGGTAACGATGGCGAGAGAAGTCCGAAAGCTCAGCGCAAGAGCAGTTGCGACGATTGCGGTGCGGGGACGCCATGCTGATGGTGGCGGGCTCTATCTGGTCGTTGATGCATCGGGCGCGCGGCGGTGGACTTTTCGATTTCGCTGGAAGACCACTGTTCGTGATCTCGGTCTGGGGCCGTTTCCGGCGGTGTCGCTGGCTGCAGCGCGCGAGGCAACCGAAAAGGCAAAGGCGCAACTGCGAGAAGGCATTGATCCGATTGCAGCCAGGCGCGTGAAGCCGGTCGAGATGCCGACCTTTGGAGCCGCAGCGGACCAATTCATCGAAGCCATGACGCCGCAATTTCGCAACGCGAAGCATGTTGCCCAGTGGCGTATGACGCTGACGGAATACTGCGAGGCGATCCGAGGAAAGCTGATTTCCGAAATCACGACGGATGACGTCGTGGGGGTCCTAAAGCCGCTATGGCGCACCAAGCCCGAGACGGCGAGCAGAGTGCGCGGGCGGATCGAGCGCGTGCTCAACGCGGCAAAAGCACAGGGATTTCGAACGGGCGAGAATCCGGCTGCATGGCGAGGGCATCTTGAGAATTTGCTGCCAAAGCGCCAAAAATTGACGCGCGGCCATCATGCGGCGCTGCCCTACGAGAAGGTTCCAGCGTTTTATGGGGCTCTTTTGGGGAACGACGCCCTCTCCAATCGAGCGCTGGCCTTTACAATCCTGACTGCCGCACGCTCCGGCGAAGTGCGTGAAGCGCGCTGGAATGAACTCGACCTCGACAAAGCCATTTGGATTGTGCCTGCGCACAGAATGAAAGCGGCTCGCGAACACCGCGTCCCGCTTTCGTTGCAGGCCGTCGAGATCATCAATCTGATGGCACCACTACGCAGCTCCGAAGACGCTTATGTCTTTCCGGGGGAGCGCCCGGGGCGCCCCATGTCGGTCATGGCGATGGCCATGGTGTTGCGCCGGATGAAACAGGATGTGACTGTCCACGGCTTTCGCTCGGCCTTTCGGGATTGGGCGGGTGAAGTCTCCGACTTTCCCCGGGAAGTTGCCGAGGCGGCATTGGCGCATGTCGTTGGCGATGCAACCGAGCGGGCTTATCGTCGCGGTGATGCCCTTGAGAAGCGCCGCCTTCTCATGACATCTTGGGCTGATTTTGTTGCCCCGCAAACGTGAAGGGGATGCCCTTGTCAGAGAACACTGCTTGGAGTGGCGACATCGACACGTTCGTCTGCTTGGTCCATCCGAAGATCGCAGAGCTCCTCGAGATGGAGAGCGATAGTTGCCTAAGCAAAGAACTTTACGCGGACATCCGCGAAGCTCTCATCAATTTGCGTGTCGCGAACCGACTAGCAGCCTTCAATTGTTCACCGCAAGAGCTTGAATGTTTCATGGCCGATGCCAAGAAAGTTGAGCTTGCCCTTGCGTCGATGAAGGCTTCGCCAATTGGCATATGGATTCAGTCGAAGCACGGGCTGAGGCCGAGTGACGATAAATTTACAGGTAAATTTCTTGCCGCTGCAAAAGAATTTGAACACGAATTTAAAGAATTCCGCCAGCAGGGCGCCTTGCTCGTGGACATCAAAGACGCTGGCCTCAATCGCTTGATCGTCAACGATCTGCCCCGCATCTATGCTCGATATTCAGCGTCTGCCCAGCTGAAGGCGGGGCTTGAAGAACATCGGCTTCCGGATCTCGTTGGGCAGTTCAACCCCAATTCGGCGGTGATCGGCTTCGTCAAAGCCTGTCTAGAAGTGTTGTCGATTCCGAACCGTGAGGGCGCGTGGACTGAAGAAGCGCTCGTGAAGCGCCTAAAGCGCGCTAGGGACGGCAGAAAGAAAAAGAGCTGAGGTTCGTCCCTATGTCTGGCTGTCCTCGCGAGGCAGCTTGTCCGTGTTCAATTGTCCCCGTCCTTGGAGGAGCAAACACGGAATGCCCCCGATTTTTCATTCGATCCCGGACCTTTGCCGCTCTCTCGGCATTTGCCGCAGCAAAATCTATATCGAGATTGCTGCCGGCAAGCTGAAGATCACCAAGTTTGGCCGTCGCACGCTCGTGCACCGCGATGACCTTGAGGTTTTCGTGGCTGGCCTGCGCAAGGCCGGTAAAGCCTCCGAAAAAGCGGCTTAGTTCCCAACCAATTCCAACTTGAAACTGAAGTGGCGACTTGAACCGCCCCGGGTTTGCCGGAGGCCATTTGGTTTAAGTTATGCGGCCATAGCTGGCTGGTCCAGCGTGGCGTAATAGCGCTCCTCGGCCTCAGCAGGCGGGATGTTGCCGATCGGCTCCAGCAAC
>Ga0209794_1001984_pt1 | contig 12382 bp, 13 predicted proteins | sample EBPBio232013_DNA_FD_185869 | JGI IMG/M metagenome (GOLD analysis project Ga0209794, IMG submission 185869) | Wastewater treatment Type I Accumulibacter community from EBPR Bioreactor in Madison, WI, USA - Reactor 1_5/23/2013_ DNA (SPAdes)... | ecosystem: Engineered > Bioreactor > EBPR >... | reverse complement strand
TGTTCGGACGCGCGCCGCATGACAAGGGCAACCTCGCCATTGCCGCCAAGCTCGCCCGCAAAACCGGCGCGATGCTGGTGCTGGGGCATTGCCGACGCATCGGCAAATGCCATTTCGACCTCACCTTCAGCGAGCTTTTCGAGATGCCGCCGCGTCAGGGGGATGACATCCTTGCCGATGTCGCCTTCCTCAACGGCAGGATCGAGGCGGTCGTCAGCGCCAATATCCCGCGCTGGTATTTTCTGGATGATTCGCTCGCGCCGGTGACTTAGCGCTTCTCGGCGGCCTGACGCTCCAAGCGTTCCTTGTCATCCATCTCGCGCAGCACGGGCGCAAAGCGCGTGACCTGCACGACGAAGTTGACCATGAAGGCCAGCCCGAAACCGCCGACCGACAGATCCACCCACGAGAAGGTGACGCCAAAGACGGTAAAGTCCCAAACCCCGAGGGTGAGAATGCACAGGTTGGTGAAGACCAGCAGCACGCGCAGTTCCGTCGGGCCCATATTGGCCAGCGCAACGTGAAAATCGTGCGTGATGGCGGCGCGGACGAACACATAGATCGAAATCATGTGGTAGCCGGTCAGCGCAATCAGAGCGATGCGCATATCGAGATAGGGCGAAAGCCCGAAGCCGAAGAGAATCAGGAAATTGCCGACGACATCGATGGTCTGATCGAGGAAATAGCCATAGCGAGGGCGCTCGATCTTGCGATAGCGGGCAAGGTTTCCATCGAGAGAATCGCCGAACCAGTGCAGCAGCAGGCCCAAATTGGCCAGCCAGAGACACTGGGGCGAGAGCGTGGTGGCCCAGTATCCGATGAAAACAAGAAACGCGCCGAAGGTTCCCAGCGCTGTGAGTTTGTCCGGCGTCGTCTTGTCCGGCAGTTTCGGCAAGATCCATTGGATGAGCGCTCGCTCGTAAGGAGCCAGAAAGCTCTCGTTGATGCGGTTCTGGCTCATGAAACCCCTGACACAAACGCCGTTTTTCTTGCCCGAAATGAGGTTCGCCAGATTCTTGGCATGGGGCGAGATGTCAATGGAAAAGACGGGAAACCACAAGAACTCGACGTGGGCGAAGCCCAACCGCGCGGTCAGCGCGAGTCGCAGGTTCGAATGGAAATCGGGGAGGCCAACTGGTCGGAGTGGCAGGATTCGAACCTGCGACCCCCTCGTCCCGAACGAGGTGCGCTACCAGACTGCGCTACACTCCGATGACCAGCGGAGGCGGTTCTATAGAGCGCCCGTGAAAAAGCCGCAAGCCTCCTGTGCGCGATTTTTTTCGCAATGCGCAAATCGCTCCACCGGACAGGCCAAGCACAGCCACCTTCTTCAGGAATGTTGAACCGTTCTACGTCTCGGACGCTTCAATTTCGGGGGGAGAGCCAACATCATTTCCATCAGATGGACCCGAGGCGTCGATAAAGCCCGAGACACAACCCCGAGCGTTCATGAACCGGAAGCATATTCTCACGCTTGTTGCGGCCAGAACGGGCCGATTTGTCGAAGCTGCCCTGCATCCCGAGTACACGAACCAAGCGCTGGCCGAATCGCTGCGCGAACTTGCCCAAGGCTATCTGACGATGGCCAATGCGCTCGAAGACCCTACGCTGACGGATGCGAAGCTATTTCTGCTACAACAGGAGCTAGAGCAGCGCGTTGGTGTTCTGACGGAACGTGGTCCGCTTGAAACCATGCCTCATCTGGCCCGAACAGGGTTGCCAGCCAGTCGTACACAATCCTGACCGGGCGTGCCTCCAACCTGTCGCGCATCACATGCAGGTGCAGCGGCAGGCGGACGTGCACACCAAGGTCCAGCGCCACGGCAGCGCCATCCGCCAAGGCGTAATTGGCGAGAAGCCCGATTCCGACGCCGCTTCGCACCATCAGGGCATAGGCGAAGGAATTGTCGCAGCCGTGGACGGTTCCCGCCTCGGCCACCAGCGCGCGCCAGCGCGACCAGACCGGGGCATCGCCCATGTAGTACGCGGTGTCGAGCAGCACGTGATGCCGCAGCGTCGCGGTGTCGGGCAGGCCGTATCGGTCGAGATAGCTTGTGCTGGCCACGGGCAGGAGATGGACCGTTCCCCCCTGCCATGAGCGCACCTCGGGCGAGGTCTCCGGCGAGAAGTTGAGCAGGATATCGGCGTGATTTTCCCTCAAGGCGCTCATGTTCGTGGGGTTGGCAATGTGAAGCCGGATGCCGGGATAGCTGCTGGTGAAGGCCTCCATGCGCGGCACAATGAAAAGCCCGGCCAAGGCTTCCGTGACATTGATGCGCACCAACCCTTCCGCATCGGACTTTTCCAGCCGGAAATCGGAGGAGATCGCACCGATCTTGCGGTCCATTTCTGCCAGCGTGCGGGCGAGATCCTGCCCCCTTTGGGTCAGCTTCACGCCCCCCGGTGTCGAGAGCAGCAGTTGCGCCCCCAGCACGTCCTGCAGGCGATGAACATGACGGCTCACCGTGGGCTGGCTCATGTTGAGCACCTGCGCGGCACGGTTGAAGGACTTGAGCTTGGCGACAGCCAAGAAGACGCGAAGTTCGGCCCAGAAAGCTCCGCTCATCAGCCGGGGATCATCGAGAACCATCTTGTTGAGATGACGCTGAACATTATCGAACAGATGATCCGCCACGTGTTTTCCTCCTGCGGGCGACATTTGGACATGATCAAAAGACAACCTGCAAGAGTACTCCCCCCGTCAACACAACGTTCACGACAGGACACAACCGCACCATCCCGTTGCTTTGGTTTGACAAAAAAAGCCGTCGGGAGTTGACATCGCCCCGGCGCGGGTTTTGCTCTGCGCCCATGTCCGCGCCGCCCGCTCCCCCTGTTTCCACCCCCATGCCGGAGGGGCCTGATTCGGCGTCGGCGAGCGCGCAAACCCGTGCCGGATTTCCCTTTCCCCCGCTCAACCGGCAGACAATTCTGCGGCTCACAATGGTTGCGCTGGTGTGCTGCGCGCTGTTCAGCGCCCTGTTCCTTGTGCTGGTCAACCGGAAAGGGGGGCGTGCAGGCTCCGGTCCCGTGGTGGTCAGCGCCCTGCCCCCGGCTGCGCCCGCCCCGCAAGCGCCGGAAGAGCCGGTGGCATCCGCACCCGCCCGCCCTCTGGCGCTCCCCTATGGTCCGGCCTTGGGGCCGCTTTCCCGGTTCGAGCAACGCGTCAGGTTCAATCCGCCGATCCTGCCCATCGACACCCGCAGCTTTGAGGCCGACGGAATCAGCGTCACCATCGCGGGCATGGAGCCGCCCGCCTTCGAGCAGGTCTGTTATGATGACAAGCGGGCGCTCTGGGCCTGCGGTCGTTATGCCCGCGCCGCGCTCTTCAACCGCATCCGCAGCGGTGTGCTGATCTGCCAACCCCGCAGCAAAACCGGCACTTGGGCGTGTGAGCACAATGGTGAGGATATCGCGCTATGGATGATCCGCCTGGGCTGGGCACGCCCGGCATCCGGCAGCCCGCTCGAATACACCAGCGCCATGCTGGAGGCACAGGCCAGCAACGCCGGCCTCTGGAACGGCGGATGGACGTATTACGCGATGAGCAGCGCGCCCCCTGCCGCCGCGCCTGCAAGCCCGGAGGGGTCGGGACGCGGCACAGGCCAGCGCGCTAGGCCCGCCCCACGCTGAGATAGGTGAAGCCGAGCTTGCGCACCTCATCCGGGCGATAGACGTTGCGCAAATCAACCATGATGGGGGTGTTCAGCAACCCCTTCACACGGGCCAGATCGAGCGCGCGGAACTCATCCCATTCGGTGACGAGACAGACCGCATCCGCCCCTGTCACGCACTCAAAGGCGCTGGCGGCGTAATCGACCCCGCTCAACACGGCCTGCGCCTGTTCAACGCCTTCCGGATCATAGGCCCGCACCTTGGCGCCGGCATCCTGAAGCGCCTGAATGATGGCGATGGAGGGCGCCTCGCGCATGTCATCGGTGTTGGGCTTGAAGGTGAGGCCGAGCAGCGCGATGGTCTTGCCGCGCACCTCCCCGCCGCAAGCCGCGATCACCCGCCGCGCCATCGCGCGCTTGCGCTTGTCGTTCGAGGTGACAACGCTTTCGACGATGGAAAGGGGCGTTGCGTAATCATTCGCGGTGCGGATCAACGCCAAGGTATCTTTGGGGAAACAGGAGCCGCCATAGCCCGGCCCGGCGTGCAGGAACTTCGAGCCGATGCGATTGTCGAGCCCGATACCGCGCGCGACCTCCTGCACATTGGCCCCGGTGGCTTCGCACAGGTCCGCGATCTCGTTGATAAAGCCGATCTTGGTCGCGAGAAACGCGTTGGCGGCGTATTTGATCAGTTCGGAGGTGCGCCGCGAGGTGAAAAGCAGTGGCGCCTGATTGAGGTAAAGCGGGCGGTAAACCTGCGTCATGACCTCCTTGGCGCGCTCGTCCTCGCAGCCGACAACGATGCGATCCGGGCGTTTGAAATCCTGAATCGCCGCGCCCTCGCGCAGGAATTCCGGGTTCGAGGCGACAGAAACATCGATCTCCGGCCGCTCCTCGCGCAGGATGCGCTCGATCTCATCGCCGGTGCCGACAGGAACGGTCGATTTCGTGACCACGACGCAATAGCCGGTGAGGCTATGGGCGATTTCGCGCGCGGCATCAAAAACGTAAGAGAGATCAGCGTGGCCATCGCCGCGACGCGAGGGGGTGCCGACGCCGATGAAAACCGCCTCTGCACCCGCCACCGCCGTTGCCAGATCCGTCGTGAAGACAAGGCGACCATCGCGCGCGTTCTTGGCGACGAGTTCCGACAGCCCGGGCTCGAAAATCGGGATTCTGCCCTGCTGGAGCGCCTCGATTTTCGCGGCATCCTTGTCCACGCAAACGACACTATGGCCGAAATCAGCGAAACAAGCGCCTGAAACAAGCCCGACATAGCCCGAACCGACCATGACAATGCGCATGAGGTTCTCCTTCCGCCCGATTGCAGCGCCCCTGAATTGCCCGAGGCGCGCGCCTATTGCAACCGCGAAAGGAGACACCTGCGACCTTGATGAGCGGTTGCGCCCCGCCCCGGAACGCGAGATGCTTGCTTAAAGTGCGCCGGAGCCTCGAAGCACGGCGTCGAGCCTTTCGACAGGGAGACGGGACGTGAACCTGAGCCGGGCGCAGCTGGAGTTGCTGTGCGACATCGCCCGTGAAGCGGGTGCCGCCATCATGGCGTATTACGCCGGCCCGGTGCCGGTGAGCCATAAGGCGGACGAATCCCCCCTGACGGCGGCGGATCTGAGTGCGGATGCGGTGATCCGGCAGAGGCTGGAGGCGGCCTTTCCCGGTGTTTTCATCCTGAGTGAAGAGTCTGTCTCGGCGGAAGGCGCGGGAGAAGATGCCCCCTTCTTTCTGGTGGACCCGCTCGACGGCACCAAGGAGTTCCTGCATCACAACGGGGAGTTCACGGTCAATATCGCGCTGGTGCACGGCACGCTCATGGCGGGCGTGGTGCATGCGCCGGCACTGGATGTGACGTACAGCGCGGCAGCGGGCCTCGGTGCTTTCGTGCAGCGCGAAAACGGGCCGACCAAGCCCATCCGGATTTCTCCCCGTGTGCCGCAGAAGCCACTCAGGATGCTGGACAGCCGCTCGCATACTTCGGAGGAGACGAAGCGCTGGTGCGAAGGGCTGGGGCACCCCTGCGAGGTGGCCACTCTCGGCTCCTCGCTCAAGTTCTGCCTGATCGCGGAGGGGCGCGCGGACCTTTATCCGCGCTTCGGACCGACGAGCCAGTGGGATACGGCTGCGGCGCAATGCGTGCTTGAATGCGCGGGCGGGCAGGTCGTCGATCTGGACGGCGTGCCGCTGCGCTATGCGCGCAACAGGGCGATGATCAACCCGCACTTTGTCGCGCTGGGAGACCCCGCCCTGATTGACGTGGTGCGCGAGCGCCAGAGCGCGCTTCGCGACAAGCGCTGACAGGCTCTGGAGCTTCCTGTCCACAATTGCTTTTTTCGCTCTCTCGGTGGCCGCCTGATCGGAAAAGGCGCTATCCCAAGCTTTGAGCGTCGGTGACCTCGCGGGCGTGCGTGGCGATCATCTTCTCCTCATCCGTGCGGATGACGAAGACGCGCACGCGCGAGCGATCGGAAGAGATGACAAGATCGCCTGTCTGGTTGCGGGCGGTGTCGAGTTCCACCCCGATCCACGCCATGCCGGAGAGCACCATCTCGCGGATGGGGGCGGCGTTTTCGCCGATGCCGCCGGTGAAGACGATGGCATCCACCCCCTCCAGCGCCGCCGCCATGGCGCCGATCTCGCGGCGCACGCGCGAGACGAAATATTCCACCGCCTCGCGCGCTTCCGGCCTGTCGCTGGCGAGCAGGTCGCGCATGTCGTTGGAGACGCCTGAGAGGCCGAGCAGGCCCGATTTCTTGTAGAGCAGATCGGAGATCGCTTTGGCATCCATCCCCTTCTCGCTCATCAGATAGAGCAGTACGCCGGGGTCGAGCTGCCCCGGACGGGTGCCCATGGGCAGGCCATCCAGCGCGGAAAAGCCCATGGTGGAGGCGACAGAAAGCCCGCCGCGCGTGGCACACAAGGATGCGCCCGACCCAAGATGACAGATGACAACACGCCCGCGCGCATGGAAAGGCGCGATCTCCGCCAGCCGCCCGGAGACATATTCGTAGGAGAGGCCGTGAAAGCCGTAACGGCGCACGCCCTCATCATACAGGCTGCGGGGCAGCGCGAAGGTGTCGCTCACCTTGGGGTGGGCGCGGTGGAAAGCGGTATCGAAGCAGGCGACCTGCGGCACATCGCCGAAGACCGCACGGCAGGCACGGATGCCCGCGATGTTATGCGGTTGGTGAAGGGGCGCGAGCGGGGAGAGCTTTTCGAGTGCGACGAGAATGGGCTCGTCCACAGCCACCGGATCGGTGAAGGCCATGCCGCCATGGACGACGCGGTGCCCCACGGCGGCAATCTCGAGGTTCGGGAAATGCGCGCTGAGTGCTTCGAGCGCGACCTTCAGCGCCTCCGCGTGGTTTGCCACGTAACGGCTCCCCTCCAGATGATCGACGAGGATTTTCACCCCCGAGGCGTCTTTGAGCGCGAACTCCGGGTCCGTGCCGAGACCATCGATCAAGCCGCTGGCGAGGGGGGCGAGATCGGAGCCGAACAGCGCGAACTTGAGCGAAGAGGAGCCGGCGTTGATGGTGAGAATCGCGCGGTCCATCACGCACCCGCCTGCGCATCTTCCAGCGCACCGCCGCGCGCACGCCAGTAATCATAGAGCATGGCCAGCGCCGTGGAGGCGAGGCGCGCGCGGGCGTTATCGGCGCGTGAGGTGAGCATGATCGGCACTTTGGCCCCCACAACAAGACCCGCAGCTTCAGCGCGCGCCGCGAAGGTGAGTTCCTTGGCCAGCATGTTGCCGGCTTCGAGGTTTGGCACGATCAGCACCTGCGCCTGCCCGGCCACGACACCCTTGATGCCCTTGGTGCGCGCGGCCTCGCGGTCGATCGCGTTGTCCATGGCGAGCGGGCCATCGACGATACCGCCGCGAATCTGCCCGCGCTCGGCCATTTTGGAAAGCGCCGCCGCATCCAGCGTGGCGGGCATATTGATGTTCACCGTCTCCACCGCCGCCAGCACGCCGACCTTGGGCTCGGAGATGCCGCAGGCGAGGGCCAGATCAATCGCGTTCTGGACGATATCGACCTTGCAGGCGAGATCGGGCGCGATGTTGATGGCGGCATCCGAGATGAAGAGCAGGTGATCCAGCGTCGGCACATCCATCGCAAAAACATGGGAGAGACGACGCGAGCCGCGCAGGCCGCCGTCCTTCTTGACGATCTGCGCCAGCAGCTCGTCGGAATGGATATTGCCCTTCATGATGGCGCGGGCCTCGCGCGCGAGCACCATGGCTACGGACTTTGCCGCCGCTTCGACGTGATCCGGGACATCAAACAAGGGAATGCCAGCAATATCCGCGCCCAGCGCCTCGGCCGCCTTGTGGATCGCGGCGGCGTTGCCGACGAAAAGCGGCTTCATCAGCCCTTCGTCCCGCGCCATCAAAGCGCCCGCGAGCGCGTTGTTGTCATCCGGGCAGACGACGACCGTGGGCATGGGTTCAAGCTGGCGACAGCGCTTGATCAGCGCGCCGAAGTGATCATGCTGGTCGATCACCAGGGTGGGGAGTTCGGCGGCATCGACCTCCACCTTGTACAGCGGCACCTGCACTTCGGCCTCGCCATCCAGCAGCAGCACGCCGTCCTGCCGCACCACGCGGGTTTCGAAGCGCGCGAAAGGCTTCTCCAGCTTCTCGGTGCAGCGGATTTCGATGCTCAGGGTGTCGCCGATATGGGCGCGACCGAGAAAGCGGAAGTTCTGGACGCGGTAAAGCGTACCCGCACCGGGGAGCACCGTGCCGAGCACTGCAGAGACCAAGGACCCCACCCAGAGCGAGGGGGCGACCGTTTCCCCTGCCTCCGGCGCCATGGCACCGGGCAGGGTGAGCGGATTGGTGTTGCCGGAGGCATGGGCGAAAACCAGCAGATCCTGCGCGCGCACGACACGCTCGATCCGCGCGGTCTGCCCCGCGCTCAGTTCGTCCCACGGGGTGTTGAAACGGCGTTCGGCCATCGGGGTCTCCTGGTTCGGGGGCGAGTCGGATGCATTATGCCGCAACGCAGCATTGGCGTCCTTGATCTCGCGCCCTGCCCTTATGGACGAGCCCGACGACAGGCGCGTGTCAATCCACCATGGTCAGGCCACCGGAGATCGAAAGCACCTGCCCGGTGCAGAAGCTGGAGCGATCGGAGGCGAAGAAGAGGATGCCGTCGGCAATCTCCTCCGGCTTGGCGAGGCGCTTCATCGGAATGGCGTTGATCAGCGCTTCCTTGATCTTGTCGCCTTGCGCCGCAAACAGCGGGGTATCGGTAGGGCCGGGGCAGATGCAATTGACGCGGATGCCCTTGCGCGTCATCTCGCGCGCCAGCGATTTGGTGAAAGCGATGATGCCGCCCTTGGCCCCGGCGTAAACCGTTTCGCCCGACGAGCCGACGCGGCCAGCATCGGACGCCACATTGACAATGCGCCCAGAGCCGGAGGCGATAAGCGCCGGCAAGAATGCGCGCGTGACCGCCACAGGACCGAGGTAATTTATCGCGACAATCTTGTCCCAATACTCCGGGCTGTTGTCCATGAAGGGCTGAATGATGTCCCAGCCCGCCGCGTTCACCAGCACATCGAGGGTTTGAAACTCGGCCGCCAGTGTGTTGGCAGCTTCGCGCGAGGTGACATCGAGAAGATGGAACTGGGCCGAGCCGCCCGCCGCCTTAATGCCGGCGACAACGCTTTCACCGGCAGCCGTGTTCATATCGGTCACATGGACCTTGGCGCCCAGCGCAGCAAAGGCCCGCGCTGTCGCCGCGCCGATGCCCGAGCCAGCCCCCGTCACGAGAACCGATTTGTCCTTGAAATTCATGGCCATCATTCCTTAGCGCTTGAAGAAGCCGGCGATGCGCTGGCGTGTTTCATCCAAATTCATGAGCGCGCAGATTTCGCGCTGCTCCAGTGCGAAGCCCGCCCGCTCCGGACTGCCAGCCGCCGCGATGCAGCGCTTGGAGGCCTGAAGGGATGCCGGCGAGAGCCCGGCAATGCGGGTAGCGATGGCCATGGCTTCCTCCGCCAGCGTAGCGCGTGGGAACACCCATTGCGCCAACCCAACACGCTCAGCCTCAGCGCCGTTGATGCGCTCCGCACTCAGGATGATGCGGCGCGCCACCCCCGGTCCGCACAGCTGCGTCAGGCGCTGCGTGCCTCCCGCTCCCGGTAGCAGGCCCACAGCTGCCTCGGGCAAGCCCAGCGAGGCTTCCTCCGCCGCGATGCGCATATCGCAGGAGAGCGCGAGCTCCAGCCCGCCGCCCAAGGCATGGCCGTTGATGACGGCCAGAGAAACCTGTGGCAGCGCCTCGATGCGGTCAAAGGTGGCGTGCAAACGGGCTGCGTAACCACGCATGGCCTCTGATGGGCTGGGCGCCGAAAAGAGGGTGTTGATCATGGCGAGATCCGCGCCCGCGCAGAAGCTCTTCTGGTCGGATTGGAGGATGAGGACGCGGGCATCACTGGCCTCGACCTTGTCGAGCGCACCGTTGACGGCCTCCAGCATCGCTTCATCGAGCGCATTGACCGGTGGCCGGCTGAGCGTGAGCGCGGCAATGCCGTTTTCAATCGTCAAGCTGATCATTTTTCCTCCCCCTTTATATCAACCTATTGCCTTTTGTGGATTTTATGTCAATTCATTGTTGCATCTAGCCCGCCCCTTGCCACACGAGCCGTTTGGGCGGCAAGAGGGGCGCAGGAAGCCCGAGTTGACCCGATGAATTTTGACACCGCCAACCGCCTGTTTTTCCGCCTCTATCAGGCCTCGAACCTGCTGCACAAAAACGGCACGCGGGCGATGGCGGAATTTGGCGCCACAACCCAGCAATGGGCGGTGGTGGGGGCGCTGGCCCGCCCCGGCGTGCGCACACGCGGCGTTTCCGTCAAGGATCTCATGGCCTTCCTGCTGCTCTCTCGGCAGAATGTCACCGCCGTGCTGGACCGGCTGGAGGCGCGCGGCTGGACGGAACGCGTGCGCGACCCCGAGGATGGCCGCGCCCGCCTTGTGCGTCTTGCGCCCGAGGGGGAGCGCGTATGGGTGAAGATGCAGGGCGCGATCAACGCTTTTTACGGCGATGCCCTGAAGGACTTCTCGGAAGAGGAGCAGGTGCAGCTTTTCCGCCTGCTCGACCGCCTCAAGGTGAACCTTCATGCGCTGGGGAGCGAGGAGGAGGACTAGCCCCCTCCTGCCCCGAAGGCGTCATTTCCCCTTGAGTGCGAAGCGGCGGAAGTTCGGCTTGCGCTTCTCCCGGAAGGCGTTGCCGCCCTCCTTGGATTCCTCGGTGTCGTAATAGAGGCTGAGCGCGTGCATCCCCATGGAGGAGATGCCGCGGATGCTCTCGGTATCAGCATTGAAGGAGCGCTTGGCGAGCGCGATGGCACCGGGCGATTTCTCGACGATTTCCGCGCACCAGCGATCGACTTCCGCGTCCAGTTCCTCGTGCGGCACGACCGCGTTGACAAGGCCCATCGCCAGCGCCTCGGCGGCGGTGTAGCGGCGGCACATATACCAGATTTCGCGCGCTTTCTTCTCGCCGACGATGCGCGCAAGATAGGCCGTCCCAAAGCCGGGATCGACCGAGCCGACCTTCGGCCCCACCTGCCCGAACTGGGCCTTTTCCGACGCAATCGTCATGTCGCATAGCGTTGCGAGCACATTGCCGCCGCCGATGGCAAAGCCCTGCACCTTGGCAATGACCGGCTTGGGGATGTCGCGGATCAAGCTCTGAAGCTCATCAATCGGCAGGCCGATGGTGCCGCGCCCGTCATATTGTCCGTCATGCGCGCTTTGGTCGCCCCCGGTGCAGAAGGCTTTGTCGCCTGCCCCCGCCAGCACGACTACCGATACCCCGCGATCCCAGCCCGCGCGCTGGAAGGCGTGGATCAGCTCTTCCACGGTCTGCGCTCGGAAGGCGTTGTACTTGTCGGGGCGGTTGATTGTGATCTGCACCGCGCCCTCGAAGCGCTCCTCGTAGAGAATATCCTCGTATTTCATCCGCTTCGCTCCATTTTTCCCTCGCAACGCCACAAAACGCGGCTGTTCGGCGTCGCCTTCGCTCCTACGGCGCCCTCAATGAGGGCGCCGGATTATCCTTGCTGAGCCGCTTTGAGCGCCTCGCGCGCGATGATCAGCTTCATGATCTGCGCTGTGCCGTCACCGATCTGGAGGCCCAGCACATCGCGCAGGCGCTGCTCGAAGGGCAGATCGACGCACCAACCTGAATGGCCGTGCAGCAGCAGACAGGTGTGCACCACCTCGAACGCGAGTTTCGGTGCCCACCACTTGCACATCGCGGCTTCGGAGGTGTGGGCCACCCCGGCATCTTTGGCGGCCAGCGTGCGATAGCAGAGGATGCGCGCGGCCTTGACCATGGTTTCATGCTCGGCGAGCGGGAAGGTCGCGCCCTGATTGGCGCTGAGCGGTTTGCCGAAAGCCTCGCGCTGCTGGATATAGGCCCAGGTTTCTTCCAACGCTTTTCGCGCCACCGCGAGGCACTGCAAGCCGATGAGCGCGCGGGAGAAATCGAACCCCTGCATCACCTGCACGAAGCCGGTGCCTTCCGCCCCAAGGCGATGCGCGAGCGGCACCTTCACATCATCAAAGAAGATCGAGCCGCGCCCCACGGCTTGCTGGCCGAGATCGGAGAAATGCGTGCGGGTGATGCCGGGGCTATCGAGCGCGACGAGAAACGCTGTGATGCCGCGCGCCTTTTCCTCTTGTGTGCCGGTGCGGGCGAAAACGATGGCCCAATCGGACTGCTCAGCCATCG
>Ga0209794_1001976_pt1 | contig 12428 bp, 12 predicted proteins | sample EBPBio232013_DNA_FD_185869 | JGI IMG/M metagenome (GOLD analysis project Ga0209794, IMG submission 185869) | Wastewater treatment Type I Accumulibacter community from EBPR Bioreactor in Madison, WI, USA - Reactor 1_5/23/2013_ DNA (SPAdes)... | ecosystem: Engineered > Bioreactor > EBPR >... | reverse complement strand
TCGTGTTGAGGTCGAGCGTGCAGATGTCGGGCTTCAGCGCGGCGATGTGCTCGACACGCTTCTCCGGAACGACCAGCGTGGTACCGGGTCCGGCGACCTTCGGATCATCCTCGGAGGGTACGAAACGTCCGCCCGGGCCGGTCGTGATGTTGAGGATCAGCTTCGGGTTCTTCGCGCGGATGCGGGCGACCACATCGCGATAATATTCAAGCTCCATCGAGGGCTTGCCCGTGCCGGGCTCGCGCACGTGGATATGGGTGACGGCAGCGCCTGCCTCCGCCGCGCCGAGGCAGGCCTCGGCGATCTCCTCCGGCGTGATAGGCAGGTGCGGCGTCTGGTCGGGAGTGGTGAGGTTGCCGGTCACCGCGCAGGTGATGACGACCTTGTTCCGCATGGGCCTCATCAGGGTTCCCTCTGCCTTGTCTTCGTTGGCGATTGGGGGCGAGAGCCCCGGATGTCAGAGCGCCCGGCCGCCATCCAGAAGGATGATCGAGCCGGTCGAATAGGTGAGATGGGTGGCGCAGGCGACGATGGCGCGGGCGCAGTCATCGACCGTCGCGACGCGCCTCAGCGGGATGGTGGGCGCCAGCTTGGCGAGCTGTTCGGGCCCGCGTCCCGGCACGAAATCGGTGTCGACCGCGCCGGGCGAGACGCTCATGACGCGGACGCCCGGAGCCAGCGTTCGGGCCAGCGCCTTGGTCAGCGTGTCCATGCCGGCCTTGGAGGCGGCATAGGCGATGTTGGAGCCCTGTCCGGTCAGGGCGGCGAGCGAGGAGACGTTGACGATCAGCCCGTCGCCGCTCGCTTCCAGCAGCTTGCGGAAGACGCGGACGGCGGCGAACTGGCCGCGCCAGTTGACGCGGAACATCTCGTCGATGAAGTCGTCGGTCAGCGCGTCGAAATCGTTGGCCGCGACCGGCTTCGTGTAGCCGGCGGAATTGACGAGGATGTCGCAGCGGCCGAGCCGCTTCTCGACCTCGGTCGCAAGGGCGGCGAGCGTCGCGGTGTCCTCAACGGTCGCGCTGGCGGCGAAGTGGCCGGATCCGGGCAGGCCGGCAATGGCCTTCTCGCCCGCTGCCTTGTCCGAGCGGTAGGTGACGACGACGGTTGCGCCTTCGGCGGCGAACAGGCGGGCGCTCGCCGCGCCGATGCCGCCCGAGCCACCGAGAACGACGGCAACCTTGCCGGAAAGGCTGGATGCGCTCATGCGCTGTCCTTCACTTGATCGGGGGAACTGGGAGCACGGCTTCACCCGGCTCCATCACGAAAGTGTAGTCGAGCGTGTAGCCGTCGCCGTCCCTGGCGAAGTCGCCGATCAGCGAGCGGGTCACGCCGAACACGGCGTCACTCTCGAGGTGCTTGTCGTCGTCGACGAAGACCTGGGTGATCAGCGTCTTGAAGCCGGGCTTGTAGATCAGGAAATGGATGTGTGCCGGACGATAGGGATGGCGGTTCTGTGCCTCCAGCATCCGGCCGACGACGCCATGGGTCGGCACCGGATAGCCCGCTGGCTTGACGGAGGTGAAGGCGAAGCGGCCGTCCGCGCCGGTAACGAACTTGCCGCGCAGGTTCATGTCGGCCTGGCTCTCGTCCTGGTTCTCGTACATGCCGATGGGCGAGGCCTGCCAGACGTCGACCTCGGCGCCGGCGATGGGCTGGCCCTTGCCGTCGCGCACGAGGCATGAGGCGACGAGCGTCGCGCCGGGCGTTTCGGACCGCAGGATCGAGCCGCCGTTCTCGGTGCGAGGCGAGTGCATCCGCCAGAACGGGCCGAGCAGCGCGGCGGCCGTCTCCGTGTTGCCGCCATTGCCGTTGTTGAGCAGGCAGACGAGGGTCGAGAGCCCCACTGCGTCGGAGGCCAAGACGGCCTCGTTGTGGGTGTCGTTGGTGAACTGGCCGAGGCCGACCGCGTACTCGATCGCCTTCTCCCATTCGGGCTCGGTCAGCCGCACTTCGCGCGCGAAGGCGTGCAGGTGGCGAACCAGCGCCTCCATGATCTCCTTGAGGCGCGGATCGGCCGTTTCGGCCATGGCCGACAGCACCGCATCGGTCACCTGTTCCTGGCGCTCGATGATCATCGTTTCTCTCCCTGCCGCAGGTCTATTGCAATCGATTGCAATGGTCAAGCCGGCGCGCATGGATGCAGGGCGGCCGACGACAGTGCCGAAGGCGCGGAGTCACGGCTTCCGACCCCGGGTTGCGGCCTCCGCGCGGGGCCATGAGGCGCGCGGCAGTCGGGACGTGCGGAAGTCAGCAACCTGCCGCGAACCTGGGGCGCTGCATCCCCCTCGGAGTTCGAGGCGGGTAAAGTGGGTCTTGGACGGGGCGCACTGCTCGGGTTGCTCGGGGTTCCGTTGTCGAACGTCATCCAGTTGGCGATCTTGCGGGCAATTGAACCGGCACGGGTCGCGCAGGCGGCGTACCCGCCGAGACGAGTAGCGCCGGACCATGTCCGGGGTTTTCCTTTTTGCGCCGAGGATGCGCGGGCACGCAAAGAGGCCGGACCCTTGGCAGGCCCGGCCTCGTGATCAGCGGTTGGCGCGGTGCGCCGGGAAACTCACGCGGGCTCGGCTAGGCCCGCCGTATCAGCCCCGCGACCACCGAGACGACGAACAGCGCGATCGCGACCCAGAACAGCATCTGGGCGCCGCTCATGGCCGTGCCGGCGACGCCGCCGAAGCCGAGGAAAGCCGCAACCAGTGCCACGACGAGGAAGATGACGGCCCAGTGAAGGAGGCTACCCATGACTGTTCTCCTGACGGTCTCGGTCCTTTCGATGGTGACGGCGGGATGGCCGTCTCGACATCGCAATGTTCGCTCGGCGACGTGCGATGGGGCGGCGAAACTCCCTCCACCCGAAGCTTTGGCCGACCGGTCGATATTTCCTGCCCGCGCCATGGGAACGGAAAGCCGGCAGGCGCGTTAGTGTCGAGGTCCGATGTCCGGGCGAGCGCCCGTGCGCCATCTGAACCCTCGCCCCGCCTTGCCACGCCGGGATTTCGTCCCCCCATTCATGAATGACGATCTGATCCAGCTCGCCCCAGACGTACCGACAGACAGCTACCGCCAGCGCTTGAGCTCATTGCGGACACGCCTTCTGCTCCTAATCGCCGGCATCACGATACCTCTTCTCGCGCTCACCATCGGCGCGGTATGGCAGACACACCTGAGCGAGCGTGCGCGTGTGGAGGCGCGGCTCGTCGATGTCGCGCGCGCCACCGCGGCCAGCATCGACAGCGAGATGCGGTCCGTGGAGATCTACCTGCGGGTTGTCGCGACATCGTCGTCGCTGGCGGGCGGAGACTGGGTTTCGGTCTATCAGCAGACGCGCCAGTCGGCGCCATCCGGAACGCATGTCGCCGTCTTCGACGACCAGGGCCGGCGCATTCTCGGTTCGGCCTTCCCGCTCCCCGCCACGCTCGCCGCCGTTTCGCCGGAGGCCGCGGCGGGCTTCACGCGCAGGGCCCTGGCCCAGACCGACATCGTGGTGTCCGAACTTGTCGAGGGCCAGGCTGGAACCGCGCCGGTGATACTGGGCGGCATTTCCGCCAGCACGGGAGCCGGACAGCGTGTCGTCGTTGCGCTGATCATGCCGGCCGCTCTGCTCGCCGACGCGCTGCGCGACCAGAACATGCCGCCGCACTGGATCTCCGCAGTCGTCGACACCCGCGACATCGTCGTCACCCGCTCGCGCGAGGCGGAGCGCTTCGTCGGGACGCGCCTGATCGGTCCGATCCGCGACAGCATGCGCAACCAGCCCGACCGGCTCGCCCGCACCGCGGCGGCTGACGGCACGCCCGTCGTGTTTGCTTTCGCCGCCGCGCGGGTGAGCGGCTATCGCACGGTCATCGCCATTCCCGAGCAGGTGTTCGGCACGGCATTCCTGTCGACCATCGGGCCCGTCGCGGCCATCGGGATCAGCCTCATCGCCGCCGCCATGGGCATCGCCATGCTGGCGTCGAGCCGCATTCTGTCGGCGGTTCGGCGCGACTATGCCGTCGAGGAGACCCGACGATCGCGCGACGCCGAGTCGCTCCGCGAGATGGATGAGGAGCTCCGGGCCTCCGAACGTCGCTTCCAGACCATTGCCGACACGGTCCCGCAGCTCATCTGGTCGGCGGGTCCGGACGGTCGGCACGACTATTTCAACGACCGGTGGCATGCCTTCACGGGCATGGCGCCCGGCATGGTCGCCGCGACTGCATGGAGCGACTACGTCCACCCGGACGAGCAGCGCCGCGCTGTTGCGCTGTGGAACCAGTCGCGTGCTGCCGCAGAGCCTTTCGAGTTCGAATGCCGGCTTCAGGGGGGCGACGGCAGCTTCCGGTGGTTCGTGGTGCGCGCCGTGCCGATCTTCACGCGCCAGGGCGGCATCGAGCGCTGGCTGGGCAGCGCCACCGACATCCACGACCGCAAGCTGGCCGAACGGGCGCTGGTCGGTGCGCAGGTCCAGCTGGAGGCGCGCGTCTTCGAACTTGAAGCGGTCTATCAGTTCGCGCCGGTGGGGCTGGCCGTCATCGACCGCTCGATGCGTTTCCTGAGGGTCAACGCCGCGCTTGCGTCGATGGCCGGCGGCCCGGTCGCGGCGCAGGGCGGCAGGACCGTCGCGGAGGTCATGCCGCAATTCGTCGAAACGCTGGAGCCGGCGATCCGGAGGGCGCTGGCGGGCGAGGCGGTCGGTCGCCTCGAACTCATCGGAAGCCCCGACGGCGATGCGTCCCGCCGGCGCGTCTGGCAGGCTGATTTCTATCCCGTGCGACAGGAGGCGGGCGAGGTGACCGCCGTGGGCGCGATCATCGACGACGTCACCGCCGAACACGAGGCCGAGGCCGCGCTCGCCGGGGAGAAATCGCGGCTGGAACGCCTGATGATCTTGGCGCCCAACCTCATCTACATCACCGACTTCGAGCGCCGTCGCAATGTCTTCATGAACCCGCAGATCTACGAGGCGCTGGGCTACGCGCCGGCCGAGCTCTCCGGCCGCAGCATCAGGGCGCTCAACGAGCTCGTGCATCCGGACGACTTGCAGGCTCTGACCGATCTCAGCCTGTCGGTGCGGCGGGTCGCCGATGGCGAGGTGCGCGAGGCCGAGTACCGCATCCGCCATGCGGACGGAGACTATCGCTGGTTCCTGATCCGCGAGACGCCGTTCGACAGGGATGCCGAAGGCAAGGTCGTGCAGGTGCTCGGCACCGGCCTCGACATCACCGCCCGCAGGGACGCGGACGAACACCAGAAGGTGCTCATTCGCGAGTTGCACCACCGCGTCAAGAACGTTCTGGCGACGGTGCAGGCCATAGCCTCGGCCACGGGACGTTCGGCCAAGACCTTCCAGGAGTTCCGCGACGATTTCTCGGACCGGCTCGTGTCGCTCGGCCGCACCCACTCGCTGCTGACCCGGGAGGCTTGGGCGGGCGCGGGCCTGCACGAGATCCTCAAGAGCGAGCTCGAACCTTATCTGGACGATGCCGGGCGCGTGACGATCGACGGCCCCGGCGTGGAAATCCCGCGCGACATCGTCGTCGCCGTCGGCATGGCCGTGCACGAACTGGCCACCAATGCGGTGAAATACGGCTCGCTGTCGGTGCCGAAGGGGCGCGTCCATGTGGCGATCGAGACCGATGACGCGCCGGTCGAGCCGAAGCTCATCATGGTCTGGACCGAGAGCGGCGGGCCGGAAGTCAGGACGCCGACGCGCCGCGGCTTCGGCTCCTTGCTGCTCAACCGGCTGCTGTCGTCGCAACTCGGCGGCGAACTGGCGATCGACTACCGACCGGAGGGCATCGTCGCCCGCGTCGAGATCGTGCTGCGCGCCAGCGACCGGACCTGACGAACGGGAACCAGGGGCCTGTCCGGGTGTTGTTCGGACATATCGCTCCCCTTCCCGCGATGCGGACCTCTCCAGACTTGAAGCCGCTTGTGGCGGCTTGATTTTTGCGCGGTGCCCCGCCCGTTGCTGCTAGGCTTGCCGCGCAAGGCGAGCCTCGCGTCCCAGACATCGAGACCGGTCATGGACCTCTTCATCCGCCACGTGACCACCTACACCTATTCCGTCCCCGTCACCTTCGGCCCGCACCGGCTGATGATCCGCCCGCGCGACAGTTTCGATGTCCGCATCCTCGACACCCGGATCGACGTCTCGCCCGCCGCCAGCCTGCAGTGGATGCACGATGTCTACGGCAATCCTGTCGCCATCGCGACCTTCCAGGAGCCGAGCGACAGGCTGGAGATCGCCAGCGGGCTGGTTCTGCGGCGCTATGCATCGGCCTTCCCCAGCGCCCGCGACGGGATGAAGGCGCCCTTCGCCCCGCACTATTCCGACGGCGAGCGCATCGTGCTGCAGCCGTTCATGGCGCCCGCCAGCGAGGACGAGGACGGCGCGCTGGTCACGTGGATCGGCGAGATTCTGGCCGATCAGTCCGGTGATCCCGATCCGCTCCAGCGCCTGTCTTACGCCATCCATTCCGGCTTCGGCTATTCCGTGCGCTTCGAGGAAGGGACGCTGGCTCCGGGCCAGACCATCGCCGCGCGGGCCGGTTCGTGCCGCGACCTGGCCTGGCTGTTCATCGAGGCGGTGCGCAGGCTCGGCTATGCGGCCCGTTTCGTCAGCGGCTATCTCCACAACCAGGGCAATGATGATCCCGCCAACCGCGCGGCGGTGGGACTTACCCATGCCTGGGCCGAGGTCTTCGTGCCGGGCGACGGCTGGGTCGAGTTCGACCCGACCAACGCGCTGGTCGCCGATCCCCATCTCATCCGCATCGCGGTGGCCCGCGTGCCCGGAGATGCTTCGCCGGTCGCCGGCAGCTTCACCGGCCCGTTCGGCGCGCAGCTCGGCCTGGCGGTCGGCGTCGACATCTCGCGCGCGGTGAGCCACGCGGACGTCGCCTGACTGCAAGGATCAGAGCGGCACGTGCCACTCGCCGAGCGAGCGCCCGCCAGCAGACCTCGCCAAGGTCGCCTCCAACTGGCGCAGCAGGCCATGGACGACGCGAGTGTCGGCCGCATCCGGCACATCGGCACCGGTCTCGATGGCCAGCAGCATGCCCGCGGCGCCGTCGGGACTGACCGCAATGTCGATACGCGCCTCGCCATCGGCGCGCTGGATGGAGCCAGCTACCTCGACCACCAGAAGGCCGAGCGGAATGGCGCGGTCGATGACCAGCGCGATGCCTTCCGGCGCGGAGACGGAGACCCACGGCGTGCCGGAGCGCATCAAGCCGGCCAGCATGGCGGCGATCTCGTCCAGCATGGGGCGCAGTTCGACCGGCCGCATCTCGCCCTGCGCCAGCGCATGCCGATAGGCGATGGACAGCACCTGAACCTTGGCCTCGACCTCCGACAGGACACCGCGATGGAAGTCGCCGTGTTCGCGCCGCGCAAGGCCCAGATAGCTCTGGACCACCTGCAGGCTGTTCTTCACCCGATGATGCAGTTCGCGCACGAGATGGCGGTTGGCGCCGACGGTTGCGTCGAGCTTCTCGAGACGATCCGCCTGTTCGGCGGTCAGGCGGTTGAACGCCTCCGACACGCGCCGGATGTCCTCGGGCATGGCCGGGTCGACGGGCGCCGGCTTCGGGGCCTGCGAGGTGCTGGCGACGGCGGCCGCCTCGATGCCGCGGATCCAGCGGATGAGGTTGGAATCGATCGCGAGCGAATAGGCCGCGAACAGGACGGCCAGCGTGACCAGTGGCGTGAGCAGCAGCGCGACGAACTGGAGGAAGGCGGCGCGCTCGGCGGCCTGGTCGAAGCGGGCGAGGATGTAGAGGTCCGGCATGGCGACCGCCTGCGCCGCGAAGGCGGCGCGACCGCCGCCGCGGCTGACGCCTTCCCAACGGGTCGTCCCGGTGCCGGTGAACTCCTCGCGCGGCAGCCAGGAGGGGTCCTCCTCCGGCGCGCCGCGCGCGATGATGACCTGATCGGGGGTCTGGATGAGGCCGACGACCACGCCGGGAGTTATCGTGCCGAGGTCGAAGCTGCGGTCGAGGGTGGCGGAATCGACGAGCAGCAGCGCTTCGATCGGACCACCCACCGCCGTTGCGTCCTGACGCGCGTGGACGCCGAGAAAGCGCTTCTGCCCGATGAGGATCTGGCCGTAGCGGCTGTCGGCAAGGTCGGTGCCGATCCAGCTCGCGACCCGCTGTCGCTGACGAAATGAGGTCAGGATCGCGCCCAGCGTCCCCGGGGTGATCTCGACGCCACGGCTGGCCTGACAGGCGGGCCTGTCGCCGACCCGGATCGAGACGAACTCGAATCCGGTTGCATCCTCGACGATCCGGCTCGCGATCGCGTCACAGACCGCTGCGCCCTCGCTTGCCTTCACGGCCGCCATGGCGGTGAGCAGGGAGCGAAGGGTCTCGCGATACCAGATGCGGGTGCGGACCGCGAAATTGCCGACCGTCTGGACCTGCGTCGCCTCGATCGAGGCCAGGACCGATCGATAGGTCACCGTCGCCGTGACCGCCGCGACCACCGCGATCGGCAGGACGACCAGCACCATCAGCGCCAGAAGACGAGCCCGGACGGTGCGGAACGCCATGACTTTCACCGATCAGGTGCGCGCGAGATCCGCTGGCGAGGAGCGGATCACGGCCGTGCTGTTGCGGTCCGGTCCGATGTCATTGACGCTCGAGATGCCAAGGAGGTCGGCGAGCCGTGCCCGCGCCCGATTGACCCGGCTCTTGATCGTGCCGACGGCGACACCGCAAATCTCCGCGGCCTCCTCGTAGGACAGGCCGCTGGCGCCGACGAGGATGAGGACCTCGCGATGCTCCTCCGACAGCTTGGCGAGCGCCACGCGGAAGTCGGCGAGGTCGAGCGCGCTCTCCTGCTCGCCGGAAACCGCCAGACGCTGGGCGTAGGTGCCGTCGCTGTCCTGCACCTCGCGGCCGCGCTTGCGATAGAGCGAATAGTAGGTGTTGCGCAGGATGGTGAAGAGCCAGGCGCGCAGGCTGGTGCCGGGCTGGAACTTGTCGGCATTGCCCCAGGCTTTCAGCATCGTGTCCTGCACGAGATCGTCGGCCTGCTGGACCGAGCCGCAGAGCGAGACGGCGAAGGCGCGCAGGTTCGACAGTTCGGCGATCAGCCCCTCGCGGAAGTCATTGCTGATCATCGCGACGCTCTTTCGCTTCCAGCTCGGCCAGGAGGACGAGCAGCCGATCGGGGATCGGCGCGCTGATCAGGTCGTCGTAATGCGCCTTGAGCGACTTGCCGATGGCATCCTGAATCCGGGAGTCGAGTACGATGTCCTGGCCATCGTCATCGCTTTCGCGATCCTCGTTCTGTTCGGGCAAGGCACCCATCGAATTCTCCACCAGGTGCGCCGGCGAGGCGCCGCCGATCCAACCCAAAACGTGCCGACAATGGCATGGTTCCCTCGATTCAGAAAAATAAAAAGCTTGCTTCGACAAGGGGTTCCGAGGTGCCATTGGCCGGTTGGACGGGAGAGCCAAAGATGACGATCGCTGCGGACATTGCACCGCACATTCCCTATCTCCGCCGTTTCTCCCGTGCACTCGGCGGCAGCCAGGCGGGGGGCGATTCCTATGTCGTCGCGACGCTCGAGGCGCTGATCGCGGACTCTTCCGCCTTCCCGCGCGACGTTCCCGCGCGCATCGGCCTCTACCGGATCTTCCTGAATCTGTGGTCGTCCACGCCGGCCAACATGGCGCTGGTCTCCAGCACTCCGTCCCGGGCCGGACCCGTGGAACGCAATCTCGACGCGCTGACCCCGCGGCCGCGTCAGGCCTTCCTGCTCCGCACCGTGGAGGGGTTCAGCCTGGACGACGTGGCGCGCATCCTGGAAGTGGACGTGGCCGACGCCGAAGACCTGATCGGCCGTGCTGGCCGCGAGATCGCCGAGCAGGTGGCGACGGACGTGCTGATCATCGAGGACGAGCCGATCATCGCGCTGGACATCGAGACGCTGGTCAAGGAACTCGGCCATTCCGTCACCGGCATCGCCCGCACGCACAATGAGGCGGTGGCGCTCGTCGCCCAGCACCGGCCTGGGCTGGTGCTCGCCGACATCCAGCTCGCCGATGGCTCCTCGGGCCTCGATGCCGTGGCCGAGATCCTGCAGTCGATCGACCTGCCGGTGATCTTCATCACTGCCTATCCGGAGCGCTTGCTCACCGGCTCGCGGCCGGAGCCTGCCTTCCTGATCACCAAACCGTTTCAGCCGGACGCCGTGAAGGCGGCCATCAGCCAGGCCCTGTTCTTCGGGCGGAATCCCGAGCGCCGGGTGGCGTAACTCACGCCATCGCGGCACCGGCGCAGCGCAGTCAAAAACGATTCAGAATTTCGCGATATGGGCAGGAACAACTCCGCCATGGTGGCGGTTATCGTAACGTAAGGCCGGCCGTCCCATGGGCGCCCGGCCGGCCGGAGGGGCTTCCATGATCTCATGGACGGTATCGGCCATTGCGACCGTTCTGATCGGAACGGCGGTTTTCGGCGGCTTCCTCGCTGTGACCCCGGCCATTCTGGACGTCGCCATGGTCACTCTCGCGGCCAGCGGATCGCATATGGTGATGGGGCTGCTCGAAAGCCCGGATTGAGGGCGCTGGGTTCCGCGGACAGTCGGTCAGATCGTCCTCGACGCCACAGCATCCACGGGAGGGTCCTCGCGGACACGGCCCGTTAAGTGGATGTCGATAACATTTTCGCCGGGCGCAGATCGCACTACGGCGAACGGGTTGACGGGGGCATGGCGAAGGCACGCCACGCGACGTTAGGTGAGGCGGTATGTCGAGGCAACGCATACTCATCGTGGAGGACGATCCGTTCATCGCGATGGATATCGAAGCGGCGGTGATCGACCATCTGGGCGACCAGACGGAGATTCTGCTGGCCGACAGCCTGCGGACGGCGAGTAGCCTGGCCGACGATCAGGTGCATATGGCCCTGCTCGATGTCGACGTCATTGGCGGAAAGACCTTCGAGATCGCGTTGTCCCTGCATCGCAGGGGCACGCCGTTCGCCTTCGTTTCCGGCTCTCTGCCGGCTGACCTGCCACATGAACTGCATGGGGCGGCTTTTGTTCGCAAGCCCTTCCACGCGCGCGACATCCTCTCATTCGTGAAATCAGCGCTGAACCGCTCGTCGAACGACAATGAGGACCAGCCCGCCGCGGACAACTGACCCGCCCGCCGCGGCGGATTGCGGCTCGCATGGCAGGGCGCATCGGCTCGGGCATCGCCGCAAGTGCAATCATCATCCCGGGAGGTGGGGAATGGCATTCGCGCGTCCGTCGTCGTTCGCCATGGCACTGATTGTCGCCAGCGGCGCAGCGCTTGCCCAGCCGACCGCGCCCGAAGGAGAGCGCGCATGGGCGCGCATCGAGCAAGTGCTCACCTCGCCGCGTTGCATCAACTGCCATCCGGCATCGGATCGCCCGACGCAGACGGATGCCATGCATCCCCACCGGATGAGCGTCATTCGCGGGCCGAGCAATCATGGCGCGCCCGGGCTGCATTGTTCGGCCTGCCACCAGGAGCGCAACAATGCCGCGAGCGGCGTGCCCGGCGCGCCGCACTGGGGCCTGGCGCCTCGCTCCATGGGCTGGGTCGGACTGTCGTCCGGCGACCTCTGCCGGCGGCTCAAGGATCCCGCCGCCAACGGCAACCGCACGGTGGCCGACCTCGTCAAGCACATGGCGGAAGATGCCCTGGTGCTCTGGGCCTGGCAGCCCGGCCGCAACGGCCGCGGCGAGGAGCGAAAGCCGCCGCCGCTGACTATCGCCGAACTGGGCGAGGCGCTCGGCGCCTGGGCCGCCGCAGGCGCGCCCTGTCCGCAGTGACGACATGTCTGGTTTGGGATGGTGCCCTAGCCGTCTCCGCAGAAACTCGCCATCACGTTGAAAACGCGGAATGAAAATTCGCTCGCCGAAGGCGAGGGCCAACTTTCAGGCCAACATACCGTGGGTCTAGACTGCCCTTCCCGCGGCCGCTGATAGCCGCTGATAAGTGCAAACCCGGATGCGATGCCCGCTGTCCCCGGCCCGAGAGAAGTGTGCGATCGGCCAGATATCCACATGATACCCTCTGGCCATTGCGAGCAAGCGCAGGTTGCGCGATCCTTCTGCCAACGGGGGGACTACAATGGCCGACGAAGAGCCGACGTTTAAGCGTCACGTCTTGCTGAACTGGTTCGTTTCGAAATCCGTGACTAGGGCGCCACAGGAGCATTCTCCGCCGATCCATGGCGCGGAAGAGTTGCTGTCTTACATCGATCACCGTCGCAAGCTAGGCCATGCCGTCGAGTTCCACGGCGCAACCGACGATCCTGACGATGGTCGACGAATAGCGGGCGGCAAAAAGTTCGACTTCATAAGGTTGCGTGACCTGCGCATCACGTCGGCGAATGGCCGGCGCTACGCGGACCTGCTGGTCGAATATGTCAATCAAGCAGAGCGAAGCTTTCCAGTA
>Ga0209794_1001974_pt1 | contig 12431 bp, 10 predicted proteins | sample EBPBio232013_DNA_FD_185869 | JGI IMG/M metagenome (GOLD analysis project Ga0209794, IMG submission 185869) | Wastewater treatment Type I Accumulibacter community from EBPR Bioreactor in Madison, WI, USA - Reactor 1_5/23/2013_ DNA (SPAdes)... | ecosystem: Engineered > Bioreactor > EBPR >... | reverse complement strand
GACTATTCGCAGATCGAGCTGCGCATCATGGCGCATCTGTCGGAAGACGCGCGCCTGCTCGAAGCCTTCGCGCAGGGCGAGGACGTGCATCGCGCCACCGCCGCCGAGATTTTCGGCGTCCGGCCGGCCGACGTCGGTCCGGACCAGCGGCGCGTCGCCAAGGTCATCAACTTCGGCCTCATCTACGGCATGAGCGCTTTCGGCCTGGCGCGCGAACTCGACCTCGAACGCGGCGCCGCGCAGGCCTACATCGAGCGCTATTTCGCGCGTTACCCGGGGGTCGCGCGCTACATGGCGACGACGCGCGAGGCGGCCAGGACGCAGGGCTACGTCGAGACGGTTTTCGGCCGCCGGCTATGGCTGCCGGAAATCCGTTCGAGCCAGGCCGGCCGCCGCCAGGGCGCCGAGCGGGCGGCGATCAACGCCCCGATGCAGGGCTCGGCGGCTGATCTCATCAAGTCGGCGATGATCGCCGTGCAAGGCTGGCTCGACGCCGAGCGCCTGCAGACGCGCCTGCTGATGCAGGTGCACGACGAGCTCGTCCTCGAAGTGCCGGACGACGAACTGGCGCGCGTGCGTGGCGAGTTGCCGCGGCTGATGACCGACTTCGCCTGCCTGCGCGTACCGCTGCTCGTCGACGTCGGCGTTGGCGCGAACTGGGATGAGGCGCATTGAGGGGCGGCGGGGAACTGGTGTGGGCTGTTGGCCGGAGAGGAGAGGTTCGCACGAGAATGATGACCTGCCGCCAATCGGTTGCGACCGACGGTCGTGGGGTGCGCCAGGCGCTACCGTGGGTCTGTTTTGCGGATAACGTTCTCGACGGCTACTGTTGGCCATGATCGGAAGTTCGTCGCTACCAAATAGCTGCCCGCCAAATGGCTGCTTGCTTCAGAAATCTGCCGGATGGTCAAGTCCGGCAAGTCGGCCTTTGCTGCCCGTGGCGTCGGGTCGTTTGAGCGGCCGCTGTGGCGCATATTGCTGCACGCGGTGCCGGCACCGCGTTCATGCGGCCGCCTTCCTCGACGACAGGACCTGATTGTGGTTCGCCATCGAGGCCGCCCACGCGTCGGCCGTTGCAGATGCCTCGGCTTCTTGGCCAGACAGCAACAACTCGGTGGCCTTTCGAAGAACTCCTGCAGCATTGTTCTGCGGCTGAACCACTGGTATGCGAACCGCTCCCAGGTCCATCGGCTCGAACTTAAGCAAGCCATCAGCGTAGACCCGTGCGTGCCTCGCAAGCTCTGCCCGCACAGAGGAGGTTAGCAGTAGTAGCCCCAACGTAGCCTTTGCGGCAGGAGTTACACGTTTCCTGAAACGGACCACGTAAAGCGTATTCGAAGCCGTTAGCCCTGGCATGTCGCGGAGCGCAAGGAACGGCAGCCGCTTCGACATCCCCGACATGAAGCCGTCGACTCGGCCGGGCAACGGCGTGCGGTACCAAGGATCGCGCTTGGCGATTTTGTGGGCCTCGAGGTTGCAACCTCCTTCCTTGCCATGCATCAGGTAGGCGCTAACCGCGCTATGCATTGACACCGATTTCGTCGGGCAGAACATCCAAACGCGAGCTCCTTCGTCGCGAAGGTCGCGCCACTCCCTAACGCCGATCAGGGAGCTCGTAAGGTGTTTGCTCCGAGAGAGAGTTGGGCGAAGCGCCGCTTGTGGTAGGCCCCATTCCTTTCGCTCCTTTTCGTTTAACAGGAAATATCCTGCATCACCGGTAACGGCGCCAATGTGAATGCTGACGATGTCGTCGAGGCGCTGCATCGCGAGTGGAGGCGCGGCGAGAGCACGCATAGTGGAGGTCCCGAGCGGCACCTTACCCTGCGCGATCTGTTCCAGCGCTTCGATCATTTCGTAAAGGCCCTGCACCTCCAGGCGGCGATATGTGCGTGCCGGCGATCCTCGGTTGAAAGCCGCGACAACGACGACGCCCTCCTGCACCCTCGGGAAGAGCGGGCTCGCACATCGGACAACGACGACTTCTCCGAACGCGAGTTCGACGGTCTCGCGAACGGAGGCGGCGTACGCTGCGAAGTCCCAAGCGGCAGGTAGGACAGCGACGAGAGAGCCGCCCTCACGTACGCACTCCACAGCCGTGAGAAGGAAGGCAGCCCAGTAGTTCGCCTTGAGCGGTAGTCGTCGTCCGCTTGAAAGTTTGACATCGAGCGCTCGTGCGAGCAGATTCCCTCGCACTCGACTCAACGCCACGTACGGCGGGTTCATCACGATGTGGTCGACGGTAGCACGTCTCTGAATTGCCCATTCCAAGAAGTCCACCCCGCGTACGGTCTGGGCAGCATGATCGATAGGACCAGCGTTCGGGGCGATGTCAATAGCCAGGATTTGCCGCGCAGAAATGCCACGTTGCGCCATCTGTGCGACGAAGGCGCCATCGCCTACGCAAGGGTCTAACCAGACCGAACTGGGCTTTCCACGCGCTGCTGCGACCATCGCTGACGCGAGCTCGCGCGGCGTACAGACCGTCGCCGATTGCGGAACATGCTCGTGACTCACGCTCCACCCACGAGCAAGTCGCGCGGCGGCTTCGCCATCTTTAAGGCCATCCATGGGCTACCAGAGAATTCCTCCACGTGCTTCGCCTGCCAATTGAGGAACCGGATCACGCGGTCTTGGTGAATCTTGCGCCACCGATTGGAATCCCTACTCTCGGACAAGGAGTGCGCTTTCCAGCGATCTTGGAAGATCTCTCCGAGCGCCAGGTCGACGACCAAGAAGGGACTCATCAACGGAGCCGGAAACCGAGGAATGTCGAGCGATTTTGGGAAGGGCAGATCTTGGCTGTTGGGGCGACTCACCTGAAAATGGAAGTGAGTGCCAGGCGACGCATGGTCAGCCACATCCGTTGTCCAGCGGGCAATGAGCTGCGAATCATTATCGACTAGTGTAGTAACCGTCGAGGCGAGTCCATCGAGAAGGAAATGCTTGTTCGTTCTCCACTTACCCTCGTCGAGTCTGCGGATCTCCCAGACGAAGGAGAACTCAGCGCGGACCTTGTACTTGCTTCTGCCGTCGGGCTGGCTCTCGCCGTTGCTCCATTCTGTTCGCAGCGGACGATCGGCCGGGATCTGCCACCTCACCAAGTTCGTGTGCCGCGCATGTTGGATGCTCTCGAGAGTACCCTTCGCCTCGGCTAGGACACCGATGGTGGTCCTGTCGAGAAAGTCGGCCGCGTAGGCCTTGATGGCCTCGCACTCGTCAACGAGCTCCTTGAAGGGGAAGATCAATCCGCTCATCAACGCTCGTCCTCGACGGCAACCGCCTTCAGCTCGGGAACGTCTTCGATATCGGCCCGCAACGCCCACGCGTCGTCAGCAAACGGCGGCCAGTCGTCAGGGCGCACCTCGACGACGGCGTCCTCGGTCGCGAGGTCGTCCTTTGTCTTGAACTGCTTCCCGAGAACCGGAAAGAGACGAGGAGCCTGCTGCACGTCGATGGTGGGAATGCTCTTTAACACGTCGTGGAGCACACGGAGATCGCCAGGACTGTCGGCGGTTGCCTCGAAAATCGCGTACTCAACACCTGCACGCCACCATCGCCGACCGACGAAGGATGCGAGCGCTCCAGTGTAGCGAGCCGTACCGAAGCGCGAGGAGAACTCGGATGAGTCTGCTACCGCGCGGAGCGACCTCAGCGAAACGCGCAGCCGAGCAGCGAGGTGCGCCTCGTCGAGGAGAAACGTGGGGTATGGCAGGATCTTGTGCAGTACCCAACGCAGCACGCCGATGCCGTGAGTGTGCTCCGCGAACTCATGAATCGGCGGGCGACACCGCCGAATTTCCCGAGCAGCGGCCTCTACCCACTGCACGTCGTTCCCAAGAGCGAGCCAGGTATGAAGAGCCTGCGTTGCGCTGGCACGGGCGTCCCCCGGCCAGTCCTTCGGAAGGCTCTCTACAGCAGTGGCGAGTTCTGCGACGCGGCGCGCCCGTGCGGCGATCGGGTTCTCGGCGCCGCTCTTTTCGAAGATCCACTCGAGGTTGTGAGATCGAGCGACGATGTGGGGCTGATGCACCAGATACTGCGCCACGTCTTGGATGACGGCGGTGTAGAGCGCGTAAGCTCGAGCCCGCTTCGGATCGAGTTCGTTCGCCCTCTCCTGCAAGGTGACGAGGACAGCCAGCCCGTTGGGCGGACACAACGCGAGCGACGACGCGTTCTCCCTCTCGGGCCATCTCTCGATCTTGAAATCGACGAGTACCAGCGAGGCCTTCTTGAGGTGCGCTTCGGTGACCTCTTGCGGGTGGCAGACCTCGATTTCGACGTTACCCTGCAACTGCACCTCGTCCTTCCAAGGTGAGAGATCGTCGGGCTCGTCATCGACGTGGAGAACGAAGGGCATGGACGTGGTCATTGGGTCGCTCCGGGGAAGGCAATCTCGAGTGCGGTCGCCGCCTCTCTGCGGGGCCGCACAAACGTGATCGTCGCTCCAATCTCGGCGAGGATATCTCGCGTGATCCCCAACCCCAGCCCCATCCCCTGCCCGAGCACTGGGTCGAGCTGCACGGTCGTCGACTCGAAGGAGCGGAACCAGCGCTCTCCCTCAGCTGGGTCTACAGCCTCGCCCGTATTCTCGAGCCGCAGTCGCAGCACGCCCTCGTCGGAGAGGTCTGCGTTGGCCCGAATGAAGCCGTCAGTGCCTGCAGCCTTGACCGCGTTGGTAAGCAGGTTTGTGAAGATGGCCATCAGCTCGGCGCGGAACATGGGTGGTGTCCGGAGTTCGTCGGCAACGTCGTTCTTGAACGAGATCCCGCGCTGCTCTGCGGAGGTCGCGACCAACTTCCAGGTCGCATTCAGAGCATCGCGGACCTTCTGTCGCGCACGGCGTCGACGGGCGTCTGGCGTGACAACATCAACGAGGTATGCGGCTTGACGCTCGATCGCGCGGCGCAGATCAGAGGCGGCCGCCGCGACCTTCGAGACTCGGTTCCTCACCGTTGGAGAAAGCTCCTCTTCGCGAAGGCGCGCTATGTTGGACTCGAGGTCGGCTGCGAGCCCGAGGAGGCGATTCACCTCGTGTGTAAATGCCGCGAGCTGAGTGCCGACAGACGCAAGAACCAGCACCATCGTGTTTGCCGGCACCACCTCGCGAGAAATCTCAGTGGCTTGCGCGACTTCTTCCGCCGCCGCGATCAATTTGTGCTTCAAAGTCGCCGGCGCCTGCTCCGCCAAGCGCTTTAGCTCGGCAGCTTGCTCCGAGAGCCTCTCGATGGAGCCTTCCGCTTTCGTCTTAGGCGAGCCGCTCGTCGGGGAGTCGGCGGCTGGGCGCTCCGCGGGTCGAGCCGCCGTCCCGGCCGCAGCCGCGTTGGTGGCGGCACGAACTCGAGTCAGAAGGTCGATACCACGCCGCACGGTGCTGACGATAAAGTCATATGCGGCGTCTGGCACGAAGCCCTCCCGGTTAACCAGCATCTCAAGCGATCCTGAGCGATTCACAGTCAGGAAGACGCCGCCGAAGAAGTGTTTGTTGACAAGGCCCAAGAGACCTTCACCCTCGACCTCACCCAGCTTGCCGGCTGCAACCGAGTCGACCAGGAATCTCAGCTTGCGATCGCGCGCGTTATAGTCGCGCGCGAGATAGAGCCAGTCGTCGGCTTCTTCGCCGTAGGGCAGGACGCGAAAACCCTCCATGTACACCCGCACGCCCGCAACGCGATTCGACCACGCACGTTCGTAGGGCTTGCGCGAAGCCGAACCCTCGCGGAGCAGCAGTCGTGCGTGAAAGAAAGGCCCGTCCTTCGAGGAAGAATGGGCCTCTGAGAAGTTGTACGCACGCGCCTGAGGTGTCTCCCTCGCCTTGCTGCGCGTGGGGAACACGGCGTAGCGGACCCCTTTAGCAGAAGCGTCAATCTCGAGAATCCAGGTTGCGGCATCTAGTACGGCAGGCCAATAGTTGTCGCCTACCTCAAAGTCTCCCTCGAGCTTAAGTTCGAACCCAGGATCTCCGGTGGGTGCATCCGCCACCTGTGGCGAAGCGAACAGGCCTTGGTCGCTTGCAACTGTTTTCGGAAGCGGGTGCACGAGCGCCTTCGGCGCCTGTAGGCCTTCGACCTCGATCAGGAAGCGCCCCTTTTGAGCGTCCGACCATTTCCGGCGCAGGCCCGTCAGCGTGAGCGTGGTGCCATTGTAATCGCCACGCGTCACCGGGCGCTCCGTCGCAGCGACGGCATCCTCACCCACCTCGTCGAGAGTCTCGACGGCCTCAACCTTGTTCCAGTCGATGAAGCCCTCGACGCCCACGACAGCCTTCCCGATCGCGGACCAAGGAACCGACTGAACATCGATCTTGCGCGCTAGCTTGTGGGCAGCAAGGCGACCGACACCCTTGGCGCCCGTGAAATGCCGGTGGAAGCGCACAGACTTTCGGTCGCCGTCGGTCTTTAACCGGGAGGCGACCCGCAGGAAGCCTCGCTGGAATGTGTCAGGGTCCATGCCGACACCGTTGTCCGAGATGCGAATCACTCCACGCACCGGATCGCCGATGTTCGCGCCGAAGACGGTTACCTCAGTGGCATCGGCGTCGTAGGCGTTCTTTACCAGTTCGATGAGCGCAGTCGACTCGCGGCCGACGAGGAGTTCCCCCAGCTCACGGAACAAGTGCGTATCGACTGAGAACTTCGCCGACTTGTTGCCGTCTCCACTCATAGGATACCCACGAAGCGATGGTCAAGAAACGCAGCCACGAGAACGCCTCCAAGGATAGGGAAGTCATTCGCCATTCTACGAGGATCCTCCGACATAAGGCCCGTCTTCAATCGAGGATTACCACCAGATTCTTCCTCTCGCGCGAAACATCTTCTGCCCATCCATCCCTCGGGCGTGGGCGCTCTCATGCTTTCACCTGAGGCTCAATATGGGTTCCAGGTTGGTGCGGGCGCAGGGTGAGGGAGGCGGACACTATACAACGCCGAAGGAGTCCCGGACAGGGTTGTGGGGACAGGACAGGGTTGTGGGGACAGATAGGGTTGTGGGGACAGTATATTGAATTCGCGTCGCTGCATACTCCACCCGCGCCGACCCTTTTCGGCACTTCGGTGTTGGGATGAGCAATTTGGTATGCTGTCCCCGCAATCTCTGCGCTGTCCCCGAAATCTCTGCGAACGGCAGCGAACTCGCCGGAGATCGGCCGCTCGGCCCTGCCGTGGGTCCGCCCGACCTTCGGCCTCGACTAGCCGTTTGCGTCGCCTTCGAGGTGACGGTTTCCCCCAGCCGCTCGAGCGTCTGGTCGGCATTACGGCCCGGTCGAAACCCACAGGCACGGGCGCCAAAACCTGCTTCCCCGATCGCTAGCAGAATTTCGCTGGGCCCATCTTGGACGATGCACTCTTCAAAACTGGGTGTCCCCAGTGGGCGTCTGCCTCCGTTATCCTTCGGGATGTAGACCTGCCGGACGGGTTGCGGGCGGTAGGTCAGCCGACGCAGCCCGCCGGAAAGCACTTCCAGCCGCGTTTCCAGTCCGTCGCCGCAATCTGCCTTCCGCACCCATCCACACCCACCGCCTTGTCTCCTGGCTGGGCTTCGAAGATTCCGCACAGCACTCCCCTCAACGAAGTCTAGCCCCATAGCCCCTTTGGCGAGCCTCCATCGCCGGCTTGCGTGAAACGAACAAGTGTTGTCGGACCGGATGGCCTGATCCTGTCATTGCCATGGGGGCGGGCATCAAGGCACAATGATCGGGTCTGCCCTGCCGGAATCAACGTCATGGCCTTGTCGATAGCCACTGATCACCGTCTTACCTATGCCGACTACCGGAAATGGCCCGCTGACGAGCGTTGGGAACTGATCGATGGCGTGGCCTACGCGATGGCGCCGGCGCCGACGATCAGCCACCAAATGATGATTGGTCAGCTTTTCAGACAGATCGATCAAGCCCTGGATGGCGCCTCCTGCCGCGCCCTGATCGCTCCGGTCGACGTCCTGTTGTCGGCAGCGGGCGACGCTGCTGATCAGGCGACGACCGTCGTCCAGCCCGATATTCTGGTCGTCTGCGACCCGGCCAAGGTCACCGAGAACAACATTCACGGCGCCCCGGACTGGATCATTGAGGTTCTCTCCCCCGCCACCGCCCGCCACGACCACCTGACCAAGCGCGCCCTCTACGAACGCGCCGGTGTCCGAGAATACTGGCTGGTTCACCCGGTCGACCGTGTCATTACGCTGTACACACTGAAGGACGGCATCTACGGCGGCCCGGAAATTGCCGAAATGGCCGGAGAACGCTCGCCGGCCATCTTCCCTGAAATCGTCATTCACTGGCAGGCGATTCTCGAGAAGCTACCGGATAGCTCCGTGGGATCAGCCGAGCAGCATGCTTGACGATGACTCCCAAGAAACGTGGTACATCCTCTCTTGTTCCCGCAACCCCTTCACCCCACGTCGCCAGGCTCCGACTGCCCAGTTCTTCGTGGAACAGACAGTGGCCCAGAAAACGGTCAGTTGCGACTAATTCGACGCACTGGTCGTGCCGGAGACGATGCCACGAGCCATGCCTGACCTTTCTGTGAGTGTCCTTGTTGAGGCCGCTGTAGCCAGCACCGAAGCCTATTTGGATGCATTGCGCTTGGAGATTTTTAGGGACAGTACTTCGAATTCGCACCGCTCTACACTCCACACGCGTCGACCCTTTTCGGCACTTCGGTGTTGGAATGAGTAATTTGGTATGCTGTCCCCGAAATTTACAATTGCGGCGGGCTGCCCACAAGCGGCCTGTTTTTTTCATCTAAAGATGCACACTGGATCAAGGAGATCTTTATGCTTCATACCAAACTGGCGCTGGGGTTGCTGACTCTGGCGCTGTCTGCGCCCTTCGCGCACGCTCAATCAGCCGCGCCGGAGCCTGCGAACTCAGTTGTGCGTGCCGTCGATCCGGCATCGATCCAGGCGCTCAAGGACATGGGCGCCCATCTGCAGACCCTGAAGCGCTTCCAGGTATCGACCGAATTGACTGGCGAGCGGGTTCTTGCCGACGGCCAGAAACTGCAGCACTCGGCGACGGCGAAGATCGAGGCCGTGCGTCCCAACATGCTGCGCGCCCGCATGTTCAGCGCCCGCGCCGAACGCGAGATTTTCTACGACGGCAAGCTGGCGACCATCTCCATCCCGGCGCAAAAGGCCTACTCGACCGTCGAATTCACGGGGAACCTGGGCGAACTGGTCAGCAAACTTGAGGAAAGGTACGGCGTCGAGATTCCGATGTCCGACATGTTCCTCTGGGGCACTCCGGCCGCGCCGCTCGACAAGATTGACTCGGCGATGAATGCCGGCCAGGACTTCATCGACAACGACCTGTGTGACCATTACGCCTTTCGCCAGGGCAACACCGACTGGCAGATCTGGATCACCACCGGGGCCAAGCCGCTGCCACGCAAGCTCGTGATCACCGATCGATCCGACGAGGCACGTCCGCAGTCGGTCCAGTACTTCGACTGGAACCTCAAGCCGACCTTCAAGGACAGCATCTTCAAATTCACGCCGCCCAAGGGCGCGACCGCAGTCGAACTTCGTTCGCTGGAAAAAAAGTAAAGGAGCGCCAAAATGAAAAAATCATTCAGCAAGTTGTTCGCGACCCCCCTGGCGGTGCTCGTCTTGGCCAGCTTTGCCCTGGCGCCGATCGCTGAGGCACGCGGTGGCGGCGGTCATGGGGGGGGCGGTGGCGGTGGCCATGCCGGTGCGCGTGCCGGGGGAGGTGGCGGTGGTGGCGCCAAACAGGTCAATAACGCCAATCGCGACGTGCGGGCCAACAATGTGCGCAGCACCAGCGTGAACAACGTCAACAATCGGAACACCAACATCAACGCCAACAAGAACGTCAATGTCAATGTCGATAACCACCGCGGCGGTTGCTGTGGCGGCGGCTGGGACAATGACTACCATCCGGCCGCAACGGCGGCCGCGGTCACGGCCGCCGTTGTCGTCACCTCCGCCGTCGTCGGTTCGATGGTGCGTACCGTTCCCGCCGGCTGTGTCCCGGTCAATTACGGCGGCATGATCTACCAGCAGTGCGGCAGTACCTGGTATCAGCCGCAGGGCTCGCAGTACGTGGTGATCAACCCGCCGTACTGAAATTGTCAGGAATGGGCCGTCGACCTTTACAGGGCGCGGCTCCTTTTCGACCCCTGAAATGCCAAGCGAATGTTTCGCCTATAGCATCGGGCTCAATTTTTGCCGGAAAATGAATTCATGAGCAAGTATCAGAATCTCTGCATACTGCCGGTGCTGTTGATTGGAGTTCTGGGGACAGTATATGAAATTCGCTCTGCTGCATACTCCACCCACGTCGACTCTCTTCGGCACTTCGGTGTTGGGATGAGCAATTGGGTATGCCGTCCGCAAAACCCCGCTGTTCATTGGCCCCTCTTCAACCCGTATGTCGAATCGGCAGAAGAGGATAAAGCATGACGAGTACGCTGAAACTGTTTGCCGCTGGGAAATCGTCTATACCTCCCGCCACGGCCTGGTATCTCTCGGACCTCGGCGAATTCCGCGGTAAGCAGGAGCTTTACACCCGGCAGTCACCGCTGCGCCTCAAGGCCTTGCGCGAGCATGCGCTGATCGAAAGCGCTGTCTCATCGAACCGCATCGAGGGTGTTTCCGTCGAGCCGTCGCGGGTCCGCGATGTGGTCGTATCGGCCAGACCGCTGTTTCGGGATCGCGATGAGGAAGAAGTGCGCGGCTACCGCGATGCCGTAACCTGGATTCACCAGGATGCCCAGCGCATCCCGATTGCCACCGAATCCATCCAGCGTCTCCACGCGATGACGCGGGGACAGATCTGGGATGCCGGTCTGTACAAGGAGAAGGATGGCGACATCATCGAACGCTATCCCGATGGGCGCGAGCGGGTGCGCTTTCGCACCGTGCCTGCCAAGGAGACGCCGGCAGCCATGGCCCGATTGGTCGGCGACTGGCGGGCCTGCCTCGAAGAGCGCTGGGTTCCGCCGCTGATCGCGCTGGCCGCGTTCAATCTCGATTTCCTGTGCATCCATCCGTTCCGCGATGGTAATGGCCGGGTGTCCCGGCTGATCTGGCTGTTGCAGAGCTACCAACTGGGTTTCGAGGTCGGACGCTACATCAGCCTGGAACGTCTGGTCGAGCAGAACAAGGACCGTTACTACGAGACACTGGAACTGAGTTCGCAGCGCTGGCACGAGGCCAAGCACGATCCCTGGCATTACATCAACTACGTGTTGTTCATCCTCAAGAGCGCTTGTTGTGAGTTCGTCGAACGGGTTGGGGAAACCTCGGAGCCACGGGGATCGAAAACCCAGATAGTGCTGGAGGCTATCGCCAAGATGCCGGGAACGTTCTCCTTGGCCGACCTGGAGCGTGCCTGCCCGGCGGCGGTGAGCCGGGACATGATCCGGCGGGTGTTGAATGCGCAGAAGGAACAGTCCGTCGACAGCATCGGCCGGGGCCCTGGTGCGCTTTGGCAGAGAAAGGGGTAAGTAACGCGAAAGGATGTAACAAAGAGGGTAATGTCCGCAAGGTGTCGGGACTGGTGAAACACCTGCGCCACGCAGACAAGGGCCAGCCAGCTTGCCTGATCGCCGCTCCAACGGAAAAAGACGCGCCGCACGCCCCGCTTCACCGGGAGTCCTCGGCCTTCGCCCCTGGTGAGGGATCCGTTGGCAACCGCTCGCCTTCGTCGCTCTCTTTCATGATCTGATCGATCTTCTCCTGCAGCGGATCGCTCTGAGCTTCAGGGGGCGATACGACCGGCACAGGCGTTGCCGGTTCCTGGGGAGGTTCCTGTTTTCGGGCGGGTTTTGGGATCCGTTGCGGCTTGGGCTCGGCGACGGGTTCCGACGACAGGAGTCTCCGGAACCAGCCCGTGATGCGTGCCCAGAGGCCGGTATCTTCCGGTGCCGCGAAACGAGCACGTGGATCGATGAGGCGAGCACGCAGGGCGTTTCCGAAAAAGTCGCCGACCACCGGCAGGGCGCTGTGCGCCCCCTGACCCCAATAGTCGCTGCGCAGCGTGACGCGACTGTCGTTGAAACCGACCCACGCCCCGGCGACCAACTGCCGGTGCATCAGGATGAACCAGCCGTCCGCGTTGTCCTGTGTCGTGCCGGTCTTGCCGGCCACGTCGGCGCGGATGCCATAGCGGCTGCGGATATCTCTGCCGGTGCCGCGGTTGATTGCGCCGCGCAGGTTGTCGAGCAGCGTGTAGGCGACGTCGGGTTCGAGTGCAATGTCGGGGTCTTGCGGGCTGAATTCCTCGATGACCCGGCCGTCGCGGTCTTCGATGCGGCTGACCAGCAGCGGCTCGAGGTAGCCACCGCCATTCGCGATCGTCCCGTAAGCGGCAACCATTTCCTTGAGAGTGACGGGACTGGTGCCCAGGGCGAGCGATGGCACGGCTTCGAGCTTGCTCTGGCGCACGCCCATGTGGCGGGCGAGTCTGGCCACCTTGG
>Ga0209794_1001973_pt1 | contig 12436 bp, 13 predicted proteins | sample EBPBio232013_DNA_FD_185869 | JGI IMG/M metagenome (GOLD analysis project Ga0209794, IMG submission 185869) | Wastewater treatment Type I Accumulibacter community from EBPR Bioreactor in Madison, WI, USA - Reactor 1_5/23/2013_ DNA (SPAdes)... | ecosystem: Engineered > Bioreactor > EBPR >... | reverse complement strand
GCGCCGGTCTTCGAGGCCTGACATGACCGATCCGACCTCGCTGGCCGCCACTACCATCGCCGAACGCGTGCGCTCCGGAGCCATCACGGCCCGTTCGGTCGCCGAAGCTCACATCGCGCGCATCCAGAACCTCGACGGCAAGGTCGGCGCGTTCACCGCCGTCACCAGGGCGCGCGCGCTGGCCGAGGCCGATGCCGTCGATGCCCGGCGCAGGGCCGGCGCGCCACTGGGGGCGCTCGCCGGCGTGCCCTATGCGGTGAAGAACCTGTTCGATGTCGAGGGCCTGCCGACGCTGGCCGGGTCGAAGATCAACCGCGACCATCCGCCGGCCAGCCGCGACGCCTTCCTGATCCGCAAGCTCAAGGCAGCCGACGCCGTGCTGCTCGGTGCGCTCAACATGGGCGAATATGCCTATGACTTCACCGGCGAGAACGCCCATGACGGCCCCTCGCGCAATCCGCACGACCTCTCGCGCATGACCGGCGGCTCATCCGGCGGGTCGGGCGCGGCGGCCGCCGCCGGCTTCGCGCCGGTGACGCTCGGGTCGGACACCAACGGCTCGATCCGCGTGCCCGCATCGCTCTGCGGCCTGTTCGGACTGAAGCCGACCTACGGACGCCTGTCCAAGGCCGGCTCGTTCCCCTTCGTCGGCACGCTCGACCACCTCGGGCCCCTCGCCCGCTCCACCGCCGATTGCGCGGCCGTCTACGACGCGATGCGCGGCCATGACCCGGAAGACCCCGCCTGCCGCGACCTGCCGGCGGAGCCGTTGATGCCGCACGTGAATGCCGGCATCGGCGGACTCAGGATCGCCCGCGCGACCGGCTATTTCGACCGGATGCAGACGCAAGCCGCGACCGAGGCCGTCAGGACCGTGGCAAAGGTGCTCGGCGCGGCCGAGACCGAGATCCCGCATGTCAACGAGGCGCGCGCCGCAGCCTTCCTGATCACCATGGCCGAGGGCGGCCACCTCCACCTCGAGCGCCTGAAGGCCCGCGCCGCCGATTTCGACCCCGACACGCGCACGCGCCTGATGGCCGGCGCCCTGCTGCCGGCATCGATGATCGCCATGGCCCAGCGCATCCGCCGCAAATACCGCGAGGCCGTACTGAAACTGTTCGACAGCGTCGATGTGATCCTCGCACCGGCGACGCCCACGGTTGCCCCGCCGCTCGGTAGCAAGACCTTCGCGCTGGACGGGCAGCAGGTTCCGGTGCGCGCCAATCTCGGCCTGTTCACCCAGCCCTTTTCGTTCATCGGCCTGCCGGTGATGGCCGTGCCGGTCTGGACCTCGGCCTCGTCGCTGCCCATCGGCGTTCAGGTCATCGCGCCGCCCTGGCGCGAGGACATCGCCATCCGCGTTGCGGGCCATCTCGAAAGCGCCGGGATCGCCTCGGCGAAGGTGGCGGCGCTCGCCTGACGCCGGCCACGGCGAAACGGAGCATTCATCATGATCGCGACAATCGTCCGAAAAGGCGAACCGACGCCGGCACTCAGGTTCGCCGCGCAGCGTTGGTTGGCCGTATCGGAGGTGCGTATCATGCCTCGCCAGTTCGTCCTCGCCGCCATTATCGTCACCCTCTGCGCCGTCGCGACCATCCTCGCGGCCTCCGGCCGGGCCCCGTTTTCGCCAGCCCTGGCCGGGCTCTGAACGCATCGCATCAATCCAGGAAAGGCCCTGCCGTGGTCATCAACGATCCCGCCATCCATGCCGAGGTCACCGCCGTCTTCGCGACCTACGAGAAGGCGCTGACCACCAATGACGTTGCCGGCCTCGATGCGCTGTTCTGGCCCTCCGAACATACGATCCGCTACGGCGTGACGGAGAACCTCTACGGTTTCGGCGAGATCGCCGCCTTCCGCGCCGGGCGTTCGCCGGTCGGCCTCGAGCGGACGCTGGAGCGCACCGTCATCACCACCTACGGGCAGGATATGGCGACCGCCTCGACGCTGTTCACGCGGCCGTCGATGCCACCGGGCAAGGTCGGCAGGCAGATGCAGACCTGGATGCGCACGCCCGATGGCTGGCGGGTGGTCGCGGCCCATGTCAGCATCATGCTGGCGCCAGCCGCCTGAGCGCCGCCATGGCCCGGGCGCAGGGCGGTTCGGCCCTTCGGCGCATTTACTCACCGTATCGCCATGCTAGCGTTCGGGCCGAACGAGCGGTCCGGCCAACGGGCGCGCCAGCAGCCGAGGATACGCCATGCAAGACTTCGCTCCAGCCCGCACCACGTCCTGGCGCCTGAATGCATCCTGCGAGGCGCTCGTCGCCACCGACGAGCCGCGCCCGGTGCCGAAGGGCCGCGAGGTTCTGATGCGGGTCAGCCATTGCGGCGTCTGCCACTCGGACATCCACATCCGCGAGGGCAAATACAATCTCGGCGGCGGCAAGACGCTCGATCTCTCCCAGCGCGGCCTGAAAATGCCGCTCACCCTCGGTCATGAAATCATCGGCACGGTCGATTCCGTCGGTCCGGACGTGACCACGGTGAAGCCGGGCGACCGCCGCCTGCTGCACACCTGGATCGGCTGCGGCGAGTGCCCGCTCTGCAAGTCCGGCGACGAAAATCTCTGCGCCGCGCCGCAGTTCCTCGGCGTGCAGGCGCGCGGCGGCTTCGCCGACCACGTGCTCGTCCGCGACGAGGAATTCCTCGTCAATGTCGACGGCATGGACCCGGCGGTGGCCGCGACCTATGCCTGTTCGGGCGTCACGGTGTTTTCGGCGGTCAACAAGATCCGGCCGCATCGCGAGGGCGAGAAGATCGCCGTCTTCGGCTGCGGCGGCCTCGGCCAGACGGCGCTGCAGCTCCTGAAAGCGCTCGGCATGGGCCCGGTCATCGCCGTCGACCCCTCGCCCGAGAAGCGCCGGCAGGCGGAGGCCATCGGCGTCGCCGCGACCCTCGATCCGAACGCGCCGGATGCGGCCCAGCAGCTTGCGGCCTTCGCCGGCGGCAGGCTCGCCTCGGCGCTCGATTTCGTGGGATCGGAAGACACCGCGATGCTCGCCATCAACGGCCTGCGCAAGGGCGGTACGCTCGTCCTCGTCGGCCTGTTCGGCGGCGAGTTGCGCTATCCCCTGCCCTTCTTCCCGATGCGCGCCATCACGGTGCGCGGCTCCTATGTCGGCTCGCTGAAGGAGCTGAAGGAATTCGTCGCGCTGGCCAAGCAGGTGAAGCTGCCGCCGATCCCGATCGAGAAGCGGCCGATGAGCGCGGTCAACGAGGCGCTGCACGACCTCGAGGAAGGCAAGGTCGCCGGCCGCATCGTGCTGGAAAACGCCTGACGCGATGGCGCATATCACCGGCGTCGCCGTCACCGCCTTCGGCAAGCATGCCGGGCGCGGGCCGGTCGATCTCATGGAGACGGCGGCGCTCGCCGCCATCGGCGATGCCGATCTGCCGCGCGAAGCGGTGGACGGCCTCGTCTCGGGCTATGCCACGACCTATCCGCACCTGATGATGGGTACGGTGGTCGCCGAGCGTCTCGGCCTGAAGCCGAAACACGCCCATGAGGCCCGCTGTGGCGGCGCGACCGGCGCCATGGCCATCGTGCTGGCGCGCCACCTGATCGCCGCGGGCGCATGCCGCCACGTTCTGGTGGTGGGCGGCGAGAACCGCCTGACCGGCCAGAGCCGCGACGATGCCGTAAAGACCCTCGCCGGGGTCGGCCATCCCGAGCACGAGGTGCCGCTGGGCGCTTCGATTCCCGCCTATTACGCCCTGCTGGCCGCCCGCTATCTCCACGAGGCCGGCGCGACCGAGCGGGACCTCGCCGAACTCGCCGTGCTGATGCGCCGGCATGCTGCCACGCATTCCGGGGCGCAGCTGACCAAGCCAATCACCGTGGACGACGTGATGGCCTCGAAGCCCATTGCCGCGCCGCTCAAATTCCTCGACTGCTGCCCGATCTCGGACGGCGCGGCGGCTGTAATCGTCTCCGCCGATCCGTCCCCGCGAGCGGCCATCAGGCTCGCCGGCTGGGGCGAGGCGCACACCCACCAGCACATTTCGGAAATGCCCGACGACCTCGGTCTCGGCGCGAAGGTCGCCGCGCGCCAGGCTTTCGAGACGGCGGGACGCAAACCGTCCGAAATACGCCTCGCCGGCATCTACGACAGCTTCACGCCGACGCTCGCGATCTTCCTCGAGGCCCTCGGCCTTGCACCGGCTGGCGGCGCGGGAAAGGCCGCCCGCGACGGCCGCTTCGGTCGCGACGGCGCGCTGCCGCTGAACCTCCATGGCGGGCTGCTTTCCTACGGCCATTGCGGCGTCGCCGGCTTCCTCGCCCATGTCGTGGAAGTGGTCCGCCAGATGCGCGGCGAGGCCGGAGACCGGCAGGTCCGCGACCCCGCGCTGGCCTACCTGCACGCCGATGGCGGCGTCCTCTCAAGCCATGTCGGCCTCGTGCTGGAGCGGGCGGCATGAGCGGGATCGCGCTTCTGAAATGCCGCTCATGTGGCCATCACTGGCAGTTCCGGCGCGCCGCCTGCCCGGTCTGCGCCGCCATCGAGCCGGAGGCCGTGGCAGTGGCCGGCGGCGGAACGGTCTGGTCGGTCACGACGGTCCATCGCGCTCCGCTGCCGGAATGGGACGTGCCCGGCGGCTACGCCATCGCGCTCGTCACGCTCGACGAAGGCGTTCGCGTCATGTGCCGCGCGGAATCCGGTCTTGCCATCGGCGAACCTGTCCGCGTGACGCTCCGGGACGGACTGCCGCACGCCGCGCGCACTTGACGCCTCCGCCGAAATGGAGTGCGACAGATGCCTCCAGGCTCCAACCGCCATCCGGACACGCCATGCTCGATCTCGACCTCGCCATTCGCGGCGGCACCGTCGTCACTGCTTCGGATACGATCCGCTGCGACGTCGGCATCAAGGACGGCCGGATCGCGCTCCTCGCCGAGAACATCACCGAGGCCGCGCGCACCATCGACGCCTCGGGCCTGATCGTCATGCCCGGCGGAATCGACAGCCACGTCCATCTCGACCAGCCTTCCGGGCCGGACATCACCATGGCCGACGGTTTCGAGAGCGGCACGCGCTCGGCCGCGGCGGGCGGCAACACCACCGTCATTCCCTTCGCCATGCAGATCAAGGGCGAGAGCCTCAGGGCCTGCGTCACCGACTATCACAGGAAGGCCGAGGGCAAGGCCTATATCGACTACGGGTTCCACCTGGTCGTCTCGGACCCGACGCCGACCGTGCTGAACCAGGAGCTGCCGGCCCTGTTCGCCGACGGCTGCACCTCGTTCAAGGTCTTCATGACCTACGACGACCTCGTGCTTTCCGACCGGCAGCTGCTTGAGGTGTTCGAGGTCGCGCGGCGCGAGCAGGCGCTCGTCATGGTCCATGCCGAGGGCTACGACAACATTCGCTTCCTCACCGAGCGGCTGGAGGCGGCAGGCAAGACCGCGCCCTATTACCATGGCCCCTCGCGTCCGCAGGTGATCGAGCGCGAGGCGACGCACCGCGCCATCAGCCATGCCGAACTCATCGACGTGCCGCTGATGATCGTCCACGTCTCGGGCCGCGAAGCGATGGAGCAGATCCGCTGGGCGAAGCAGCGCGGCCTCAAGGTCTATGCGGAGACCTGCCCGCAATACATCACCCTCACCGAGGACGACATGAAGGGCCTGAACATGGACATGTCAGGCTCGAAATATGTCTGCTCGCCGCCGCCGCGCGACACCGACAGCCAGCAGGCCATCTGGGAGGGCCTGAAACAGGGGGTGTTCCACACCTTCTCGTCCGACCACTGCCCGTTCTTCTACGACAGCCCGCGCGGCAAGCTGGCGCCGAAGGGCCGCACCTCGTTCAAATGGGTGCCGAACGGCCTGCCAGGCGTTGAGACGCGCATGCCGATCCTGTGGTCGGAGGGCGTCGCCAAGGGCCGCATCTCCGCGAACGAGTTCGTGGCTCTAACGTCCACGAACCACGCCAAGATGTACGGGCTCTACCCGAAGAAGGGCACGATCGCGGTCGGCACCGATGCCGACATCGTGCTCTGGGACCCGAACCGCAAGGAAACCATCCGGCAGGAGATCCTGCATCACGGCTCCGACTACACGCCGTGGGAGGGTTTCGCCGTCACCGGCTGGCCGGTAATGACCATCGCCAAGGGCAGGACGGTGGTCGAGGACGGCAAGGTCGTCGGCGCGATGGGCGCCGGCTCGTTCATCGCCCGCGACAAGAGCCCCTACGCGCTGCCCGTGGGTGCGTGAGGGCGCACCCTCATCGCGTCATGGCCGGGCTTGGCCCGGCCATCCACGACTTGAACGCCACCAAGGAAGGAAGACGTGGATGCCCGGCACAAGGCCGGGCATGACGGGCTGTGCTGCCTCACACCGTCAGCACGATCTTGCCGACATGGGTGCTGCCCTCCATCCGGGCATGGGCCTTCGAGGCCTCGGCCAGCGGATAGGTCGAATCCATCACCACCTTGACCTTGCCGGATTCCAGCAGCGGCCAGACCTTGGCCTTCAGCGCGTCCGCCAGCGCCGCCTTGAAGGCGATGTCGCGGATGCGCAGCGTCGAGCCGGTGAAGGTGACCCGCTTCAGCATCAGCCAGCGGATGTCCGCCTTGATCTCCGAGCCGTGCAGGAAGGCGATCTGCACGATGCGGCCATCCGCGGCCACGCAGTCGAGGTTCTTCTGCACGTAGTCGCCGCCGACCATGTCGAGGATCAGGTTGGCGCCGCGCCTGCCCGTGATCTCGTTCACGGCGGCGGTGAAATCGGTGGCGCGGTAGTTGATCGCGTGGTCGGCGCCCAGCGCCCTGGCCGCCGCGCATTTCTCCTCCGAGCCGGCCGTGGTGATCACCGTCGCGCCGAAGGCCTTGGCAAGCTGGATGGCGGTGACGCCGATGCCCGACGTGCCGCCATGGATCAGGATGGTCTCGCCGGCCTTCAGGGCCCCGCGATCGAAGACGTTCGACCAGACCGTGAAGAAGGTTTCGGGGATGCCGGCGGCCTCGACCATGGAGAGACCCTGCGGAACGGGGAGCGCGTTGCTCTCGTGGACCACGGCATATTCGGCATAGCCGCCGCCCGAGACCAAAGCGCAGACCTTGTCGCCGACCTTGAAGCGCGTCGCGCCCTCGCCCAGCGCCACCACCTCTCCGGAGAACTCGAGGCCGGGAATGTCGGAAGCGCCCTTCGGCGGCGGATAGCCGCCGGCCCGCTGCAGCACGTCCGGCCGGTTGACGCCCGCAGCCGCGATCTTCACCAGAACCTCACCCGCGCCTGGCGTCGGCACGGCCCTTGTCTCCGGCACGAGGGCTTCAGGTCCGCCCGGAACGGGAATCGCGATGGCGGTCATGGTGGCGGGAATGGCGGTCATGGCTCACATCCGGTTGGCGGAAACGGCGGCAGCGGCTGCCGGCCGCTTCGACAGGCGGCGGGAGATGGGTGTAGCCTCGGCGCTCGGACGACGCCAGCCTCCGAATAGGGAGACAAGCCCATGGACGACGACCTGAAGCCCCGCCCGAAGCCGCCCGAACATGTCCTCGGTCAGGACCTCTCGACCCTCTCCGTCCACGAACTCAACGAGCGCATCGCGCTGCTGAAGATCGAGATCGCCCGGCTTGAGGCCGATGTCGCCAGGAAGCAGTCGAGCAAGTCCGCCGCCGAGAGCGTGTTCAAGTTCTGATCGACCCGGCGCAAACGAAAAGGCCCGCCGTGAGGCGGGCCTTCGCGCATGCGGGGGAGGAACGTCGGGAAGCGAGGCCGATCAGGCGGCCTTGCCGAAATTCGCAACCTTGCCGACCTCGGCCTGGATGGCCTTGGCGCTGTCGGTCGCGGCCTGACGGACGGTGTTGAACGCGTCCTGGGCGCGGACGAGGTTCGACTGGCCGAACTCCTTGACGAAGTCGACATAGCGCTTGGCGGCGTCCTGCGGGCAGGACGCGTCGGCCAGCGACTGGATGCCGCCGATCGTCATGTTGACGTTGGCGATCGTCGCGTCGATCACGCCGCGGGAGAGGGTCGCACCGGCGCCGACGACGGCGACGAGGGCCTTCTCGACGGTGGCGGTGGCGGTGATGGCGTTCTGCTCGACATCGGCGACGCGAGCCTTGGCGGTCTCGGCATTGCGCTTGACGAACTCACGGGCGGCGGTCGGAACCTGGATCTTCTCCTGGGCGCCCTTCAGCGTCTCCAGGATCTGGTTCACCGGCGCGAAAGCGGTGGCGGCGGCGTCAGCAGCGGTCTTGTCGGCTTTGGCCTTCGAGGTCTTCTCGGTCATTTCTGTCTCCATCCTCTTGAGAGCTATGGTTCGCCCCGTCCGGTAGCGGCCCGGAGCGAGTGGCGATGATGTAGCACCTCCTATTGTGCATTGCAACATAGATTTCTATTGCATCGCACAATTCCCATAACACGCTGACCCGGCATCGCTTTTCGCGACGAGCCGCGCCGTTCCCTCGAAACGCACCGCCGGTGCCGGAACCTTCGCGGCCCCGCCGGCCTTTCCTGACCGGCGCAACCCGCCTATCTCAGCATTCATGTCCAGCGGGAGATTTGGCATGGCTTCGACGGACCTATCCGGCGCCCCGGCCGGGCGGCTCGCGGGCGGCAGCCTCGACCTGACCGAGCGCGACCGCGAGAAGCTCGCCGGCCTCCGGCGCGCCAAGGTGATCGCCACCAGCCTGCTCGGCGGCAGCGTCTCGCTCATGGTCGTCGCCAAGATGCTGGAGCACCGCCACCCCGCCTTCGGCTTCGTCGCCGCCTTCGCGGAAGCGGCAACCGTTGGCGGCCTGGCCGACTGGTATGCGGTGACGGCGCTGTTCCGCCACCCGATGGGCATCCCCATCCCGCACACCGCCATCGTCCAGAACAACCAGGCGCGCATCGCCGACAGCCTCGGCCAGTTCGTCGAGACCAACTTCCTCGCCGCCGGCCCGGTCGGCGCCAAGCTGCGCGAGGTCAATTTCGCCGGCCTCATCTCGGACTGGCTCGCCGACCCTGCCAAGAGCCAGAGCCTCTCGCGCTTCGCCCTGAATCTGCTGCCGCAGGCGATCGCCGGCATCGACCAGTCGCGCATGAAGGAGTTCTTCGCCGAGCGCCTTGTCGAGCAGATCGGCGCGGTGAAGGTCGCGCCCCTCGCCGCCCAGCTCCTCTCCGCCTTCACCGACGACGGCAAGCACCAGAAGCTGCTGGATGAGCTGATCGGCGCCATCGAGAAGATTCTCGCGGACGAGACGACGGTGGCCGGAATCCGCGACAAGATCCGCAAGGAACTGCCGAGCCTGTTCAACCTGTTCAAGGCGGACGCCTATCTCCTGAACAAGATCATGAAGTCGACCGCCTCGTTCCTCGACGAGGTGCGCGACGATCCCGACCACGCGCTGCGGCACGAATTCGACCGCTTCGTGAAGCAGTTCATCGACAACCTGCGCGACAGCCCCGACTACGCCGCCCGCGCCGAGAAGCTGAAGCAGGACCTGCTCACCCGCCATGAGGTGCGCGACATCGCCCAGACGCTGTGGCGCAGCCTCACCGGCTTCCTCGAGCGCGACCTCCATGCCGAGGATTCCAAGATCGACGCGCAGTTCACCAGCCTGCTCACCGATATCGGCCGGAAGCTCGCCACCGACCCGCGCATGCAGGCGGAGATCAACGAGGGCTTCGTCGTGGCGCTCACCACCTTCATCGAGCAGCAGAAGAGCGGCGCGGCCAAGTTCATCGCCGATCAGGTCAAATCCTGGAACATGGAGCAGCTGATCCGGCTCATCGAAATCAATATCGGCCGCGACCTTCAGTATATCCGGCTCAACGGCACGCTGATCGGCGGGCTGGCCGGCCTCGTGCTTCACACGATCGAAGTGCTGGTGAAGTCTTCTTGATCCTGTCTTGGCGCGGGCCTACCGTCCATGTGCGCACATCCGACGTGCATGGCCGGTCGGCCTCGAAGCCGGGCCGGCTCCAATCGTCCAGCGGAGAAGCACCATGACGCAGTCGACCAGTTCCATCCTCGACATGTTCAAGAAGCTGGGCGAGGACATGAAGATCCCGTCAGTCGACCTCAACAAGATCATCGACCATCACCGCAAGAACCTCGAGGCGCTGGCCGCTAGCGGCAAGGCGGCGGCCGAGGGCGCGGCGGCCTTCGCGTCCAAGCAGCGCGAGATCGTCGAGGCGGCGGTGAAGGACATCCAGGAGGCCTCGAAGAACTTCAAGGTTCCCGGTAGCGCCCAGGAAATGATGGCGGCGCAGACCGAGTTCGCCAAGCGCGCCATGGAAGCCGCTGTCAGGAATACCCGCGACATGGCCGACCTGGTGCAGAAGCACAATCAGGACGCTGTCCGCATCATCCAGGACCGGATGAAGGAGAGCTACGAGGAGATCCGCCAGAGCTTCCAGAAGAAGTAAGGCGGCTGGCGGGCCGCCGGTCCATGGCGCCATCTTCTATCGTCATGGCCGGGCCTGTCCCGGCCATCCACGTCTTGAACTCGACACCGGCAGGCAAGCCGTGGATGCCCGGCACAAGACCGGGCATGACGCGGCGAACCGCAATGCGCCACAGCTCTCAATGGTGCTTGACCGGCTCCGGATAGAACAGGCCGCGCCAGCCGGAACGGTCGAACCTCGTGAAGCTGCCTTCCGGCTGGGCGAGCCGGTCGGCGACGGCATAGACCACGGAGGGATTGTGGCCCATGCCGCAATGGCTGCCCTTCACCTCGATGTTCTCGGCGAGCGCCCCCTCGACCTCCACGCAGCACTGCCAGGCGCAGATGCCGTCCGTGCGGCTGTAGATGGCCGTCGTTGGCACCGGAGGCGGCGCCGAGATCGCGCCGCCCATATGGCTGTCGCGGTCGTCGACCTTGTGGCCGGAGGTGAATTCATAGAGCCGCCAGGCATTGGTCGCCCGCGGCGAGCCGTTGAACGGCGAGCCGAGCGTCACCACCCGGCGGATTCGGTCCGGCATCGCCTTGGCCAGCTGGCGCGCGTAGATGCCGCCGAGGCTCCAGCCGACGAGGCTGATCTTCTGGCCGGACTGGTCGTTGAGCATCTCGACGCGCTCGATCATGCGCCGCTCGAAACCCGGCAGCAGGCCGTAGTTGCGGCCGAGATCCCAGCCATGGGCCGCATAACCCTGCCCCGCCAGATAGGAACGCAGCGGGCCGGTCGACCGGTCGGAGGTGATAAGGCCCGGTAGGACCAGAACCGGGTGGCCGTCGCCGCGCGGCGCGGAGGCGAGCAGCGGATAGGCCGCCACGAAAGCCGCGAGTTCCGGGATGGCCCGGCCTTCCATGAGGAGCAGCGCCGTGGACGGCGGCGCGAGCTGATCCGATGCTGCTGCCATGCTGTTTCCTCCAGTCGTGGCCCTGACCATTCGGCGAGCCCGATTCGTTGGCCCGGCCGCGAAACCGGGCGCGCCAGAAGATCACCCCCGCGTTCGCCCGGCAAGCGGGCCCCCGACGAGGGGCATCGGTCGGTTGACATAGGGACGGCATCCGCCCGGCGGTAGGGCCCGCGCTATCGAGCCGTCGCCCGGGTGCGCGTCGCCTTCGCCGCGGGGGTCTTCGCCGCGGGGGCTTTCGCCGCGGAGGTCTTGGCGGCGGCGGGCTTGGTCTTGGCCGGCTGGGCCTTGCCCTTCGTCGCCTTTGCCTTTGCGGCAGGAGCGCCGCCCTTCGCAGCGACTGTGGCTTTCGACCCGGTCTTTGCCGATTGGGCTTTCGCCGGCAGGGCCGACGCACCGTTGCTGGCGGCCACCTTCGGGGCGGCTTTCGCATCGGACACCGCTTCGCCCGCCGGCATCTTCGCCTTCACGGCCGCGACCAGCTCGTCCAGCGCCGGTTTGAGCCCGTCGGCAAGGTCTGCGACATCGGGGACGGCCTTGCGGTCGGCGGTCACTCCGAAATCCAGCGCGTTCATGTAGCTCTGCACCGTGAGGTTCAGGCCGACGCCATGGGTCGGAATGGAGACCGGGTAGAGCGCCGTCACCTTCGCACCCGCGCAATAGAGCGGGAAGGGCGGCCCCTGCGTGTTCGAGATCACGACATTGACGCCCATTGGCACCATGTCGGCGAGCCCCGACTTGCCGAGCAGTTGCATCAGGCCGGGCAGCAGCATCGGCGCGCCAATCAGCGTGAAATCCTTCGGCGCCGCGTCCTTGGTGGCGCCGGCCATGGATTTCGACGTGCTGGAGGTCTTCTGGATCGACAGCAGCCGCTCCAGCGGATCGGCGATATCGGTGGCCAGCGGGCAGTTCATGCCGAAGACCTGATTGTTGATGTCGGTGTTGCCGGCCTCGCGCAGCGAGATCGGCACGAAGGCGATCAGCGGCGTCTTCGGCAGTTTCTTCTTGCCAAGGAGATAGGTCCGGAGCGCGCCGGCGCAGATCGCCATGACCACGTCGTTGATCTTGGTGCCGGTAGCCTTGGCGACGAATTTCGCCTGATCGAGCGGCACCGACCGCGCCGCATAGGATCGCTGGCCGGTG